>Ga0209607_1000017_pt1 | contig 174460 bp, 152 predicted proteins | sample AD_UKC117_MetaG_FD_184413 | JGI IMG/M metagenome (GOLD analysis project Ga0209607, IMG submission 184413) | Active sludge microbial communities of municipal wastewater-treating anaerobic digesters from Hong Kong - AD_UKC117_MetaG (SPAdes)... | ecosystem: Engineered > Bioreactor > Anaerobic >... | reverse complement strand
CGAACATCGCGCCCTGTCGCGGACCTTCAGCGCCGGACTGACCGTATTTGGTGGCAACGATCCGGCCGGCGAGATCCTTGCCGCACGCGGATGGTCGCTCAGCGACCGCTACCAGGGCTTTGGCGGTCGCCTGCGCGAACCCGACATCACTGCGCGCAACACACCGCCGCCGCGCGACTTCGATCCCTTTGTCGAGAACGACCACGCCGCCGGCTGGCATGCCGACATCGATATCGACTCGCGCTCGCAGGGCCGCTGGCGCGCGATGTACTACGACAACCGCACCGACCCGACCACCTTCCGCGAGCACGATGGCGAACACGTCTACTCGTGGCACACCCGCTTCTGGTCGCTGGGCCACCAGCGTGAGATCGGTGGCATGACGCTGACCGCACAGGCCATGCTTGGCGACACCACTTTCAAGCCCGGCGGTCGCTTCACCAGCACCACGGATTTCTGGTCGGGCTTTGTCTCGCTGGCGCGATCACGGGGCGACTGGCGCCCGATGCTCCGCTTCGAACAGTTCGCCACCCGCGAGCATTCCGATGGCAGCGGCGGCACCACAAATGAACACGGCAACGCGGTCACGGCGGCGCTGGTCTGGCGCCCGGCCCCACGCTGGCGGATCAGTGCGGAATGGCTGCGCGTCGACAGCTCACGAACCTCGCGACCTGAGGCCGGCTTTCCAGAGGACGTGATCGATCACCAGACGCAGCTGTCGCTGCGCTGGTTCTTCTAAAGGTCAGCCGATCTTCTCGGCACCCGCCATGTACGGACGCAGGGCTTCCGGCACGGTGATCGAGCCATCGGCGTTCTGGTAGTTCTCCAGCACGGCGACCAACGCGCGACCGACGGCGACGCCGGAACCGTTGAGCGTATGCAGCGGCTCAGGCTTGCCGGTTTCCGGGTTGCGCCAGCGCGCCTGCATGCGCCGCGCCTGGAAGTCGCCACAGTTCGACACCGAGGAAATCTCGCGATAGGCGTTCTGGCCAGGCAGCCAGACTTCCAGGTCATAGGTCTTGCGCGCGCCGAAGCCCATGTCGCCGGTGCACAGCAGCATGGTGCGATACGGCAGGCCCAGCTTTTCCAGCACGGTTTCAGCGTGGCGGACCATGTCCTGATGCACCTGCTCGGACTCGGCCGGACGCGCCACGGCGACCAGCTCGACCTTCTCGAACTGGTGCTGGCGGATCATTCCGCGCACGTCGCGGCCATAGCTGCCAGCCTCGGCGCGGAAGCACATCGAATGCGCGGTGAGACGCAACGGCAGCTGCGCATCCTCGACGATCTCGTCGCGGACCAGGTTGGTCAGCGGCACTTCGGCGGTCGGCACCAGGTAGCGCTTGTGTTCGCCGACCATCGTCGAGAACAGGTCTTCCTCGAACTTCGGCAGCTGGCCGGTGCCGCGCATGCTGTCGTCGTTGACGATCAGCGGCACGTTACATTCGGTATAGCCATGCTCGTTGACGTGCAGGTCGAGCATGAACTGCGCCAGCGCGCGGTGCAGCCGCGCCACGCCGCCGCGCATCACGGTGAAGCGCGAGCCGGACAGCTTGGCGCCAGCGTCGGCATCCAGGCCACCGAGCTCTTCGCCCAGATCAACGTGATCCTTGACCTCGAAGTCGAAGGACCGCGGTTCACCCCAGCGACGCACTTCGGCGTTGTCGTTCTCGTCCTTTCCGACCGGGACATCCTCGCCCGGCAGGTTCGGGATGCCCAGCTGCACGTCCTGCAGCTGCTGCTGCACGGCCGCGAGCTCCTCGGCCTTGGCCTTCAGCTCGTCACCGATGCCGGCAACCTCCGCCAGGATCGCGCTGGCGTCCTCGCCCTTGGCCTTGGCCTGTCCAATGGCCTTGCTGCGCGAGTTGCGCAGGCTCTGCAGCTCCTCGGTGCGCGACTGGATCGCCTTGCGCTGCTGTTCCAGCGCCGAATAGGCCTCTGCATCGAAGTCGAAACCGCGCGCTTTCAGGCGTTCGGCGATGTCGGCGGGATGGCTGCGCAGGTAGTGGGGGTCAAGCATGGAAACGGCCTGTTATCGGAAAGCGGATGAAAATTCGGCCCGCGATTATCCGCGCTGCATGCTTCCACGCGCAAACCGCGCGGCAGGCAAGAGCGCGGCCATCGTCCTGCCGGCTTGACGGCATCCGCGGTCAGGGCGATACCATCGACGCTCGGAGATGGCATGCCTCCGGCCCGCAGCGTACTGGTTCACGCGGGCAAACCGCCACCCGGCTGATGATGCCTGTCCCGCCCGCCCATGGCTGCGCGGCATCGCCGGGTATTCCCTGCCGCCGCGCGTCCAAGCAAACGGAGAACGCGCATGTCGCTGACTTCCGCCATCGCTATTTTCTGCGGCGCCGGCTGCGGAGCGGTCTGCCGCTGGCTACTCGGGCTGGCCTTCAATCCGATATTTCCCACGCTGCCGCTGGGGACGCTGGCGGCCAACCTGTCCGGCGGCTTCCTGATGGGCGTGGTGCTGGCCCTGTTCGAACAGTTCCAGACGGTGCCGCCAAACCTTCGGCTGCTGATCGCCACCGGCTTCCTCGGCGGCCTGACCACGTTCTCCACCTTCTCGGCGGAAACGGTGACGCTGCTGCTGCGACAGCAATACGCATGGACCGCGGGCATCGTCGTCGTCCATACCATTGGCTCGATCGTCGCCACACTGGCCGGCCTCGGGCTGGCGCAACTGATCATCAAGCATTGAGCGGAGCGCAGACATGAACGGCATCCACCTTCGCCTCTACACCTACGAAAACCGCCGCATCCATGGCGAGCTGAGCTACGAATGGCTGCTGGAAAAGGCACGCGGCCTGGGTATCCACGGTGGCTCGGCCTTCCGCGCCATCGCCGGTTTCGGCCGCCATGGACGCATCCACGAACAGAGCTTCTTCGAGCTGGCCGGTGAAGTCCCGGTGCTGGTGGAATTCCTCCTGGACGAGGAACAATGCGGGCACCTGCTGGCGCTGCTGAAGGACGAAGACATGCCACTGTTCTACACGCGCACGCCGGTCACGTTCGGTGTCGTCGGCAACGCTGACGCCTGAACCGGGAACCTCGTCAGTCGTCGACCTGACGTCGCGCCGCCTCGCGACGACGACGCAGGTCATCCAGCTTCTGCTTCAGCTGGATTTCCAGCCCGCGCTCGACCGGCTGGTAGTAGACGCGCTCACCCATCGCGTCCGGGAAGCCACTCTGGTCCAGCGCCACGCCGCCTTCGGCATCGTGGTCATACTGGTAGCCATCACCGTGGCCGAGCGACTTCATCAGCTTGGTCGGCGCATTGCGCAGATGCAGCGGCACCGGCTGCGTGCCGAACTCGCGAACGTCGTTCATCGCTGCCTTGAAGCCCATGTAGGCCGCGTTGCTTTTGGCGGTGGCGGCGAGATAGACAGCAACCTGCGCCAGCGCCAAGTCGCCCTCCGGACTACCCAGACGCAGGTAGGCATCCCAGGCATCGGTCGCCATTGCCAGCGCACGTGGATCGGCGAGGCCGATGTCCTCGACCGCCATGCGCGTGAGGCGCCGCGCCAGGTAGATCGGATCGCAACCACCATCCAGCATGCGTGCGAACCAGTACAGCGCCGCATCGGGATTGGAGCTGCGCACCGACTTGTGAAGCGCCGAGATCTGGTCGTAGAACTGGTCGCCACCCTTGTCGAAGCGACGCGTGCGATCAGCCAATACCTGCTCGACCGTTGCCGCATCGATCAGGCCGCCCTCGCCTTCAGCCCCGCTGCCATCAGCCAACTCCGCGGCAATCTCCAGCAGCGTCAGCGCACGGCGCACGTCGCCGTCAGCAGCCTGTGCGATCAGGCGCAGCTCGACGTCTTCGATATGCAGGCCGCGACCGCCAAGCCCGCGCTCCTCATCATCCAGCGCGCGGCGCAGCGCAACCTCGATGTCCTCGGCGATCACCGCCTCCAGCACGTGCACGCGACAGCGCGACAGCAGCGCCGAATTGAGCTCGAAACTCGGGTTCTCGGTGGTCGCACCCACAAACAGGATGTGGCCACGCTCGATATGCGGCAGGAAGGCATCCTGCTGCGCCTTGTTGAAGCGATGCACCTCGTCGACGAACAGCACCGTGCGTCGGCCTCGCCCATGGTTGGCTTCGGCTTCGGCCAACACCTTGCGCACTTCGGGCAGCCCGCAAAGCACCGCCGAGACGGCGCGAAACTCGGCGTCGGCGTACTTGGCCAGCAGCAGCGCCAGCGTGGTCTTGCCGCAGCCCGGCGGCCCCCACAGCACCATCGAATGCAGATGCCCGCCAGCAATCGCCCGCCGCAGCGCCGAGCTTTCCGCCAGCAACCGCCGCTGCCCGACCATTTCGTCCAGCGACTGCGGCCGCATGCGCTCGGCCAGCGGGCGCAGCGCGTCGCCTGAAGCGTTGAAAAGATCAGTAGCGGAGGGATTCGCGGTGCTCACCCCGACAGTGTAGCGTCCCGCTCCTGTCGCGCAGCGCGTCCCATCCACTCGTCAGCGAGGCTCAGTCCTCCAGCCCGTCCGAGAAGATGTCCGCCGACGGTGCAGGATCGATCAGGGCGTCGTATTCGACGGCGCCGATATCGCAATGCGCCTGTTCCAGACCCAGGCTGTTGATCGGGCGCGGCAATTCGCGCTGGTCCTCCGCTGACGAACAGGCCACGTCACCCGCGTCAACCAGGCCCTTGGTCGGGTCCGGAACGATGTACTGGCCAACATCAGCCGAATGCAGTCCGGTCAGGAAAGGCGAATCCATCAGAGCGACATCGGATACGCCCGAGAAACCGCAGGACGGATCCGTCGAGGCATTGGAACCGTCAGCGATGTCCAGCTGTACCAGACCCGGCGCCAGGAACATCGCGCCAGCGCTGCGACATTCGGCGATTCCCTCATTGTCGGCAATCACGCTATGGCGGACGAACAGCTGCAGCTCGCTGCCCGGGCCCTCGTCGAAACGCAGGCCGAAACCATAATTCGACGCGATCGTCACGTGGCGCATGTCCAACTGGCTGCCGTTGTACGCCCACACACCGCGTTCGTTGTAGGCCAGCGTGCTGTTTTCCAGCTGCGCGGTGGCACCATCCGACAATACCAGCGCGTAGGTGTTCGGCACGACGTTGGCTACGGACGACAACTGGCCGTTGAAGGTCATCGAACTGCGCGTCATCGTCAACTTGGCCGGCCCGATGATGCTACGTTCCATCGCGATCCCCGATCCATTGCTGGTGGCATCCGGCGTGGCATCGACAATGGCATTGCTGCGAACGTTGGAATCGATGAGTGTCACTGCACCCTCGCTGAAGATGCCGCCACCCTGCCTGGCCCAGTTGCGCAGGACATGCGTCCGCTCCAGCGTCAGCTCCGAACCGTAGGCGCCGAGAATACCGCCACCACGCGGATCGGCAAGTTCCTGGGCTCGCCCGTCGCGCACGTAGACGTGGCGCAGCACCAGCCGACCGCCCGGATGCACGTCGAACACGCGATCCTTGATGGTCTGCTTGATCACCGGGAAGCTGGTGGTGCCGTTGACGATGGTGATGTCGGCGCGGATGTCGAGGTCACCGGTGTAGGCGTTGTCCTCGTTGATACCGATCACGGTCAGGGCGTAGCTGCCTTCCGGCAAGGCGATGTTGCTGCTGCCACCCAGCGCATTGGCTTCCATGATCGCGGCGCGCAGCGTGCAGGCATGCGCTAGGTCATCGATGCCCAGCGCCTGGCATTTGCCATCGCCCGGGATTACGTCACCGTCATCGAGGGTGTTGGTGACGATGAAGTCGGCGGCCCAGCCCGATGAACAAGCGAAAGCGGCAACAGCGGCGAAGAACCAGCGACGGTAACGGGCGCGGCAGGACATGGTGGTTTCCCAAGGCAGAGAAGCGATTGCCTGAGGAAACGGAATTTCCGGCCGGGACGGATCACGCCCTGACGGCGGTGTCGGTTACTCGCCCAGCGGCGTGACTTCGGGATCTTCGCCCAGGTCACCGACCACGTCGACGCCATCCGGCGGATCAAAGCCGAACCAGCCGTCGGCGAATGCGGGATTGCGCTCCCACGCGCTGAAGCGGATTTCGGTGCGCTGGCCAATGCTGTCGACCAGCGACATGCGATCGAGACCATCGTCGCGGAAGTCGAGGTCGGCGCGGGTCATGCCGGCTTCCGGATTGCGTGGCGTCAGCACCAGCCGGGAAACGCCGTTCTCTAGTGGCTTCGGACCCTCGACGTTGAACTGGCGCTCAAGCTCCGAGGGATCGATCAGCACCAGCAGCGGACTCTGCTGCTCGGCATTGCCCTGTCGGCGCACGCTGACCTGCTCCAGGTCCGGGTCGTAGATCCACACGCGGTCGCCGTCGGCAACGATCAGCTGCGGAAACGGCGCCTTGTACTCCCAGCGGAACTGTCTTGGCGCCCGCAGCGACACCTCGCCGCTGGTTTCTTCCACCGCCTGCCCGTCGGCGTCGTACACGGTCTGGATGAATTCGCCGTGCAGGCCCTTGAGGTTCTGGGTCTGTTTTTCGAGGAAGGCTGTTGCCGGGGTTTCTGCGGCGCAGACCGCCAACGCTGGCAAGAGCATCGTGGCGAGAGCAAAAGGCAGGATGTGCTTCACGGGGTTTCCTGAGGCGGGAATGGCGGCAGTGTGCCGGAGGTAGGCTGAATCGGCGACATCAGCGCCATTCGGCTGCGTCATGCTCGGCATCCCCGCGTCGGCGGGAACGCTTCAACTCAGCCGCAGGCTGAGCATCCAGCTCTTTCGGGTCCCTGGACCAAGATCAGGAGCTTTCACTGTCCCTTCGGGCCAGCGAGTCACTTTTCTTTGCTTGCCCAAAAGAAAAGTAACCAAAAGAAAAGGCACCCGAAGTCCGCGCGGCGACGGTGGAGCCGTCGCCGTTCCCTGCGTTGCTCGGAACCCGGCGGCCGGCGCGAACTCGGCCATCCATGGCCTCAGACATGCGCGCCTTTCCCCGCCGTCTTCCTGCGCTACTCGGCGCTTCCAGAGGACCCAAGAGCCCAAGAGCTGCAGTTCGCCACCCGTCGTTCCCGCGCACGCTTCAACTCGAACGCACGTTCGAGCACGCGGGAACCCAGCTCCTTTGCCTCGCCATAAACCATCCATGGTGCGCCGCCCAGTCGGCATCCATGCCTCCTCCACATGCGGCGGTAGCCGCATTCGACCTCGGTAGCGGTGAGTTGGAGACGAAAAGGCCCGAAGGGGAGCGTGCAGGACGCACGCGCGTTTTCGCCAATTCATGGATGAATTGTCGAAAACCCGGGCTATGACTCACGAACCCGGCGAAGCCGGGCGCGAACGCGAGCCTCATGCGACGGTAGTCGCGTTCGACTTCTCTTTGCCTACTGCTCTCCTGGACAAGCAAGAGAAAGTAGGTCGGCAGCGCCGAAGGCGATGTCGAAAGCACTTGCGGGAAAGCGCGATTGATGCGGTTGTCACCGCATCCTACGGACTACTAGCGCGCCCTAGGGGCTGGCTGCGGCTAACCGCTCGCATTTAGTTTCGACTTCGGCTTCCTTAAACATCGACCCAACTGGAAAGGTGCGTAGGGAGGTGCCATCAAATGTCAAAATTCGCGACTGATAGACAGATTTCCGAGACAGCTGATCGTCTAGCGCCTTCTGCCCAATTTCTTGGGAAATTGAAGGATCCGATGCAGAAACAAACACATCCGTCTTGACTTGAACGCTCAAGACGTCTGCATCGAACTTCCACTCACCGGAACTCCGATCCAATAGTTCCATTGGCTCTTGACCTGGAACTGAAATGACCGTGGTTGTTTCACCAGAAAAACTGCCGTCTGCAAACCGAGTAGTCTGGTCGACCACCGAGATGGTCGAACCGGGTATCGGACCATTCATGAGGGTAGGCCCACATTTCCACAAACCGACCAAGTCTTCGATCCGTACAGAATGTTCACCTGGCCAAGCGGTTCCTGAAAGCGCCAACAGCACTAGGGGTAGGAGCGAGCTTGGTTTCCAAATAGTGGTATTGCGCATTCTTCTACCCCTTCGGCGGCGGCGGCGCCAACACCGTCCTATCACCGTTGTGCTCCGGCGGACTGACCACGCCGGCGGCCTCCATCGCCTCAATCATTCGCGCCGCGCGGTTGTAGCCGACCTTCAGCCGACGCTGCACACCGGAAATCGACGCGCGACGGGTTTCGGTGACGATGCGGACGGCTTCGTCGTATAGCGGATCGGATTCGTCGTCGCCGCTGCTGGCGGTTTCGGGCAGGCCGGTGGGGCCGACGACCTGGCCGTCGGCCATGGTCTGCACTTCTTCCAGCACGCCTTCGATGTAGTCCGGGCGGCCGCCGACCTGCTTGAGGTATTCGACCACGCGATGCACTTCGTCGTCGCTAACGAAGGCGCCGTGGACGCGCTCGGGCATGGCGGTGCCGGGCGGCAGGTAGAGCATGTCGCCGTGGCCGAGCAGGGTTTCCGCGCCTGACTGATCAAGGATCGTGCGTGAGTCGATCTTGGAACTGACCTGGAAGGCGATGCGGGTCGGGATGTTCGCCTTGATCAGGCCGGTGATGACGTCCACCGACGGGCGCTGCGTGGCAAGGATCAGGTGGATGCCAGCGGCGCGGGCCTTCTGCGCGAGACGGGCGATCAGCTCTTCGACCTTCTTGCCGACGATCATCATCATGTCGGCGAATTCGTCGATGATGACCACCAGGTACGGCAGCTGCTCCAGCTCGCGCGGCGCCTCGTTGAATTCCGGGTTCGGCGTGAACAGCGGGTCCATCAGCGGCTGGCCAGCGTCGGCGGCGTCCTTCACCTTCTTGTTGAAGCCGGCGAGATTGCGAACACCGATGGCCGACATCAGCTTGTAGCGGCGCTCCATCTCGGCCACGCACCAGCGCAGGCCGTTGGCGGCCTCCTTCATGTCGGTGACCACCGGCGCCAGCAGGTGCGGGATGCCCTCGTAGACGGACAGCTCCAGCATCTTCGGGTCGATCATCAGCATGCGCACGTCGGCGGCGCGCGCCTTGTACAGCAGGCTCAGCACCATGGCGTTGAGCGCAACGGATTTGCCGGAACCGGTGGTGCCGGCCACCAGCAGGTGCGGCATGCGGCCGAGGTCGACCACGCTCGGTCGGCCGGCGATGTCCTTGCCCAGTGCCAGCGCCAGCGGGCTGTTGAGCTTGTCGTACTCCTTGGAACGCAGGATCTCCGAGAGGTAGATCATCTCCCGGTTGGCGTTGGGGATTTCCAGACCAATCACCGACTTGCCGGGAATCACGTCGACCACGCGAACGCTGGTGACGGACAGGCCGCGGGCGATGTCCTTGTCGAGGTTGCTGATCTGGCTGCCCTTCACGCCGGGCGCCGGTTCCAGCTCGAAGCGGGTCACCACCGGACCGGGAAACACGCCCTCGACCTGCGCCTCGATGCGGAAGTCGCGCAGCTTCAGCTCGATCTGGCGTGACAGGGTTTCCAGCGTTTCCGCCGAATAGCCGGCCGGCTGCGGCTTGGGATCGTCCAGCACCGACAGCGGTGGCAGGCCATCCTGGCGCTCGATGTTGAACAGCGGGATCTGCGTGTCCCGGGTGGCGCGCTCGCTCTTCTCGATCGGCTTGATCTTGGGCTCAATGCGTACCGGCTCGCGTTTGGCGCGCTTTTCGGTGTCGATCTTGCGCACTTCCTCGCGCTCGACCTTGGCCGCACGGGCGGTGCGCCATTCACGGAAGGCATGACGGGCGTCGCCGGCTTTCTCCCACAACCACAGCACGCCCTGCCCGATGCGGTCCATCAGGCGGAACCAGCTGAGTCCGGTGACCAGCGTCACCGCCACCAGGAACAGCGCGACCAGTAGCAGGTTGACGCCCAGCGGACCGAAGATCCGCAACAGGCTGCCGCCAACCAGTTGCCCCAGGATGCCGCCGCTGCCTTCCGGCAGGTCGGACAGCGCCACCATGCGCGCGTGCGCCAGCGCCGCGCCGGAAACGACCAGCGCCACCGCACCGACCAGCCGCCAGGCCGGCGTGAAACCGTGGTCGTCATTGCGGTCCGAGCCGCGCATCGCCTGCCAGAGCAGCAGGCCGAACAGCAGGATGACCAGGTAGTTGGCGTAGCCCAGGAAATACAGCGCGATATCGGCCATCCACGCGCCAAAGCTACCGCCGAAGTTCTGCACTCGTCCTGTGATGTTGCCTGCATGGGACCAGCCGGGATCCTGCGGGCTGTAGGTCACGAGGCAGGCCAGCAGGTACAGCAGCACCGGCGCAAGCAGCAGGATCAGGCTTTCCCTGCGAAGCCGCCGCGCCCGGTCCGGAGTCTCGGGCGCGGCGGATTTGGCGTCTTTCGAGGCGCGTGCCACCGTGATAATTGACCTGAATAACCTGTCGTTAGTAGCTGATATTACGACAGATTAGACGTTCATGTCCTGCAAGGCAGGGTGAACCAGACGGCAGTCTTCCACGTTGATGCCGCGTACCAGCGGCTGGTTGTCGCGCCAGCCGCCATCCGCCAGCTTGGACACGAACGGCAGGATCGCTGCACAAATGGCCTGCGACGAGGTCCGCGGCACCGCACCCGGCATGTTGGTGACGGCGAAATGGGTGACGTCGTCGACCACGTAGGTCGGATCGGCGTAGGTGGTCGGGCGGGTCGTCTCGAAGCAGCCACCCTGATCGACCGAGATGTCGACCATCACGCTGCCGGGCTGCATGCCGGACACCATTTCACGCGAAACCACGTGCGGCGCGCGGGCACCGGTGACCAGCACGGCGCCGATCACGAGATCGGCACGGGCCAGTTCGCGGGCCACGGTTTCGGCGTACGGATACAGCGCGGTGACGTTGGCGCCCAGCGCCATCATCTGGGCCATGCGGTCCTGGCGCTTCTCGAAGACAACGACATTGGCGCCGCCAGCTGCAGCCAGCTGCGCGGAGTTGCCACCAGCGGCACCGGCACCCAGCACCACCACGCGACCACGCTCGGTGGACGGCAGGCCGCCTAGCAGCAGGCCCTTGCCACCAGCCGGCATATGCAGCAGGTGCGTGCCGATCTGCGTGGCGATGCGGCCGGCGATGATCGACATCGGAGCCAGCAGCGGCAGGTCGCCGTTATCCAGCTCGACGGTCTCGAAGGCGATACCAGTCAGGCCGATATCCAGCAGCTTGCGGGTCAGCTCCGGCTCGGCAGCCAGGTGCAGGTAGCAGAACAACAGGTGGTCTTTGCGAAGGTGCTGGAGATCGCCGGCAATCGGCTCCTTCACCTTGACGATCATCTCGCCCTTTTCGTAGAGCGCGGCCGCATCCGGCGCGATGTTGACGCCAACGGCGGTGTACTCGGCGTCGCTGAAACCGCTCTTGACGCCCGCGTCCTTTTCGATCCAGACCTCGTGTCCGCGATTGACCAGGTCGGCGCAGGCCGCCGGCACGAGCGCGACGCGCCCTTCCAGAGTCTTGGTTTCGCGGGGAATACCGATACGCATGATTGCCTCTGCTGAAATAAAGACCGCCGACCGGCGGGCTCGCCGGGCCGGGAACGGCCATTCGTTTTGTCTGCGGGTGCTGCACCCGCCCCTCCCGGTCACGGTGGTGTCCGCATCTTGATTCGATGCCCACAAGCCCCCATGCTCAATCGCGACTCGCATAGCGACGACGGTGCGTCTGACGAGTCGTCGGTTTCGACTGTGGAAGCTGGCGGCGGACGCCCCGGATGACCGAATTCCCCTCGACATTTCAAGCCGCCGAAGGCGGTCAGGATTATACATGACGACCTCCAGTTCCACGCCCCGCCATTGTCATTTGCTTATTCTCGGTTCCGGCCCCGCCGGCTACTCCGCTGCCGTCTACGCGGCGCGCGCCAACCTGAAGCCGGTGCTGATCACCGGGCTTGAGCAGGGTGGCCAGCTGATGACCACCACCGAGGTCGACAACTGGCCAGGCGACGTGGAAGGGCTGCAGGGCCCGGCGCTGATGCAACGCATGCAGGCGCACGCCGAGCGTTTCGATACCGAGATCGTGTTCGACCACATCAATGAGGTCGACCTGTCGCAGCGTCCGTTCAAGCTCAAGGGCGACAACGGCAGCTACACCGCTGACGGCCTGATCATCGCCACCGGCGCCTCTGCCAAGTACCTCGGCCTGCCATCCGAAGAGGCCTTCAAGGGCAAGGGTGTTTCCGCCTGTGCCACCTGCGACGGCTTCTTCTACCGCGAGCAGGACGTGGCGGTGATCGGCGGCGGCAACACGGCCGTCGAGGAAGCGCTGTACCTCAGCAACATCTGCCGCAAGGTCACGCTGGTGCACCGCCGCGACACGCTGCGCGCGGAGAAGATCTTGCAGGACAAGCTGTTCAAGCGTGAGCAGGAAGGCAAGGTCGAGATCATCTGGGACCACGTGCTGGAGGAAGTACTGGGCGACGACAGCGGGGTCACCGGCATCCGCATCGCCCCGCGCGATGGTGGCGATGCGCGCGACATCGCGCTGACCGGCGTCTTCATCGCCATCGGCCACACACCGAATACCGGCCTGTTCGACGGCCAGCTGGCCATGAAGAACGGCTACATCACGATCAAGAGCGGTCTCGACGGCATGGCCACCATGACCAGCGTGCCCGGTGTGTTCGCCGCCGGCGACGTGGCCGCGACCAGGTATCGCCAGGCCATCACCTCCGCCGGCTTCGGCTGCATGGCGGCGCTGGACGCGGAGAAGTTCCTCGATCAAGGCGCCTGACCGGCACGGGAAATCTCGCGATGCGAACGAACTATGTGCTGATTGACTATGAAAATGTTCAACCCAAGAACCTCGCGCTTCTTGAAGCTAAACATTTTCAAGTCATAGTTTTCATCGGTTCGAATCTCACGAAACTCCCGCTGGAGCTGGTCACTGCGATGCAGGCACTTGGCTCCCGAGGTTCCTATGTACGGGCGTCTGGCTCCGGCTCGAATGCGCTGGACTTTCACATCGCGTATTACATCGGTCGAATCTCAGTATCCGACAAGGACTCCTTCTTCCATATCATCTCCAAAGACACTGGTTTTGACCCGCTTATCGATCATTTGAAGGCAAACGGCGTATTGTCGAAACGCTCAACGACGATCGACGCCATCCCGATATTGAAGTCGTTGACGGATGCCGACGGGGATGAACAGGTTGATGGCGTCATTGAGAAGCTGAAGGGGATGCCGAAAAGCCGCCCTCAGAAGGATCGAACACTTCGTAGAATGATCGCAGCCTGGTTCGGCAACACTCTGGACGAAAATGCGCTGAACCGAATTGTGGGTGAACTAGTCCGCCGCAAAGCCATTCAGGTTGATGCGGGCAAGGTCAAGTATTCCCTGCCGAAGTGACGATTCAACCAAAGACCTTCGAACACGCCTCCGACCTTCCAGCCGTCGAATGGGATGCACTGGCTGGCGACAACCCCTTCGTCAGCCACGCATTCATTCACGGACTGGAGCACTGCGGCTGCCTGCAGCCTCGCCTCGGCTGGAAGCCTCTGCACCTTGGGCTGTTCGATGGCGAACGCTGCGTCGCCGTCACGCCCGGCTACCTGAAGGCCAATTCGCACGGCGAGTTCGTCTTCGACCATGCCTGGGCCGAGGCCTATCATCGCTACGGGATGAACTACTACCCGAAGTGGCTGATTGCCTCGCCCTACTCGCCCGTGCCCGGGCCGCGGCTCCTGGCAGGCGACAGCGACGGTGCTGGCTCACTTCGCGCGACGCTGGCACAAACGCTGCTGCTGAGCGGTCGCGAGCTTGGCGTTTCCAGCGTCCACATCAACTTCGCTGCGGACAGCGACGGCGAGGCGTTGCCGGGTGGCGACTGGCTGCGCCGAGGCGGCTGGCAGTTCCACTGGCACAATCGCGGCTACACCGATTTTGACGATTTCCTGTCGCACTTCAGCGCCAAGAAGCGCAAGAACGTGCGCCAGGAGCGCTCGAAGGTTGCCGCCAGCGGCCTCAATGTCCGCATGATCGACGGCGAGTCGGCCACAACGGGCGAACTCGACGCCATGCACGCCTTCTACGCCAGCACGTTCCAGCACAAGGGAAATTTCCCGGTGCTGAACCGCGCATTCTTTGACTGGCTGGCCGAGCATTTTGGCCCCAGCCTGTTGATCAGCATGGCCTTCGATGGCGACGAACCGGTCGCCGGCGCCCTCTTCCTGCGATCGGCCGACACCCTCTACGGCCGCTACTGGGGCGCGGAGGTGGACGTGCCCGGCCTGCACTTCGAACTCTGCTACTACCGGGGCATCGACTACTGCATCGCCCACGGCCTGCGGCGCTTTGAACCCGGCGCGCAGGGCGAACACAAGATCGCCCGGGGCTTCGAGCCGGTGCCGACCCGTTCCTTCCATCACCTCTACGACCCGAACATGCAGCGCGCCGTGCGCGACTGGCTGGATGACGAGGCCACTTGGGTGGAACGCTATGGCGAGGAATTGCGCCGCCACCTGCCATTCCGTGAAGCGGGAACAGCGACATGATCCGTCTGCCGGAACTGGGCTTCCCGCCGACCTCGCCGTTTCCCCATCCGGACGCTGCGCTGGTCGAGCCCAACGGTCTGCTGGCCTGGGGCGGCGATCTGAGCCCGCCACGCCTGCTGAATGCCTACCGGAACGGCATCTTTCCCTGGTATTCGCCCGGCGAACCGATCCTCTGGTGGAGTCCGAACCCGCGCTGCGTATTCCGGACCGCCGATTTCCAGCTGAGCCGGCGGGATCGGCGCACGCTGAAACGCAAGGACTGGACGATTGTCGCGGACCGGGATTTCGAAAGCGTCATGCGCGCCTGCGCCACACAGCCGCGGCCCGGCCAGAAAGGCACCTGGATTGACCAGGCCATGCTGGCCGCCTACCAGCGCCTGCATGCGCTGGGGAATGCCCACAGCATCGAAGCGCGCAATGCGGATGGCGACCTGGTCGGCGGCCTTTACGGAATTGCCATTGGCCGCGCCTTCTTCGGCGAATCCATGCTCAGCATCGAAAGCGGTGGTTCGAAAGCAGTCCTGGCCGGACTTTGCCACCGATTGCATGAGTGGAACATGCCGCTGCTCGACGCGCAGGTGGAGTCGGCACACCTGTTGCGCATGGGCGCCAGCCTGGTTTCCCGTCGGGACTTCCTCGGCGAACTCGACACGCTTACCGGAACAGATTCGACCGCCGGCAATTGGGCGACACGCTTCGGCTCGCTGGCGCTGTCGGAAGTCGTCTGAACGCCAATTCAGCGATTTCCTTCAATTCGGGGCTGCAACGTGGCAAAATGCCGCGCTTCGCTCGTCGGCGGCCACCTGGCTCACCGCGGCGCCCGATCATCGAACTGATATTGCATGGCTAAAGACGACGTCATCGAAATGGAAGGCACGGTCCTGGAGACCCTGCCCAACACCATGTTCCGCGTGGAGCTGGAGAATGGTCACGTGGTGACCGCACACATCTCCGGCCGCATGCGCAAGCACTACATCCGCATCCTCACCGGCGACAAGGTGAAGGTCGAGATGACTCCCTACGACCTCAGCAAGGGTCGCATCACCTATCGCATGAAGTGAGTCCCCAGCGGACTCCTTTGCGGTAACTCGCCTGATCGTTCTGCCGGAGCAGCGCCTCCGGCGCGACGGCAATTCTCACCGCCCAATGACCTGGGCGATAGCCGCTATTCGAATGAACTTCCGAATACGCCGATGCTGCCATCCGGCACCGGCAGCGTGGTCGCGTAGCTGGATGGCATACCGGTATCGGCGACGAACAACGTCATTGAGCCGCTACCGGGCCAGCTGCTGCTGGTGATCTGGAAAAACCGCAGCTGCCCCCAATCCAGCGTCGCGCCGGCCACGCCCGGCGCATCCCAGCGCCACTTGCCTGAGTCCACGGCGCCACTCCAGTCATCCGCAGCATCGGCATTGCCATCATCGAAGCCGGAAGACGCCATAGCAGCGCCGTTGAGCAGGTCGACGGAAAGCCCGGACAAGCCACGATTGCCGAGCACACGCAGGTTGGGCTCGGCAGTCAGCGCATCGGTTTGCGCACGGGCGAAGTCGAAGTTCATCACGGCGTAGTCATAGCGGAACTGCCCCGCACCAATGCGGCGAACCCGCACGCCGACGCCGACATGCCCTTCAGGCGTGTCGAATGTCGCCCGATAGCTTGTCTCGCTACCACCGGCCTCCGCCAGCCAACGATCCAGCACCGCGCCCTGCGCATAGTCGCCGGTCGATACGACGTTCCAGCGCGAAAACGACGGCTGCCACCCCAAGGTGAGCTCGCGGAACCCCATGCTGTTCTCGATGTTCTCGTCATCGCGAATGACGTACCAGGCGTCCATGAACCAGCGCGCGTCCGGGTGCAGGTCAGGGTCGATATCGGTTTCCCGCGCCAGCAGCCGGTAACTGTACTTGTCGCTGGCCGGTGAGCTGTAGGCTGCGGCACAACTGAAGCCGGCGGGTATCGCCGGCTCGGTAACGCCGTCGCAGTCGGGGTCCTGGATGGAACCACAGCGCCCCCATTGCCCGGTAGCCGGAATGATCTCGCTGCGCGGACCAAGAAAGCGGTCGCAGTCGTTGCTCGTCAGGTTGTAAAGATCGCTGCAACCGGGACCTAGAACATGGCCGTATGGCGTATAACCCGTGCACATCTCGTTGCCGGTGGCGAAGGCATGCTTCACGCCACTGCGGGCGATCTGCCTGATCGAGCCGTCGGGATCAAACCGGTAGAGGTTCCAAACCAGATAAGGGTGCTGGTCGACCTTCGGGCCAATGTCCGGATACAGCGACGTGGACTCGGAAAACATCCGGTACCACGGCACGTCAGTGGTATTGGCATGTTGGCTGTTACGCAAGCGCGCGGACGGCGTGATCACCACTTCGCCCTCGCTGCCGCCGGGGCCGTCGCAAGGCGCTCCACCACCAAGCACACGGCAACGCGACGTGGCGATGCCCGGCACATCCGTAGTGATGCTGGGAATATCGATCAACAGCACATCGGTGATCGTGCCCGGCGTCCCGGGCCAGACCGGAATGGCTTCCGATTTGGCACTTGCCGACGCCTTCATCGGCACCTGCAGGCTGACGTTGCCGAGCAGATCCCGATTGGCTCCTGCACCCGCGAAATCGACCAGCGATGCCGCAGCGGAGAAGTTGGCCGTGACGTACCGGAAGCCGTCATTGGCGACATCCGGCGAGCGCATGACCTGCTCGATGCGAGCCCATTCGCGACCGTCCGCATCACGGAGGCTGAGATCCAGCCCTTCACCATCACTTCCCAGCTGCAGCGGTGGCGTCATGGCGCCATCGGCCCGATGGAAGATCAGGCCCTCAACCCGTAAACCACCCTTCCCTGCCGCCGTTGGCGCTCCATCGCCCAGCTTGACCTGCAAGGGATCGGCGCCGGGCAATAGGGGCAGGCGGAGATGGCTGCGCGACTGTCCGGTGACGGTCAGCCCCATGGCCTGCAGCACGTCGGGATTGAAGTCGATATCCAGCCAGCCGGTGGCCGAAATCGTGCGAATCAAGGGTGAGGGATCGGATGGTGTCGAAGAGTCCGCCCACTCGACTGTCGAAGCGGCCACACTCTCCATCATGGCGGCCGTACACAGCAGCGCCACTACCAGCGCCGAGCTGCTCCGGCGCACCGGAGGCCTCAAGCTACCGGCGCGCCCAAGCACGTTTACTCCACCGTCGCCGGCAGCAGGCGCTCCGGCTCCGACAGCGCCTCCACATGAAGATCGCCGTCGCGAACGCTCACATTGACGCGCCCACCGCCGGACAGCTTGCCGAACAGCAGTTCGTCGGCCAGCGGTCGCTTGATCTTCTCCTGGATCACCCGCGCCATCGGTCGTGCGCCCATGTCCGGATCGAAGCCATGCTCGGCCAGCCACTGGCGTGCTTCCGGATTCACGTTCAGCGACACCTGCTTCTCCTGCAGCAGCGTCTCCAGCTCGATGATGAACTTGTCGACCACGCGCAGGATGTTGTCGAAGCCGAGGCCACCGAACTGGATCACCGCGTCCAGTCGATTGCGGAATTCCGGTGTGAAGGCCTTGCGGATCACTTCCATCGCGTCTGTCGAATGATCCTGCTTGGTGAAGCCGATCGAGCGCCGCGCCGCCTGGTGCGCGCCGGCATTGGTGGTCATCACCAGGATCACGTTGCGGAAATTCGCCTCGCGACCGTTGGTGTCGGTCAGCGCGCCGTGGTCCATCACCTGCAACAGGATGTTGAACACGTCCGGATGCGCCTTCTCGATCTCGTCGAGCAGCAGCACGCAGTGCGGCGTCTTGACGATCTTCTCGGTCAGCAAGCCGCCCTGATCAAAGCCAACGTAGCCCGGAGGCGCGCCAATCAGGCGTGATACCGAATGCGCCTCCATATACTCGGACATGTCGAAGCGCACCAGCTCGATGCCAAGCTGCATCGCCAGCTGGCGGGTGACCTCGGTCTTGCCGACGCCGGTCGGCCCGGCAAACAGGAAGCTGCCGATCGGCTTGTCGCCGTCACCAAGACCGGAACGCGACATCTTGATGGCGGCGGCCAGCGAGTCGATGGCCGGATCCTGCCCGAAGATCACCATCTTCAGGTTGCGGTCGAGGTTACGCAGCACGTCGCGATCCGACGCGCTGACCTGCTTCTCCGGAATCCGCGCCATGCGCGCGACGATCTGCTCGATCTCGGTGACGCCGATGATCGACACGCGCTTGTCCTCGGTCAGCAGGCGCTGGCGCGCACCGGCCTCATCGATCACGTCGATGGCCTTGTCCGGCAGCAGGCGGTCGCCAATATGCTTCACCGACAGGTCCACTGCAGCCTGCAGTGCTTCGCTGCTGTAGGAAACGCCGTGATGTTCCTCGAAGCGCGACTTCAGGCCTTCGAGGATCTGCACGGCTTCGGCCATCGACGGCTCGACCACGTCGATCTTCTGGAAGCGCCGTGCCAGCGCGCGGTCTTTCTCGAACACGCCACGGTATTCCTGGAACGTGGTCGAACCGATACAGCGCAGCTCACCCGATGCCAGCACCGGCTTGATCAGGTTGCTGGCATCCATGGTGCCACCGGATGCCGAACCGGCACCGATGATGGTGTGGATTTCGTCGATGAACAGCACCGCGCCCGGATGCTGCTTCAGCTCGGCCAGCACCGCCTTCAGGCGCTTCTCGAAATCGCCGCGATACTTGGTGCCGGCGACCAGCGCACCGAGGTCCAGCGCGAAGATGGTGGCATCGGCCAACACTTCCGGCACTTCGCCATCGACGATGCGCTTGGCCAGGCCTTCCGCCAGCGCGGTCTTGCCGACGCCGGCCTCGCCCACGTAAAGCGGGTTGTTCTTGCGACGACGGCACAGCACCTGGATGGTGCGCTCGATCTCCTCGGCGCGGCCGATCAGCGGGTCGATCTTGTCCTGCAGCGCCAGCTCGTTGAGGTTGTTGGCAAACTCGGCCAGCGGATTGCTCTTGCCTTCCTCGGAGGCCTCGCCTTCCTTGCTGCCTTCGGCATCCGTCTTGGCGGCAGACTCGTCGGTAATCCGCGCCACGCCATGCGAGATGTAGTTCACCACGTCGAGGCGGGAAATCTCCTGCTGCCCGAGGAAATAGACGGCATGCGAATCCTTCTCGCCGAAGATCGCCACCAGCACGTTGGCGCCGGTGACTTCTTTCCGGCCAGACGACTGCACGTGGTAGACGGCTCGCTGCAGCACGCGCTGGAAGCCCAGCGTCGGCTGCGTGTCGCGCGCGTCGTCGCCGGCCAGCAGCGGCACGGTCTCGGCGATGATGCTGCGCAGGTCATTGGACAGCTTGTCGATATCGGCGCCGCAGGCGCGCAGGACGCCCGCCGCCGATTCGTTCTCCAGCAGCGCCAGCAGCAGATGCTCGACCGTCATGAACTCATGACGTGCCTCGCGCGCCTGCTTGTAGCACTGGCCAATGGTGAATTCGAGGTCCTTGCTGAACATGGACGTTGCTCCGGTGATCCTTCCTGCCAGCCGGTCATCCGGCTGGTACTGCTTCGACCGCTCCAAGCGGCCGCTCGTTCACTGCTTCAATGCCGCGGCCCTACGCCGGCTCCATCGTGCACAGCAGCGGGTGCTGGTGTTCGCGGGAAAAGTCATTGACCTGCCCCACCTTGGTTTCCGCCACCTCGCGGGTGAACACGCCACAGACGCCGCGCCCGCGGGTATGGACATGCAGCATGACCTGCGTCGCCTTCTCCTGGTCCATATTGAAGAAAATGCGCAGCACCTGCACGACGAAGTCCATGGGCGTGTAGTCGTCGTTCATCAACAACACGCGGAACATGGGCGGCTTCGCCACTTCCGGTTTGGCTGTTTCAACGACGACGCCCGTTTCGTGGGCATGTTCGTGCTCGGAATCCGGTTTTTCCTTGCCTGCCATGGCTACACGCTGATTTCACTCCAGACCACTATATGGGCCGTCATCTGCCGGAACGCAAGGGCTGATCAGCGTCGAAACAACCGTTAACATGGCGCACTTGCATAAGCACTGTGCCTATCCCAAGCGATCAATGACTTACCGAAACCCGATCACGCGCGATGCGCGGCCCGACCTGACCGTGGCCAGCATCGTGGTTCGCGACGACCGCTTTCTGGTCGTCGAGGAGGAAGTCCGCGGTCGTCGCGTATTCAACCAGCCCGCCGGGCATGTCGACGTCGGTGAAAGCCTGATCGATGCCGCGATCCGCGAAACCCGCGAGGAAACCGGCTGGCTGATCCGGCCCACGGCCTGGACCGGCGCCTACCAGTGGTCGGTGCTTGATGACGACAGCCCGGAACGGCACGACGATGAATACGGCGGGCGTGAATTCCTGCGCTTCGTGTTCATTGGCGACGCACTGGAGCATGACGCCGTCCAGCCGCTCGACGACGGCATCATCGCCGCGCACTGGCTGTCGCTGTCGGAAATTGAAGCCTTGGGCGAACGCCTGCGCAGCCCGCTGGTGCTGGCCGCAGTCCGCGATTTCCTCGATGGGCCGCAACTGCCGCTGTCCGCGCTGCGAAACCTGCAGGGATTGTGATGAGCGCTGACGGACGCATCATGATTGGCGTATCCGGCGGCGTCGACTCCTCGGTAGCGGCGCTGCTGCTGACACAGTCGGGCGCGGCCGTCGAGGGACTGTTCATGCAGAACTGGGAGGAAGACGACCGTCTCTCCGACTGCCATGCCGAGGAAGATCGACGCGATGCCGTCGCCGTGTGCGGGCGACTCGGCATCCCTTTCCACAGCGCCAACTTCGCTGCCGAGTACTGGGACCAGGTGTTCCGGCATTTCCTTGATGAATACCGCGCCGGTCGCACGCCCAATCCTGACGTGCTGTGCAACCGCGAGATCAAGTTCCGCAGCTTCCTCGACCACGCCCGTGCGCTTGGTGCGGACCACATCGCCACCGGCCACTATGCGCGCGTCGATGAAGTCGATGGACGCTGGCGCCTGCTGCGCGGGATCGACAACGGCAAGGACCAGAGCTACTTCCTGCACGCGCTGGATCAGGAACAGCTGCGTCATACCCGCTTTCCGATTGGCGAGCTGCCGAAGGCCGAAGTACGGCGTCTGGCGCAGGACGCCGGGCTGCCAACCCACGCGAAAAAGGACAGCACCGGCATCTGCTTCATCGGCGAGCGCGACTTCCGCGAATTCCTCGGTCAGTACCTGCCCGCACAGGCCGGCGAGATGCGTGCGCTCGACGGCACGGTGATCGGCGAACATGCCGGCAGCTTCTACTACACCCTGGGCCAACGCGAAGGCCTGAACATCGGCGGCGTTCGCGGCCGCGATGCCGCGCCGTGGTACGTCGTGGGCAAGGACGTCAGCGACAACGTGCTCTGGGTCGATCAGGGCCACGACAGCCCCGCCCTGCTGTCGACCCAGCTGGTTACTGAAGCCGCAACCTGGGTCGCCGGCAGTCCGCCATCCGACCGATTCGAGGCCAGTGCCAAGACCCGCTATCGCCAGCCCGATCAGCATTGCCGCGTCGAGGTGCGCGACGATGGCGGTATCGATGTCCGCTTCAGCGAGCCGCAGCGAGCAGTAACGCCAGGGCAGTCACTGGTCCTGTATCACGGCGACGAATGCCTGGGCGGCGCCGTGATTGCCGCCAGCAATGCCCGCTTCGGCGGCCTTCCACCGGACCTAGACGTCCACTGACCACGCCACGGATGCGCATGAGCCAGCACAACCCACATCCCATGGAAGAACGCGCCATTGCCTTGGCTGGCCTGCTGCAGGCCTGCCAGCTGGTACACGGCATTGCCACCGTGGGCAGCGCCGACCAGAAGGCACTGGAATGCAGCATCGACAGCATTTTCCGGATCGATGCGGACGATACCCGCGCGGTTTTTGCCGGGCTGGACGGTCTGTCGCTGGGCATCAACGCCCTGCATGACCGACTGGTCGGCACGCACCGCGAACCGCCACCGTCACGAATCGCCGTCACCGTGCTGCATGTCGAGCGCAAGTTGAATCGCGATGGCGCCATGCAGGCGGCCCTGCAGAAAGGCATCGCCGACTGCGCCCACCGCCGACAGCAGCTCGGCGGCCTGCATCCGGCCGTGTTCAACGCGCTGGGCGAGCTCTACGCGCAGACCATCAGCACGCTGCGACCGCGCGTGATGGTGCAGGGAAACCCGCAATACCTCGGGCAGGCCAGCGTGGTCGCCGAAGTGCGTTCGCTGCTGCTCGCCGCCGTCCGCAGCGCCGTCCTGTGGCGCCAGCTGGGCGGAAACTACGTGGATTTGCTGCTGCGACGTCGTGCTCTGCTGGAAGCTGTCGCCGTCCTGCGCGCAGAACTTCCCCCGACGTAGTGTTCCAACGTAGCCCTGGCATCAGCTGGGGTGATGGGTTCTTCCCAGTCTTCCATCAGCGTGGCGTAGAGCAGCTTCTCGAACTCTGCCTTGAAACGGACGATGACGCATTCCGGCTCCTTGATGCGCTTGGCGTCGGAAATCAGGCCGAAATGCACCTCGCCGTTGTAGCTGAGGATGCTGACGCCGAGGCCGAGCGATCCGGACTGCGGCACCCAGAACATCAGGTCACTGATGCGCGAGCCGGCCAGATAAAGCGGCATCTGCGGCCCGGGCACGTTGGTGGCCACGGCACTGGCCTTGCGTGAGAACAGCTCCAGCGCCACTCGCTGGATCGGCGCCGGCGTCATGCCCAATGCGGCCAACAAACCGAAGGCAACGATGGCCTGCCGGGAATTCTTCAGCTCCTGCATGCAGGCTGCGACCCGCTCCAGGCGACGCAGCGGATTGGGTTCACCCACGGGTAGCTCAAGGAACACCAGACCAAAGTGATTGCCCAGCTTTTTCGCGTGTTCCAGCGGCCGCAGGTTCACCGGCACGGTGGCGCGGATGGTCAGGCCATCGACATCCTCGCCCTGTTCCAGCAGATAGGCGCGAAGCGCACCGGCGGCAGCGGCCATCAGCACGTCGTTGACCGTGCAGTTCAATGCCTTGCCGACCGTCTTTACTTCCTCCAGATCCAGCGGGTCGGCCCAGGCACAGCGCTTGCTGACGCCCAACGGCCCCTTGAACAGCGTTTCCGGATCGTCCGGCAGGCTCAGGGCGTGCGCCAACTCCATGGCGATGTCACCGCCATCCTTGGCGAGGATCGCCGCCAAGGTGGGATCCCGGTAGATCTCCATGCCCTTCTCAAGCGCCTTGCCGCCGAGCTTCATGGCACGATCAATACCTGCCATCGCCGGGTCGAAGAACTTGCGCGTGACGCGTTCGCCATCCGCCTTCAGCCAGGCCTGCGGCAGATCGCTGCCCGGCTTGGCGTCGGGGTGCGTATCGGTCAGCGACAGCAACACCTGGATCAGCGCGATGCCATCGGCGTAGCAGTGATGGATGCGCGAGATCAGCGCCGATCCACCGTTGTAGGTCTCCACCAGGTGGAACTGCCAGAGCGGCTTGGAGTGATCCAGTGGCGTCGACGCCAGCTGGCTGACAAGACGCTGCAGCTCCTTCTTGCCGGCGGCACCCGGGAGCGCGGTGAGGCGGATATGCCAGTCGAGGTCGAAGTCCTCGTCGTCTTCCCAGTGCGCCGATGACTGGTTGTCGACAGCCTTCTGACGAAACCGGTGAAAGGCCAGGAAACGGTCGCGGATCAACTCGCGCAGGCGCACGAGCTCCAGTGGCTCGGCGAACATCAGCACGCCAGTGATCATCATCAGGTTGGTCGGCTTTTCCATGCGCAGCCAGGCGGTATCCACCCGCGACATGGCTTCGCGCCGCCCCTTGCGCCTTCCCAAAGCTGTCATGACCGTGCTCCCCAGACGATGCGCCCGGTGTAGCACGCACCCCGGGAAGCGTCAACGAAACGACGCACCTCAGGTGTCTTTTTCGGCAAGGGCTACGCGACTTTGCTGATAGGCGGCGAGTGCGGCTTCGCGGCTGTGCTTCAGGTCGACGATGGGGGCGGACGGATAGCCCGGCGCCATGCGTCGCAGCGCGTCGACCGCGGTCCATGGTGCATACAGCGCCTTGCCCGTGAGCCCGGCCAATTCCGGCACCCACCGACGAATGTAGTCGCCGTTGGGATCGAAGCGCTCGGCCTGCGTCACCGGATTGAAGATGCGGAAGTATGGCGCGGCATCGGCGCCGGTGCCCGCCGTCCACTGCCATCCCTGCGTGTTGTTGGCGAGATCGGCATCGACCAGCGTGTCCCAGAACCAGTCGGCGCCGTGGCGCCAGTGATAGCGCAGGTTCTTGGTCAGCAGGCTGGCGACGATCATGCGCACACGGTTGTGCATCCAGCCGGTCGCCCATAGCTCGCGCATGCCGGCATCGACAATTGGAATGCCCGTTCGGCCACGTTGCCACGCTTCCAGCTTGTCTTTCTCCGGCGCCGCCCACTCGAACGGATCCATGCGCGAATTGAAGTTCGCCTCCGCGCTTTTCGGAAAGTGGTACAGCAGGTGATGGCTGAACTCGCGCCAGCCCAGTTCGCGGACGAAGGCCTTGGCATCGCCATCCGCATCCAGTCCGGCACTTTGGATGGTGGCCAGTGCCTGACGCGGACTGATCTCACCAAAGTGCAGGTAAGGCGACAGGCGCGATGTGCCGGTTTCCGCTGGAAAGTCACGGTCCTCGGCATAGCCGGATACGGCGGAGTCGAGGAAAGCCTTCAGTTGCTTGTCGGCACCAGCCTCGCCGGGTTCGAAGCGCTCCCAGAAACCCTTGTCCCAGCGCGGCGACGGAACAAGCTCCAGTGGATCGCCACGCGATACATCAAGACCTTCGATGCCATCCGGCACGCTGGGCAAGCGCTTCGGCGCATCGGAAACCGAGACGCTGCCGAGTTCCGCGCTGAGCTTCTTCCAGAACGGCGTGAACACGCGGTAAGGCTCACCCTGACCGGTTTCGACTTCCCATGGCTCGCGCAGCAGCGCGGCACCGAAACTGTCGGCGCGCACGCCCTGTCCGCGCAGCGCCGACTTGATCTCGCTGTCCCGCGCGATCAGCGCAGGCTCATACAGGCGATTCCAGAACACTGCCTCTGCACCGGTTTCCACTTGCAGCTGCAGAAGCGCGTCGAGACTGCTGTCGCAGCGACGGACGATCAGCCGTGAGCCGCGCGATGCCAGGTTGTTGGAGAGGGTCGCGAGCGACTTCGCCAGCCATGCCTTGCTTGCCGCACCCGGTTCCCAGGGTGCTTCCTCGTCCGGTGCGTGCAGGTAGACAGGAACCGGAACGAGACCAGCGTCGAGCGCCGCCTGAAGTGCCGGATTGTCGGCAAGGCGCAGGTCGCGTCGGAACCAGACCAGAGCAGAGGCCATCGGATCAGGCGTCGATAAACCGCACGCGCCGCGTAATGCCGCAGGCCAGCTCATAGCTGATCGTGCCGGCGGCGCTGGCAATGGTTTCGATGGGCAGTTCGCCCCCCCAGAGCAGCACCGGCGAGCCGACCTGCGCATCGGGGCAGGCATCGAGATCAACCGCCATCAGGTCCATGGAGACGCGACCGACGATGCGCGAGACCTTGCCATCGACCAGCACCGGCGTACCTGCGGGCGCCAGGCGCGGGTAGCCGTCGCCGTAACCGATGGCCGCGATGCCGATGCGACCTTCGCGATCGCAGACGTGGGCACCACCGTAGCCAACGCAGTCGCCGGCCCGCACCTGCTTTACCGCGATCAGCCGTGTGTGCAGGCTCATCGCCGGCTGGAGACCGAAATCGGCGCCGGCCTTTCCGTCGACGACGGACATGCCATACAGCGCGCCGCCGGGGCGGATCCAGTCGCGATGACTGGCAGGCCAGCCCAGCACGGCCGCGGAGTTGGCCAGCGAACGATCACCATCGATGTCGCGCAGCGCGGCATCGAAAGCTGCCAGTTGTTCCGGCGTGCTTGGCACGTCGAATTCATCCGAACGCGCCAGGTGGCTCATCCATTGCAGGTCGAGGTGGACATTGGACAGGCCACGAAGACGCTGCTGCAGCTCGGCCGCCCGCTCGGGCCGGAAGCCCAGACGGTTCATGCCGGTGTCGAGCTTCACCCAGAGGCGGAGCGGATCGGAAACGGAATCGCCTGCGTCCAGCTCTAGCATACGCAGCTGTTCGTCGCAGTGGACCACGGCATCCAGCTTCAGACGTCGCATGATCGGCAGATCAGCCGGTTCATCGAAACCCGACAGCAGCACGATGCGGTTGTCGAGTCCGACCGAGCGGATGCGCTCGGCATCCGACAGCGCCGCCACGCCGAAGGCATCGGCATCGCGCAACGTGGTCGCCACGCGCTCCAGGCCGTGGCCGTAGGCGTCGGCCTTCACTACCGCCATCACCCGGCTGTTGGGCGCGCGACGGCGGACCTCGGCGAGGTTGTGGCGGAGGGCGTCGTGGGAAATGCTGGCCGCGGTGGCTCGGCTCATTCGAAGTGACCGGAGAACTCGTCGCGACTCAAGTCACCGAACAGCGTGTACTGACCCATGAAGGCCAGCTTCACCGAACCGGTCGGGCCGTTACGATGCTTGCCGATGATGACTTCGGCCACGCCCTTCTCGGCGGATTCCTTGTTGTAGTACTCGTCGCGATAGATGAACAGGATGATGTCGGCATCCTGCTCGATGGCGCCGGATTCGCGCAGATCGGCCATCACCGGGCGCTTGTCGGTACGCGATTCCAGCGAGCGGTTGAGCTGCGACAGCGCGATCACCGGGACATTGAGTTCCTTGGCCAGCGCCTTCAGGGATCGGGAGATTTCCGAAATCTCGGTGGCGCGGTTTTCCTTGTTGCCGGGCACCTGCATCAACTGCAGGTAGTCGATGACGATCACGCCGAGGTCGTGCTCGCGGGCGAGGCGACGCGCGCGTGAACGCAGTTCGATCGGTGACAGCGCCGCCGTGTCATCGATGAAGATCTTGGCCTCGGACAGCAAAGTGATCGCCGAGGTGACACGCGGCCAGTCCTCGTCCTCCAGGTTGCCGGTCTTGAGCCGGCCCTGGTCGATGCGACCCAGCGACGACATCAGACGGAAGGCCAGCTGCGGTGCCGACATTTCCATGCTGAACACGGCGGCGGCCTTCTTGGTCTTGATCGCCGAGGTCTGCGCGATGTTCAGCGCCAGCGAGGTCTTGCCCATGGCCGGACGCGCGGCGAGGATGATCAGGTCGCTGGGCTGCAGGCCCGAGGTCATGTCGTCGAGGTCGCGGAAACCGGTCGGCAGGCCGGTCAGCTGGCCACGATTGGTGTAGCGCTGCTGCAGCACCTCGAAGGCGTCCTTCAGCGCACCATTGATGCGCACAAAGCCCTGGCGACCGCGCGACCCGGCCTCGGCGATGCGGAACACGTCCTGCTCGGCCTTTTCCAGCACTTCCGAGCTGCTGCGGCCTTCCGGCTGGTAGCCGTCGTTGACGATGTCGGTGCCGACTTCGATCAGCTGGCGCAGGATCGACTTCTCGCGAACGATGTCGGCGTAGGCCTTGATGTTCGCAGCACTGGGCGTGGTTGAAGCCAGTTCGATCAGGTAGGCGCTGCCGCCGATCTCGGCGTCCTTGCCGCGCGACTCCAGCCATTCGCCCAGGGTCACCGCGTCGAACGGCTTGCTGCCCTCGGCCAGCTCGGCGATGGCTCGGAAGATCAACCGGTGATCGCGGCGGTAAAAGTCTTCCTCGGTGATGCGGTCGGCGATGACGTCCCACTTGTCCGGCGACAGCATCAGGCCGCCCAGCACCGACTGCTCGGCGTCCACCGAGTTCGGCGGCACGCGCGCGGTTTCAAGCCGGCGCGGCGATTCGTCGAATTCGTATTCGTAGGGCTCGCTGACGGGACTGTTGGGCATGTCGCTGCTGGTTCCTTGGCATCACGGACGAATCGCGATGGAAGTGGGGCGCGCCGCCGATGGCGGCGCTACGGGTCGGGAGTCACCCGACACTCGATCATACGGACTCGTGTCTCAGGGGATAAGACAACAACCCTGTGGAAAACGTGTGGAGTTCATCGGGCCTTTTGCGGGCAACGCACGCAAGCCCCGACCCACAAACGAAAAGGGCGCCCGAAGGCGCCCTTTTCATGACACGACGGTGTGGCCGTCGAAATCAGGCTTCCGCTTCGATCTTCACCATGACGGTGACTTCGACGTCAGCATGCAGGTGCACCAGCACCTCGTGCTCGCCCACGTGGCGGATCGGGCCTTCGCCCATGATCACTTCGCTCTTGTTGAGCTCGTGACCAGCGGCGGTGAAGGCTTCGGCGATCTCGCGCGGGCCGATCGAGCCATACAGCTTGCCTTCGGTGGAGGCGTTGGCGGCGATGGTCACCGACTGGCCTTCGAGGCGAGCCTTGCGACCCTCGGCACCGTCCATCACGGCCTTGGCCTTGGCTTCGTACTCGGCGCGGCGCGCTTCGAACTCAGCCAGGTTGGCGGTGGTCGCCGGCACGGCACGGCCGGTCGGCAGCAGGAAGTTGCGGCCGTAGCCGGCACGCACGGTGACCTTGTCACCCAGGTTGCCGAGGTTGGCCACCTTCTGCAGAAGAATCAGTTCCATGGTGTTGCTCCGTTTTCGTTAGCGACGACGATCAATGACCACCGCCGCAACCGTTGCTGTCCGAAAAGGACGGATGGGTTCGAGTCCGCAAAGCCGGGCATCCTGCCGCGGTTTGCGGGAAACGGCCGCGGCGAAGCCGCGTCACGTTTTCGCATCCGGCGCCGAGCTCCGGATTGCGTCGGTGCATCCCTGCACCGGCAACGGCTAGCCGTTGCTTAGAAGTGGCTGTCGCAGTACGGCAGCAGAGCCAGGTAGCGAGCGCGCTTGACGGCGGTCGACAGCTGGCGCTGGTACTTCGCCTTGGTGCCGGTGATGCGGCTCGGCACGATCTTGCCGGTCTCGGTGATGTACTGGCGCAGGGTGTTGAGATCCTTGTAATCGATCTCGACGATGCCCTCGGCGGTGAACTTGCAGAACTTGCGGCGGCGGAAGAACTTGGACATTTTCGTATTCCTTCAGGTCAGGCGCCGGCTCAGGCCGTCGCTTCCTCGGCGTCGGCCGATTCGGTGTCGTTGTCGGAATCGTCGTCGGACGAATCGTCGTCATCACGACCGCCGCGACCTTCCTCGTCACGACGCGGGCGACGCTCACGCTCCGGCTTCTCGTCCTTCATCTTCAGGATGTGGCTCTGCTCGGTCACGGCCTCGTCACGCTTGATGACCAGGTGGCGCAGCACCGCATCGTTGAAGCGGAAGCCCGACACCAGTTCGTCCAGCGCAGCCTGGCTGCACTCGATGTTGAGCATGATGTAGTGGGCCTTGACCAGGTTCTCGATCGGATAGGCCAGCTGGCGGCGACCCCAATCTTCCTGACGGTGAACCTTGCCGCCATCGGCTTCGATCATCGAGCGGTAGCGCTCGACCATGGCGGGCACGTTTTCGCTCTGGTCCGGGTGGACCAGGAACACGACTTCGTAATGACGCATGTTGTTTCCTCTTGGATGCCGGCGGCGGAATTGCCGGTCGGCAGCCTCCCGGCAGCACCGGTGAGGCGAGTCTCGCAGCCGGAACGGCCAGCGAGCCGCGCATTATCGCGGAATCAGTGACTTGCGTGCAAGTGGCGTTGAACCGGCGGGTGACTTCACGCCAGTCCCTGACATTCGATGGTCTGGGCACATTTCCTGAACACATGGATGTCGTTGCCCAGATCGTGCCCAACCACCCGGTGGAAATGCTGGTTCAGATAGCTCCAGACCATTGGATGGGTGTTGGTAAAGCGCAAATCATCACGACCATCGAGCCGCGCATTGGAAATCATCGCGAAGACAGCGCCAGAGGCCCGCAACTGGCCAATCATTTGCTCCTGCAAGTGGGCTGGGGCTGGATGCACGCAGAACGTGTCATAAACCGGCGCATCGCGCCCGAGCACGGCGTAAAGCCAAGGCAGCGAGGGAGCCGCGAACAGGCAGGGCACGCCTTCAGGCTGGCCTGTACACAATCGAACCGCTTCTGCCAACAACGCAGGGTTGCCGACATCGTACCGGTAACGACTACCGGCCAATCCGGCATCAGGGCGAGAACCCGCGCGATGAGGGCGATGCCGGTAGAACGGAGCGATCAGCCACAGCAGCATCAGTGATAGCAAAAGCTGCATCGCCACCGGGAAGTACATAAACGTAATCAGCATCACAGGAGTGGCGGCCTGTGCAATGTGCGACGCATCGGCTCGACTCGCCGCATGGTGGAAGACGAAAATGCCCAGGCTCGCGGCGGACAGCATGCCCGCCACCACCGGATGGCCACGCCACGCCCCGGCGACAATGGCTACCAGTACGCCGATGGGCAACAACAGCTGGATCAGAAACAGCCACTGAAAGGCGCTTCGTCGCGCTGACGACACCCCCTGAAAAGCTGGGTTAGCCAAACGCCAGGGCCAAGGCCGAGGCAGGGACAGATTGGCCCCGCCACGTGCCAGCACGGATGTGATCCGGCGTTCGACGAAATGTCGGGCAAACCCGGCAGAGAAGAGCATGAGGACAAACGGCAATATCCCCACGACCGACCCTAGCAGCAAAGCCATGGACAAATTGCGCTCAAGCGGAACCAGGCCGAACCAGGCAGCCACGGTTACCGTGACGAACAGGGCCGCACTGGCGTACAGGGCAAGATTGAAGCCGAAAAACAGCGCAACGCCGACAACCAGCCCTGCTTGGAATGCCGTGGACACATCAGGCGTCTTCACGAGCAGCGCAAACGCGGACCAGATCAGCAACAGCCAGCCATGTTCATACTGCTTGTGCTGCGGATGCGACCAGGCAGCCAGCACGCCCGCCGCCAGAATGACTCCGGGCCAGGCCGTACCCAGGTCGCGCAGGCATATCAGCGCAAGCCCAAGTGCCAAGGCAAAGAATAGGTGCGATGAGACACGCACGCCCAGCAGTCGCCCCCCGAAAAGCCAGGTCAAAGGTGCCGACCACAGATAGCGTCCAGGCTCATAGGACTTGAAGTCCCTATGCGGCAAGCGCCCTTTCAGCAGCTGCTGGACGCCGAACCACAGATAACCCTCGTCAGCTCCCAACGCCGCCCGGGCACGAAGCCCGAAGGTCGCGACCACCGCCACCAGCGCCAGCACCATGCAAATCCATGGTTCCGCCATCAGTGCGCCTTCCACGGCCCGTTCATCCATAGCCTGGGCAAGCAAAATGCCGAACGAACAACCACGAACTTGGTTACCATGCAGCGTCCCTGTAGCTGTTCCCGCGGCAAATCATGCCCTGCTCCACCCGCAATGACCGCCATTCCGTGACGGTCGCCATCGAATCAGCTCGATCAACGTTTCCCCGGGAGCGGCTTGATCGTATTGCACTCGACGAGTCCGGTCATTACTGGCATGCGCCACGACGCAAGCTGCTGCTGGACCTGATAGCCCCGCCCCATCTGACTGCCGACCACGTGGAACGCCCTGTGGTGGACATCGGGTGCGGAACCGGCGCGCTGGTCGAGGCCCTGCTTGCACGCGGCGTGGATGCCCACGGCGTCGACCCATGGACAGACCAGCACCACCCACTGAGCGAACGTTTTCGCAGCGGAGAGATGGAATCTATCCCCTGGCCGGATGGCAGCGCAGGTATCGCCTGTGCATTTGATGTGCTCGAACATGTCGATGACGACACCGGCCTGCGCGAGATGCATCGCATCCTGCGTCCTGGAGGGCGCCTGCTGCTGACCGTACCGGCACATCGCTGGCTTTGGAGCCGCCGCGACGAGCTCGCCGGACATCAACGTCGCTATTCTCGATCCCTGCTTTCCAAACGTGTCCAGGATGCCGGCTTCCATATCGAGCAGCTGTTCGGCTTCCAATTCCTGCTGCTTCCACTGATCGGCGCCTCCCGCCTGGGAATGCGGCTGATGCGCTCACGCGACACGATGCTGGAAGATCGACCCGCCAGTGCGTTCAACACACTTCTACGCACGGTCAATCGCGCAGAGATCAGCATTGGGCGGCTGCTAAGGCCGCCTACTGGCAGCAGCCTGGTGCTGACCGCGAGAAAACCGCTTGGAGCATCCCGCAACCCGGCAGTCTCGACGTGATGGACTATCTGCTCTTCACCCATGACGCTGACTATGCCCGAGCGGCTGCTACCGCCGGCATGGCGGCGATCATTGTTGACTGGGAATGGCGGGGAAAGCCCGACCGCCAGGCAGAGCACGACACCGAAATCAATCGCGGCGGCGTCGACGACCTGATCGCCATCCGCGAGGCGGTCGACTGTGACGTGATCTGCCGCGTCAACAACCACCCGGCGTTCCTGCATGAAGAGGCTTCACTCGCCGTGCAGCATGGAGCGGATGAAATTCTCCTGCCGATGTTCCGGCGTATCGAAGAGGTCGAGAGGCTGCTAGATGTCCTGGACGGCCGTGCCCGCCTTGGCGTGCTGGTCGAAACCGTCGATGCGATGCAACTGGGTCGCGATCTGGAGCATCTGCCACTTTCCCGTGTCTACGTGGGGCTGCACGACTACCGGATCGACACCGGCAACCACGACCTGTTCCAGCCTCTGGTTGACGGCACACTGGACCGTTTCCGGGACGCGTACCGGGGCGCCTTCGGCTTCGCTGGCATCACGCGCCCGGATGGCGGCCAACCGATCCCGCAAACGCATCTGCTCGCTGCCATGCTCCGCCTTGACTGTAGCTTTGGTGTCGCTCGCCGGAGTTTTCGCGCCTCGGTACCAACACAAATTTTGCGGCAAACCCTGTCAGAGCTGGATGCAGCCATCGAATCGCTGGGTACTCGCTCGCCCGAGGAAATTGCCATCGACCACGAGGCGCTTCGCAGTCTGGTGGAACCCGGTCTTGGTGCCAATCCGCTATCCGGTGGCCTTCCGTCAGCATGCGCATCCTGATCCTTGGAGGGAGCGGAGCAATCGGCTCGGCGATCGCCCGGTATGCCTCCAGCATTGGGGTTGAGGTAGACGTGGTGGCTCGTAGCGGCTCCGCACTGTCCCGGCTGGAAATGCATTCGGAAATTGCTCGCCACACGTTGTCGCTTTCTGACACCGCTGCACTGCGGAGTCTGCTCGTCCGCAGGCAGCCACGCCTGGTGGTTATGGCAGCCTTCCCTGCACCCGCAACTCATCGGGGCCCAAGCGGTCGATCTGATTCTCTGCAGACCATGGGGCAGAACCTGCTCGGCGTTTTCGATGCGCTGGAACAGGCCGGTTTCAGCGGACGATTGACCTGGTTTGGCAGCTCGATGATGTATGGCCGGGCGCCCATTCCACGGCGAGTGACGAACCACCTGCAGCCGGAAACCTTCCGCGGTGCGATCAAGGCGGCCGAGTCAATCCTCGCACAACAACGCGCGGACGAGCTGGGCATCGCATACACTGAACTTCGCCTGTTCACCGGCTATGGCCCTTACGAACAGCGCGACCGCCTTGTACCAGCACTGCTCAGGGCCGCGCTAGGCGGCACACAGGTTCCCGTGGGCGAGGCCCAAGCAGTACGCGACTGGCTCTATTTCGACGATATTGCGCGCGCGGTGCTGTTGCTCGGCGAGTCCGTTCATGTTCCGGTTCCTGCCTTCAATCTTTGCGCTGGTCGCCTGAACACGGTCGGCGAGGTCGCGCAAACTCTGGAGGCCATCACCGGCCTTCAACTGACCAGCCCGCAGCCGTATGAACGCGGTGACGCCTATGGCCAGGTCGGCGCAGGCATCCCGCCTTCTGCCTCGGATGGTTTTGACTGGTCGCCAAGCATCTGTCTGGAAGAAGGCCTGCTCCGCTGCTGGGCGTGGGCGCAGACTCCCGCAGGCAGAAACTTCCTCCTGCAGACGCCATGAGTCCGATTACCGCTTCGCCGAGCTCAATCCGGGAAGACGACGCTATCCAGCTCAGCTGGATCATGCCGATGTATCGCACCGCCGACATGCTGGAAGAGCTGTTGCGACGAGTCCGCACAGTGGCCGAGGGTTTGGATGTCCGCTATGAACTGATACTGGTCGACGACGCCTGTCCACAGGGAAGCGCGGCACAAGCCCGTGCGATTGCCGGCAACGACCCGCGCGTGCGCATCCTCGAAACCCGTTGCAATCGCGGCCAGGACCAGGCGCTGCTCCACGGCCTCATGGCCAGCCTAGGGAAATGGTGCCTGATCATGGATGCCGATCTCGAGGATCCTCCCGAAGCCGTCACGGCGCTCTGGACCAACCGCCATCCCGACATCGACGTCATTTTCGCGCGCCGTACCGGCAGCCGCAGCCGACCGGACCGGAGACTGACTTCCCTGCTTTATCGCCAGAGTATTCGCTGGGTTGGCGGACTCCCGTCGGGGGCCTGTCTTTTCGCGCTGCTGTCACGACCAGCTGTCAATCGAATCGTCAGTCAGACTGAAAGCTCATCTTGGCTGATGCCGCTGATCGCCGCCTCCGGTCGCCACTTCGTCGCGATCCCCATCAACCGCGAAGCGCGCCCGAGCGGCCGTTCCGGCCATAGCAGCTGGCGGCGACTGCGCAAGGCTGCCGGAACGTTGTCGCAAATGATGCGCCTGCGCTACTTTTCTCGACCTCGACCAGCTGCTGCTCGAGACCCGCTTGACCGCCATGACTAGACCCGGAAATTCCGACAACAGCAACGCCAGGCACGAACGCGACTTCGACGTCCAGCGCTCTTATTTCGCGCAGCGACGACCGATCCGCATGCTGCCCCTCGATACGCCATACGTGCGCCGCCACCATGAGGAGGTCATGCGAAGGGGCATGCTGGCTGCGGGCGAACACATCTGTGAATGGGGTGCCGGACTCGGCCGCTTTTCACGACTCCTGCTCGCAAGCGGCCTAAAAGTCGACGCGATCGAACTGTCGCCAGAACAGACCGCCGAATGCCGGCAGGCCATCGGCGCCAATCCCGACTTCCGCATGCACTGCGGTGATGTTGGTGAACAGCTGGAGCAGCTCGACGGTAGCTTCGACGCCATGGTCGGATACTTCATGCTGCATCACTTGCCGGAGCTTGGGAGTTATTTCCGCAAGGCGTTTACCGCTCTCAAACCGGGTGGACGAATGGTGTTTGTCGAGCCCAATCCCTGGTGTCCGCTATTCCCGATCCAGATCACGCTGACGCCCGGCATGCGCTGGGCCGCCGAACGGGGAATCTATGGGCTCACGCCAAAACGATTGAACACAGCCGCGAGATTGGCGGGCTTCACCGGGCTCAGTATCGAGCGCTACGGCTCGCTGCCCCGTGCGCCCTACAACTGGCTCGGCAGATGGGATCGCGAGCGCATGCTGGAGCCATTTGTGCCGAGGTCGATGAAGCCTTTCCAATCAATCGTGATGCACAAACCCAGCACGGTATCCGCAAATAATATGGGCGGCCCCGCTTGAATGGGGTCTCCGACCAGAACCGGTTCGCCCGAGTCCTCATCGAAGCGGATGATCTGGACACACTGGATCCGATGCAGGTGCAGCATACGGTCGAAGGCAATGGCCTAGCCTGCATTCGTGGGCTGCATTCGCGCAGCGAGGTTCAAACAACGCTACGCCGCATCCGCGAGCGCTTTGATGCTGGCAATGACCGCAAGCACGACCCTGCCGACAGTGAGGCAGTCAGAGGCAACCTGCAGAAGCTCCAGATCGGCGCTAACTCCGGGGTCAACAGCATGCGCACGCTGGGCCGCTTCATGCGTGCCATTTACAACCCGATTTTTGCTGATGATGTGCTCGGGATGCGGAACGATTTCATCCGCCTGGCAAGGCTGCGCAACCGCCTGTATGGCCTTGCGGACGATTTCGCAGTCGCCGGCACACAGGAAGGCTTCTGGACCTGCTCACGCCTGCTGCAATACCCGGCTGGCGGTGGTTTCATGGTTCCGCATCGCGATGTGTACTCGCAATTGGCGACGACCTCGGCCGATCTGGGCTACTACCAGCTGCTGATGCTGATGACCGAACAGGGGCGCGACTACGATGAAGGTGGCGGCTACGTCGACCATGACGGTTACCGCTTCCGCTACGAGCCCTTCACCCATGCCGGCGACGTCGTCGTCTACGACGGGCGTTCGATACATGGCGTGGCCGATATCGACCCGATGTCCGAACTGGAACTCCAGCGCTTCACGGGGCGTGTTGCAGCCCTGGTATCGTTATTTCGCTACCTCGCCCCTGACACCAATGCCTACGGAGCCATGTCAACAGATGGTGCCAGTCGGTTTACCTAGCCGCATCCTTGAGAACCGGGAGGACCCTGTTCACGCACCAATCGATTCGCCAATCTCGCCCATGTCCTCGGTGGTGAAGCTCTCGCCGCAGCCGCATTCGCCCGCCGCGTTGGGATTGCGGAACACGAACTGCTGGTTGAGGCCTTCGCGGACGAAGTCGATCTCGGTGCCGGCGACCAGCGGCAGGCTCTGGGCGTCGATCAGCACGCGGACGCCGTCGACGTCGAACACGGTGTCGTCATCACGCTGTTCGCGGGCCAGATCCAAGGCATAACCCCAGCCGGAGCAGCCGGTGCGCTTGACCCCGAAACGCAGGCCTAGAGCGCTTTTATCGGTGGACAGGAAGTGGCGGACGCGCTGCATGGCGGCGTCGCTGAGGCGGATGGTGGTGTCGGTGACGTTCTGCATGGAGTCATTCTACCGTGCGGAAGCCTTCAACCGGCTCCAATCCGGGTGCCGGGGTCGGTTATCATTCACGGTTCGTTTTTATGCCGGCCGGAAATCCCGGGCGGCCCCAGAAAGCCGGAGACAGTGGTTCATGAGCGCGGGCACCATCGACGTAGTAAGCATCAAACAGGCGTTGTCGGGCGAGATCGCCGCCGACAGCAAGGTCAGCGTCCGGGGTTGGGTTCGCACCCGTCGCGATTCCAAGGCTGGCCTCAGCTTCGTCAATGTGTCGGATGGCAGCTGCTTCAATCCGATCCAGGTGGTGGCGCCTAACACCCTGCCCAACTACGCCGATGAGGTCGCCCACCTGACCGCCGGTTGCGCCGTGATCGCCAGCGGCACGCTGGTGGCGTCGCAGGGCAAGGGCCAGGGCTTCGAGATCCAGGCCGACAGCATCGAAGTCGTCGGCTGGGTGGAAGACCCGGAAACCTACCCGATCCAGCCCAAGGCGCATTCGCTGGAGTTCCTGCGCGAGGTCGCGCACCTGCGTCCGCGCACCAACCTGTTCGGGGCGGTGACGCGCATCCGCCATTGTCTTGCGCAGGCCGTGCATCGCTTCTTCCACGAGCAGGGCTTCTACTGGATCAACACACCGATCATCACCACCTCCGACGCCGAAGGCGCCGGCCAGATGTTCCGCGTGTCCACGCTGGACATGGCCAACCTGCCGCGCGATGACAAGGGCGTTGTCGACTTCAGCCGCGACTTCTTCGGCAAGGAGACCTTCCTGACGGTTTCCGGCCAGCTCAACGTCGAAGCCTTCTGCCTGGCGCTGAGCAAGGTTTACACCTTCGGTCCGACCTTCCGCGCCGAGAACAGCAACACCAGCCGCCATCTGGCCGAGTTCTGGATGATCGAGCCCGAGATCGCCTTCGCCGACCTCAATGACGACGCCAACCTGGCCGAAGCTTTCCTCAAGTACCTGTTCCAGGCCGTGCTCGACGAGCGCATGGACGACATGGCCTTCATCGCCGAGCGCGTGCAGAAGGACGCCATCACCCGTCTGGAAACCTTCATCAAGGCACCGTTCGAGCGCATTGACTACGGCGATGCCATCGACCTGCTGCAGAAGTCCGGCAAGAAGTTCGACTTCCCGGTGGAATGGGGCCTCGACCTGCAAACCGAGCACGAGCGCTGGCTCACCGAGGAGCATGTCGGCCGCCCGGTGGTGGTGATGAACTATCCCGAGCACATCAAGGCCTTCTACATGCGCCTCAACGACGACGGCAAGACCGTCGCCGCCATGGACGTGCTGGCGCCCGGCATCGGCGAGATCATCGGCGGCTCGCAGCGCGAGGAGCGTCTCGATGTCCTCGACAAACGCATGGCGCAGTTCGGCCTCGATCCCGAGCACTACGGCTGGTATCGCGACTTCCGTCGCTACGGCACGGTGCCGCACGCCGGCTTTGGCCTCGGCTTCGAGCGTCTGGTGGTGTACGTCTGCGGTCTTGCCAACATCCGCGACGCCATTCCCTACCCGCGCGTGCCCGGCGGAGCAGAATATTGAACGATCTCGCCACGCAGAGCGGGCATCACGACAGCTGGTGGATCAGCTTCCTCGGCCGTACCCAGGTGTGGGCGCGGCTGCGGCTGCTGGAAGCCGGTACAGCGGAAGTGTTCGACAGCGCCGGCAACACCTTTCCGTATGACAGCGAGGACTCGGCACGCAGTGCATTGCTGGATGCCGATTTCCGGGAGCGCGAAGGGCTGGACGAAGGCGACGCCGCCGAGCTTGGCTTCCTGCTGGATGAACTGACGCCACCACAAGGCGACGACGATGCCCGCCTGCTGGCGCAGATGATCCGCCAGCCTGGCCAGAAGGCCTGATCCGGGCGAGAACGTGACGCTCTACCAGCCGCGACATTTCGTCGAATCGGATATCGGCCGGCTGGATCGACTCGCCGAGCAGCACCCATTCGCCACGCTGATCGCTTTGATTGATGCCGAGCCGATCATCGCGCACGCACCGGTGCTTTATCGGCGCGATGGCGATGCCATTCGCCTGCGGGGCCATCTCGCCAAACCCAACCCGCTCTGCCACCACTATGGCGATTTGACGCTGATCCTGCACGGTCCGCAGCACTATGTGTCGCCGGGCTGGAATCCGGACAAGGAATCTGCCGCCCGCGTGCCGACCTGGAATTATGTGGTCGCCCATCTGCATGGCCGGCTGAGCTGGTATGACGACGACGCGCAGCTAGGCGCGCTGGTGCACGACCTCAGTCGGCACTTCGAACCGAGCGTCGGGGGCGACTGGGACTTCGATCCGATGGAGGACCGCTTCCGTCGACAGCTGCGCGGCATCGTCGGCTTCGAACTGACGGTGACGCGGATCGAGTTCAAGGCCAAGCTCAGCCAGAATCACCCGCCCGCCAACCAGAAGGCGGTTCATGATGCGCTGGTCGGCCTCGGCAATAGCGAAGCTTTCGCCGTAGCGGACTGGATGCGCTTCGACGACAACGGAGAAACCTCATGAATATCGATCTGCATGGCCGCCATGCGCTGGTCTGCGGCGCTTCGGAAGGCATCGGTCGCGCTTCGGCCATGGCATTGGCTGGATTGGGCGCTTCGGTAACCGTCCTGGCGCGTCGCGAAGCCGTGCTGGAAGAAATCGTCGCGAAACTGCCGAACAACGGCAGCCAGCAGCACGGTTTCATCGCACAGGATGTCGGCGATACCGCTGCGCTTAAAACCGCTGTCGAGTCGCTGGTCGCCGCAAGACCGGCGCAGATCCTGATCCACAACAGCGGTGGCCCGCCGGGTGGTCCCGCGAATGCAGCGTCCATCGACGAATACCTCACTGCATTCCGCCAGCACCTGGTTGCCGGTCAGACCCTGCTTCAGGCGCTGCTGCCGGGCATGAAGGACGCCGGCTACGGCCGACTGGTCAATGTGATCTCGACCTCGGTGAAGGAGCCGATCGCCGGCCTTGGCGTCTCCAACACCATCCGCGGCGCGGTGGCGAGCTGGGCAAAGACGCTGGCCACCGAGCTCGGCCCGTTCGGCATCACCGTCAACAATGTGTTGCCCGGCTTCACCCGTACCGGCCGCCTCGCCAGTCTGATCACCTCCAAGGCCAAGGCGCAGGGCATCAGCGAAGACGACGTCGCCAAGGGCATGCTGTCCGGCGTGCCGGCTGGCCGCTTTGCCGAGGCCGACGAGATCGCCAACGCCGTCGCCTTCCTCGCATCGCCCGCGGCGAGCTACGTCAACGGCGTGAACCTGCCGGTGGATGGCGGCCGTACGCGCTCGATGTAGCCATGCCGGAAGGTCCGGAAATCCATCGCGCGGCGGATGCGCTGTCGGCAGTGCTTGCTGGACAGACATTGATCCGCGCCTGGTTCGCCTTTCCCGAACTCAAGTCGCACGAGAAGCACCTGACTGGTCGAAAGGTGCTTGGTGTCGAGGCACGCGGCAAGGCGATCCTGACCCGCTTCGACAATGGTTGGACGCTGTACTCGCACAACCAGCTTTACGGGCAATGGCGAGTTCTCGCCGCCGGTGAGGAGGCGAAAACGACCCGCAGCCTGAGGGTGGCGTTGGAAACCGACCAGCATCGCGCCCTGCTCTACTCCGCTTCGGACATCGAAATGATCCGTGACGAGGAGCTGGACCAGCAGCCCTATCTCGCCCGCCTTGGTCCGGATGCGCTTGATCCGGCAACCACGCTCGACGACATCCGTACTCAGCTGGTCGATTCGCGCTTCCGTGGGCGCTCGCTGGCGGCCCTGCTGCTCGACCAGGGCTTCGTCGCCGGCATGGGCAACTACCTGCGCGCCGAGGTGCTGTTCGAGGCGGGCATTGCCGCTCATCATCGCCCGCGCGACCTGGACGACGACGCACGCGAGCGTCTCGCCAACGCGCTACTGGCGATTCCCCGCCACAGCTACCGCACGCGCGGCATCGAGCGCATCGGCGCCGGCATGCGCAACGACCTTCAATACGACGAGGGCAAACGCTTCCGCTTCAAGGTATTTGGCCGTGACGGAAAGCCCTGCGAACATTGCGGAACGACCATCGTCCGCAGCGAAGCCGCCGGTCGTCGACTCTATGCCTGCCCTCGCTGCCAATCCTGATCGCATCGCCTGAAAACGTCGCCCCAAAACGCCGCAGGCGTTACCCTTGCCGCCCATGACTGACTCCAACGCCAGCGCCCCGACACTGCGCCTGATCGGCCATCTGATCGGCGGCAAGTCCGTGATGGGCGCGAACCACATCGACGTTTTCGATCCGGCTGTTGGCCACCCGATGGCGCGCTGCGCCGATGGCGACGCCGATACCGTGGATGCCGCCGTCGCGACTGCTCGTGCCGCCCAGCCGGCCTGGGCCGCGCTGTCCGGCGACGAACGCGGACGCTGGATGAACCGCCTGGCGGACGCGCTGGAAGCCCGGCTCGACAGCGTCGCCGAAGTCGAATCCCGTAACGGCGGCAAGCCGCTGGCGCTGGCGCGCGACGTGGAGATCCCACGCGCGGTCGCCAACCTGCGCTTCTTCGCTGCTGCTGCCAGCCAGTTCGCCAGCGAGGCACATCACGGCAGCGCCGGCCTCAACGTCACCCTTCGGCAGCCGCTGGGCGTGGTCGCCTGCATCAGTCCGTGGAACCTGCCGCTATACCTGTTCACCTGGAAGATCGCTCCGGCGCTGGCCGCCGGCAATGCGGTGGTGGCGAAACCATCGGAAGTCACTCCGTTGTCTGCTGCGATGCTGGGCGACATCAGCCGCGAGATCGGTTTTCCGCCCGGCGTGCTCAACATCGTGCATGGCTGCGGCGACAGCGTCGGTCAGGCGCTGGTCGAGCATTCCGGCATCAAGGGCATTTCCTTCACCGGCAGTACCCGCGTTGGCCGCGCCATCGGTCGCAGCGCCGGCGAACGACTGGTGAAATGCTCGCTGGAACTGGGCGGCAAGAACCCGACACTGGTGTTCGCCGACGCGCCGCGCAATGGGCTGATCGACACCCTGATCCGCAGTGCCTTCCAGAACAGCGGCCAGATCTGCCTCTGCGGGTCGCGCATGCTGATCGAGCGCAGCATTTATCCCGAAATCCGGGATGCGCTGGTGGACGCGGCACAGCGACTCCAACCCGGCGATCCACTCGATGCCACAACCACACTTGGCCCGATGGTGTCGCAGGCGCATTTCGACAAGGTGATGGCCTGCATCCAGCGCGCCCGCGAAGAAGGTGGTCGCGTGCTTTGTGGTGGTGAACGCGTACAACTCGGTGGCGAGTTGGCCAATGGCTGGTTCATCCAGCCCACGATCATCGAAAACCTCGGCCCGGACTGCGCCACCAACCGCGAGGAAATCTTCGGTCCGGTAGTCACCCTGCAGCCTTTCGACAGCGACGACGAAGCGCTCGCCCTGGCCAACGCCAGCGACTACGGTCTCGCCGCCAGTGTGTGGACCGATTCGCTCAGTCGCGCCCAGCGCATGGCCGCCGACATCGACTGCGGCATCGTCTGGATCAACACCTGGCTCCGTCGCGATCTGCGCACGCCTTTCGGCGGCATGAAGCAGTCCGGCGCGGGCCGCGAAGGCGGCATGGAAGCCATGCGCTTCTTCACCGAACCCAAGAACATCTGCTTTGGAAACGATTGAATCATGTCCCAACTCAAGCACCTGATCGACAGCAACCGCGCCTGGGCGGAGGGCGTTCGCGCCGACGACCCGGCGTTTTTTGAACGGCTTTCCGGCCAGCAGGCGCCAAAATATTTCTGGATCGGTTGCTCGGATTCGCGCGTGCCGGCCAACCAGGTTACCGGCCTGGCGCCAGGCGAGGTCTTCGTCCATCGCAACATCGCCAACGTGATGTCGCATGGCGACCTCAACTGCCTGTCGGTGCTGCAGTTCGCCGTCGACATCCTCAAGGTCGAGCACGTCATCGTCTGTGGCCACTACGGCTGCGGCGGCGTGCACGCGGCGATGACCGGCACCCGCGTCGGCCTCGCCGACAACTGGATCCGCCATGTCGGCGACATCGCCAGCGACCACGCGGAGTTTCTTGGCGGCATCGACAACGAAGGCGAACGCCACGACCGTCTCTGCGAGGTCAACGTGATCGAGCAGGTGGTCAACGTCTGCCAGACCACAGTGGTGAAGGATGCGTGGTCGCGCGGCCAGCCGCTGTCGGTGCACGGCTGGGCCTATGGCCTCAGTGATGGGCTGGTGCGCCAGCTCGGTCCGGGCATCGCCGGTCCTGATGAACTCGAAGCGGCCTATCGACAGGCACTGGATGCCGTGCATGCAGGAGGCAGCAAGTGAGCAGCATCCAGACGGATCGTGCACCAGCGCCGGTTGGCGCCTATCCGCACGCACGCCGCGCCGGCAACCTGCTGTTCCTGTCCGGCATCGGTCCGCGCGAACCGGGAACCAACGCCATTCCCGGCAACGTCAGCGACGCCAGCGGGAAGGTGATCGAACACGACATCCGCGCGCAGACCGAATCGGTGTTCGCCAATGTCCGCACCGTGCTTGAAGCCAGCGGCGCGCGTTGGGAAGACCTGCTCGACGTCACCGTTTTCCTCACCGACATGGCCGGCGACTTCGCCGCATACAACGCCGTTTGGAAGGAACACTTCCCCGATCCGGCGAACGCCCCCTGCCGCACCACGCTGGGCATAACCTCGCTGCCGACGCCGATCCATATCGAGCTGAAATGCGTGGCGCTGTTTCCTGAAGGCTGAGAGCCAGCAGGCCGCTGCCAACAGCAGCACAGCACGTCCATTCCCTGCCTCAGGCCTGGCCCGCCATCGCCACGCGGTCGCGTCCCTGCTCCTTGGCGCGATACAAGGCCGCGTCGGCTGCGGAAAGCCAGGCCGCCTGGCTGAGCGGGACGCAGTCAGCGGACATGGCGACGCCAATGCTGGCGGTGGCGCTCACCAACTGACCGTGACCGACATCGACCACCGCAGCCGCGATGGCGACGCGCAGGCGCTCTGCCAACGCGCTGGCCGCTTCAGCGCCATGATCCGGCGCCAGCACCACGAACTCCTCGCCGCCAAGCCGGCCGACGATGCCGCCGGCAGGTTCATGCCGCGACAGGATGCCAGCAATGGCGATCAGCATCCGGTCACCGGCGTTATGGCCATGCAAATCGTTGATCTGCTTGAAATGATCGATGTCCACGATCATCAGCGCGTGCGAACGACCTTCTCGATGCGTCAGCAGTGACTGCACGCGTTCCAGCAGCGCACGCCGGTTGGGCAGTCGCGTGAGGCTGTCGCGATAGGCCTGCTCACGCAGGCTGGCCGCAACCCGGCGCTGTGCCCGGTGCACCATCAGCCCCGCAAACAGGATCACCATCAGCAGCAGCGCGCCCGCTCCCCAAAGCATGGTGTAGACGCGCTGCTCCCGCGCCGTCTGCTCCAGGCGCTGCGCCTGCTGGCGTGCGGCCTCGATGTCGAGCTCCTTGCGCCGGTTTTCCTGTTCCAGTTCGCGGATGCGCAGCTCCTGCTCCCGCTGTACGTAGCGCTGTTCCAGCGATTCGATGCGGTCGGCCTGCCCGGGCGCCTCGTCCTCGACCGACAGCGCCGCGATTTCCCGATCCAGTGCCGCCAACTCCTCCTTCGGCGTCCCCGCGGCGAGCAGCGCGTCCCGCTGGATCGACTTGATCAGGTGCAGGGTCGGTGGGTGATCAATGTCCTTCAGGCAGGCAAGGGCCTGCTCCACTTGTTCCAGGGCATCCCTCGCCTTGCCGAGGCCCAGCTGCGCGGTCGCCACCTGACCACGGGCAATACAGACGCTGATTGTGTTCGCGGTTTTCTCCGCGGCCTGCAACGCTTCCGTTGCGGTGTCCAGTGCCGCCAGGTACTGGCCGGTGGCGTTGAGGTCCATCGCCAGGCCGCCAGCCGCCCGACCAGCGAGGGCATCCAAGCCCGCCTCGGTGAAACCGTCGCGCGATGATCGCCACAGAGGAATGGCCTCTCCCGGACGACTGGCGCTGCTGAGTACGCTGGCCTCGATGTAGTTGGCGCGAGCCAGCCCGACCGGATCGTCGGCCGACTGCATCATCTGCGTGTAGCGGCGGCAATGCGGGAGACCCTGCTCCGGCTTGCTGGCGTTGGAGTAGTCGCGACACAGTTCGGAAGCGGCCATGGCGCGCAGGATGGCGTCGTCAGCCGGAAGCGCATTCGCTGCCTCCAGCGCCAGGATCAGACCTTCACCGGTATTGCCCTCGTCGATCAGCCAGGTGGCGCGCAGGAACCCGGCGAGGCTGCCGGCGCCATCGACCCGGTTGGCCGGTGGCTGCCGCATGGCATCGATGACCTCTTCGAGCGCGTCGCCATCGGCCTTGCCGATCGCCGCGCCGCCCATGTACCAGAGCAGGAACAGTCGCTGCCGCGGCTGGTCGGCGAACACGCCCTTTCGCAGCGCCTCCCGCCCTTCCTCGATGCCGCGGCTGCGATCACTGGCCGCCAGCTGGCGGAAAGCCGCGAGGTCGAAATCAGCTGGCGCCTCCTGCGCCGCAGCGAATGCGCCGCAGCAGCCCAGGACGAGCGCAAGAAGCCCCGATTTCCAGCCAAACCGCCGCATCGCGCCTCGCCGCCGTCTACAGTCCGGTCAACGATAACCGGAAATGCGCCCGTGGCAACGGGCGCGGCGGCGGCTTCAGGCGAACGGATCCTGCAGGATGATGTTGGCGTCGCGGTCCGGGCCGGTGCTGACCATGGCCAGCGGGCACTCCGCCAGCTCTTCCAGCGCGCGCAGGTAGGCACGCGCAGCCGGCGGCAGCTTGTCCCACTCGGTGATGCCGGCGGTGGATTCGCTCCAGCCCGGGAACTCCAGATACACCGGCTCGCATTCTTCCCAGCCCGCGGCGTCGAGCGGCGCGTACTCGGTCTGCTTGCCGCGGTACTTGTAGGCGATGCACAGCTTCAGCGACGGCATGCCGTCCAGGATATCGAGCTTGGTGATGCACAGGCCGTTGATGCCGTTGATGGCGACGGCGCGCTTCAGCGCGACCAGGTCGATCCAGCCGCAGCGGCGCGGACGGCCGGTGGTGGCACCGTATTCCTGGCCGCGATCGCGAATGCCCTGCCCGATCTCGTCGTGCAGTTCGGTCGGGAACGGCCCGCCACCCACGCGCGTCGCGTAGGCCTTGGCGATGCCGAGCACGTAGTCGATGGCCTCGGCGCCAACGCCTGTACCGGCCAGCGCGCCACCCACCGTGGTATTGCTGGAGGTGACATAGGGATAGGTGCCGTGGTCGATGTCCAGCAGCGAACCCTGCGCGCCCTCGAACAGGACGCGCTTGCCATCGCGACGCAGGTCGTGAAGCAGGCCGGCCACGTCGTGCTTCATCGGGTCGACGTACTCGCCGAAGGCCAGCGCCTCGTCCAGCGTCTGCTGGAAGTCGACCGGCTCGGCTTTCAGGTACTGCGTCAGCACGAAGTTGTGGTACTCCATCACCTCGCGCAGCTTCTCGGCCAGTTCCTTCGGATAGGCAAGGTCGGCGACGCGGACGCCGCGACGCGCCACCTTGTCCTCGTAGGCCGGACCGATGCCGCGACCGGTGGTACCGATGGCCTTGCCGCCTGCGGCCTTCTCGCGGGCCTGATCGAGTGCGATGTGGTAAGGCATGATCAGCGGTGTGGCCGGGCTGATCTTCAGGCGTGAGCGCACTTCGACGCCGGTCGCCTCGAGCTCCTCGATTTCCTTCTTCAGCGCCGCCGGACTCAGCACCACGCCATTGCCAATCAGGCACAGCGCGTCATCGCGCAGGATGCCGGACGGGATCAGGTGCAGGACGGTCTTCTTGCCATTGATGACCAGCGTGTGGCCGGCGTTGTGGCCGCCCTGGAAGCGCACGACGGCGCCGATTTCCTCGGTCAGCAGGTCGACGATCTTGCCCTTGCCCTCGTCGCCCCACTGCGCGCCCAAAACAACAACTGACTGGCCCATTTTTACCGCTCCAGATTGCTTCAAACGTTGTTTTACCTCGAATCACGATGCACCCGGATTTCGAGCGCGATCACAATCCGTCCATGGAGCGCCGATCCGGTCGGCATCCCTGCCGCCCCCTCGCGCGGTGGCAACCGCGCTCGACCATCGTTACCGCTCCAGAAATTACCCACGAAAAACCCGCGCGAAGTGATCCGCGCGGGGTTGAATGATTTGAGGCCTATTGTCGCCCGAGCAGACCCACTTCGGCCAGTGCGGGCGCCCTATGCGCGGCGTCAATGCACCAGGTAGAGGCTCAGCAGCCCCAGCGCCATCACCACACCGCCCACCGTCCGCAGCTGCCGGCTCTCGAGCTGCATGGCCTGCTCGACCATGCGTTTCCAGGCATCCGGCGCCGCGAACAGGAACAGCCCTTCCAGCACGGCGACCAGGCACAGCGCCGCCCACAGATCGTTCATTGTCCGAATCCGCGATCAGCGTGCGCCGTTCTGCGACGTGTCGCGGAAGTAGCGGAAGAACTCGGACTTCGGATCCAGCACCATCACGTCGTCACCGTTCATGAAGGCTTCGCGGTAAGCCTCCAGCGAACGATTGAAGCCGTAGAACTCCGGATCGCGGTTGTAGGCGGCGGCATAGACCTCGGCTGCCTTGGCGTCGCCCTCACCGCGCAGCGTCTGCGCATCGCGCTCGGCTTCGGCGATCAGCACGCGTCGCTCGCGATCGGCCGTGGCCTGGATCTGCTCGCCCGCCTCGGTACCCTGCGAGCGCAGTTCGTTGGCCACTTCCTTGCGTTCGGCACGCATGCGCTCGAACACCGAATTGCTGACGCGATCCGGCAGGTCGAGGCGCTTGATGCGGATATCGACGATCTCGATGCCGAGCTTGCCGGTGGCCGCATTGGCCACGTCGACCAGCGCCTCGGACAGGTTGGTGCGCTCGCTGGCCACCACGTCGCGCAGGTTGCGCTGGTTGATCAGGTTGCGCAGCGCTTCCTTGATGATCGGATTCAAGCGGTTCAGCGCGCGCTCCTCGCTGCCGCCCTGGGTAGCGCGGTAGAAGGCAACGGCGTCGGTGATCCGCCACTTGGCGAAGAAGTCGACGTTGACGTCCTTCTTCTCGTTGGTCAGATACGGCTCGGGTTGCGAATCCAGCGTCAGGATGCGGCGGTCGAACACCTGCGAGCGCTGCACGAAGGGAATCTTGAAATGCAGGCCGGGCTCAATGTCACTGCGAACGACCTTTTGCAGCTGGAACAGCACGCCGGTTTCGTTCTGGCGAACCACGAACACGCCGTTGAGCAGCAGCACCGCGGCGATGACGAGGGCGATCAGGCTCAGGTTACGCATCAGCGGCTCCCTCCGCGTGGCTGCCGCTCGCTGCGGCTGGAACTGCCGGAACTGCGCGACGACGTGGTGTCGCTCCGCGAGGGCGACGCCTGCTGGATCGCCGGCAGCGCATCCAGTCCGCGACGCACGGCGTCACGCACGGCGGCACCCGAACCGCTGGCGCCCGGCAGGTAGATCACGTTGTTGCCGTTGCTGTCGTCCACCAGCACCTTGGGGTTGGCGGCCAGCACGTCCTGCATGGTTTCCAGATACAGGCGACGACGGGTGATGTCCGGCGCCTTCTTGTATCCGTCGAGCAGCAGCTCGAAGCGCTTGGCGTCACCTTCAGCCTGCGCGATCTTGGCAGCCTTGTAGCCTTCGGCTTCCTGGCGGACGCGAGCGGCTTCACCGCGGGCTTCCGGCACCACCTTGCTGGCGTAGGCACGTGCTTCGTTCTCGATGCGCTGCTTGTCCTCACGCGCCGTGATGGCGTCGTCGAAGGCGTCTTTCACCTCCTGCGGTGGACGCGCGTTCTGGATGTTGAACTGCGTCACCGAAAGGCCGGTCTGGTAGTGGTTCAGCGACTCCTGCAGCTTGGTCGAGGAGCTGGCCGCGAGCTGGTCGCGCTGGCCGGTGAGGATCTCGTCCATCTCGGTATTGCCCATCACTTCACGCACGGCGCTCTCGGCGGCCGCTTTCAGCGTGGTTTCCGGATCGCGTGAGCCGAACAGGAACAGCTCGGGATCGGTGACCTGGTACTGCACGTTGAACTCGATATCGACGATGTTCTCGTCCTTGGTCAGCATGCGCACCTGGTCGGAGCTGGAGCGGATCTGGCCGACGTCGATGACTTCCACCCGCTCAATCGGTCGTGGCAGCTTGAAGTTGGCTCCGGCGGTCATGATGCGATCGGCCTTGCCGAAACGCAGCACCACGCCGTTCTCGCGTTCGTCGATCAGCTTCACGCTGTCGAACAGCAGCCAGACCAGGATCAGACCAACGATGATCAGGCCGAAACCGCCGCTGCCGCTGCCCTTCCCGCTGCCGCCACGACCGCTGTCGCCACCGCCGAACATGCGCCCGAGGTTGTCCTTGAGGCGGTTCAGAAAGGCTTCGACGTCATCGCCGCCACCGCCTCCGGGTGGTGGGTTCTTCTTGCCGCCAGGCTCGTTCCAGGCCATAAAAACTCCATGCAATCGTTTGAATTCACGAATCATTCTTCGCACCGTCGATCAAGCACGGCGCCTGCTGAAGGTCATTGTAGTGGATGCCATTTCAGGACGTGACCAGCAGCTGGGTCTGCAGCTCGCGGCTGCCTGCGTCATCACCCGCACACAGCTGGCGCGCGACGGCGGTGGGAAGGTCGAGCTGCAGGCGCCAGCCGTCATCGTCACTCGTCTCGCTCACCACCGCGCCCGCTTCGAACAGTCGTGCACGCAGGCGGCCGGCGGCCGGTGACAGGCGAACCGTCTGGCGAATGCGCTGCTCGATGCAGCGTTCGGCCATCACTTCGCCAAGCAGATCCAGCCCCAGACCGTCGCGTGCGGAAACCCACACGCGTTCCGGCGCTCCGGGCTCGCCATCGACGCGTGGTTCGGCGCCCTCGATGCGGTCGATCTTGTTGAACACCATCAGCTGCGGCAGATCGCCGGCGCCGATTTCCTCCAGCACGGCGTTCACCTGGTCGATCCGTTGCTCACGCAGCGGATCGGCCGCATCAACCACATGCAGCAGCAGATCGGCGTCACGCGCCTCCGACAGCGTGGAGCGGAACGCCGCGACCAGATCATGCGGCAGGTCGCGCACGAAGCCGACCGTATCCGACAGCAGGATGGCGCCACCCGGCAGGCCCTCGATGCGCCGCACCGTCGGATCCAGCGTGGCGAACAGCTGGTCTGCCGCATAGGCACTGGCACCTGAAAGCGCATTGAACAGCGTCGACTTGCCGGCATTGGTGTAGCCCACCAGCGCGACACGCGGCTGCTGTCCGCGCAGGCGCGCGCGACGCGACTGGCCGCGCTGCACTTCCACCTTTTCCAGACGGCGCTTGAGCGCCTTCACGCGCTCGGCGAGCAGGCGGCGGTCGGTTTCCAGCTGGGTTTCACCTGGGCCACGCAGGCCAATGGAACCGCCGCGCTGGCGCTCAAGATGCGTCCAGCCACGAACCAGCCGCGTGGACATGTGCTTCAGCTGCGCCAGCTCCACCTGCAGCTTGCCCTCGTGGCTTTGTGCACGCTGCGCAAAGATGTCGAGGATCAGCCCCGTGCGATCGACCACGCGGCAGCCCAGCAGCTTTTCCAGGTTGCGTTCCTGGATCGGCGTCAGCTGATGGTTGACCAGCACCAGATCGGCATCCAGCGCCGCACGCAGGTCACGCGCCTCCTCGGCCTTGCCACTACCTATCAACAGCGCCGGATTGGCCTTGCTGATGCGCGCGCCCAGCGTGTCCAGCACCTCGGCACCCGCCGACCGCGCCAGCTCCACGAACTCGGCAAGAATCTCCGGATCATCGTGACCCGGTGCATAGGGCTGTATCAACAGGGCGCGATCACCGCGCCTCGATCGTTCGAACATCAGTCCTCGGCGTGATGGTCGTCGTGACCACCATGGTCGTCATCGTGGCCGCCCGAACCGTGCGGGCCCTGCCCCATGCGCACGTTGCGCGCGGGCACGACGGTGGAAATCGCGTGCTTGTAGACCATCTGGCTGACGGTATTGCGCAACAGCACCACGAACTGGTCAAAAGACTCGACCGTGCCCTGCAGCTTGATGCCATTGACGAGGTAGATGGAAACCGGGATGCGCTCGCGACGCAGAGCGTTCAGGAACGGGTCCTGCAAGGACTGACCCTTGGACATGATTATCTCCTGCTGATCTGTTGTTGTTATTCGGTACCCGGACAAAATTCGCCGGAAAGCCATTGAAAGCACGGGGCTTTCGGGAGTTGTGGCCACTGGGGCGGAAACTCAAGGGCATGCTACACGAGGTGGGGTTTGCCCGTCAGCGCGGGGTGGCGCCCTTTTGAGGCGCTGGATCAAGAGCTTTCGACATCGCCTTCGGCACTGCCGAGTTCATTTTCTTTGCTTGTCCAAAGAAAACGGAACCAAAAGAAACGACACCCCGCGTCCGCGCCCGCTTCGCGGGTTCGTGAGTCGGAGTCGGGGTTTTCGCCAGTTCTTCCATGAACTGGCGAAAACGCGCGTGCGTCCTGCACGCGCCCCTCGGGGCCTGATCGCCTCCAACTCACCGCTACCGAGGGCCTGAGGAGCGCCGCGGCTCTAGGCTCCTCCGCTCCTGGGTCCCGTGGGAGCGCCGAGTAGCGGAGGAATGTGGCGGGAAAAGGCGCGCTTGTTTGAGGCCATGGATGGCCGAGTTCGCGCCGGCCGCCGGATTCCGAGCAACGCAGGGCATGGCGGCGGCTTCATCGCCGCCGCGCGGACTTCGGGTCGGCTTTCTTTTGGTGACTTTTCATTGCCGAAAGAAAGAAAAGTTACCCGGAAGCGCCGAAGGCGATACCGAAAGCTTTTGCTCCTGAACGAACCGGCTGACGTCAGCCCAAGAACCCCGCTACGCGCTGAGAAAAATCCCCAACCGGATTGCCGGCATCCAGCCATGAAGCATCCAGCTCCTTCCGCAGCCAGGTCACCTGCCGCTTGCACAGCTGCCGTGTCGCCGCCACGCCCTCGGCGATGAAGGTCTCGCGATCCGTGTTGCCGTCCAGGTGACGCCAGGCCTGCCGATAGCCAACGGCGCGCATCGACGGCAGGTCTGGATGAATCCGTGGATCGGCGCGCAGTCGCGTCATCTCGTCCAGAAAACCGGCCTCCAGCATGAGCTGGAAGCGCAGCGCGATGCGCTGGTGCAGCCGCTCTCGCGGCATGCCGACGACGAGTTTCAAGGTACGCCAGGGATTCCCTGGCGCCGTGGACGCTTCGCGCTGCCATTCGCTGATCGGGCGGCCGGTGAGTCGATGCACTTCCAGTGCGCGGCTGATGCGCTGGGCGTCGGCCGGACCGATGCGGGCGGCGGCAGCCGGATCGACCGCGATCAGTTCGGCGTGCAGTGCCGACCAGCCCTTTTCCGCGGCTTCGGCCTCGATGGCTTCGCGAGTCGCCGGGTCGGCTGCCGGCATCGGCGACAGGCCGTCCAGCAGTGCGCGGAAGTAAAGGCCAGTACCACCCACCAGCAAAGGGATGCGACCGGCAGCGTGGATTTCGGCAATCTCCCGCCGGGCATCCGTCGCGAAATCGGCCGCGGAATACGGTTCCCAGGGCTCGCGGATATCGATCAGGCGGTGCGGCGCCCGCGCCAACGTGGCGGCATCCGGCTTGGCACTACCGATATCCATGCCACGGTAGACCAACGCGGAATCGACGCTGACGAGGTCAACCGGCCAACGTTCGACGGCCGCAACGGCGAGATCGGTCTTGCCTGACGCCGTCGGCCCCATCAGGGCGATCAGCGGCGGTCGGTCCATGCCGGAACGGCTCGTCACGGCCTTCAGGGTGGCGCGCGGGTATCAGGCGCCGACGGCGTCGGCCGGCGGCTCCGGTGCTTCGATGGGCTGCTCGATATCGCTTCGCTGGTCCGGCGCCGGCGCCGGCTGCCGCGACAGGATGGCCAGCATGGCCGCCAGCTCGTCACGCATTTCGCGGCGGTCGATGATGGCATCGATGGCTCCGTGGTCGAGCAGGAATTCCGAGCGCTGGAAGCCTTCTGGCAGGGTTTCGCGAACGGTCTGCTCAATCACGCGCGGACCGGCGAAACCGATCAGCGCCTGCGGCTCGGCGACATTGAGATCGCCGAGCATGCCAAGGCTGGCGGAGACGCCGCCGGTGGTCGGATGTGTCAGCACCGCGACATAAGGCAGGCCCGCCGCGCGCAGGCGGCCGAGCACGGCGGAAGTCTTGGCCATCTGCATCAGCGACAGCAGGCCTTCCTGCATGCGCGCACCGCCAGTGGCGGTGAAGCAGACCAGCGGGCAGCGGCGTTCGAGGGCCGCTTCGGCCGCCAGCGCGAAGCGCTCGCCAACGACCGAACCCATCGAACCGCCCATGAATTTGAATTCGAAGGAGGCGGCAACGATCGGCCGACCTTTCAGCTCACCAGACATGGCGATCAGCGCGTCGCGTTCGCCGGTCTGCTTCTGCGCGGCCTTGATGCGATCCGCGTACTTCTTGGAGTCGCGGAACTTCAGGGTGTCGGTCGGCCCCAGGTTGGCACCAAGTTCCTTGCCGGTGTCCGGGTCAAGGAAGGCTGCCAGACGCTCGCGGGCGCTGATCGCCAGGTGGTGCGAGCACTTCGGGCAGACGTTGAGATTGCGCTCCAGCTCCGGGCGATACAGCACCGCCACGCAGCGCGGGCACTTCTCCCACAGGCCTTCCGGGACGTTGCGCTTGTTGCCACCTTCGGTGCGAATGCGCGCGGGCATCAGTTTCTGCAGCCAGCTCATGGCGGCTCCGTCTGTCATTCAATCGACAAGTGTAAGGGATGGCGGCTGTTCGATCAGCCCGGGCCTCGTCGCGCCCGCTCAGCCGGCGTCGAGAGCGACTCGGATCGGTGCAAGGAAGTCACGCGCCGCCTTCACCGCCCCGTCCGCTCCTGCGTCATTGAGCACGGACACCAGCGCGCTGCCGATCACTACGCCGTCGGCAAAGGCGCCGATGGCAGCGGCGGAATCGGCATCCTTCACGCCAAAACCCACGGCAACCGGCAAGTCACCGATGGCGCGGATGGCATCCATGCGCGACTTCACCGAGGCATGATCCAGGGTCCCGGCTCCGGTAACGCCAGACAGCGAGACGTAGTACAGGTAGCCGCGCGAGGAATCCATCAGCAGTCGCAGGCGCTCATCGGAAGTGGTCGGCGAAGCAAGCTGGATCTGGTGCAGCCCGTTGGCTTCCAGCAGCGCGCCGAGTTCTTCAGACTCCTCCGGAGGACTGTCGACCAGCAACAGGCCGTCGACACCGGCCTCGGCAGCCTCGCGAACGAAGGTTTCGACACCATGGATTTCCACCGGATTGAGGTAGCCCATCAGCACGACCGGCGTTTCCAAGTCGGTCTGGCGGAATTCGGCGACCATGCGCAGCACCGCCGCGACGCCGACGCCGCGCGCCAGCGCGCGTTCGCTGGACTGCTGGATGGTCGGGCCGTCTGCCATCGGATCGGAGAACGGCATGCCGAGCTCGATGATGTCAGCGCCGGCAGCAACCAGCGCCAGCATCACCGGCACGGTGGCCTCGACGCCGGGATCACCGGCAGTGATGAAAGGCACCAGCGCGGTGCGGCTTGAGGCCTTCAGCGCGGCCAAGCGTGTGTCGATACGGTTGGAAGCACTCACAGCGAAATCCCCTCACGCGCGGCAATGGTGTGGACATCCTTGTCGCCGCGACCGGACAGGTTGCAGAGGATCATCGCGTCCTTCGGCATGTCCTTCGCCAGCTTGATCGCCTGCGCCACGGCGTGGCTGGATTCCAGCGCGGCGAGGATACCCTCGGTGCGCGCCAGCCGATGGAAAGCGGCCAGCGCCTCGCTGTCGGTGACGCCAACGTATTCGGCGCGACCGCTGTCCTTGAGGAAGGCATGCTCGGGGCCAACGCCGGGGTAATCCAGACCGGCCGACACCGAATGCGTCTCGGTGATCTGGCCGTCGTCGTCACACAGCACGTAGGTGCGATTGCCATGCAGAACGCCCGGACGACCGGCTTCCAGCGACGCCGCGTGGCGCCCGGTATCAAGGCCGTCACCAGCCGCCTCGGCACCAAAGATCTTCACGTCACGATCATTGAGGAAGGGGTGGAACAGGCCGATGGCGTTGCTGCCGCCACCGACGCAGGCCACCAACGCGTCCGGCAGGCGACCGTACTGCTCCTGCATCTGCACCCTCGCCTCGCGGCCAATCACGGCATTGAAGTCGCGCACCATCGCCGGATACGGATGCGGGCCTGCCACCGTGCCGATGATGTAGAAAGTGTCGTGGACGTTCGTCACCCAGTCGCGCAGCGCTTCGTTCAATGCATCCTTCAGCGTCTTCGAGCCTGAGGTCACCGGCACGACGGTGGCGCCCAGCAGCTTCATGCGGAACACGTTGATGGCCTGGCGCTCGATGTCCACGGCACCCATATAGACCACGCATTCCAGTCCCAGCCGCGCCGCCACAGTTGCAGAAGCCACGCCATGCTGGCCGGCGCCGGTCTCGGCGATGATGCGCGTCTTGCCCATGCGCTTGGCCAGCAGCGCCTGGCCCACGGTGTTGTTGATCTTGTGCGCGCCGGTGTGGTTCAGGTCCTCGCGCTTGAGCAGGATCTGTGCGCCACCGACATCCCGCGACAGCCGCTCGGCATGGTAGATCGGGCTGGGACGACCGACGTAGTGCTTGAGGTCGGCATCCAGTTCGGCAATGAACTCGGGATCGACGCGATAGCGTTCCCAGGCAGCTACCAGCTCCTGCAACGGCGCTACCAGCGTTTCCGCCACGAAACTGCCGCCATAGCGGCCGAAGTGGCCACGCTTGTCCGGAAACTGGTTGTAGTCGATATCGTTAGTCATTGATCCTGCTCGTTTTCCCTGTCCGACCGATTCCCGCCCGCACGACAGACCTCGGCCACGAAATGCCGCATGCGTTGTTGATCCTTGGTACCCGGCGCCGATTCGATGCCGCTGCTGACGTCCACGGCGAAAGGCCGCGTTGCCCGGATGGCTTGCGCCACATTATCCGGTGTCAGCCCGCCGGCGAGCAGCCACGGTCTGGACAAATGCGGCGTCCGCGACCAGTCGAAGCGCTCGCCGCTGCCACCGGCTTTGCCGCTGGCGTGCGAGTCGAGCACGAAGCCCGCGGCGCCCGGAAAGCGGGCAATGTAACCGGTGAACGCGGCGGCGTCAGCCAGCGAACCCATGGGCACTGCCTTCAGGTATGGCAGGCCAAACGCCTCGCATTCGGCCGCCGTTTCCCTACCGTGGAACTGCAGCCACTGCGGAGCCGCCGCATCGATGGCTTCACGAATCAGCGCCGGCTCGTTGTCCATGCACAGCAGCACCTTCGACAGCAGCGGCGGCAGCCCCTCGACGAGCTGCGCTGCCTGCTCCGGCGTCAAGCGACGGACGCTGCGTTCGGCAATGATCAGGCCAATGGCGTCAACGCCCAGCGCTGCGGCAACGTCGATGTCGCCGCGCCGGGTCATGCCGCAGAACTTGATCCGCGTACGACTCATTCGTCGTCTCCCTCGGAGCGGCGTCCGGGAGGTGGTCCGGCCAACGGAGAGCCCGGAGACAGGCTGACGCTGACCGGCAGGTGGCATTCCGCCGGGTACAGCGCGCCGACGAAATGCAGGCCATTCGGCGAGGCCGTGGGGCCGGCAACATCGCGATCGCGTCCCGCCAGCAGCTCGGCCATCCACGGCTCGGGTTTCTCGCCGCGGCCAATTGGCAGCAGGCTGCCGACGATGTTCCTCACCATGTGGTGCAGGAAGGCGTTTGCCTGCACATCGATCACCACGTATTCGCCGTCGCGGCTGACGCTGATCGCATGCAGATGCCGCCGAGCATGCGGCGCCTGGCACTGCGAGCTCCGGAAGGCACTGAAGTCGTGTTCGCCAACCAGCGTCTGCGCGGCGCGATGCATGGCATCGGCGTCCAGCGGCTGCGGTTCCCAGCTGCAGCTGCGACGCTCCAGCGCGGCGCGGCTCATGCGATTGACCAGCCGATAGCGATAGCGCCGAGCGCGGGCGTCGTAACGTGCGTGGAAATCATCGGCCACCGGCTGCGCCCAGAGCACGGCCACGCCGGGCGGAAGGTTGCTGCAGCCACCCAATACCCAGGCACGCATCGGTCGATCAACCGGCGCATCGAAATGGGCGACCTGGCAGAAAGCGTGCACGCCGGCGTCGGTACGACCCGAGCAGACCACCTCCACCGGCGCATCGGCGACGGTCGACAATGCGGCTTCGACCGCACCCTGCACGGTCGGACCGTGCGACAGGCGCTGCCAGCCGTAGAAGTCGCTGCCGTCATATTCGATGGCGATGGCGATGCGCATGCCGAAGCGGGTCTCACTGAAAGCCGGCCATGGCCACAAAGGCCGGCACAGGGCTTGGATTCGGGAAAGGAACCGGCGTTCACCGGTTAGGAACTCAGGATGCCGTCATGGCCCCGCCAAAGCAAAGGGCCGGCACTGGGCCGGCCCTTCGTCTGGTTATATCGAACGGACTGCGCGGTGGCGTCAGCGGATTTCGTCCAGCAGGCGACGCGCTTCATCGCGCTGCCCCGGATTGCCTTCGCCGAGCACCTCTTCGAGCATGCCGCGGGCACCTTCGACGTCGCCCATGTCGAGATAGGCACGGGCCAGTTCGAGCTTGGTCGCGGCCGCATCCTCGTCCACATCGCCCGCCGAGGTCGGCGCGCTTTCCGGAATGGCGGCAGCGGGTGCCGGTGCCGGCGGAATGTCAACCGGTTCCATCTTCGGTGCCGGCTCGCTGAAGTCACCGAAATCGACTTCCTCGCGCTTCGCCGGTGCGGGCGGTGCCTCTGCTGCCGGCTCCTCCCAGCTGAAATCGGCCGATTCCTCAGCGGCTTCGGGCACATCCTCGGCGACCGCCTCGAATACTTCCGCTTCGGGTTCAGCTGCCGGCTCCACCTCAGCCGCGAGCGCGGCATCAAAGGCGTCGTCGACGGCCGGCGGCAGCGGCTCGGCATCCTCGAACATCGGGTGATCCGGAATCACTTCCCGGCCCATGGCCACGACCTGGCGCCAGGCCAGGTTGCCCGGATCATCGGCGCACTGCGCGTACATGGCCTCGGCGGCGCCTTCGAAGGCATCCTCGTTGCCCTGCTCGTAGTAGTAGCGAACCAGCTCCAGGTGACGATCCAGGTCTTCCGGCTGCTCGGAGAGTGCTTCCAGCAGCTCGATTTCGCGATCGCTCATGCCATCGTCGTCATCCATCGCCATCGACGGAGCGGCGCTGACCGCCATGGCATCGGACACGCGACGGCTCGGCTCGGCCTTCTTCTTGCCGCCACCGCGCATCATCCGCAGCGCCGCCAATATGATCAGGCCCAGCAGCAGGGCGGCACCACCTACCATCACCCACAGATTGCGATACCAGGGCATGGCCGGGCGTTCCGCCGGCGTGCTTGCCGCCGCTGGCGGCGGTGCCGGCGTGGCTGCAGGCTGCGTCGCCGGCTGCGGCCGGGTAGCGGGTGGCGTCAACGTCGGCGTCGGCGCGGCCTCGCCCTCGGTTTCGTCCGCTGCGTTTGCATCGGTAGCGCTGGCCTCATCGCTATCAGCACTGGCCTCGCCACCGTCCTCGGTTGCCGTGGCGTCAGCGGACATGTCGTCCATGCCAGCGTCAGCAGCCATTTCGCCACCACCCGTTCCGGCGACGGCATCAGTGGCAGCCGGGGCGGAATCCGCCGAAGCCGCATCCTCTGCTTCCAGCTCGGCAAGGCGATCACGGAGCCGTGCGAGCTCCGAATTCTGCATGGAAATCAGACGCTTGCTATCGGTTTCGATCTTTTCCAGCTCACCGACCCGCGACTTCAGCTCAGTGATTTCCTGATCGCGCGCACCCAGATCCTCGCGGGCGCGCTGCAGGTCACGACGCAATTCGGTACCCGCGCTGTTGGCGGCCACGCCGGACTGCGCACCGTTGCCGCTGGCATCGCCCTTGGGCGGCACCAGCTCCAGTCGCGAGCGGTCGGCGTCGGTTTCGCGGCGCGTCGGCGTGGTGGTGCGGCTGCCCGCCACTTCCGGCTGCGGCTGCGCCTGTCCGACGCTGGCGCGCCAGGCATCCATCTGCCGGGTCACTTCCATGCGTGCATCGGCGAGACCGGTAGCCACCATGTCGGAAGCCGTCGGAATACGCAGCACGGCGCCCTTCTTCAGGCGATTGATGTTGTTGCCGATGAACGCATCCGGATTGGCATTCAGCAGAGCCAGCATGGTCTGGTTCATGTCCACGCCAGCCGGGCGGACGCGCTGGGCGATGCTCCACAGCGTGTCGCCGCTGATGGTCGGACCGTATTCATTGCCCATGGCGGGCATTGGCATCGGAGTCGGCGCCGGTGCGGCGGGAGCCGGTGTCGGCTCGGCCGGAGCGGCAGCCACCGGCTCGGGAGCCGGGGAAGTCTGTGCTGGAATGCTGGGCGGCGGCGTACTGGCCGCTGGCGCCGGAGCGGGTGTTGGCGGTTCCGGCTCCGGTGCCGGCATGGTCTGCACAACCACCGGCTCGCTGGGCACTGGCTCCATGGCGCTGGGCACGCGAGCGGGTGCGGCGCTGCCGGAAATCGGCGCCGTCAGCGGCGGATCCAGCAGCACGGTGAATTCACGGAGCATGCGGCCCTTGCCCCAATCGACCTCCAGCAGGAAGGTCACGAAGGGGTCGTTGAGCTTGCTGTCGGTGGTGACATGGATCACCGACTTGCCGCTGGCGTCCTTCTGCACGCTGAACTCAAGGTTCGCCGACAGCATCGACGAGCTGTCGAGGCCAACGCGGGCAAAGTCCTCGGGAGAAGCCAGCCGCACCTTAAGGTTGGCGGTTTCGCTGGGCGTGTTGCTCAGCACGGGGATCTGCGCGTCCAGCGGCTGGTACAGCGAGGACTTGACCTCGATCTGGCCCAGTCCAAGGGCCAGCGCGTGGCTGCTACCGAGGGCCAAGGCCAGCGCCAGCGGAAGACGGAGTTTGCGATTCATACGGTGACTTCTCCCCATGCGTCCCGAGTGGTCGGACGGCCCATGACGCCCCCTGATACGCCCTGTTCCGGCCCGATCATTGTCACCCGGTTGCTAGAAACAACTTGACAACGATGCGCCAACTATAGATCAGGACTGACTTTTTACCAATAGTTCAGCGATCTGAACAGCGTTCAGCGCGGCACCGATGCGGATGTTGTCCGCGACCACCCAGAGATCGAGCCCATTCGGGTGCGAAATGTCCTCGCGGATGCGCCCCACATAGACCTGATCGTTGCCTGCGGCGTGGGTCACCGGCGTTGGATAGCCGCCTGGCTCGCGGGAATCCACCAGCTCCACGCCCGGCGTGGCCGCCAGCAGCTCGCGGACAGTGTCCACGCCGATCTTTTCGCGCGTTTCCAGATGCACGGCCTCGCTGTGGCCGAAGAACACCGGAACGCGAACCGCGGTGGCATTCACGCGGATGGTCGGGTCACCGAGGATCTTCTGCGTCTCCCAGACCAGCTTCATCTCCTCGCGGGTGTAGCCGTTGTCCTCGAAACTGTCGATCTGCGGGATCAGGTTGAAGGCGATCTGCACCGGGAACTTGGCCGGTTCATGGCTCTTGAAGCTCAACAGCGCCGCGGTTTGCCGGCCCAGCTCGTCCATTCCCGAACGCCCTGCCCCGGAAACCGACTGGTAGGTGGCGATGTTGATGCGCTCGATGCCGACGGCGCGATGGATCGGCGCCAGCGCGACCATCAGCTGCATGGTCGAGCAGTTCGGGTTGGCGATGATGCCGCGCGGACGATTCGCAGCGGCCTGCGGGTTGACCTGCGCCACCACCAGCGGCACGTCGTCGTCGTAACGGAACTCCGAGGTGTTGTCGATGACCACCGCGCCCGCCGCCGCCGCGCGCGGCGCGTGCGTGCGGGAAACCGAACCCCCGGCGGAGAAGAAGGCGATATCCACACCCTTGAAGTCGAAATCGGCGAGGTTCTTGACGGTGATCTGGCGTGCGCCATAGGCGATGCTCTCGCCGGCGGAGCGTTCGCTGGCCAGCAGATGCAGCTCGCCAACAGGGAACTCGCGCTCGGCCAGGATCGAGAGCAGGGCTTCGCCGACGGCGCCGGTAGCGCCGGCAATGGCGATGTTCAAGCGGGGCTGGTCAGTGCGTTGGGACATGGCATCTTCTCGGGGTGACTGGCGCTGTTGCAGCGCAGCACTTTAACTGCAAACCGGGCAAATTTGCGGGCATATGCCGTGGTGGTCAGGACTGCGGCGTCTTGCCGCCCCGGCTCCAACCGGGCGTGCTGCCTTCGGCAACCCCGTTTGCCATACGCCAGAAGCTTCAAGCCCCCGGAATGTTCGGACCCACCTCACCCACATCGCCACACTGCGCGCGATGGCGCAGCGCCTGGTCCATCAGCACCAGTGCCATCATCGCCTCGACGATCGGCGTGGCGCGGACGCCAACGCAAGGATCGTGGCGACCCTTGGTCACCACTTCGGCCTCGTTGCCCTCAAGATCCACACTGCGCGCCGGCAGGCGCAGGCTGGAAGTCGGCTTGAAGGCCACCGAGCAGACGATGTCCTGCCCAGTGGAAATGCCGCCCAGGACACCACCGGCGTTGTTGCTGAGGAAACCGTCCGGCGTGATCTCGTCCCGGTGCTCGGTGCCAAGCTGCTCCACCGAGAGGAAGCCAGCGCCAATCTCCACACCCTTGACCGCGTTGATGCTCATCATCGCCGCCGCCAGCTCGCCATCGAGCTTGCCGTAGATCGGCTCGCCCCAGCCCGCCGGCACGCCTTCGGCGACCACGTTGATGCGCGCGCCGACCGAATCCCCGGACTTGCGCAGGCCGTCCATGAACTGTTCCAGCTCATCCACCATGCTGGCATCGGGCCAGAAGAACGGATTACCCTCGACATCGTCCCAGTCGAAACCACGCGGGACAATCTCACCGATCTGCGCCATGCAGCCGCGGATGCGGATGCCGAAACGCTGCGCCAGCCATTTACGCGCGATCACGCCGGCCGCCACGCGCATGGTGGTTTCGCGGGCCGATGATCGTCCGCCGCCGCGATGATCGCGGATGCCGTACTTCTTCCAATAGGTGAAGTCGGCATGACCGGGGCGGAATACGTCGGCGAGGTTGCCGTAGTCCTTGGAGCGCGCATCGGTGTTACGGATCAGCAGCGCAATCGGCGTACCGGTGGTCACGCCTTCGTAGACACCGGACAGGATTTCGACCTCATCCGCCTCATGACGCTGCGAGGTGTGCCGACTGCGACCGGTCGCCCGCCGCGACAGGTCATGCGCGAACTCGTCCGCACTGATTTCCAGCCCCGGCGGACAGCCGTCGATCACGCAGCCAATGGCCGGCCCGTGGCTCTCACCAAAGGTGGTGACGCAGAACAGCTGGCCGAAGCGGTTGCTGGCCACGGCTCAGCCCTGCCCGCGCTGGCCGATCAGTTCGACGATGGCCGAATGATGCCCGATCAGGTCCGCGCGCTCGGCGACGAACACACCCATGGCGCCGACCTTGAACTCCACCCACGACAGCGGCAGTTCGGGCAGCAAGTCGACCAGCGCCCGCTCGCTCTCGCCAACCTCGCAGATCAGCAGGCCATCGGCATCCAGATGATCCGGCGCATCGCGCAGGATGCGCAGCACCAGGTCCAAACCGTCATCACCGGCGCGCAGGCCCAGTTCCGGCTCGTGGTCGTACTCGCCCGGCAGGGCGTCGACTTCGTCATTGGTGACGTACGGCGGGTTGCTGACGATCAGCTCGTAGCGCTCGCCTTCCAGCCCGCTGAACAGGTCCGACTTGAGCAGCCGCACCCGCTCGCCCAGCCGGTGCAAGTCGAGGTTTTCACGCGCCAGCGACAGCGCGTCGTCGCTGAGGTCGACGCAGTCAACGTGCCAGTCCGGGTTGTAGGCCGCCATGGCGATGCCGATACAGCCGGAACCCGTGCACAGGTCCATGGCGCGATGCACGCTGCGCCCGTGCAGCCAAGGCTCGAAACCAGCTTCGATGATCTCGGCAATCGGCGAGCGCGGCACCAGCGCCCGCGAATCGGACTTGAAGGCCATGCCGGCAAACCAGGCCTCGCCGGTCAGGTAGGCCGCCGGAACCCGTTCGCGGATGCGTCGCTCGAACAGCGCCAGCACGTCCTGCTTCTCCGCAGCCGTCACCCGCGACTGTCCATAAAGCGGATTCATGTCATGCGGCAGGTGCAGGGCGTGCAGTGTCAGCTGGGTGGCTTCGTCCAGCGCGTTGTCGTAGCTGTGACCAAAACACAGGCCCGCCTCGTTGAAGCGGCTGCCGCCGTAGCGGATCAGGTCGATGATGGTGACAAGTTCGGCGGTCATCGGGGCAAAATCGCGTGGCGGTGATGGTGGCGCAGTATAGCCAATGCACCGCATCGCCTGCGGCCCCTCATGTCCGCCGGATATACTGCGCCGATGAGCACATCCTTTCCCGCAGGCCTGCCGGCGTCGCAGGCCGGAAGCGCCAAACACCCTTTCCTGGTCATCTTCGTCATCGCCCTGGCCGCCGCGCTGGGCTTCTGGTTCAGCCAACGCCATTTCGACGGCGACGGAACCGACGCACAGGCTCCGCAGTTGCAGACCGTTGCGCTGTTCCCTTCCCCGCTGCCACTACAACCGTTCGAACTGAAGAGCGTCGACGACAAGCGCATCACGCCGAACGACTTCAAGGGCCGCTGGGCGCTGGTTTTCTTCGGCTTCACGCACTGTCCGGACATCTGCCCGACAACGCTGGCGCGCCTGGCCGAAGCCGCGAAACTCTGGGACAAGGAACTGGATGCCGCGCAACGGCCCGCCGTGCTGTTCGTCTCGGTCGATCCTGAGCGCGACAGCGGCACGCGCACCACCGAATACGCCACCTATTTCGACAAGGCCTTCCTTGGTGGCACCAACGACGACGCCAAGCTGCAGCCGATGGCCCGTGGCATGGGCATGGTCTACGCGAAGGAACCGCTTAACACCGGCATTGAGGGCGACTATGAAGTGCAGCACTCGGCCAGCATCGTGCTCATCGATCCACAGGGGCGTCGCGCCGGCCTGATCCGCCCACCACTGGACCCGGCCGCCATCGCCGCCGACATGATCACGCTCAGCAAGCGCGGCGCGGAGCACTGACATGAGTCCCGCCGTGCTCCTGCAATACGTGCTGCCGCACCGCCTCATGTCCTGGACGGTTCGCCAGGTCACGCACAGCAAGATCCGCTGGCTGAAGAACCTGCTGATCCGACGCATCGTCAAGGCCTACGACGTCAACATGGCGGACGCGGCGGAAACCGATCTCGACGCCTACCCCAGCTTCAATGCCTTCTTCACCCGCGCCCTCAAGCCGGGCGCGCGCCCGCTGGACCCGGACCCGACTGCCATCCTGATGCCGGCGGACGGCCGCATCAGCCAAGCCGGTCGGATCGAGGACGGCCGCATCTTCCAGGCCAAGGGCCAGTCATTCACCGCCGAAGAACTGCTGGGTAGCGCCGACGCGGCAGCGCCATTCAAGGATGGCCAGTTCGCCACCATCTACCTGTCACCACGCGACTACCATCGCGTGCACATGCCGTGGAGCGGCAAGCTGCGCGAGACCGTGCACATCCCCGGGCGCCTGTTCAGCGTTGCGCCGTTCGCCGTCGAAGGCGTCCCGCGCCTGTTCGCCCGCAACGAACGCCTGGTCTGCCACTTCGACACCGACTTCGGCCCAATGGCCGTCGTCATGGTCGGCGCCATGCTCGTCTCCGGCATCGAAACCGTCTGGCGCGGCCCCGAAGTCCCGCCCTACGCCCACCACGTCACCACCCGCGACTACCGCAACGCCAACATCCACCTGGAACGCGGCGCCGAAATGGCGCGGTTCAACATGGGTTCGACGGTGATTGTGCTGCTGCCAGCCAACACCGGCATACACATGCCACCTCATGACGCTGAATTTCCTGTCATGCAGGGAACCGCACTGGCTGCCCGACAGGGGCTAGTGCTGAACAAGCATGGAGCAACCAGTAGCGTTGCCTTCTGCTGCGCGGTTGATGAGAAACCCAAATACCTGACTCAGGCCGTACGCTGGGCTCAGTCGATTCGATGGTTTGCCGGCAGCCTGTGCGACGCCGACCTCTTCATTGGGCATTGCGCGGACATCCCCAGCCCCTACAGGCGGATGTTCAACGCCCTGAACATCAGGCTGATTCCAGTCGAACGAATGAGCGACTGGCATGGGCCGTCGAACAAGCTGGGGGTCCTGCAAAGCAGCGAACTGGACGACTACGAAGCCATTGTCTTCAGCGATTGCGATGTTATTTTCGCCGGAGACCCGAGCGGCGAACTCCAGTCCGGCAAGCTTCGAGCCAAACCGGCGGACGTCACAACCCTACGCAATGATGTGCTGGCAAAAATCTTCGAACACGCGGGCATTCGCGTCCCCACGGCCCGACTGATCACCACTATCGATGAAGTTGAACTGATTCCATATTGCAACAGCGGCGTGATCGTGCTTCCCCGGCAGATTCGTAAACGCTTCGTTGATCGCTGGATATTCTGGAACCGGTGGATGCTGGAACAAAGTGAACTGCTCGGAGATCGTGCCTTCTTCACTGACCAGGCCAGCTTCGCACTGACTCTGCCGGAGTTTATGGGAGAGTTCGAAGCCCTCGGCGCCAACATGAACTTCCCCTGCCACTTCGAGGCCCAGCGCTATCCGTCACATCTTCATGAGACTGAAGTATTGGTCGCGCACTACCACCACCGGGTTGACGGAAAAACCGGATACCTGGAGCTGGTCGGAATCCCAGGGGTGGATTCCGCTATCAGGATGTTCAACGAAAAGTCCCATGAACTGCGGCGTACAAGCTTCGAAAACACGATTTTCTGGGACACCCGCTACTTGCTGGAACCCGAACTCGGCAGTGGCATAGGCTCTCGCGGGGAACACGCCACATACAAGCACGCATTGGTTTCGAGCCTGCTGTCAGAACACCCCGGAGTGAGCCTCGTGGACTACGGTTGCGGCGACTGCAGCCTGCTCTCGGCGATACACATCCCGCGCTATACCGGCGTTGACGGGTCGCCAGAAGTGATTCGCAAGAACACGGAGCGCTTTCCGGATAGCCACTTCATCAACGAAGACCTCGGCACAACCAGCGCTACAGGAGACATCAGTCTTTGCTTTGATGTGCTGATCCACCAGCCGACCCAGCGTGACTTCGACGCCATAATTGACCGCATCATCGCAAACACGCGTATTGGCGGATTGCTCAACGGGTTCGAAGAGAAGCCTGGTTTCACATCGGACATCATCTTCCACCACGAAGCGCTCTCCTCAGCGCTGACACGCCGCGGGCTTGCGTTCCGGCGCGCCGGCGAATACCGCGAAACCGTCATTTACCAGTGGATGCATGCCTAAGCCTCAGCTGCGTAGTTCAATCAGCCCCCCAAAAAAAGGGCGCGCATCCGACGACACGACTAGTAGCATTGCACTCAATCAACTGGACCGGCTGCCCCCTGAAAGCCCGGTCTCGTCCAGCGACCTGGTGACAAAACTTCGGACTTCCATACCTGCAGCGTGGTCCACCCACTCGTCAATTCCCAGCAACAACGACGCTTCACGCTGAATATCCCGCCCAACCGGAACACGATGATGCGAGATCATCGATATCCCAGGAACAGTTGACTCAACATACTGCCGCAATCGCTGCCTCCACCATTCCTGGCGGTCCAGCGACCACTCCAACAGATTCATGCGCCTTATCCACTCAATGCACCATGCCGGGAGGGACCTATTGGCCTGTGGAGCGGTATCGGACTCCAGCCCGTCAACCCCAAGCAGGCCAAAGATGCCGGACATCCATGGGCCGTCATAATCGAAACGATGGACGGTGCTCGCACCGAAAGCCTGCCCGAGGTCGTCGCAGAGCACGTCACAATCCAGCAGTCGCTGGACCCTTGGATGATGGCGAATTTCGCTAAGACCGAGTGCCGTTCCCCAGAGAGGGTTTGCATGTCCAAGCGGGTTCAGCACGCACTGACCGTGGTAAGAACGCAGCCAGGACTGCTGCTCCCTGGTCACCACGATCAGTTCAACCCGAAACCCATCAAGGCTTTCCCGGAATTCGGAGAGCGCATCTACACGAAAATCATCCAAGTGATTGCTAAGCCCTTCGGCCGAAAGCAGGGTGATGGAAGTGTCGATCTGGTTCAGCAGTGCGCGAAACCGACTCAAGTTCCCCGAGCATAATCCGCCCACAAGGAACTGATGCTTGGCGTCGACTACGAATTCTCCACCGGGATAGCTCAGCCCTGCCCGGAGAAGTTGAGCCCGCCGCGCATCCATGAGCTGCTGGAATGCCGTAGTCCCTGTCTTGGGGAGCCCGACATGCATGAAGATCGATTGCATCAACAACCACTCTCTTCATTTTGTCTTCGAATCACTCGAACCGTCTCATGGCTTGCGCCCGACATGAAAAACCCGGTAGCGCCAAGCCAAGCGCTACCGGGTATTGGAAAAGAAGCAAGAAACTACTTGGCCGGCTTCTGGTGAAGCTCCAGTTCGTCGAGCTTGCCCTGTAAATGCTTGATTGTCTGCTGCTGTTGCAGAGTGTAAAGGGTCAGTTCCTCGACCTTTTCCAAGAGCTTCAGCTGCAGCGCAGTCATGTCATGCCCGCCCGCTTCATTGACTTCCTTCGCGGACGGAACGCTCGGCAGGTGCCCGTTGTCCTCAATGTATGCCTGCAGGTCATCCAGCGGCATCAGCTTGTAAGACGGCTCGAAGACATAGTCAGGAAAGGTCGATCCATTGGCGGTCAGGCTGCCAGCAATCTCGAGGTCGCCATTCTGCCTGAAGATGAACTCCGCGCCGGGAGTATCCGGGTCGTTAAATGCGAAGTCACCATCATTGTTGCGGATGACAAATTCCCAGACCGATGCTGGCGTTACCGTGGGTGAAGTGGTTGCTTTCCGCTCCATGGTCAGCTTGGGACCATTGTCGGAGCTCGATTTCACGATATGCAACTCGCTGGCCGGTGACTGCGTACCCATGCCAACGAATCCGCTGGCAGCGATATCAATCGAACTGGTCGGAGCACCCGGACGGATACGGAATGGCAGCTTGCTGCTGTTGGTCACGTCGCGGACGAAGAAATTGGCCTCATTGCCGGCGACATCCCATGTTTGCTGCGAGAAGCCGTCAGAGCCATCCTGCTGAAGACGCAGCGTCGGGGTATTACCCGTAACCACCTGAACGTCGACGACTGGCGCTGACGTACCCAACCCGAGACGACCACCGTCATCGACGTAGAGGCTGTTGGAAGGCGCACCAGCTTCGATGGTGAACGGGGTACGACCGCCAGTAATGTCATCGATAGAGAACTTGTTGGCACCGCCGTTGGCCGAATCGTTTGCAGTCAGCTGCCAATCTCGATTCGGGAAACTACCGCTGCTCGATGTATCGTCGAACTTGATGCGCAGGTTGTTTTCCTTCAGGCGGATCGTGTCAAAGCCAAAGCTTTCGTTGTTCACGCAATCCGTGCCGGCACAGATGCTGCCCTGCGCAATGACGTCGTCTGCGTGGACGACGTCCTTCGCCATCGACGTGTTGTCCTGGTCATTCACCACATACGCCGGTTCCGGCGTCTTGGTTTCCGGCAGAACGACCTTGCCTTCCACCACGCGGAACACGCCACTGGTCATCTCGAAACGGGGAGTTTCCTGCGCAACCGCAGCGCGTTCGTCGGTGCGCTTGCTGAACCCCTTGATCGGAGAAATTTCGTAGTTGTAGACACCATCAACCAGCTGACCCAGTGAATTGATGGACACGCCGAGCATGTCCTGGTCGGTGAACAGCTCTTCGCGCTGGAAGCTGCCCGGACCCACGATCTTCAGGGCATAGCCCGTGGCCTTGAATTCAGGCTGGAAATGCAGAACGCCTTCGGATTCGAAAGCGGCGGAAACACCGTCAGTGGCGGCCATGGCCGAGCCAAGCGACAGCGAAACGGCCAGCGCGGCGGCCAAGGCACTTCGAGAAAATGCAGTCTTGCGCATGGAAATATCCCCTGGAGATCGAATGAACGTGGAGTCCTGCCAGTCTGTATGACCCGGTTTGACCGGGCCGAGCCGCCGCAGCGCCTGATGAATTCCCTTCGCCTTCAGCGGACCTTTCGATCATACCCCACAGCCGGCCACACATCGAATCGAATTGGCGACGAAAACCCCGACATGCGAACTTGGCATGGAGCCCACCGTTGAACGCATGACTACCGCTAGAATGCGGGTCCAGTCCTGAAGACCAGATACCCATGAGCGACGACGCGATTCTTCTCGGAAAAGGCGAAAATACCGTCGAATTGCTGCCCAAGTACGGCAATCGTCATGGGCTGGTGGCTGGAGCAACCGGTACCGGCAAAACCGTCAGCCTGATGGTGATGGCCGAAGGCTTCTCGCGCATCGGCGTCCCGGTATTCATGGCTGACGTGAAGGGCGACATCGCCGGTCTGTGCCAGCCGGGCAGCCCGCACCCGAAGATCGACGAGCGCCTGCAGCACATCGGCATCACCGACTGGAAGCCGGAAGCCAACCCTGTGGTGTTCTGGGATCTGTACGCCAGGCTCGGGCATCCGGTGCGCACCACGGTTTCCGAGGTCGGGCCGACGCTGCTGACGCGTATCCTCGAACTCAATGACACCCAGGCCGGCGTACTCGACATCGCCTTCAAGCTGGCTGACGACCAGGGAATGCTGTTGCTGGACCTGGCCGACCTGCGCGCCCTGCTCAATCATGTCGCCGAGCAGCGCAAGCTGATCTCCAAGACCTACGGACTGGTCAGCCCTGCGTCGATCGGCGCCATCCAGCGCGCCCTGCTGCGGCTGGAGCAGGATGGCGGCGACGCCTTCTTCGGCGAACCGGCGCTGGACCTCAACGACCTGATGCGCCAGGACATGAGCGGTCGCGGTGTAATCAACGTGCTCGCCGCCGATCAGCTGATCCTGCGCCCGCGGCTGTATTCGAGCTTCCTGCTGTGGCTGTTGTCGGAGCTGTTCGAGACGCTGCCGGAAGTTGGCGATCCGGACAAACCCAAGCTGGTGTTCGTGTTCGACGAGGCGCACCTGTTGTTCGACGATTGTCCGCCAGCGCTGCTGCAGCGCATCGAACAGGTGGTTCGGCTGATCCGCTCCAAGGGCGTTGGCGTGTACTTCTGCTCACAGAACCCAGACGACATCCCCGGCACCGTGCTCGGCCAGCTCGGCAACCGGATCCAGCACGCATTGCGCGCCTACACGCCGCGCGAGCAGAAGGCGGTGCGCACCGCCGCGGAGACCTTCGTGCCGAATCCGAAGATCAACGTGGCCGAAGTCATCGGCCAGCTCGGCACCGGTGAGGCGCTGTGTTCGATGCTGACACTGAAGGCCGTGCCGCTGCCGGTGGAACGCGCATTGATTGCCCCGCCACGCTGCCGCATGGGGCCGATCACCGATGAGGAACGCACCGCGCAGCGCCAACGCAGCCCGGTCGGCGCCAAGTACGACACACCGATCAACCGGGAGTCGGCAGCGGAAATTCTCGCCAAGCGTGCCGCCGAAAGTGCGGCCACGGAAGCCACTGCATCGAATGAGCCAGCACCGGGCACGGCCAGCAAACCGGTCGACGAGTCCAATGGCTTTTGGGCGCGCCTCAAGGAATGGCTGTTCGGCACCAAACGTCGCCAGGGCGCGCTGGAAGCGATGACCAAATCAGCGATGCGCACCGTCGGCAGCCGCGTGGGTCGGCAGATCCTGCGCGGCGTGCTTGGCGGCATCAGCAAGAGCTGACGCTCGCCATGGCGCGCTGGCGACCACCGCAGCCCGGTTCGACGGCCATCATCAGCCGCGTCGGTTTCGACCGACTGAAGGCCGAGCTGGATGAACTGTGGCGGGTGAAGCGCCCGGAGGTGGTGCGGGCGCTGTCCGAGGCGGCAGCCGAGGGTGACCGCTCGGAGAACGCCGAATACCAGTACAGGAAAAAGCAGCTGGGAGAGATTGACCGGCGCGTGCGCTATCTCAGCAAACGCCTGCCGGGCCTGCGCGTGGCGGATGGCAAACCCAGTGATCCGGACGCCGTGTTCTTCGGCGCCGAAGTGGAGCTGGAGCATGTCGACAACGGCAGCCAGCATCGCTATCGGCTGCTGGGTCCGGATGAATTCGACAGCACACCCGGCGGCATCAGCATCGACTCACCGATGGCCCGCGCCCTGCTGAAGCGCCGGGTGGATGACGAGATCGATGTCACGCTGCCGGAAGGTCGCGCCAGCTACGTGATCCTGGCCGTTCGATACGACTGACCGCCAAGGCCCGCCGTTCGCGCCATAATGGATGCAGTCCAAACCGGAGCATCGCCATGAGTCGTCGCCTGCGTCTGGAAACCGCCCACGGCTGGATCGGTGCCTACCGCAGCGATCCGGCGATTCCGCCCAAGGGCGCGCTGGTCGTGGTGCAGGAGATCTTCGGCCTCAACCGCCACATACGTGGCGTCGTCGACCGCTTCGCCGACCATGGCTTCATCGCGATGGCACCTGCCATGTTCGATATCGTGGACGAGGACGTGGAGCTCGGCTATGACGAGGCAGGCGTCAAGCGAGGTCGCGAACTGGCGGAGAAGCTGGGCTTCGATCGCGCGGTGGACTGCGTCCGCGCCGCGGCGAAACAGCTGGAGTCCGACGCCAAGGTGGGTGTGGTCGGCTTCTGCTGGGGAGGCACGGTCGCCTTCCTGTCCAACGCCCGACTCGCGCGACCGGCCGTGAGCTATTACGGCGGCCGCACCGTGCCCTTCCTTGGCGAGAAGATCGAAGCGCCGATGCTGTTCCACTTCGGCCGCAACGACCCGATCATTTCCGCCGAGGATGTGGAAGAGCATCAACGCAGGCAAAGCGGTGCCGAATTCTTCGTCTGGGATGCCGGCCACGGCTTCAACTGCGACCAGCGCGATGACTACCGCCCCGACGTAGCCGCCGAAGCCATGCAGCGTACGCTGGCCTTTTTCGAGCGTGTGCTGAAATGAGCGACTGGAAGCTGCATCCACGGCTGGCGAACGACAGCACGTTCGTCGCCTCTCTGCCGCTGTCCGACCTGCGCCTGATCAACGATGCGCGCTGGCCGTGGCTGATCCTGGTGCCCCGCGTGCCGGATGCCGCGGAATGGCTGGATCTTTATGGTGAACAGCGCCAGCTGCTGGATGCGGAAATGCACGCAACCGGCACCCTCCTGCGAACGCACTTCCATACCGACCGGATCAATGTCGCCGCGCTGGGCAACGTGGTTCCGCAGCTCCATATCCACATCGTTTCGCGGCGTGCCGATGATCCGGCCTGGCCAGGACCTGTCTGGGGGTTTGGCCAGCCCGTGCCCTATTCCGGCGAGGAGCTGCAGCGACGGGTGGAACACCTGCAACCACATGTCACCGGCATGGGCAGCGACAAGTGATCCACTTCGTCCGTCGCCTGCGTCGCCAGCTGCTGGCCGATGGTCGACTCGGCCGCTATCTCGCCTATGCCGCGGGTGAAATCCTGCTGGTGGTGATTGGCATCCTGATCGCCCTGCAGATCGACAACTGGAACGAGGCGCGCAAGGATCGCGAGAAGGAACTCGGCTACTTGGCAAACATCCGCAGCGACCTCGTCGCCAACATCGATGAAATGGACCGCTACCTGGCCGAGCGCACCGAGCGCGTGGCTGCCGCCCGGCGGATACTCACGCACTTCAACGGCAAGCCCATCGACGACGTCTCGGCGTTCAATGCCGACGGCATCAGCATCTACAGCTGGGAACGCTTCTACCTCGGCAACAACACCTACCAGGAGCTGGTGAATTCCGGCAACTTCGCCCTGCTATCGAACCACGATATCAAGGACCAATTGCTCGACATCGAAGCGTTGTACCGCCGCATGAAGGGCGAGGAAGACCACTACCGCTTCGACACGGAAACCGCGCTATACAAGCCGCTCTACGATCTGGTCGACACCGAATCGATGACCGCCGATTTCGAATACCGGATCACCGGCGGCAAGTCCGGTCGAAAAGACGCCATCACCCCGGAAACCTTCGATGCGTTCCTGAAGAGCCAGACGATCAAGAACGGCTTCGTGATGACCATCCTCGAGTACGGCACGATGAACTCGCAGATGCGCGAGCTACGCGAGCGTTGCGAGAAGCTGATCAACGAGATCGATACCGAAATCGCGCGCGACTAAGCGCACTTTCCGGCGTCAGGTCTTCGGCAGCGTGACGCCGGTCTGGCCCTGGTACTTGCCACCGCGATCGCGGTAACTGGTGTCGCACACCTCATCGGACTGGAAGAACAGCATCTGCGCCACGCCTTCGTTGGCGTAGATGCGGGCCGGCAACGGCGTGGTGTTGCTGAACTCCAGCGTGACGTGGCCTTCCCACTCCGGCTCCAACGGCGTCACGTTGACGATGATGCCGCAGCGCGCGTAGGTGCTCTTGCCAAGGCACACCACCAGCACGTCGCGCGGGATTCGGAAGAACTCGACGGTACGCGCCAGCGCGAAGGAGTTCGGCGGAATGATGCAGACATCGCTTTCGACATCAACAAAGCTGTTGGGGTCGAATTCCTTCGGATCGACGATGGTCGAGTTGATGTTGGTGAACACCTTGAACTCGCGCGCGCAGCGCACGTCGTAGCCGTAGCTCGACGTGCCGTAACTGACGATACGCTGGCCGCCATCGTTGTGCTTGACCTGCCCGGCCTCGAACGGCTCGATCATGCCCTGCTCGGCAGCCATACGGCGGATCCACTTGTCGGATTTGATGCTCATTCGGTGTACTCGGTTCGATTCAGTGTCGTCAGCGGGCGGCATTGTCGCTGCTGGCGGCGCCTTCGGCAAAGGGGCGGAAGTGCCCGACCGGGTTCCACGCGAACAGGACGTCCTCGACCTGTGTGCCGGCGCCGATATTGTGGATCACCAGCGGCCGCGCGCCGTCCGTGCTGCGGCGGTCGGAAACAATGCCGATATGCGGCAGGCCGTTCGGCAAGCGCCAGCTGACGATATCGCCAGCCTCATAGCCTGCGGCCATCCTGCCCGGCGCCAGCGCGAAACCGCTGCGACGGAACCAGGTTTCCAAATTGGGCACCCGGCGATGATCGATGTTGCTGTCGGGTTTCGACAGACCCCAGATTGCAGGATAGTCGGCGAAATGCGCCTTCATGTCCTCATGCACCCGCTGCTGCAGATCGATCCCAGCCGCACGCATGGCACGGACCACCACGTCCGTGCACACACCACGATCTTCGGGAACATCGCCACCCGGGTAACTCAACTGCCGATAGCTGCCGTCATAGTGAATGGTGACGCCGACCTGTGCATTCGCGGCGTCCAGCATTGTCCGGATCGGCGGCTCCGCGTGACCAGGAGCAGCCGCCAGCGCCAACAGCAATAGCGCGAGCCCGCGAAACCGCATCAGCCGCTCCTGCTCAACTGTTCTGCACCACGATATTCGGGAAGGCCATCACCTTGTTGCGCGCGCGCTGCGACAGCCGGCCGGCGGCATGCCTGGCGATATCGCGGTAACTCCGCGATACCGGCGACTCCGGGTCATCAGCCACGCTCGGACGACCACTGTCCGCCAGCTCACGGATGCCGATGTCCAGCGGCAGCGAGCCCAGCAGCGGCACGCCATACTGCGCGGCCATGCGTTCGCCACCACCGCTGCCGAAGACATGCTCGGCGTGACCGCAGTTCGAACAAACATGCACGGCCATGTTCTCGACGATGCCCAGCACCGGCACCGACACCTTCTCGAACATCTTCAGCGCCTTCTTCGCATCCAGCAGCGCGATGTCCTGCGGCGTCGTGACGATCACCGCCGCCGACACAGGCACTTTCTGGCACAACGTCAGCTGGATGTCGCCGGTGCCCGGCGGCAGGTCGATGATCAGGTAGTCCAGTTCATCCCACAGGGTTTCGGTAAGCAGCTGCTGCATGGCCTGGGTGACCATCGGGCCTCGCCAGATCATCGGCGTGTCCTCGTCGATCAGCAGGCCAATCGACATCGCCTGCAGCCCGTGCGCCAGCTTCGGCAGGATGCGCTGGTCAGCGGTGGTGTCCGGCTTGCCGGAAATGCCGAGCATGCGCGGAACGCTGGGGCCGTAGATGTCCGCATCCAGCACACCGACGCGCGCGCCTTCGGCCTGCAGCGCCAACGCCAGGTTCACCGACGTCGTCGACTTGCCCACGCCGCCCTTGCCCGAAGCGACGGCGATGATGTTCTTGACGCCCGGCAGCGGCGACAGCTTGTCCTGCACCTGATGCGCGACGATGCGCGTGGCGATATTGACCGCGACCTGCTCCACGCCAGGCAGGGCGCCAACTGCTTCTCGAACCTTGGCCTTCAGCGCCTCGTGCCAGCCAGCAGCGGGATAGCCCAGCGCCAATTCGACCGCGACCTTGCCGCCATCAACGCCGACACCGCGCACGAAACCCGCGTCGGCCAGGGACACATCGGCATGCGGATCCTGCACGCCAGCCAGCGCCGCACGGACGCCCTGCTCGTCAATCATTGGTCTCAAAGCTCCTGATGGATCGCGTCGTCACATGTTGCGACGGTATTCGCCGCCGACGTCATACAGCGCGTGGCTGATCTGCCCGAGGCTGTGTGACTTCACTGCCTGCACCAGGCTGGCGAAGACGTTTTCGCGGTTGCGCGCGGTCTGCTGCAGGAACACGAGACCACCAGCGCCCTCGCCGCCTTCAGCCGTGGCATTGCGCAGCTGCTGGAAGCGCTGCACGTTGGTGATCTGCTGCCCCTTTTCTTCTGGCGTGGAGCGGATCAACTCGATCTCGGTGACGATATCGCCGGCGTGCTCCTTGGGCAGGAAGGTGTTGACGCCGATCAGCGGCAGGCTGCCGTCGTGCTTCTTCTGCTCGTAGTACATCGACTCTTCCTGGATCTTGCCGCGCTGGTACATGGTGTCCATGGCGCCGAGCACGCCGCCGCGCTCGCTGATCGCCTCGAACTCCTTGTACACGGCTTCCTCGACCAGGTCGGTCAGCTCCTCGACCACGAAACTGCCCTGCCAGGGGTTCTCGTTGAAGTTGAGGCCCATTTCCTTGTTGATGATCATCTGGATCGCCACCGCGCGACGCACGCTCTCTTCAGTCGGCGTGGTGATCGCCTCGTCGTAGGCGTTGGTGTGCAGGCTGTTGCAGTTGTCGAACAAGGCGTACAGCGCCTGCAGCGTGGTGCGGATGTCGTTGAACTGGATTTCCTGCGCGTGCAGCGAACGGCCCGAAGTCTGGATGTGGTACTTGAGCATCTGGCTGCGTGCACTGGCGCCGTAGCGCTCGCGCATCGCGCGGGCCCAGATGCGTCGTGCGACGCGCCCGATCACCGTGTACTCCGGATCCATGCCGTTGCTGAAGAAGAAGCTCAGGTTGGGCGCGAAGTCGTCGATGTTCATGCCGCGTGCGAGGTAGTACTCGACGATGGTGAAGCCGTTCGAGAGCGTGAAGGCCAGCTGCGAAATCGGGTTCGCCCCGGCCTCTGCGATGTGATAGCCGGAGATCGACACCGAGTAGAAATTGCGGACCTTGTGGTCAACGAAATACTGCTGGATGTCGCCCATCATGCGCAGCGCGAATTCGGTGCTGAAGATGCAGGTGTTCTGCGCCTGGTCTTCCTTGAGGATGTCGGCCTGAACGGTGCCGCGTACCGTCGCCAGCGTCTCGGCCTTGATGCGTGCATAGGTGTCGGCGTCGACCAGCTGATCGCCGGTGATGCCGAGCAAGCCGAGGCCAAGGCCATCATTACCATCCGGCAATTGGCCGCTGTACTGTGGACGCGGACGGCCTTCGAAGAACGCTTCGATCTTCTCGTGTGCTTTGTCCCAGCGCGCCTGATCGGCGCGCAGGTACTTCTCCACCTGCTGATCGATGGCAGTGTTCATGAACATCGCCAGGATGATCGGCGCCGGGCCGTTGATGGTCATCGACACCGACGTGGTCGGCGCACACAGGTCGAAGCCGGAATAAAGCTTCTTCATGTCGTCCAGCGTGGCGATGCTGACACCGGAGTTGCCGATCTTGCCGTAGATGTCCGGGCGCTCGGCCGGGTCTTCGCCGTAGAGCGTCACCGAGTCGAAAGCGGTACTGAGGCGCGCCGCCGGCAGGCCCTGGCTCAGGTAGTGGAAGCGACGATTGGTGCGCTCCGGCGTGCCTTCGCCCGCGAACATGCGGATCGGATCCTCGCCGGTGCGACGGTACGGATACACGCCGCCGGTGTACGGATAGCCGCCCGGCAGGTTTTCCTTCTTCAGGAATTTCAGCAGGTCGCCCCAGTCACGGTACTTCGGCGGGCTGATCTTCGGAATCTGCTGGTGGCTCAGCGACTCGCGGTAGTTCTCGACGCGGATGGTCTTGTCGCGGACCTGGTATTCGTTGACTTCGTCGGTCACCGACTTGAAGCGCGCCGGCCATTCGCGCAGCTGCTTCAGCGCGTCGTTCGAGAGACTCTGGATCGCGTCGTTGTAGCGCTGGCGCAGCGTCAGCAGGCTGCGGTCGCCGTCGGCGGTGAGATCGTCTGCGTCATAGAGATTGAATGGCGCCGGCAGCTTGTCGTCCTCCAGCTCCTTCAGTGCCTCGTACACGCTCTGCGCACGGCTGGCGGTGTCGGCTTCGGTGTCGATGCCGGCATTGATGCCGCGTCCCTGTTCGGCGATCTCGGCCAGGTAGCGCACGCGGGCGCCGGGGATCAGCACGGTCGCGCGCGGCTCTTTCAGCGTGGTGTCGAGCTCCGGATTGAAGTCGCAGCGCCCGGAACCGATTTTCTCCAGCTTCTCGCGCAACAGTCGGCACAGGTTGCTGAACATCCAGGTCACGCCCGGATCGTTGAACTGGCTGGCGATGGTCGGATAGACCGGGACGTCCTCGTCCTTCATCTGGAAGGCGACGCGATTGCGCTTCCACTGCTTGCGCACGTCGCGCAGCGCGTCCTCGGCGCCGCGGCGGTCGAATTTGTTCAGCACCACCAGCTCGGCGAAGTCGATCATGTCGATCTTCTCCAGCTGACTGGCCGCGCCGTAGTCGCTGGTCATCACGTAGACCGGGAAATCGACGAGGTCGACGATTTCCGAATCGCTCTGGCCGATGCCGGCGGTCTCGACGATCACCAGGTCGTAGCCGAGGCCCTTGAGCAGGCCGATGCAGTCCTTCAGCACGGCGTTGGTGGCGACATGCTGGCGGCGCGTGGCCATGGAGCGCATGAACACGCGCTTGGAGCGCAGCGAATTCATGCGGATGCGGTCGCCCAGCAGCGCGCCGCCGCTGCGACGCCGGGTCGGATCGACCGCCAGCACGGCGATGCGCATCTCCGGGTAGCTCTGCAGGAAGCGGTTGATCAGCTCGTCGGTGACGCTGGACTTGCCGGCGCCGCCGGTGCCGGTGAGGCCGATGACCGGCGTGTCTTGCCCGGCGTCCTGCCAACGGCGGCGCAGCGCCTCCAGCTTGGCCTCGTCGATATCGCCGTCTTCGATTGCGCTGAGCACGCGGCCGACGGCGATTTCGTCGTCCTTGTCCGGCATGCCGGCCTTGCCGAAACGGGCGTCTCCCAGCTCACCGGCGCTGTCGTCACGAGCCTTGTCGGCACGGCGCACCACGTCCTCGATCATCGACACCAGGCCCATGTGCATGCCGTCATTGGGGTGATAGATGCGCTCGACGCCGTAGTCGTGCAGCTCGCGGATTTCCTCCGGAGTGATGGTGCCGCCGCCGCCGCCGAACACGCGGATGTGGCCGGCGCCACGCTCCTTGAGCATGTCGACCATGTACTTGAAATACTCGACGTGGCCACCCTGGTAGCTGCTGAGCGCGATGCCATCGGCATCCTCCTGCAGAGCGGCGCGCACCACGTCCTCCACCGAGCGGTTATGCCCCAGATGCACGACTTCCGCGCCCTGCGCCTGGATCAGCCGGCGCATGATGTTGATCGCGGCGTCGTGGCCATCGAACAGACTGGCGGCGGTGACAAAGCGCAGCGGCGTCTTCTCGGTAGCGGCGTCGGACTGTGGGAGCGAGGTCGCGGGTGTGCTCATCGGCTTGGCGTCAGTGATGGGGCTAGTCGGCCATTGTAACCCGTTGAGCCGGCTGGCCCTTCGCTACCGGGGCGTATGGCGGCATATGACCAGGCGGGGCGACGGCTGGGACGATTGTGATCGACCCAACAATTCCTGAACGGGATTCAGCCCTGCATGTCGCCGTTCAGCTTCATGGCCCGATTCTCCCCATGAACACGCGCCACAGCCCGTGGCCACTGGAGAACCGAAATGCGTAGCGCCCTTGCCACCATATCCGTCCTTGCCGCTGCCCTGTCCTTTGGCGCCCGCGCCGAAGCCTCGCCGCTGCGCTGCGGCGACGTGATCGACCAGGACGTGACCCTCAGCGCCGACCTGCACTGCGCCAGCGGTGAATCGGCCCTGACCGTGACCCGCTCCGGCGTCCGCATCGACCTCAACGGCCATACGATCAGCGGCACCTCGCGCTCCGACGGCATCGACGTGATCGACGCCCGTGACGTCAGCATCGTCGGCCCGGGCCGCATCGAAGGCTTCCGCGCCGGCGTTTACGCAGTGCGCACGCAGCGCCTGGCGCTCAGCACCATCGAATTCGACAACCTCGACACCGGAGCCCTGCTAATCCACAGCGGCAGCGTGGACCTACGCGATTCGCGGTTCAACGACATCGGCGGCATTGCCGTCAACGTGATACAGCCGCAGCTGGGCCCGCTGAACAACGCCGGCGGCCACCTGATGCTGGACAACCAGTTCGCCAACGTCGGCAGCGGAATCCAGCTCTGCGGCGTGGACACCGGCCACGCGCTGATCCAGCGCAACCGCTTCGAACAGGTGCGTGACTACGGCATCCATGTGGCCGATGGCAGCTCCGGCAACCGCATCGAAGACAACCACTTCGAGGGCGTGTCACAAACGGCCATCGAACTGCAGGCCTCCAGCCGAAACCGGGTGACAGGAAACCACATCGCCGACGGCCGCTTCGGCGTCAGCATGAGTCCGCGCTCCGGTGGCTTCTGCGAGACCGGTGGCGGCCTGCCGACGGTATTCGCCAACGACGTGAGCGAAAACGAGTTCATTGGACTGGAGCGCGGCGTGCGCGCTGGCGTGGGTTCACGCGCCGAGGGGCCAGCCTGGCACAACGCCATCACCGACAACGGCTTTGCCGACAACCAGAACGACGTCATCCTGCTCGGCGACAGCAGCGATACGCTGATCGACGGCAACCGTTGGGACGCCTACGGCGAGCGGGTCGAGGACTACAGCTATCGCGCTGGCTACTACCAGACCAGCTACGGCTACTACAGCCGCTGAGCCAACCCACGGCGGCGTCACAGCAATCGCAACACGGATATCGCATCATGGGGGCCTGTTCATGCAGGCCCCTTTTTCATGACCAAGTGCCGTAGCAGCGGATTGCCACCGCGCCCGCTGGATGAGCTGCTTCGCGAGGGACGGCTGTCGCGTCGCAGCCTGCTTCGCGCGATCGCGCTGACCGCTGCCACACCGCTCGCCGGATCGCTGATGGCCGCCAGCTTCGCCCCGCCACGCTTCCGCGCCTGGCCATTCAGCCTTGGTGTGGCCTCCGGATTCCCCGACGCGCAGGGCGTGACCCTGTGGACTCGCCTCGCACCCGAGCCGTCGCGCGCGGATGGCGGCGTCGAGCCCGACATCATCTACGTCAACTGGGAAGTGGCCGAGGACGAAGCCTTCGGCAAGGTCGTGCAGCGCGGCAGCGCTCGCGCGGTTCCGGAGCTGGCGCATAGCGTGCATGTCGACGTGACCGGGCTGAGGCCGGCCCGTGAATACTTCTATCGCTTCACCGCCGGGCCGGAAGTGAGCCCGGTCGGCCGCACCCGCACCCTGCCGGCCGCCGGCGCAGAAGTTGATCGACTGCGACTGGGCCTCGCCAGCTGCCAGCACTACGAACAGGGCTTCTTCGACATCTACCAGCACGTCATCGCCGAAGACCTCGATCTGATGCTTTTCGTTGGTGACTACATCTACGAAAGCAACTGGGGCGAGAACCGCGTGCGCCGCCACGTCAGCGCCGCCGAGCCGGTGACGCTGGACGATTATCGCCGCCAGCACGCGCAGTATCGGCGTGATCCCTGGCTGCAGCGCGCGCATGCCGCCATGCCGTGGCTGGTGACTTGGGATGATCACGAAATCGACAACGACTGGGCCGGCATGCAGTCCGAACACCTCGATCCGGCCTTCCCTGCCCGCCGTGCCGCCGCCATGCAGGCCTACTTCGAGCACATGCCGCTACCGCGCCGGATGTGGCCGAAGGCCGGCGAGATGCGCCTGTTCGGCGCCGTGGATGTCGGCAGTCTGGCGCGCCTGTACGTACTGGACGACCGGCAGTGGCGCACCCCACAGCCCTGCCCCAACCCGGCCAAGGGTGGCGGTTCCGGCTACGTCGATGCGGCGACCTGTGAAGGGCTCGACAATCCACGACAGACCCTGCTCGGCTGGGAACAGGAGAACTGGCTCGACCATTCGCTGAAGCAGTCACAGGCGCACTGGAACGTCGTCGTCCAGCAAACCCTGATAAGCCCGATGGACACCGACGGCGGTCCGGCCCGCGGCATCGCCACCGACGGCTGGGACGGCTATCCGCTGGCTCGCGACCGGCTGATCCGATCGCTGAATGACAGCAACGCCAGCAATCCGCTGATCCTCGGCGGTGACATCCACGCCAACGTTGTCTGCAACCTGCGTGAGCATCCGCTGGACAATGATTCGGCACTCGTGGCGCCGGAGGTCTGTGGCACCTCGCTGACCGCCCAGGGCTGGCCTCTGGAGACGTTCCAGCCGCAGGCCGACGCCAATCCGCAGTTCCTTTATTGCGAAAACCAGCAGCGCGGCTACGCTGTGATCGATCTGGGGCGCGACGCCGACGTGCGACTACGCACCGTTGACAGCGTCACCACGCACAACCCGAAAGTCGCCACCGCCGGTCGGTTCCACGTCGGCAACGGCCGCCGCCGGATCGAACGCGACAGCTGACACCGCGCCAGAAAGCGAAAAGCCCGCACGATGGCGGGCTTTTCGACCAGAGCTTGCTCCGGATTCAGTTCGGCGGACGGATGTTCACCGCCGCGTCGAAATCGTAGGTGATGGTCACGGTGTTGCCCTTGTCGGTGGAAACCACCTTGATCGGCATGCCGCTGTCGCCGCAGATCCATGCCTGCGCCTCGCTGTTGGCATTGACGCCCATGAAGTTGCCACGCACGGCGTAGCTGTAGTGGCGCGAGGCGCAACCCTTGACGCTTTCCTCGCCCAGATACTCCACTTCCTGCAGCGAGTTGATGCCGTCCTTCATGGCCTGCTCGGTGTAGCCCTGGGTGATCTTGGACATGTCCATCGGCACCTTCATCCAGTTACCACCGGCATTGATCCAGGTTCCACCCGGCAGCATCACCATTTCCGACTGCGCATTCTTCATGTGGAAACGATCCGGCAACTGCACTTCGAGCATGGTGTCCGGGCCACTGCTGGTCTGGATGTCCATACGATAGCTGCCGTCTGCCATGGCTTTCTGGAAGGCGTCCACCAGCTCGCCGCGCGGGTCGGCAGCGGCAGCGCCAGACACCAGGCAGGCAGCCAGGGCGATCATCAGGGCGGAATGTTTCATGCTCGAACTCCTGTTCTTGTTCGCGAATGTTGTCGTTGAGGTGTTCTGGTTGGGAACGGCTGAGCGGTCGCCAGCACAGGATGCAACAAGGCGACCAGACTAACAGAGCCACCTCCACTCCCGGTTACGGAGCAGACAGCTGCCAGACGACATCGACAAGGCCATTCCCGCCGGCATTGGCCGCAGCTAGAGCGATTGCTTTAAACTACGCCCCGCCATGACCCGCCTGCCGCACTGGATCGGCTGCACTGTTCATGGAAATTCAATCACCTGGGTGATTCACTTCAAGTGCTTTGTCATGCGCGATCCCGCGCCTGCCCGCCCGGGCCTTTTGCTTTTCCCTTCGGAGCCAACCGAATGATCTTCGAAACCCTCAGCACCACCGGCCATGAGGAAGTGGTGTTCTGCCACAACAAGGACGCCGGCCTCAAAGCCATCATCGCCATCCACAACACCGTGCTCGGTCCTGCTCTCGGCGGTACCCGCATGTGGGCCTACAAGACCGAACAGGACGCGCTCAACGACGTGCTGCGCCTGAGCCGCGGCATGACCTACAAGGCCGCCGTGGCCGGCCTCAACCTCGGTGGCGGCAAGGCGGTGATCATCGGCGATCCGAACAAGGACAAGTCCGAAGCCCTGTTCCGCGCCTTCGGCCGCTACGTTGCCTCGTTGAATGGCCGCTACATCACCGCCGAGGACGTCGGCATCGACGTCAACGACATGGAATTCGTGCTCAAGGAAACCGAGTACGTCACCGGCGTTCACCAGGTGCACGGTGGTTCGGGTGATCCGTCGCCGTTCACCGCCTACGGCACCCTGCAGGGCCTGCTGGCCTCGCTGAACAAGCAGTACGGCAACGAGGAAGTCGGCAAGTACAGCTACGCCGTGCAGGGCGTGGGCCACGTCGGCTTCGAGTACGTGAAACTGCTGCGTGAAGCCGGCGCCAAGGTGTTCGTCACCGACATCAACGAGGAAGCCGTGCAGCGCTGCGTCGACGAATACGGTTGTGAGGCCGTCGGCCTCGACGACATCTACGACTGCGACGTCGACGTCTACAGCCCGTGTGCGCTGGGCGGCACCGTCAACGAGAACACCCTGGACCGCATCAAGGCCAAGGTGATCTGCGGCGCGGCCAACAACCAGCTGGCCACCGATGAGATCGGCGACGAACTGACCCGTCGTGGCCTGGTCTACGCCCCGGATTACGCCGTGAATGCCGGCGGCCTGATGAACGTCAGCATCGAGTTCGACGGCTACAACCGCGAGCGCGCCATGCGCATGATGCGCGGCATCTACTACAACGTCGGCAAGATCTTCCAGATCGCCGACCGCGACAACATCCCGACCTACAAGGCCGCGGATCGCATGGCCGAAGAGCGCATCGCCGCCATCGGCAAGATCAAGCTGCCGCACATGGGCAATGTCGCCCCGCGCTTCCTCGGCCGCACCCGAGGGCAGTAAGCCAAACACGTTCGCGGGCGACCGTCCGGTCGCCCGCGAACGCTGCCATTCCGGCACCCGTTGCTGACGAATCGCCGACGCGATCCGTCGTTACCGCGAAACCCTCACGGAGCCGCCCATGCGCCCTTTTCCTCTCGGTGAAGAGATCGACAGCCTTCGCGAAGCCGTTCGCCGCTTCGCCGAATCCGAGATCGCCCCGCGCGCGGCGGCCATCGACGAGGAAAACGCCTTCCCGCAGGACCTGTGGCCCAAGCTGGGCGAGATGGGCCTGCTTGGCATCACCCTGCCGGGCGAGTTCGGCGGGTCGGAGATGGGCTACCTCGCCCACCTGGTGGCGATGGAGGAAATCTCCCGCGCTTCCGGCTCGGTCGGCCTCAGCTACGGCGCGCACAGCAACCTGTGCGTGCAGAACCTGTTCTACAACGCCAACGAAGAACAGCGACAGAAGTATCTGCCGAAGCTGTGCAGCGGTGAGTGGAAGGGTGCGCTGGCGATGAGCGAGCCCGGCGCAGGCTCGGACGTGGTCGGCTCGATGAGCTGCCGCGCCGAACTACGCGACGGCGTGTGGGTCGCCAATGGCAACAAGATGTGGATCACCAATGGCCCCGAGGCCGACGTGCTGATCGTCTACATGCGCACCGCCGGCAAGGACGCGGGCAGCAAGTGCATGACCGCCTTCATCGTCGAGCGCGGCATGAAGGGCTTTTCCACCGCGCAGAAGCTGGACAAGCTCGGCATGCGCGGGTCAAACACCTGCGAGCTGGTGTTCGAGAACTGCGAGATTCCCGCTGAAAACGTGCTCGGCGAGGTCAACAACGGCGTCAAGGTGCTGATGTCTGGCCTCAATACCGAGCGCCTTGTGCTGAGCGGCGGCCCGCTGGGCCTGATGCAGGCAGCGATGGACATCGCCCTGCCCTACGTCCGCGAGCGCAAGCAGTTCGACGAGCCCATCGGCAGCTTCGGCATCATGCAGGCCAAGATCGCCGATATGTACACCGCGCTGCAGTCAGCCCGCGCCTTCGCCTACCAGGTGGCTCGCGACTACGATGCTGGCGAGCGTTCACGCATCGATCCGGCCGCCTGCCTGCTGCACGCCACGGATGCCGCGGTGAACGTCGCACTGGAAGGCATCCAGTGCCTCGGCGGCAACGGTTACATCAACGAATACGCCACCGGTCGCATCCTGCGCGATGCCAAGCTCTACGCTATCGGCGCCGGCACGAATGAAATCCGCCGCATGCTGATTGGTCGCGAGCTTTTCCACGAGCGCAGCTGATCGCGACGCGCTAGGAAAGCACCGGCGCCGGCACATCGCATCGAAAACCGACTGCAGCCTGAGGGGCCGCGCGTTGTTGCTCGCGCGTAGTCGATTCTGCGCTTGGGAACGCTCCTACATGATCAAGGCATTGCCCTTTCGGCCATTTGCGGCAGCGCAGCATCGGGGGTGATAATCGGGCGGTTCGGCTGGCGCCGACGGGCCCACAGCCTGCTCAGCGCCAGCTTCACCCATTCGACGCGGAGCAAGACATGACCAAGATCGTCATTACCGGCGCCAAGCGCACCGCCATCGGTTCCTTCCAGGGCCAGTTCAACGGCGTACCGACCACCAAGCTGGGCAGCGTCGCCATCGAGGCCGCGCTGGCGGATGCCGGCATCGGCGGCGACCAGGTGTCGGAAGTGATCATGGGCTGCGTGCTGCCAGCCAACCTCGGCCAGGCGCCGGCTCGTCAGGCGGCGCTCGGCGCCGGCATTCCGACCGGCGCTGGCTGCACCACGGTCAACAAGGTCTGCGGCAGCGGCATGAAGGCGATCATGCTCGCCCACGACTTGATCAAGGCGGGTTCGGCCGAGGTTGTCGTCGCTGGCGGCATGGAGTCGATGACCAACGCGCCGCACATGCTGGCCGCGCGCAACGGCATCCGCTACGGCAACGCCGAAATGGTCGACCACATGGCCTGGGACGGCCTGACCAACCCCTACGACGGCCAGGCCATGGGCGTGTTCGGCGAGATGTGCGTGGAGAAGCTCGGCTTTACCCGTGAGGAACAGGATGCCTTCGCCGTGGAGAGTGTGAAGCGCTCGCAGGCTGCCATCGAGTCCGGCGCTTTCAGGAACGAGATCGCACCGGTAACCGTGGCCAGCCGCAAGGGCGAGGCGGTGTTCGATACCGATGAAGAGCCGGGCCGCAGCCGCCTGGACAAGATCCCCACCCTGCGCGCAGCCTTCAAGAAGGATGGCACGATCACCGCAGCCACCTCATCCAGCATTTCCGATGGCGCTGCCGCCACCGTGGTGATGAGCGAGGAAGCCGCGAAGGCAGGCGGCGCGAAGATCCGCGCCACCATCGTTGGGCACTCCACCCACTCGCAGGCGCCGGAATGGTTCACCACTGCGCCGGTTTCCGCCATCGACAACCTGCTGAAGAAGGTCGGCTGGAGCGTGGATGACGTGGACCTGTTCGAGGTCAACGAAGCGTTTGCCTGCGTGGCGATGGCGCCGATCAAGGAGCTGGGCATCCCGCACGAAAAGCTCAACGTCAACGGCGGTGCCTGCGCGCTGGGCCATCCGATCGGCGCCACCGGTGCCCGCATCGTGGTGACGCTGCTGCATGCCCTGGAAAATCGCGGTCTCAAGCGCGGTGTCGCGGCCCTTTGCATCGGTGGCGGCGAAGCGACGGCCATCGCCATCGAACGCGCGTGAAAGCTGAACGGCAGCTTGACTCCCGTGACCAATGGGGGATGATGTTGCCGGCCCTTTCTGGGCGCCACCGAATTCCACAACCCATTTGCTAAGGAGTCGCCAATGTCATTGAACAAGACACTGCTGGTCGCAGCACTCGCCCTCGGTCTCGCAGCCTGCCAGAACCAGGCCGAGCAAGCGGCCGATGCGCGCCAGGATGCGGCCGAGAAGATCAAGGACGCCGCCGAAGCCACCAAGGACGCAATGAAGGAGTCCGCCGAGGAGGCCAAGGAAGCAATGCAGGATGCCGCCGACAAGACCGGCGAAGCCATGGACGACGCGGCCGACGCCACGAAGGAAGCCATGGAAGATGCCAAGGATTCCGCCAGCGACATGATGGACGACGCCAAGGATGCCGCGAAGGACGCCATGAACGAGGCCGGCGACGCGATGGACGACGCCAAGGACAAGGCTGGCGAAATGATGGATGACGCCAAGGACGCCATGGACGACGCGAAGGACAAGGTCGAGGAAAAGGTCGACGAAGCCAAGGATGCGGCTTCAGGAGACTGATCATCCGTCTGAACTGACACCCAAAGGGCGCGCCGCGAGGCGCGCCCTTTTTTTTTGTGGTTTGCAGGCGCAGGCAACCGCTGCATGCGGCTGATGGCACCACCAGTCGGATACTCCGTAGGGTATGTGGCAACCAACATCCCCTTGGGCTAGGGTGATGCAACGACCGGCCTCCCAGGACCCGGGGCCGCGGTCGGTACGTTTACGGCCGTCACCCTATCCCGAGGGAGGGAACGAAACACATGAAAAGGCATCACCTCGCAGCAATTGCCGCCGCCCTGGCGGCCACATCGGCTGTCACTCCCACGCAGGCTCAGGTGGGAGAGCAGATCAACAAGGACATTTCCAACAACATTTCGCTGGACGCCGGCCTCCTGAACGGCGTTCCACCCGAAGCCGAACACGTGTTCCTGAAGTACCTGCGCACCTATGTACCCGCGCAACTGGCCGATGGCACCGCAGCGCCGGACGTCGAATACCGCAACATCCTCGGTAATCTGGAGAAGACCCGCGCGCAGGCCAAGCCGCTGATCAGCGTGTTCAACTAAGGTCCCGCCGACTATCCGGCACCGGCAGCTGACGAGAACGTGGGTGGCTTTGGTGGCCATGGCAAGCGCGATGCATTTGCCGCCGTCAGCTTCGACGACGGCAACACCTGGAAAACCACCAACCTTTCCGATTCCGCCGTCGAGTTCTCCACCGCGATCCCAAGCTATCCCGGCGACGTCATCAGCACAGCGCTGGCGGTAGCCGGTAATCACATTGCCGTAGCCTGGGCGAGCCGCTACTGCTCCTCCGGCGCCCCGGCCTACACCGCCGACACGGACAGCACCTACATCCGCGACCTCGCCGATGTCGCCACCGACCTGGGCATCGACCCTGCCCACGACCTCTACCTGACCGACCTGTTCGGCGTGGCGGGCTCGCAGGGGCTGGTTGACTACTCGGCACAGGGCTATCCGACCGTTGGTGAGGTCCCGTTCGCCTGTTTGTGGAGCGCGCGCGGCGTACTCAAGCTGGGTGACGATCCACGAACCGTCGGCACCACCGAAACCTCCTACGTGGTCTGGTACAAGCCGGAGCGGCTGACCTCGGGCGTGCGCGACGTGGCACGCGTCGAAATCGCCTTTGTCGGCGGCGCCGGCGTCGCGCTGGTCTGGCAAGAAGATCCCGAGGGGCTGCTCCCTGGACAGGGCGAAGGGCCGGGCGAAGGCTGGAGTGGCGCCACCGCCAACAGCCAGACCGACATCTGGTACAGCTTCCTGCCCGATGCCAACTTCGAGTCGGTTGTCGATTCCGCTGGCGATCCGCAGGACCTGGATACCTATCTCGCTTCCGACAGCAACAAGCCCAAGCCCTACGTCCCGTTTGCCGTGCCGATGCGGCTGACCAACAACGCCCGCTGTCTCGGCGGCGGCAGTGGTGGTGGCACGCGCCCCTACTGCACAGCGACCGCGCTGGACTATGGCCTGAAGAACCAGTGCGCCGACACCGTCGACATTCCCACTGGCCAGAACAGCGAGACGACGCAGATCTGCGTCAGCGAGGACGGCATGCCGAACGTGGCTAACGTGGCGGCCACCCGACCGCGCCTGTCACTTCAGCCGAAGAGTGGCGGTGGCGCCTGGGCGACAGTGGTCGCCGAGGAATCCAAGGGACTCGGCAGCTTCTTCTTCAAGACCGGTGAAACCCTGGTCGAAACCGCGATGCCCTGTACCGAAGGCGATGCCGACTGTGAAGTCGCCGACGAAGGCAAGAACGTCCTCTACTACTCCTTCGAAATGGGCAGCCCCAGCACCGACTCCGACCTCAGCAGCACCGGGCTGGTAAAGAACCTGCTCGCCTAGGGCAATCTGCTCAACCAGCCGGAGGTCGACTGGCGTACCGGTCAGTTCTACCCGCCGATGGATACGGCGGACATGTGGAACTTCATCGGCAACAACAGCGGCACCGACTACAACTTCAAGATCTACCGTACGGAAATCGCCCGTCGCGGCAGCCTGCTGGTGCAGCCGATGTCCAATGTCAGCCCCGGCAGCAAGCTGGTGGCGATGCCGATGTTCAAGCAGGGCCTGCTGCAACAGGGCGGACCGGCCGACATCATGGCCCGCCGGATCGTCAATGCCGGTGCGTCGCCCAACCCCTATGCCTTCCCGAACATGGTCTGCGAACACACGCAGTTCACGGATGGCAGCAACCCGTACTATCCGAACGGCCTGTGCATGAGCCCGGCAGTCAACATCTCCGGCACCACGCCGTTCTCGTGCGAAACCGGTGGCGGCGACAACGACGCCAGCGACGGTGCATGTCCGACCATCGATTCAAACGGCGTCGCCAGCACCGACCCGATGGACCAGACCACGTTCGACAAGGTCACCTTCTGGGGTCAGTGCCCGGGCTCGCCCACTTGCGGAACGATTGCGGAGAGCGTGGCGCTGGGCAGCAACCTGGACGATCAGTCCTGGTACAACCCGCTGGACGTGGCCAAGGGGCATCGCGGCTATCTGTGGCGCGACATGGTGGTGGCCATGTACGCCTGGTCGCCGAACTGGAAGCGCAATGCCATCGGCAACGACCGCTATGAACTGTACATCCGTCGCTCTTTCGACGGTGGCAAGACCTGGACCACGACGCCCGCGACCTGGGGCGGAACCGGCACCACCACCTGCGAGTTCATGCGCGATGGCGCAATCGCCAACGACGCCACCCAGGTCTGCACCACCTATGTGGCGGGTGCGGCGGAACAGGCCCGCAACGTCTCGCAGTTGCAGACCACGGACGGCACGGCAACCTACAAGTTCACCATCCTCGATCCGCGCTACGCGCCCGATCCGCCGACCATGTCCGACATCGGCATGTTGGGAGATGGCGTCTACGACCCGGATTCGGACCAGTTCAACCCGTCGCGCTTCTTCGTGGTGTACGAAAACGGTGACAACACCACCACGGCGGATGGCGAACCGGAGGCGCTGGATCTTTCCTACGGTCGCGCCGTGCGCTTCGGCGACCACTACCAGGTCGGCGCAACCGAGGCGGACATGGAGAACACCTGCAACACGGTGGTGCCGGGCTTCTGCAACGAGTTCGAGACGCTGACCACGGGCAGCAACGTCTCGGCCGAAGAGGCCAGCCTGGTCATGAGTCCTTCGGGCGATACGCTGTACAGCGCCTGGGCACAGTTCTCCACCGTACCGCTGCCGCCTGAAGACCCGCTTTCCTTCGCCGCGTACGCGCGCGTCTGGTACACCGATGCGTGGATCGCCTGGACCGCACCCGACGCGCCGCCAGTGGACGATCCGGTGGTTGGCGATGGCGACACCTACCTCGGACCGCTGGTGTTCAGCGACGGCTTCGAATAAGCACCGCGGCAAGACACCAGGCCGCCGTGCCCACCATGCCGCAAGCAGTTACCGGAAGGCGCATCGAAAGGTGCGCCTTCCGCGTTTCTGGCACGGACGATAACGCCGCATGTGGCCAGCAGACAGATCGACCGCAGCTTCGAATGGCGCGCTCCCGTACAATCCACGGTCTGTTTGCCATCACGGGCCGAATGCCGGCCGAACAACGCCATGACCGTCATCCGCAGCAAACTCGATCCCCGCTCCCAGGAGTTCCGCGACAACAGCGAGCAGCTGAAGTCGCTGGTCGTCGACCTTGACAAGCAGCTGGCAAGCGTCGCACTGGGCGGCGGCGAGAAGGCTCGCGAAAAACACCTGGCGCGCGACAAGCTGTTGCCACGTGACCGCATCAGCGCCCTGCTCGACCCCGGTTCACCGTTCCTCGAACTCTGCCCGCTGGCGGCGCATGGCCTCTATGACGACGCCGCACCGTCCGCTGGCATCATCACCGGCATCGGTCGCGTCCACGGTCAGGAAGTCGTGGTCGTCGCCAACGATGCAACGGTCAAGGGCGGCACCTATTTTCCGATGACGGTGAAGAAGCACCTGCGCGCGCAGCAGGTGGCGCTGGAAAACCACCTGCCCTGTGTCTACCTCGTCGATTCTGGTGGTGCCTTCCTGCCGCTGCAGGACGAGGTATTCCCGGATCGGGAGCATTTCGGCCGCATCTTCTTCAACCAGGCGCGCATGTCGGCGCTGAACATCCCGCAGATCGCCGTGGTGATGGGCAGCTGCACCGCCGGCGGCGCCTATGTTCCGGCCATGTGCGACGAGAGCATCATCGTCAAGGAACAGGGCACCATCTTCCTCGGTGGCCCTCCACTGGTGAAGGCAGCGACCGGCGAGGTGGTCGATGCCGAAGCACTGGGCGGCGCTGACGTGCACACCAGCGTCTCAGGTGTCGCCGATCATTTCGCAGAGGACGACCGCCACGCGCTGGCCATTGCCCGCGATATCGTCGCGCACCTCAACCGCAAGAAGGCGATGCCGCTGGCGCTGAAGCAGCCTTCCGAACCGCTGTATCCGGCCGAGGAACTCTATGGCGTGATCCCGAAGGATACGCGCCGCCCCTTCGACATCCGCGAAGTCATCGCGCGACTGGTCGACGGCAGCGAGTTCCAGGAGTTCAAGGCGCGCTACGGCAAGACGCTCGTCTGCGGCTTCGCCCACCTGCACGGCTATCCGGTCGGCATCGTCGCCAACAACGGCATCCTGTTCGCCGAGTCCGCGCTGAAAGGCGCGCACTTCATCGAACTGTGCAACCAGCGAAACATTCCGCTGGTGTTCCTGCAGAACATCACCGGCTTCATGGTCGGCAAGAAATACGAGAACGCCGGCATCGCCAAGGACGGCGCCAAGATGGTCACCGCCGTGGCCTGCTCGCACGTGCCGAAATTCACCGTGGTGATCGGCGGCAGCTTCGGCGCCGGCAACTACGCCATGTGCGGCCGCGCCTACGGCGCACGCTTCCTGTGGATGTGGCCGAATTCTCGAATCTCGGTGATGGGCGGCGAACAGGCTGCCAGCGTGCTGGCGACCGTCAAGCGCGACGGCATCGAGGCCCGCGGTGGCGAATGGAGCGCGGACGAGGAAGAGCAGTTCAAGTCACCGATCCGTGACCAGTACGAGCACCAGGGCCACCCCTACTACGCCAGCGCCCGCCTCTGGGACGACGGGATCATCGATCCCGCCGACACCCGTCGCGTCCTCGGCATGGCGCTGTCAGCCAGCCTCAACGCACCCATCGAACGCGAGCATTTCGGTGTGTTCAGGATGTAACCTCCTGCAATCGTCTGCGGCCCGGCTTTCTGCAAGGGCCTGTCAACACTATCAAGACAGGCCCTAGTCCTCGAATCCATTGCCGTACAGCGGGTCGACTGCATTGCATGACAGCGCGAACGGAATGCTGGCCTTGGCGGGATCGGTGCTGGTCAGCGTCAGCAGTGCCGAGCGCAGGCCGGCACCGTCCGGAACACAGATGATCTCGAGCGACGCCGAAGCGCCCGGCGCAAGCTCCAGTGGTAGCGGCGAATCCACGCTGAAGTCGGCGGCCTCCAGGCCGGTGAACAATGGCTGGCCAAGAGTCAGCGACGCACTGCCCACGTTGCTGACCTGCACCGCCTTGCGGAGCGTCTCGCCAACCTCGCCGGCGAAGCCCAGCGGCCCGGGCGACGCCGGACTTGTTTGCAGCGCCGGCTGGTTCTGATCGATGCCGGTGCCTCGCACATCCAGTTCCTGGCGGCCTCCGGTAAGGGTGCTTGCGACGAAGCGCGTTGAAAGCAGCCCGGTGGCGGTAGGTTGGAAATACAGCGCCACCTCGCAGAGTGCTCCCGGATCGAGCGTTCCGGTGCAGCCGTCGCTGGCGACCTGGAAACTCGCGTCGCCGACCAGCCCGATACCCAGCTCCAGCGGCGAGGCGCCCAGGTTCTGCAGGTACGCGGTCAGATTGCCGGAACGGACGCCGACCGTGACCGACCCGAAGTCGATGGCATCCGGCTGTGCGCCCAGATCAGGTTCGGCATCAAAAGCACGCGCGCTCAGCGGGATGGATCTGGCAATCATCGCTTGCCCCATCGGCACGCCGCTCGCATCAAGGTTTCCGACGAACGAGCCTGCCGCACTGCCCGGGGCAGGCGCGGCAACGACCTGAACCTGGCAACTGGCGCCGCCAGCAAGCGTAATCGGGCAGTCGTCCTGCAGGATCTGGAAGCTGGCGCTGGATAGCGAAGTCACCACGGTGTCCACCGGATCGCTGCCGGGATTGAGCAGCGTTGCCGCCTGTGGATTGCTGTGCTCGCCCAAGGGGACCGGACCAAAGGCCAGTCCATCGCCCGGCGTCAACACCAGGTCGCCCGGCGTGTAGCCTTCCACCCGCAGCAGCAGCTTGTCGCTGACGTCTTCGAACTCACCGTCCGCGGCGGCAGCGCGGGTACCGCGCGCCGTGAGGACGCCGCGGGATTCCCCGGGTAGCGAGGGTGAAACAGTCACCAGGAAGTTGCAGGTTTCCCCCGGCACCAGTTTCCTGGGCAGCGAGCATCCCTGGTTGAAGCGCAACGAGAATGGATCGCTGACGACGACCGTCTGCAGCTGCAGGTTTTCGCCGCCGGTATTCCGCACCCCCTGCACGACAGCTGCAGAGTTGCCAACCAGCACCCGGCCGAAGTCAATGGGGCTGTGCGGAACCAGAGTCAGCTCGGCGGGATCGTAGCCGACGCCACTGAGGGCGAGCGTGTTGCTGGACTCCGTGGAACTGTTGAACGCCACCACGAAATCGGCTGTCACCGCTCCGCTGCCGTTTGCCGCCAGCCGGAAACCGATATGGCAGCTTTGGCCACCCAGCAAGTCGATGGGACAATCGTCGGACACCCGCGCGATTGTTGGTGAACTGCTCCCACCGAAGACCATGCCAAGGCCGCTGGCGGTCTTCGTGCCGATGTTGGTCAGCGTCACTTGCACGGTGGACGAACTGGTTCCAACGGCAACGCGACCGAAACTCACCGAACCCGGGGCGATGACCAGTTCGGCCGGCGCCAAGCCGACACCGGTGAACAGGGCTGTCGCATTGGCCCCCTGGTCCGTGGTCACGGTGAGGGTAGCGGCGTAGTGCTGGGCAGCCGTGGGACTGAAGCGGAAGCGCATGTTGCAGCTTGTGCCGGCAGGTAGCGAGGCGCCGCAGCTGCCGCTTTGCGACGGCTCGAAAGGTGCAGCCACGGCGAACTGCAGATTGTTCAGATCAACATTGCCGGTGTTCTCGACCTGCAGATTGAGATTGCTGCTCTGCTGACCGACCAGGATTTCACCGAAGTCGATACTGCCAGGCATCACATTTAGGCCCGGCGAAGCGACAAAGCCGCTGCCCGACAACGCGATCGAGGCGGAACGTCCGCCATCGCCGGTGGCGACCAGGTTGCCGTTGAAACTGCCGCCCGCGCTGGGATTGGCCTGGACAACTGCGCTGCATTGCTGGCCAGCCGCAAGCGTGGCGCCACAGGTCTGGCTGGCGAGCGTGTAACCCGCGCCTGAAACCGCCAGCGCAAGGCCGGTAAGTTCCAACTGCCCCGGATTGCTGACGATGGCCGTCTGGCTGACGGTGGTGCCGACCGGAACGCTACCGAAAGCGAGACCCGTCGGCGGCGCCAGCACCAGCGCCGGTCCTGGTGGAGCAACATCCGACTCCACCGCCCCGGCGTCACAAGCGCTGCCGCCGGGCTGTGGTCGTGGTTCAAGCCGTTGATCGAGGTTCAACACCGGGAAGTCGCCGCAGATGGAGGACAGGCCGTGCTGCGCCGCCGCGCTGCCTTCCTGCAGCGGCATCACCAGAATGGGCGGGCTTGCCGGCGTGGGGCCGTCCAGTAGCGGGTCGCCAACGTCCTGCACCGCAAAGACAGGCGCGCCCATGCAGCTGGCAGCGGGCCAGAACAGGTTGCCGCCGCCATTGACGAAGGCGAAACCGGTGATCGCACTGTCGCAGTTGTTGTCGACGCTGTCGGCGCGGTTGTCCGACAGGATGCTGTTGCGGATGTCGGCCACCGGTGGCTGGTTGGTTTGCGCCTCGTCGGCGTAAAGGCCGCCACCGCCGTTGGGATCAGAGGCATCGTTGTGGTCGATGGTCACGTTGACCAGGGTGATCCCGCGCTCGTAGCTGCCAAACTCCGGGCCAAAGACGTAAATCCCACCACCACGCGCAGCGGTGTTGCCATGCAGCGTGCTGTTGGAGAGCAGGAAGCCCGGTGTTTCCATACTCAGAATGGTCGGACGATTCGAGTTGGTGGCGATGGCGCCGCCGCGGCCATCGTTGTTGGCCGCGTTGTAGAGAAAACTGTTGCCTTCCGCCAGGGTCGGCTTCTCAGAAAAGATGGCGCCGCCCAGCGCGTCCTGCCCATCGACGCTGTTGGAGGTGAACAGGTTGCGGCTGAGCAGCGCCGGCTTGGCATCCTTGCCCAGGTAAATCGCGCCACCACGTCCTTCATCACCGCTGACGCTGTTGGAAGTGAACAGCGAGGACTCGATCGCCAGGACGCCGTTCTTTTGCCACACCGCTCCGCCGCCTTGCGCCGAACCATCCTCGGCGTCGGCGCTGTTCTGCAGGAAGTTGCTCGCCACGATGTTGAGGCTGGACAGCGTGGCGCTGCTGCTGAAATGCACCGCCCCACCCGAACCACTGGTTGAATTGCTGGTGAAGGTGGACAGCGAAATCGTGCTCAACCCCGGCGCGGACACGCGGATCGCGCCGCCGCCCAGGGTGCTGCTGTTGGAACGGTTGCCAACAAAAGTGCAGTTGCTGACATCAATCGTTCCCACACTGTCGATGGCGCCGCCGGCACGCGAGGACGTGTTGTTGGTGAACGCACAGTTGGTCGCGATGAGGTGGCTGCCGCTGTTGGCGATCTTGATCGCGCTGCTGGCCGCGCCGGTCAGTGTCAAACCATCGATGGCCAGCGTCTTGCCGCTGGAGGAAATCTTGAAGATGCCGTCTTCACCGTTGGCGTCGATCGTGACCGAGCCGGAGATTTCGAGATTCCGCGAAACGTAAAGTGGGCTGCCATAGTCACCCAGCGTGATGCTGGAAACCGAAAACTGGATGACGTTCAGGCTGCTCTCGCCGGCCGCGCAGTCCATGAACGTCTGGCCACCATCATTGGCATTGCGCAAGGCTTTGCGCAAGGTGCAGCCCTTGCCATCGCCGTCCTTCGGTCCCGGCCCGAACGGATAGTCTTCCGTACTGGTGACCGTGATGGTTGCCGCCCGGGCTTCCTCGCCAAATACAAAAAGACAGGCCGCGCCGAGCAGCACGACAAACAGCGGTCGGTACAGGCACATGGCAAATCCCTTCGATGATGGTCGTCATTGCGGGAAATGCCGGAACTCGGAAAACCGTACGCGAGCCGTTCGATCTGCTCCGGATACTGCCCGGGCAACCTGCAGAGCGGCGTCCACCCGGCTGCCTTGGCCACTGACGAAGCGCTGCAGTCAGCCGCAGCCGGGCAGCCTCGACCGTGCTTCAATCTGGCTTTGCGCTTTGCTCAGGCGGAATCGGATGGCCTGCCGCCGTCACAAGCGCGCGCCAGCGCTGCATGTCGACGACGCGCTCGCTGCGTTCGTAGCCTGCATCGCGGAATCGGGCGATGGCCCGGTCCAGCGCATCGCGCGCCTGCGCCGGCGAACCTTCACCGGCGACCTGCGCGGCCGTGGCCACGGCTGCCGCAAGGTAGTCGACCTCCGGGTGGCCTTCAGGCAGCCCCATAGCCTGGGCCTGACGGAAAGCCAGTAGCGCGTCGGCGGGGCAGTCGGCCTCCAGGCAGGCCACGCCCAGCGCAAGCAGGCTTTCGCGCTGCTGCGGGTCGCCAGGCTCATCGCCATCGAACAGCGCCTTGAGGCGCCTTGCAGCGCCCTTCGGATCGCCCGTGCGGCGCAGGATGCCCGCTTCCTTGACCGCCAGGCTGCGCATGGCCGCACTGCCCTCGGCCATGCCGATCTCGCCATAGATCGCCCGCGCCGAGGCGAGGCTCGCCCGCGCGTCGTCGAAACGACCCTGCAGCATCTGCACCCAGGCCATGCCTTCGGTGACCAGTGCCTCGGGATAGGGCCGGCGCGGCTGTCCAGCCCGCAGCATCGTGAGTGATCGGCGGTAGGCATCAAGCGCCTCGTCCAGTTGACCGACGCGCCAAAGCGGGTCGGCCAGGTTGTTGTATTCCACGGCCATGCGTGGATCGTCGGCGCCGACCAGCGCCTCGCGCTCTGCCAGTTGCTCCCGCTGCGCGGCCAGGGCTTCGTTCCAGCGACCGGTATCGCCAAGCAGCCCGACCAGCATTCCGCGGATCTGCACCATCTGGTAGCGAACCTGCTCGGTGCGTGGCAACGCCGCAAGCTGCGCGAGCGCACGCTCGCCATCTTCACGGGCGGCCTCATAGCGACCAGCCTGGCGCTCGGCATTGGCCAACAGGTTGTAGGCACGCGCCAGCTCGTGGTGGGCGTCCGCATCCGTAGTTTCGATACGCTCGACGCCGCGACGCGCCAGACCCAAGCCTTCTTCCAACGCTTCGAAATGGGTCAACCGCGTGCCGACCACGGCCTCAAGCTCGCCCAGGGCCAGCGGCGTTTCAACGAGCTCCTTCTCGCCAAACTCGGCGAGGAAGTCGAGCACGGCGCGTACCGTGCCCAGGCCCTGCTCGGACTCCGGCGACATGCGGCGCACGCTCTCGATGAGGAAATCCTTGCTGGTCTGTGCCTCGAAGCGCGCTCGCTCCGCGGACCGCCGCGCGCTTTCGGCGCGGTCGAGCAGCCACAGCGACACGGTCAGTCCCGCGGCGAGGCTGAGGATGATCGCCGCGAGCGCCGCGCGACGCAGGCGGCGCGCTGGCGCTCGCTCGATTCGCGACAGTTCGGCAAGCACCTGCTGCGGCGATGGTCTCTGCACCGGTTCCGCATGCAGCAATGCCTCGATCAGCCTTGCGAACGGACGCGCGCGGCGGCGCAGCGGCACAAACGCCGGTGCTGCGCCGACCTGGTGCGCATCCCTAAGCTCCGTATAGCTGTTGCCCTTGAGCGGATAGCAGCCCGTGGCGGCGCGGTAGAGCACCGCGCCGAGCGCCCAGGCATCACTGGCGGCGCTGGGTGCCGAACCTTCGAACAGTTCGGGAGCCATGGAAACGGGACTGCCATAGCGCGCCGGGGACGCTTCGCTGGCCTGTACCGACGCGCCGAAGTCCATCAGCAGAGCGCGACCGGCTTCGTCGATCCAAACGTTGGCTGGCTTCAGGTCGCCATGGATCATGCCCTGCTCGTGAACAGCAACCAGCCCAGCAGCGAGGTCGCCGGCGAGCCGCGCCAACAACGGCGGCGCAACGGTTCCGTCCGTTTCCAGCCGGGTCTCGAGGGTGCCGCCTTGCAACAGGTCGGTCCACAGGCCAGCAACGCCAGCGTCGATATCGGCACCGTGGATGGCCAGCACACGCGGATGACGCACGCGTGCGTGGCGCCTCGCTTCGGCGAGCAGCTCGGAAGGATCGGCGCTGGAATCACGGAACAGCTTGAGCGCGACCTCGCGATCCAGCACCGGATCGCGAGCGCGGAACACATGCGCGAAACTGCCTTGTCCCACCAGCTCGATGACGTCGAGTCGGCTCCAACGAAACGGACACTCGGGAAGGCGGTCGGCGACGCTGGCCGCACGCAGCCGGAACAGCTCACGCAACCGCGACAGTCGTTTCAGCTGGTCGGCGGTCGCCTGCGCCTGGTCATCATCGCCTTCGGGCAGCGGATCGGAATCCGGGTCGCGGCCATCGGCAACAGCGAGGCTGATCCTCTCCAGCCAACGCTCGACGGACTCCGGCTCATTGACGGCCTCGCGATCGGGCTTATCCGTAGCCATCACCCCGCCCCATCATCCGCGCCATGTCCGTAAACACCCGCGACTCAAAACGTGGTCGCGCCATCATGCGGCATGATTTCAGCCAGCGTGCGCAGCGCCCGCGCCACCACCAGCCTCGCCGCATCCGCGGATGGCGCGCCGAGTTCCTCCGCGATTTCCGCATACGACAGCTCGAATTCCAGCCGCAGGACCACGGCATCGCGGGCGCGCGGCGGCAGCGACTGGAGCGCCTGTTCATAGGCCTCCACCAGCTGCAGCTCGCCCAATTGGGCGCTCAGGCCGGGGTCGCCAGAAGGAAGATCGAATCGCTCGGTGCCACCCGGTTTGCGACCGGCGCGACGCAGCTCCTCCTTGACGCGATTGAGCAGGATGCCGCGCAGGTAGGCCATGAAGGAGCCGCTTTCGCGCGACTGGAAAGCGTCGAACTGACGAAACGCGCGTAGCAGCGTCACCTGCACCAGATCCTGGGTATCGGCGATGTCGCGTGCAGGCGCAGGCAGACGCCCCCGCGCCCAACGCCGCAGGTACTCGCTGCAACGACTGAACAATGCGTCGCGTGCGGCTTCGTCGCCGCCGCGCGAGCGCTCGATCAGGCGATGCGTGGTTTCTACGTCCGCCGGGCCTTCCATCGCGAGGATATTCGCGCGGGCCGCCCAGCAGTTCAAGCAAGCGCCCACCGGTGCGCACGGCAACCCCGCGCTCATCGGCACAAGCAGCAGCGCAAACGGCAGCGGGCACAGGTCTACGGATGGCGGATTCCTTCAATGATGGTGGTCATTGCAGGAAATGCCGGAACTCGGAAAAGCGTACGCGGGCAGGATGCCCTGGGCTGCGCTTGCAGCCAGCCTCAATTCGTCAATTGGACGGCAGTCGGTCGATGCGTTCTGGATGCAGCCAGAAGTCTGTCTAGCTATTTTTTTGGAACCTACTTCATGCCGGCCTGGATGGTCCGCAGCCGCCGCAACTGCTTCCGCAGGCAGATGTCGATGCACAGCCGAGGCTCACGCGCGCGGGCGGACGCAGGCGTTGCGCGACCGTCTTGCGCCATACGGCATCACCGTCGATGCGACGCGCTAACCGGCCGCGCACAAGCCGCAGGCTTTCAGGGGCGAACCTGGCATACAGGTGGAGCAGGCAGGCCCCGAGCACCAGCAGCAGGGTCACAGTCTGGACGACGGCATAGACGCTCATGACCACAGCCTCGCCAGTTGGTAGGTAATAAACGAGGCGAGATACGCGAGGCCGAACAGATAGGCGGTGGCGATGCCGACGTTCTTCCAGGAGTTGGTTTCGCGCTTGATGACGGCCAGCGTGGAGAGGCATTGCGGGGCGAAGACATACCAGGCCAGCAGCGACAGTGCGGTGGCCAGCGACCACTGGTTGGCGATGATCGGGCCGAGCGCGGTGGCGATGCTGTCGTCGCTGCCGGACAGCGCGTAGACGGTGCCCAGCGCCGAGACGGCGACTTCACGCGCGGCCAGACCCGGGATCAGCGCGATGCAGATCTGCCAGTTGAAGCCGATCGGGGCGAACAGCGGCTCCATGAAGTGACCGATGCGACCGGCGAAGCTGTAGTCGATGGCCGGTCCGGCAAAGTCCGCAGGCGCTGCCGGATAGCTGGACAGGAACCAGAGCAGCACGGTCAAGGTCAGGATGATGCCGCCGACACGGGCCAGGAAGATCTTCACCCGCTGCCAGAGACCAAAGGCCACGTCGCGCAGCACCGGCAAGCGATAGGTCGGCAGCTCCATGATCAGCGCGTGCTCGCTCTTGTCGCGGCGGATGAACTTCATCACCCAGGCCACGGCCATGGCGCTGAAAATGCCGGCGAAATAGAGCAGGAACAGCACCACGCCCTGCAGGTTGAAAAGCCCGAGCACGCTCTGCTGCGGGATGAAGGCGGCGATCAGCAGCGTGTACACCGGCAGGCGCGCCGAGCAGGTCATCAGCGGCGCGACCAGGATGGTGGTCAGGCGGTCGCGCGGATCGGAAATGCTGCGCGTGGCCATGATGCCGGGGATGGCACAGGCGAAGCTCGACAGCAGCGGAATGAAGGCGCGACCGGTGAGGCCAGCCTTGAACATCAGGCGATCCAGCAGGAAAGCCGCGCGCGGCAGGTAGCCGGACTCCTCGAGGATCAGGATGAACAGGAACAGGATGACGATCTGTGGCAGGAACACCAGCACCGAGCCCAGGCCGCCGAAAATGCCGTCGGCAATCAGGCTCTGCAGCGCACTACCGTCGGGGAACCAGCCGGCCACCAGCGCGCCCAGCCAGCCGACACCCGCTTCGATGCCATCCATCAACGGCCCGGCCCAGGAGAACACCGCCTGGAAGATGAAGAACATCAGCGCGGCCAGCAGCAGCGGACCAATCAGTGGATGCAACGCCCAGCGATCGATATGGTCGTCGATGGCCGCCGTCGCGGACGGCATGCTGACCGCCGCATCCAGCATGGCGCGCACGTCGGCGTGCAGATCGCCGTCGGCAGCCATGGCCGGCGCCGCCATCGGGCGATGCTCGGCGATGTAGCGGCGCAGCTGGTCCGCACCGTCACGTTCGACAGCCACTGTCTCGACTACCGGGATTCCCAGCCGCCGCTCCAGTTCGTCCTTGTCGATGCGGATGCCGCGGCGTCTTGCGGCATCCATCATGTTCAGCGCCAGCATCATCGGTCGCCCGAGGCGCGCCACTTCCAGTACGAAGCGCAGGTGCAGGCGAAGGTTGGTGGCGTCGGCGACGCAGACGATCAGGTCCGGCGCCGGCTCGTCGGGATGATGACCGCGGCAGATGTCGCGGGTGATGACCTCATCCGGACTCGCTGCATCAAAGCTGTAGGCACCCGGCAGGTCGAGCAGCGGGTGCACCACGCCGTTGGGCAGATGCAGCCGGCCTTCCTTGCGCTCGACGGTGACGCCGGCGTAGTTGGCGACCTTCTGGTGGCTGCCGGTGAGCAGGTTGAACAGCGCGGTCTTGCCGCTGTTCGGACTACCCACCAGGGCGATGCGCATCACCGCGGCGCTCATGCGGCGGCCTCGGCTGACTTGATCGGGCTGACCGTGATTCGCGCGGCTTCGCTGCGGCGCAACGCGAAGCGGGTGAAGCCGATGCTGACCAGCAGCGGGTCGCCGCCCAGTGGCGCACGCGCGACGATGCGCACCGGCTCGCCGGCGACGAAGCCCAGGTCGCGCAGGCGTCGCGCGATCAGGTCGTCGGCATGGCTGGCCTGTACGCCGTCCACCACGGCATTGTCACCGGTTCGTAGCTGGTCGAGTTTCACGGCTTGCGTTCGAAAATAGGAATGATTCGCATTATACGCTTGTCATTCTTTCCGCCAAGCTCCGGGGAACGCTCGATACGGAACGGTTCAGTCGCCGCCGGATTCCTTGGTGCTTGGGGCTTCTTCGCTGCTCTCAATCGGCGGGGTCGTCGTGCCGGGAGTTCCGGCTGCGGATGGCGAAGCCGTATTCGCGGCAGGATATGTCGATGGCTTCGGTGGCTCTGCCGTCACGGCTGCGTCGCTCGCGTCCTTTTCGGACTCTGAGGCGCGCCCACGACGACGGCTGCTGTCACGCGCAGGGCCTTTCTCAAGCACATCGATCTTCGGCTCATCCCAGCTGCCGCTGACCTGATACAGCGTGCGGCTCATCTGCTTCATCGGCTTCTGCAGCATGGCCTGCGCCACCGCGCCAATCGCCGCACCGGCGGGACCACCGGCCAGCGCGCCGACCACCGGCAGCACGCTGCTGGTGCGCGGCAGCACTTCCATGCGCTGGTCGTAGTCGCGTGCCACCAGCCCGGTGCGCCCGCTGATGTGGATGTCGGCCGCCGGGCTGTCGATGTGCAGGTCATCGGTTACCGCATTGCCGTCGTCCAGTCGGAAGTCGCCGTTGATCGCGTTGAAGCTGAAGCCCTGCTTGAAGAAGTCGCTGAAGTCCAGCGACAGGCGCCGCGGAATCTCGGTCAGGCTGACCAGGCCCAGCAGGCGACCCGCACCGGGCTCGACATCCGGGATGCGGCCCTCGCCCACCGACAGTTTCAGGTCGCCCTGCAGCTGCGCCAGCCCGAATGCCGACGGTGAACCAGCCCAGCCACCGTTGAGTTCGACCAGGGTCTGTCCACCCTCCAGCAAGCTGCTGAAGCCCAGTGACTCCAGCATCCGGGCCACGTTTTCCGAGGTGAAGCGCAGCGTGAAGCTGGATCGCTCCGCGCCGTCCACGAGCCGCCAGTCGCCGCTGGCGTTGAGGTTCAGGTCGTCGGAACGGGTTTCAAATTGCTCGACATGCAGGCCTTCCGGCGTGGGGTAGGACTCCAGTCGGCTCGTACCCAGCTTCGCGTCGCCGAAATGCAGGTCGTCGATGCTGAAATGCAGTGGCGGAATCGCCGAGGGCGGCAGGCTGGCCAGCACGGCATTGGACTGCGTGACGTCCGAGGACGGCCAGTACAGGCGCTCGAAGCGCCCGGTTATTCCGCGCGTCGGCAGGCTGGCGCCGGGCACCTCGACATTGCCTTCCAGCGCGGCGCCACTGAAGTGCACGCTGCTGTCACCGGCGTCGTCCACCGCGACGTCCAGCCGTGTGTCGGCAAAGCTCCGACCCAGCAGATCGAGCTGGCCGGCATCGAGCGTCACGTTGCGAAGCCCGGTGCCCTCACCTTCGCCCGATGCCACCGTTACCCAGCCCGCGGCATTGAGCACGGCCACCGAGCCGTTCACGTGCAGTCCCTCGACACCATCCGCCGGCGGCGCATCGCCACCACCGAAAACGGCCGTGCCATAAAGGCCGCCTGCGGCCGGGAAACGACCGCGCAGGTGCATCAGCCCGCCGAGTCGGAGATCGAGCCAGGTCGCCGGCAGGTCCATGCTCATGTCCACCGGCATCCGCGCCGTGGCTGCCTTTTTCAGCGGCGCCGGCAGGTGGGTTTCGACGCCGACCATGTCCGAACGCAGGCGCAGCCGGGTTTCGCCCGGCGTCGTTGCCTTGGGATCACCGCCTTCAGTTGGCGCGTCCTGGGCGACACTCAACAGGATGGCGACGTCGGCCGAACCATCCAGGTAGGGCTGCAGCCACAGCGTGCTGTCGTCCTCGGCCAGCAGGCCATCGACATCGAAGCGACCGCGCAGCGCCGCTTCCACCGCCAGGTCAGGCGATGACGTGAAGCCGCCGACCGCGATGCTCAGGCTGGCCGGCTGCTCGCGATAGCCCACGCGCAGCTCGGAGGCGAGGAAGCCTTCGTCACTGAACTCGACGCGCCCGCTGGCGGCACTGAACTCGATGCCCCACTGCGTCGACGCCATGTCCGCGCCGCTGAGATCGACGCGGCCGTTCACCCGCTTTTCGCCCAGCTCGGACTTGAACGGAATGTCCAGGTTCACCGCCACCTTGCCGCGACCGCCGATGCTGAGCCCCTGCATCTGATCGCCGTAGCGGCGTTCCAGCGGACTGCGATGCAGCAGGTTGAGCAGGCGGCCACCGCTGCCCTCGCCCTGGATGTCCAGCTTCAGGCGCGCCTCGCGGAAGTTGTCGATGCCGCCGACGGCGCGCGCGACCCTGACGCCAGCGATATCCGCGCCGACGACGATTTCCATGCCCTCGTTGAGGAAGCGCGCGGTGCCGTTGAGGTGCTCGGCGCGCGGCCAGTCGCCAGGCTGGTAATCCAGCGTCACATCGTCCAGCTCGACCACCGCCTCGAAGCGGCCCTGCTCCGGCGAGCGGAACGGCCAGTCGTCGAAGTCGCCCTGGATCAGCAGGTGCCCCGGACCAGTCCGACCATCGACCAGCGCCTGGTCGAGCCAGCGGATCACCTTCTCCGGCATCTTGCGCGGCACCCAGAACTGGCCGGCCGCACTGAGCGGTCCGGGCGCGGTTTCGGCATACAGATCGACACGCGGCTTGGAGCCATCATCCTGCAGCTCGATCCAGCCCTTGGCGCGAACGCCAACGTCTTCCGCGGCAAGGCTCAAACTGTCGGTGCCAACCCGCCAGCCGGCCATGCTGCGCCAGAAGCTGACGGCGCCGTCCGCCACCACCCGCTGCGCGCCGCGGAACAGGCCGCGGGCGTCGAAATGGAAAGGCGCCGGATCGAAGTGGAACTGGCCGCCATCGGCATCGAAATCCAGGCGACCGGAAACGCCGTCGACTCCCGGAATGCGGCGCAGGCGCGCCAGCTTGAGGTCGTTGAGCTGCGCCTGGCCGGCGCAGGCCATGTCGGCGTCGCAGCGCAAGGTGAGCCCACTGATCCCGGCCGAAGGCAGTGCCGAATACAGCCATTCGCGCAGGTGCGGCGACAGCTTGCCGGACAGCATCAGCGTGGACAGCAGCGGCTGCAGCTCCAGCTTGGCGACCTGCGCCGTGAAACCTTCCTCCGAACGCTGCAGGTGAATCGACTCGCCAGCGAAGTCGCGATCGCCGTCGTCGATGCGCAGCATCGGCACATCGAGCTGCCAGCCATCGGCCTGCCGCCGCCAGCGCGCCTGGATGCGCAGCCGGTCGACACCACTGCGCGGCTGGATCTCGCCGCTGTCCAGCTGCAGGCTGTCGACGCCATACAGCGACAGCCCCGACACATCCGCCGACACACGCGCCACGATGATGCGGCGCGCTTCCACGCTGGCCCACACGCCGATCTGTCCGGAACCTTCGGCCAACCCGATGCCGGCTGGCGTCAGTCCCTGCAGCCAGGGCGCAAGCGGCAGCTCATCGCCGCCGACGTAGACCTCGCCGTTCTGCAATTCCGCATCGAAGTCACCGGCGATGCGCAATGGCGCGGGTTCGTCATGCCAGGCGCTGAGACCGAAACGCACGCGGCCACCCAGCGCCAGCAGGCGTGCGTCAATGCGCTCCAGTTCGTAGTGCAGGCCGCTGACCGCGCTGTCCACGGTCAGGCGTGCGGAATCGATGCGGATTTCACCGAGGCCCTGCAGGCTGCGCAGGCCGTCGCCACCCTTGCCACTGCTGCCGCCGAAGCCGCCAAGCGACCACTGCCCGTCTTCCGACTCGCGAAGTTTCAGCTCGAGCCCACGCAGATGCAGTTCGGTCAGCGCCCGCCCCGGCAGCAGCCCGGAGTACACGCTGACCAGCAGCTGCGCGCGGCCAACCTCGATGGCGCCCTTGCCTTCGCCGATGCGCAGGCCATCCAGCGTGATCAGCGGACCACGACGGGTCCAAACCGCATCACCGAGCTGGAAATCCACCGCCTTGCCGCTGCGCTTGCTCAGCCAGTCGGCGATCTCCTGCGGATGCTCACGGACCAGCGGCAGCAGCTGGCTGGCCGTGGCGATCAGCACGCCAACGAGGATGACGAGCACGGCGATGCCGTACACGACCACGCGGCGCAGCCGCCGCCAGCGGCGTCGCCACGGCGTCATGGCTGCGGCCTCGTCATGGCCTGCGCGTCACGATCCATCATCCGGTCCTGCTGCCCCTGTCTTCCGGCAGTGCTGGTCAGACCAGCACCACGTCGTACTGCTCCTGCGCGTACTGTTCGTCCGCCTGGAAGCGGATGGTCTTGGCGATGAATTCCTCCAGCTCCGCCACTGCTGCCGACTCCTCGTCGAGGATCTTGTTCACCACCACCGGGGATGCGATCACCATCAGCGTCTCCGCCTCGAACTGTCGCACGGCGCGGGTGATCTCGCGGAACACTTCATAGCAGACCGTCTCCGGCGTCTTCTGCACGCCACGCCCATTGCACTGGCTGCAGGGCTCGCAGAGCTGGCGTTCCAGGCTCTCGGTGGTGCGCTTGCGGGTCATTTCAATCAGGCCCAGCGGCGAGAATTCGTACACCGTGGTCTTGGCGTGGTCGCGCGTCAGCGACTTCTCCAGCTGGCGCATGACCTGTCGGCGATGCTCCTCGTCGACCATGTCGATGAAGTCGATGATGATGATGCCGCCGAGGTTGCGCAGCCGCAGCTGGCGCGCCGCGGCCTGGGCGGCTTCGAGGTTGGTGCGGTATACGGTTTCCTCGAGGTTGCGATGACCGAGGAATGCACCGGTGTTCACGTCCACCGTGGTCATCGCCTCGGTCTGGTCGACGATCAGGTAGCCGCCGGACTTCAGCGGCACCTGCTTGTGCAGCGCGCGCTGGATTTCATCCTCGGCGCCATACAGGTCGAAGATCGGCCGCTCGCCGGGATAGTGTTCGATGCGCTCGACCAGCTCCGGCATGAACTGCTTCGCAAAGGTCTGCATGCGCTCGAAGGTCTCGCGCGAATCGACGCGTACCTTCTCCACGCCATCGTGCATCAGGTCGCGCAGCGCACGCAGCGGCAGCAGCAGGTCTTCGTAGACGCACTGCCCGATCTCGGCATTGCGACCGTTGCTTTCCACCACCGACCAGGCCTTGGCGAGGTAGTCGAGGTCTTCCTTCAGCGCGGTTTCGCTCTGCCCCTCGGCATTGGTGCGAACGATGTAGCCGGGGCCGTTCTCGCCGGTGGAATCGGAAAGCACTTCCTTCAGGCGCGCACGCTCGGCTTCATCCTCGATGCGCACGGACACGCCCAGCACCGCGCTGTGCGGTAGCAACACGAGGTAGCGCGACGGAATGCTCAGCTGCGTGGTCAGCCGCGCGCCCTTGCTGCCGATCGGATCCTTGACTACCTGCACGGTGACCGCCTGCCCTTCATGCAGCAGCTCGCTGATCGCCGGCTGTGCGGGCGGCGTTGCGCTGACCGATGTATCACCATCGCCATTGGTGCCCGCCGGTTCCGAGGTCACCGCGGGCGGCGGACGCAGGATGTCGGAGGCATGCAGGAACGCCGCGCGCTCCAAGCCGATGTCCACGAAGGCCGCCTGCATGCCGGGCATCACCCGGATCACGCGACCACGGTAGATGTTGCCGACATAGCCGCGACGCTGGGTGCGCTCGATGTGCACCTCCTGCAGCATGCCGTTCTCGACAACGCCGACGCGGGTTTCACGCGGGGTCACATTGACCAGTATTTCCTCACTCAAACAGCACCCCGGAAAGGTATTTCAATGGAAAATTCTTCGAGCAGCGCGGCGGTCTCGAACAGCGGCAGGCCCATAACGCCGCTGTAGCTGCCGCGCAGGTCGGCAATGAAGGCAGCGGCGCGGCCCTGGATGGCATAGCCACCGGCCTTGCCGCGCCACTCGTCGCCGGCGCAGTAAGCGTTGATCGTGTGCTCGCCGAGCTCGGCAAAGCGCACGTCGGATATCTGGAAACGGTGTGCTTCGCGGCCAGCACTCACGGCCCAGACCGCGGACATCACCTGGTGGGTCCGTCCAGACAGGCGGCGCAGCATGGCGGCAGCCTCGCTGGCATCGGCCGGCTTGCCGAACACTTCGTCACCGAGCACCACTTCGGTATCGGCGCCCAGAACCACCGCTGCCGCATCACCGCCCAGCGACAGCAAGCCGGCTCCGGCCTTCTCGCGGGCCACGCGACTGACGTAGCTCTGCGGCGGCTCGTCGGCCGCACGAACCTCCTCGACCGACACGTCGAGCACGCCATAACGCAGGCCGAGCTGGTCAAGCAGCTCGCGGCGTCGGGGTGATTGGGAGGCCAAATGCAACATATCCCGAAGCTTAGCAAGCCAAGCTCACGAAATTGTTCGACTTTCGTTGCGCGACGGAGGAATTTGCAGGGCCACCGTGCTCCCGTTCACAACGTGACGGGAAAGTGGCTATTCCTCGCCGCTTCATCCGCGGTGATAAGGGTGGTTGGCGAGGATGCTGGCGGCGCGATATAGCTGCTCGGCGACGATCACCCGTACCAGCGGATGCGGCAGCGTGGCCGCACCCAGCGACCAGCGTTCGGTAGCCACCCTTCGCACGCTGTCCGTGAAGCCTTCCGGCCCGCCGATGGCGAAGGCCAGGTCGCGACCGTGCATGCGCCAGTGCTCCATGCGCTTGGCCAGCGATTCACTGCTGTGCGCGCGGCCGGGGCCGTCGAGGAGGATGAGGTCGGCACTTTTCGGGCAGGCGTCGAGCAGGCGCTGCCCCTCGTCCTCGCAGGCACGACGCGGGTCGCGGCCCTTGCCGCGGTCACCGGGAGAGATCTCGATCAGTTCCAGCGGCAGCCAGTGCGACAGCCGCTTGCGGTATTCGGCGAAGCCGGCCTCCACCCAGTCGGGCATGCCGGTCCCCACTGCCAGCATCCAGGCGCGCATGCTGGCCCGACCGAGGTGTCAGCGGAACGAGCCGCCGTCAGGCGGGCTCGAACTCGCTGTCGGCGTGCTCGGCCTCGGCGTCACCATCCACCGACCACAGCCGCTCCAGCCCGTAGAACTCGCGGGTGCGCGGCAGCATGACGTGGAGCAGGACGTCACCGAGGTCGACCAGGATCCACTCGCCCTCGCGCTCGCCCTCGACGCCCAGCGGCATCATGCCGGCCTGCTTGGCCTGCTTGATGACCTCGTCGGCGATGGACTTGACGTGGCGGCTGGAGGTACCGGAAGCGATCACCATGAAGTCGGCAATGCTGGTGCGACCGCGCACGTCGACTTCAACGACGTCGTTGGCCTTCAGGTTGCCGACCGCGTCGCGGACGATTTCCAGCAGCTGTTCAGGGCTGAGCAGACCTTCGGTCTGGCGGAGTGCGGTGACCTTGGCGGTCGCCGGAGAAGTGGTGCTGCGCGTTGCGGTCAAACGATCCATCCTGTCGCAGTGGCGAAATGGGCCGGCCCCAAAGGCCCTGACCCGGCGCCAGTATAGCGCTCCAGCGGGCCGATTGCCGGGAATCAGGGGACGCTACCTTGCGATTATCTCGGCCTGTATTTTGTCTGGCCAGAGGCAACCGTGAAGTCAACCCGCTCTCCTTGGGAATCACCGGGTGCAAGGCTTCTAATGACTCGAGGGACTGCAATTTTCGCCTTTGGCCATGACCGGAATGACTCTCGGAAACTTTTCCCAGCCTCCGGCACCGTCTGGCAGGAGTTCCGTCACTTCGACCGCACATTCACCAATGCGATCCACCCGTCCGAAGTCACGGGTAACCGTGTCACCGAGCTTTCCTGTCCGAATGTCTCCAATTTCGTTCCGGTACTGGAACGAGCTGAGATCACGCGATACGGTCTCAATCACCAGATTCTCTGCCTTATTGACGAACCTGGTGGATTCCAAAAGCCATCGAAGAATCCGAAGAGCTTCACCGCGGTCAGCTGTCCCAACTGCAACGGTGTGGCTCCTCGAGTCTTCAAGGGCATCGGGAAAGCTTGCTGCGAGCCAACGACCGTTCTCCGACAACACAAACTTTGTCACCCCGCCGACGGCGCCAAGATCACAAGTCAGTTCGACGCCAGCAATTGGCCGCGTGTTACTGCCGCCATAGCCGATTTCGAGTTCATCTTGTTTCCAACGGTGGCTTTCCGAATCAACACTCTCCAGTTCCTCCTCTTTCATCCCCCGCGGAACGAGAAAGGACAGCCCCTTGGTTTCAACACGCTCCGAATTTTCCTCATCGTAACGTGGAGTTTTGGTGAGCAACTCACACAAGGCCAAACCGGTTGGTTCGGCACTCGCCACCATCGACAGGCTGACGATCAGTCCAGAGATAGCTGTTGCAAGCCAATTCTTCATAGCTCATTTCCTTGGTCGGATTGGAGTGAGCTTGCTGACCCCGCCGTACCAGATCCATAAAGATCGCCATGCCGAATGTCGGCGGAGACTGCGGCTGGCAGCACGTCGCTGCAATCGTCGCCGGCTTTGAGGCGCTGCCGGATCGCGGTTGAGGATTCGCCGCGCGGGGTGAATGGCAGACGGTACAGCAGGCCGGCTGATGCCTTCGCCAGGGCGCTCGGATGGTCACGCCAGCGACCGTTGGCCCACGCGCCCAGCTCTGGATCGAGGTCATCGAGAGCTTCGCCGGGGCGTTCGACGACGATGAAGTGGGTCAGCTCGCCCAGGCGCTCCCAGCGATGCCATTGGTGGAGGCTGCGGAAGCTGTCGGCGCCAAGCAGCCAGGCGATGGGCTGCTCCGGCCCGAGTTCGCGGCGTAGTGCTTCCAGCGTGTCGACGCTGTAACCGCTGAGTTCTCCAGTAACCACGCCGCTGATTTCACGGCGGTCGATATGCAGTTTCGGGTGATCGGCAATTGCCAACTCCACCAGTTCCGCGCGTGTTTCCGCGTCGACCTGAGGACCAACACGATGGCGCGGCCGGCCGTTGGGCATCAGCCAGACATCGCTGCCGAATCGTTCCGACGCGGCCAGAGCCAGCGCGATGTGTCCGTTATGCGGCGGATCGAAGGTGCCGCCGAAAACGATGTGCAGCTCGCTCACGGCCCGATGCCGGCCTGTGGCGCGGCGATGGCGGTGAGCAGGCGTTCCAGACCCAGCCAGGCGTCGCCGAACTCCCGCCCCTTGGACATTCGATCAACGCGACCGAGATCGGCCAGCGCGCGCTGCCAGTGACGCGGCGAGGCACGACCCAGCGCCTCCCGGTAGACGCGCTGCTTGGATTCCCAGATCCGCGCCTGCTGCATGGCGCGGGCGACGTTGCCGCCGGCTTCCTGCACTGCTGCGATTTCGGCAAGCGACGACAGCGCGTAGCTGACGGGGCCAAGCAAAGCCGGAACCGCGGCGCCCTCGGCACGCAGGCCACGCAGCATGCGCAGGCTGCGCGCGGTGTCGCCAGCCAGCGCGGCGTCCATCAGCCCAAAGGCATCGAAGCGCGCGCTGTCGGCAACGAGGTCCAGCATGCGCTCCGCGTCGATGGCGCCGTCCTCCATGCTGCCATCCGGGCGACGCAACAGCAGCGCCAGCTTGTCGACTTCCTGCGCTGCGGCCAGCAGATTGCCTTCCACCCGCTCGGCCAGCGCCTGAACGGCATCGGGCGTGGCGGTCAGGCCATGCGAACGCAGGCGGTCACGAATCCAGCTCGGCAGCTGGCCCGGTTTCAGCGCCTGGATCTGATGCTGCATGCCAACCTTGGCCACCGCCTTGCTCCAGGCGCCCTCGTGCTGGCGACTCCAGTCGGCGGCGAGGATCAGCAGCAGCGTGTCCGGCGGCGGGTTCTCGCAGTATTCGCGAATCGCGTCGCTGCCTTCGCGACCCGGCTTGCCGGTGGGCAGGCGCAGCTCCAGCAAACGTTGACTGGCGAACAGCGACATCGCCGATGCGGCGGCGTGCAATTCGTTCCAGTCGAAGCGTGCCTCGACGTCCATGACCTGACGTTCGTTGTAGCCCAATGCCTGCGCGCGGGCACGGAAGGCATCGGCGGCTTCCAGCAGCAGCAGCGGCTCGCTGCCGCAGAGCAGGCAGACGGATGGAAGCTGATCAGCCGCCAGCAGTCGGGCCAGTGCGTCGCCGCTCATGGTTGTTGGCGACTCACGGCGATGGCCGGGCGGCGGCCTCGATGCGGCGCATGATCGCTGCGACCATGTCGCGCGACAGTTCCTCGCGCACCACTTCTTCTTCGCCCGGCGAACCCAGCGACTGCGTGGTGTCGAAGGCGTAGTCGCGGCTGAGCTCGATTTCCTGTTTCGGCAGGACAACCTTGCCGTCCTTGTCGGTCAGGCTGACTTCGACCACGTAGCGCAGCGCGTATTCCTGCACGCGGCCGCTGGTGCCGATGGTCAGCGGCGTCAGGCCCACCGAATCCTTGCTGATTCGGAGGCGCGCCACCGGTCCGGACTCCGCGCCCTCGCTCAGGGTCAGGCCGGACTGCCGCAGCGCCTCGCCCAGATCGGCGCCGAGGCCGCTGTACGGGTCGGCAATCTCGATACGCAGCGGCGACAGCGTGGCCGGCAGTGCCTGCGACTGGCGCAGGTGGAAGCCGCAGGCCGACAGCAGCGGAAGCAGCATCGCGATGGCGGCGATTCGGAACAGGTGACGTGGCGTCATGGAGATACGACTCATCCGGCAACGATATTGACGATCTTGCCCGGAACCACGATCACTTTGCGAATCGTCTGGCCTTCCAGGAACTTGGCAACGTTGGGCTCGGCCTGCGCCATCGCCTCGATGGCGTCCTTGGCGGTATCCGGCGCCACCTCGATGGTGCCACGCAGCTTGCCATTGACCTGCACCGCCAGCGTCAGCGCGTCGCGAATCAGCGCAGCCGGATCGGCCGCCGGGAAGGCGCGGTCCTCAAGCAAGGCTTCCTCGTGGCCGAGCATCTGCCACAACGCATGCGCGGTATGCGGCGCCACCGGGTTCAGCATCAGCACGATGGCCTGCAGCGCCTCCTGCACCACGGCGCGACCGGCATCGCTGTCGTCGCTGAACTTCGCCACCGCATTCAGCAGTTCCATGATCGCGGCAATGGCGGTGTTGAAGGCGTAGCGACGCTCATAGTCGTCGGCGACCTTCTGGATGGTCTCGTGCAGCTTGCGGCGCAGCGCGCGCTGATCGGCGCTCAACTCGGACGGCACTGCACCGCCCTGTCCGCCTTCCGCATGCTTCGCCACCTGCGCCCACAGGCGCCGCAGGAAGCGCTGCATGCCTTCGACGCCAGCGTCACTCCATTCCAGGCTCTGGTCCGGCGGTGCGGCGAACATCGAGAACAGGCGCACCGTGTCGGCGCCGTAGCGGTCGACCAGCGTCTGCGGATCAACGCCGTTGTTCTTTGACTTCGACATCTTCTCGGTGCCGCCGATCGATACCGGCTGGCCATCGGTTCGCAGCGTCGCGCCGGTCACGCGGCCCTTGTCATCGCGCTGCACATCGACGTCGGCCGGGTTGAACCAGTCCTTGCCGCCGTTTTCGGTTTCGCGGAAGAAGGTCTCGGCAATCACCATGCCCTGGCAGAGCAGGCGCGTCGCCGGCTCGTCGCTGTGGACGAAGCCGGTGTCGCGCAGCAGCTTGTGGAAGAAGCGGAAATACATCAGGTGAAGGATGGCGTGTTCGATGCCGCCGATGTACTGGTCGACCGGCAGCCAGTAGTTGGCGCGCTCGTCGACCACGTCAGTCGCACCCGGACAGGTGTAGCGCGCGTAGTACCAGCTCGACTCCATGAAGGTGTCGAAAGTGTCGGTTTCGCGCTCGGCCGCGCCACCGCAGCTCGGACAGCTGGTCTTGCGCCACTCCGGATCGGCCTTGATCGGCGACTTGGTGCCCATGAACTCGACGTCTTCCGGCAGCAGCACCGGCAGCTGGTCTTCCGGCACCGGGACGGCCCCACACGAAGCGCAATGGATCATCGGGATCGGGCAGCCCCAGTAGCGCTGGCGGCTGACGCCCCAGTCGCGCAGGCGGTAGTTGATGCGGCGCTCGCCCTGCCCGCTCTGGCTGAACTTCGTCACCAGATGCTCGAAGGCATGGCGGTGGTCCTTGCCGTCCAGCTCGCCGGAATGGACGATGCGCAGGCCGTCGGCGTACTTGTCGGCGTACCAGTCGTGCCACTGCGTAGCGTCGTAGGCGTTGTCGCCCACCGCCACCACTTGCTTGATCGGCAGGCTGTATTTGGTGGCGAACTCGAAGTCGCGCTCGTCGTGGCCGGGCACGGCCATCACCGCGCCGGTGCCGTAGCCCATCAGCACGAAGTTGGCGACCCACACCGGCACGGCGTCGCCGGTCAGCGGATTGATCGCGCTGACGCCGGTCGCCATGCCGCGCTTTTCCTGCGTCTCCAGCTCAGCCTCGGACACACCGCCCTTGCTGCAGTCGGCGATAAAGGCCGCCAGATCCGGATTGCTTTCGGCGGCACGTTTCGCCAGCGGATGCTCGGCGGCGACGGCCATGTAGGTGACGCCGGCCAGCGTGTCCGGGCGCGTGGTGAACACGCGCAGGGATTCGTCGCTATCGGCGACCTTGAAATCAATCTCCAGGCCTTCCGAGCGGCCAATCCAGTTGCGCTGCATGGTCTTGACCGCATCCGGCCAGCCGTCGAGCCGGTCCAGCTCATCCAGCAGCTCCTGCGCGTAGTCGGTGATCTTGTAGAACCACTGCGGGATCTCGCGCTTCTCCACCAGCGCGCCGGTGCGCCAGCCGCGGCCGTCGATCACCTGCTCGTTGGCCAGCACGGTCTGGTCGACCGGATCCCAGTTCACCACCGCGTTCTTCTGGTAGACGAGGCCCTTCTTGAACAGGCGCACGAACATGCGCTGCTCGTGGACGTAGTAGTCCGGGCGGCAGGTGGCGAATTCGCGGGTCCAGTCGTAGGCGAAGCCCATGCGCTGCAGCTGGCCGCGCATGTGCTCGATGTTGGCGTAGGTCCATTTGGCCGGCGCCGTGTTGTTCTTGATCGCCGCGTTCTCCGCCGGCAGACCGAAAGCGTCCCAACCCATCGGCTGCAGCACGTTGTGGCCGGTCATGCGCTTGTAGCGGCTGATGACGTCGCCAATCGTGTAGTTGCGCACGTGGCCGACATGCAGCGCGCCCGACGGGTACGGCAGCATCGACAGGCAGTAGTACTTGGGCTTGTCCGAGGTTTCGGTGACGTCGAAGGCGTGGTTGGCCGACCAGAAGGCCTGCGCGGCGGCTTCGGCCGCCTGCGGATCGAAATTGTCTTGCATGGTTACCGGAGATAGCGGGAGCGCGGCGGTCGCCGCAGTTGGCCGACGAGACTACCGCACCGCAGCAAACGGCAAAAGCCCCGAAAACGACCGATCCTGTCCGAAGTTCGCCAACCATCGGCCCATGGAAGCGCCCGACGCCACTTCTAGACTTGGCGGCTGAGGGGGAACCGCCATCCGAATAAGGAACACAGGGACCGTGAATCCAGCCATCGAATGCCAGCAGCTGAGCCGACGCTTTCCCGGCGGGAAAGGGGTCCACGCGCTGGATCTCCATGTGCCCGGCGGCAGCATCTACGGCTTCCTCGGCCCCAATGGCGCCGGCAAGACCACCACCATCCGCCTACTGCTCGGCCTGCTGCGTCCGGATGGCGGCGAGATCCGACTGTTCGGCGAACGCCATCGCTATGGCGACACCCAGTGGTTGCATCAGGTCGGCGCGCTGGTCGAAGGCCCATCGCTGTATCCACACCTGAGCGGACGGCAGAACCTCGATATCAGCCGCCGCCTGCTGGGCTTGCCTGCCACGCGCATCGACGCCGTGCTGGCGCGCGTGGATCTGAGCAACGACGCCGACCGCCGCGTCCGCGACTACTCGCTGGGCATGCGCCAGCGCCTGGCCATCGCCCTCGCCCTTCTCGGCGAACCACGACTGCTGATCCTCGACGAGCCGGCCAACGGCCTTGATCCCGCCGGCATCATCGACCTGCGCCGCCTCTTGGCGGAGCTGGCCGCCGAAGGCGTCACGGTTTTCGTGTCCAGCCACCAGCTCAGCGAAGTGGAGCAGGTCGCCAGCCATGTCGGCGTGCTGCAGCGTGGTCGTCTGCGTTTCGAAGGCAGCCTGCACGAGCTGCGCGAACGCTACCGGGCGCTGCTGGAAATCCGCTGCGACGAGCCCTCACGCGCCATGCCGCTGCTGGAAGGCTTCGCAGCACACATCCAGCGCAGGGACGACGCGATCCTGCTCGATGCTGACGCCGGCAGCGAGGTGGCCATCAATCGTCATCTGGTCGAAAACGGCATCGCCGTATCGCATCTGGCAAGGGAGAACAGCTCGCTGGAGCAGCTGTTCTTCGCCCTGACTGGCGACGACGACGCAACCAACGACGTGGAGGCAGCGGCATGAACCTGCTCGCCGTTCTCCGCGCCGAACTATTGAAACTGCGCGGCACGCTGGCGCTGTGGATGTGCCTGATCGCACCGGGACTGGTTGTCGCCATGACCGTGCTGCAAATCGCCTTCCGCTTCAGCAAGCCGGTCGATATCGAGCCGCACGACGCCTGGATGATGCTGGCGCGCGCCATCGAGTCGCTGTGGGCCTTCCTGATGTTGCCGCTGTTCCTGACCCTCGAAGCCGCCCTGCTGGCCGCCGTCGAGCACGGCAACCAGCAATGGAAGCACCTGTTCGCCCTGCCCGTGCCGCGTTACCGACAGCTGACGGCGAAGTGGCTGGTGCTGACCGCGCTGTTGATTGCCGCCAGCCTGCTGATGCCGCTGCTGATCGCGCTGGGCGGTGGCGTCCTGATGCTGTTGAAGCCCGGCTTCGGCCTGGCCGGATCGCCGCCAATGGCTGAACTTTACTGGCCGATCCTGAAAACCGTAGCGGCGGCACTGTTCATGCTGAGCATCCAGCTTTTCGTCGCGCTCAACTGGCGCAGCTTTACTGCCGCTGTCGCCACCGGCATGGGCGCGACCGTCGCAGGCTTCCTGATCGGCCAGTCGGCGCGCTTCGGCCCGTACTACCCGTGGGCGCTGCCGCTGCAGATCTTTGGCGGCGATGGACGCAATGCACCCTGGGCGATGTCATTGGGGCTGGCCGGCGGATTGCTGGTGGCGGTATTCGGTATCTGGCACCTGAGCCGTCGCGAATATCCGGAGTAATTGACGACACCGTCCGCACCTTGCCCACGCGGCATGTTGAAATTGGCGTCCCGCCACAAGCCCGCCAATCCCATGCCGCCGTTCTGGATCGAGTTCATCGGCTTCGTTGCCGCCGCATTGACTACCTTCAGCTTCATCCCGCAGGCGGTGAAGACCTTCCGCAGCCGCGACACGCGCAGCATCTCGCTGGGCATGTACGCGATCTTCACCGTCGGAATCGCCTGCTGGCTGGTCTATGGCGTGCTGCTGGAGAGCTGGCCGATGATCATCGCCAACCTGATCACGCTGAGCCTTGCCGCCGCCATCCTGACCATGAAACTGCGCTTCGGCTGAGCGCGACATCGACGCCACCCTTGCATCGCGGCGATCACGCCCGCATGTTTCCGGCATTCCGAACAATGGCCCGCCCATGACCACCGATACCAACGACAGCAAGCCCAACGTCATCGACGTCACCACCGAACGCTTCCAGCAGGATGTCCTTGAGGCGTCGATGAACACGCCGGTGCTGGTCGACTTCTGGGCGACCTGGTGCGGGCCCTGCAAGAGCCTCGGGCCGATCCTCGAAAAGCTGGCCGCCGACTACAACGGCGCCTTCACGCTGGCCAAGGTGGATGTCGACAAGGAGCAGCAGCTCGCCGGCTATTTCCAGATCCGCTCGGTACCAACGGTGATGCTGCTGAAGGACGGTCAGATCGTCGATGGCTTTCCCGGCGCGCTGCCGGAAGGCGAACTGCGCAAGTTCCTGTCGCAGCACGGTGTCGAACCAGCTGCGCCGCAGCTGGCCGGCGTCGATGGCGCTGCCGGCGTCGATGGCGACGAAGCGCCTGCAGACAACATCGATCCGCAGGCCGAACTGGCCAGGGCACAGGCGGCACTGGCCGCAAAGCCCGATGACGCCGCGCTCAAGCTCGACCTCGCGCTGGCCCTGACCCGCACCGGTGATTTCGAGCAGGCGAAGCGCTTGCTGGATGCCCTGCCCGCCAATCTCGCCACCGACGAGCGCGCCCAGAACGCGCAGGCGCGCATCGAGCTGGCCTCCGAAATCGGCAACGCGCCCGACCTGCCCAGCCTGCGTGGCCGTGGCGATCTCGACAACGATCCCATCGCCCTGCACCAGTTGGCGCTGCGCGAGTTGCTCGAAGGCAACAGCGAAGCCGGCTTGGAGCGGTTGCTCACGATGCTGTCCAAACACCGCGCGCATGGCGACGGGCTGGCGCAGAAGACGCTGATCCGCGCCTTCCGCATCGTCGACGACCCGGCACTGGTCAGCCGCTACCGCCGGCGCATGTCGACCCTGCTCTTCTAGCGCCACCGACAAACCGTACGTATGCGTATGGTAGAGTGCGTATCCCCTCCCCGCGCACCCTCAGCCCATGAAACCCTCCACCCTGCGGCGACTGATGAATATCTGGTCGCCGTTCCGCTCGCCGGGCATCCGCGTCACCCACTGGTCGGACGACTGGCGCGAAGTTCGCGTCGAGCTGCGCCAGCGCCGCTTCAACATGAATTTCGTCGGCACCCACTACGGCGGCAGCCTGTTCTCGATGACCGACCCGTTCTGGATGCTGATCCTGCTGCACGTCCTCGGGCGCGACTATCTGGTCTGGGACAAGACCTCGGAGATCGACTTCGTGAAGCCCGGAAAGGGCACCGTCAGCGCCCGCTTCCGGCTCCACCAGTCGGTGCTGGACGACATCATCGCGGCCACGGCCAGCGGTGCGAAACACCTGCACTGGCTGCCGGTCGACGTGGTGGATGCGGAAGGCGAAACAGTGGCCAGGGTGCGCAAGCAGGTCTATGTGCGGCGCAAGCCGGCTGCCCGGCCAGCGCCGGAAGTCGTGCAAGCTGCCTGACGCCACCGAACACGTGAACGGACGCCCTCCCGAAGGGCGCCGGCTGGGTTAACCTGTCGGCGCAGAGGGAACCCAATCCGTGAACGAAACGCCGCAGCCGACACTACTACCGGATGCGCCCGTGATTCCTGGCTACCGCGTGGTGCGGAAAGTCGGACAGGGCGGCATGGCCACCGTCTGGCTGGCGGTCCAGGAATCGCTGGACCGCCAGGTGGCAATCAAGGTCATGCTGCCGATGGCCAGCGTGGACGAGCAGCAAGCGCAGCGCTTCGAACACGAGGCGCGCACCATCGCGCGGCTGGAGCACCCGCACATCGTGCACATCTTCGAAGTGGGGCGCACCGGCGATGGCCGGCTCTACTACGTGATGGCCTTCCTGCCGCGCGGCGACCTCAGCCATCGCGACCTGAGCACCAACCAGGCGAACGTGCTGTCGCTGCTGCGCACGCTGCTCGACGCCCTCGCCTACGCGCACGCGCGTGGCGTGGTGCATCGCGATGTGAAGGCCGAAAACGTGCTGTTCGACGGCGATGATCGCCCCATGCTCGCGGATTTCGGCATCGCGCTGTCGTCGCGGATCGCCGCGCGCCTGACCAGCGCCGGCATGACGCTCGGCAGCGGCGGCTACATGGCGCCCGAGCAGTCGCGTGGCGAGCGCGTGGACGGTCGCGCCGACCTCTACAGCGTCGGCGTGCTGGCCTACGAAATGCTGGTCGGCGACCTGCCGTTCCGCGCCACCGATCCGCTCGCCCTCGCGCTCAAACACGCCCACGACCCCATCCCGCGACTGCCACGCCATCTGGCCCATTGGCAGCCGTTCATCGACCGCGCCATGGCCAAGTCGCGCGGCCGCCGCTTCCGCAATGCCGCCGCGATGCGCGCCGCGCTGGACCGCGTGGAAAAGCGCATGAACGGCGCCGCCGCCAGCTTCGGCGAGTACTGGCACCTCTTCCGCAGCCATCCCTTCTGGCGTCGGCCAACCACGCGCTGGTTGCTGGGCGCCGCGGCGGTTTCCTCGCTGATGCTGCTGGTGGTCAATCTCACGCGACCACCCGCGCCCGCGCCGGTCGATACCAGCGCGGTGATGGCCGCCGTTGACGATGCCGCCAACAAGCCGGAGGAATCCGGGACCGCCAATGGTGATGGGCTGCCCACCAGCGTTTCCCAACCGGCGGAGCCGGAACAGCTGGAGGCCTGGCTCGCCAAATTGGAAAGCGATCCGCAGGACACCGTCGCAATCACTGGACTCTCGCGGCAGATCGACTGGCTGGGCGAACAGGCCGAACTCGACTTTGCCGCCGGCGACGACAAGGCGCTGCGCGAACGCAAGGAACTGGCGACCGGCTGGCACGAACGCTTTGGCGAAGCCCTGAACGCTCCCTACACCCGCTTCCAGCGCCGACTGACCGGCCTTCTGGTGTCCGAACAGCGGCAGGCGCAGATCAGCGGTAACGACAAGGACGCCAAGCGAGCGGAACAGCTGCTGCAATCGCTGGGCTATGCGCCCGAAGACGAGGAGCCGCCTCAAATCGCCGAAGCGCCCGCGAAACAACCACCGACCAACGCGCAACGTTCATCCGTCAGCCTCAGTGGCCTGGTGACGCGAAAGCAGTACGCAGCGTTCGTCGATGCCACGAAGCGCGAGGACAGCCGCTGCCGGAACCAGCTGTCACCGCTGCGCATCTTTGATCGTCGCAGCTGGCGCGAACCGGGATTCGAGCAGGCCGACAACGATCCGGTGGTCTGCGTGAGCGCCGCCGATGCACTGGCCTACCTCGACTGGGTCGGTCAGCGTGACGGGCGCAGCTATCGCCTGCCGGCGCCGACCGAGCGTCCACAGAACCAGGCCGGCCTCGCCGAGTGGACCAACGCCTGCATCGCCAGCGGCGACGCCGCGCAGCCCTGTCCCCGGCGCGTTGCCGCCGGTCCGCTGCTGCAGGAACGCCAACTGGACATCGATCGCGGCTACGACGACGTGAGCTTCCGCTGGGTCGCGAAATGACGCACGCGCGATGTCGGGACTGAGGCTTCGCTGAACAGGCGTGCCTCTCCTTCAATGCGACTGCCGCTAGACTGTCGCCATGCGACCCGCCCATCTCCAGCGATACATCCTCACCGGCATCCTCACGGTCTTTCCGCTGTGGCTGACCTTCGTCGTCTTCGAGTTCGTGCTGAAGCAGCTCGGCCAGCTCAGCGCGCCCTGGGTCGATGCCCTGCTCACCCGCGCCGCCAGGTCGATTCCGTTCTTCGGCTTCCTGCTCACCACCGACTGGCTGCGATTCATGCTCGCCGTGCTGGTGACGCTGACCTTCCTGTACCTGCTGGGCTGGCTGGCCCACCGCGTGGTCGGCAAGCGCCTGCTCAGCGTGGTCGACGCGGTGATCGAGCGCATTCCGCTGGTGCAGTCCATCTATGGCGGCACCAAGAAGCTGCTGGCGGTGCTGCAGACCAAGCCTGAAGGCTCGCAGCGCGTAGTGCTGATCGACTTCCCGCACAAGGAAATGAAGGCCGTCGGTTTCGTTACCCGCACCGTGCGCGAGAAAGGGAGTGGCCGCGAACTGGCGATGGTCTATGTGCCAACGACGCCGAACCCGACGTCCGGCTATCTCGAGGTCGTGCCGGTGGATCGCCTGACGCCGACCGACTGGACCGTCGACCAGGCCATGGCGTTGATCATTTCCGGCGGTGCCGTGTCACCCAGCGAAATTCCCTTTGAAGTCGCGTTGTCCGCCGCGGAGCGCGCATCGGCTGCGGTTGCCGGCAAGCTGGACGGCGATGACGGCACGACGACGACGGCGCAAACCAGCACCTGAGCCGACACAGCAAAGCGCCCGGCATGCTGGCGTGCATGCCGGGCGCTGTTGGCTTCATTGCATGGAAGCGATTCAGCCCGCCGCGTTCTGGATGATCATCTCCACGCGACGATTCTGCTGGCGACCCGCGGACGTGTCGTTGCTGGCCACCGGATAGCCCTCGCCGAGACCCTTGGCGCTCAAGCGCGAACGATCGATGCCCTGGCCCACCAGGTAGCTGACCACGGACTCGGCACGGCGTCGCGACAAGTCCATGTTGTAGCTGTCGCTGCCGGTGGAATCGGTATGGCCCTCGATGGCCACCGTCGTATCCGGATGTTCGCTCAGCGCAGCCACCAGCTTGTCGAGGTTGTGCATGGCGCCTGGCTTGAGCACAGCCTTGTCGGTTTCAAACAGCACGTCGCCAAGCGTCACCACCAGACCGCGCTCGGTCTGTTTGGCCTGCAAGTCGTCGATCATGTCCTGCATGGCGCGCAGTTCGGCGCGCGCCGCCTCGGCCTGCTGACGCGCCAGCGTCGCTTCGCGACGCTCGGCTTCCGCCTGTTCACGGGCCATGGCCGCATCACGCCGATCAGCATCCGCCTGCGCCAGCGCCGCGTTGGCATCGCGACGGGCCATGTTGGCCTCGTGGCGGGCGCGGTCAGCTTCCTTTGCCCTCGCCTCGGCCACCAGGCGCTCGCGCTCGGCGCTCAGGGTATCGATGCGCTCACGGGCGAAACGGCTCTGGCCTTCGGCTTCAGCGATCTGCAGCAGCCGGTCAGCCATGTAGACGTTGTGGTCGAACACGCGCGACTTCATGCCGTCGCCATGCTCGGACAGGTTGCGAACCGCGTTGGCGGCCTGCTGCAATTCCTTCGGCGCCTCGGCGGAGACCACCGGATCGGACTGCAGCCGCGCCAGCTGGTTCTCCAGGCGGACCAGCTCCGGCGGCCGCTGCTGCGAACCGGCGCAAGCAACCAGAAGACCGGTGGACAGCGCCAATGCGATGCCACCACGAAGATGTCGTCGAACGTCAAAGCGGTTCATGATCAGGCTCCCTCGCGCGCGATTTCCGCACGCAGCGTTTCGATGGTGGTTTCCAGTTCCTTCAGCACGCTCTCGTTGGCCTGCTGGCGCGCCCGCGCCTCGGCCAGGCGACCATCGAGGCCGGCACGCTGCGCTTCCAGCTCGGCGTCGTCCCAGTCGTGGTCGGAAAACGAACCTTCGGCCCGGGCGAGCATGTCGCGGGCAGCGTTCAGTTCCTGCGAAGCACGCTCACCGGCATCCGCGCGCTCGGCGGCGGCGACATTGGCGCGTGCGGCAATCAGTTCCTTCTCGGCGTCGTCCTTGCCTGCCATGGCTGCCAGCGGCAGGCAAAGCAGCAGGACGGCTATCGGTGATGTCCAGCGGGACATGGCCTTCCTCCTTCGTTGGGTCCGCGGAAGGAGCAGCAATGCGCGTGCCAGCAATCAGGATTCCGGCTTAACTTTCACGTTTTCATGAAGTTAGCAGCGCCACCAGAAGGCGAAGCCGGCAGCCACGCCAGCACCGGATCGGGCCAACTGCACGGTCCTCGCCCACCGAATCACGAGAATCGTGCGACTTGCAGACCGCTACGTCTGCGATGGGCTCTCGCTTGCTCGACACCTTTCGAACGCACCAACGAATCTCTTGGATGCGCTCCAGATCGCGGGGGACTTGCGCCCGGCTTTGCATCAGGGCGCTACGAACGTGGCGCCTGCTCCGGATCAACGGACTCAATCGGCGCCAGCTCGGGCGTCAGCGCCACGCGCTGATCAAAGACGAAGCAGCCACCATCGTAGTGCGCGCCGCCGACTTTCTCGAAATAACCGAGGATGCCGCCTTCCAGCTGCAGCACGTCGCCGTAGCCGGCCTCGTTCATCCAGATCGCCGCCTTCTCGCAGCGGATGCCGCCAGTGCAGAAGCTGACCACCGTCTTGCCAGCCAATTCGCCGCGGTGCGCTTCCAGCGCGTCACCCAGTTCGGTGAACTTGACGATGGGCAGGGTCAGCGCACCGGCAAAGCTGCCATGTGCGATCTCCTGTTCGTTGCGGGTATCGACCATCACCACTTCGCGGCCGACATCGTCGTGTCCCTGGTCGAGCCAGCGCTTCAGCGTTGACGGCTCAACCGATGGCGCGCGGCCCCGGATCGGGCGGATGCCATCCTGACGGAAGGTGATGATCTCGCGCTTGTGCTTGACCAGCAGCCGACCGAACGGAATGCCCTCGCTCTCGCTGAACTTCGCCTCGATGTCGGCGAAACGGGCGTCGGCACGCAGCCAGTCGAGGAAGCCGTGAATGTCTTCCGGTTGGCCAGCCAGGAACAGATTGATGCCCTCGCCGGCGACGAGCACCGTGCCCTTCAACGACCGTGCTTCGCAGGCGGCACCGATCGCGGCGACCAGCGCCGGCGGATCCGTGATCTCCACAAATCGGTAGGCGGCTATGTTCAGAATGGCGGAAATGGCGTCGGACATCGGCCCATTTTAGTCCAGTCCACGCCCCTCGCTTGAGACGAGGGTCGGAACCGCGATGGTTTCATGCGAAAATGTCCGGCTAATGCCCCCGTAGCTCAGCTGGATAGAGCGTCCCCCTCCTAAGGGGAAGGCCGTGCGTTCGAATCGCGCCGGGGGCGCCATTTTCTGAATCGGCTGCCGCCGGCTTGTCCCGGACGGGCGGCGACCACATATCTCCGTCAGCCGATTCCACCTGTTTCCATCCCAATCTGGAGCTGTTCATGTCCCAAGACATCCTGAAGTCGCTCGGCCTTGGCGCCAGCGAATCCGGTACCTATCTCGGCAACGGCGAGTGGTCGAAGACCAGCGACGCCGGCGTGCTGGAGCCGGTCAACCCGACCACCGGCGAGGTGCTGGGCCGCGTGATGGCCTCTTCCCAGGCCGACTACGACACGATCATCGAGCGCGCCCAGGCCGCCTTCAAGATCTGGCGCACCACCCCGGCACCGCGCCGTGGCGAAGCGGTCCGCCTGTGTGCAGACGCCCTGCGTACGCACAAGGACGCGCTGGGTTCGCTGGTCGCGCTGGAGATGGGCAAGTCCAAGCCGGAAGGCGACGGCGAAGTGCAGGAAATGATCGACATCGGCGATTTCGCCGTCGGCCTGTCGCGCCAGCTTTACGGCCTGACCATGCATTCCGAGCGCCCGGGCCACCGCATGTACGAACAGTGGCATCCGCTGGGCCTGATCGGCATCATCTCGGCGTTCAACTTCCCGGTCGCCGTGTGGGCGTGGAACAGCTTCATCGCCGCCATCTGCGGCAACATCAGCATCTGGAAGCCGTCGCCCAAGGTGCCGCTGTCGGCCATCGCCTCGATGAAGATCTGCAACGAAGCGCTGAACGAGGCCGGCTTCCCGGACCTGTTCTTCCTGTTCAACGATGCCGGCACCGAGCTGGCACAGAACTTCGTCGATGACCGCAACATCGCGCTGATCAGCTTCACTGGTTCAACCAAGGTGGGCCGCATGGTCGGCGAGCGCGTGGCGCGCCGCATGGGCCGCTCGCTGCTGGAGCTGGGCGGCAACAATGCCATCATCCTCGACGAAAGCGCCGACCTGAAACTGGCCATCCCCGCCATCGTTTTCGGCGCCGTCGGCACCGCCGGCCAGCGCTGCACCACCACGCGCCGCCTGCTGGTCCACGAAAGCCTGTACGACGACGTGCTGGCCAAGCTGGTCACCGCCTACAAGCAGGTCGAGACCAAGATCGGCGATCCCACCGACCCGAAGAACCTGATGGGTCCGCTGAACAGCCGCGACGGCGTGGACGCCTACCTCGATGCCATCGAAGCCGCGAAGAAGGCCGGCGGCACGGTCGAAACCGGCGGCGAAGCCATCGACCGTCCGGGCAATTTCGTGTTGCCGGCGATTGTCAGCGGCCTCACCAACGACGCCGAGATCGTCCAGCACGAGACCTTCGCACCGATCCTCTACGTGATGAAGTTCAAGACCGTCGACGAAGCCATCGACATGCAGAACGCCGTGCCGCAGGGCCTGTCGTCGGCGATCTTCACGCAGAACCTGAAGTCCTCCGAAGCCTTCCTGTGCGCGGCCGGCAGCGACTGCGGCATTGCCAACGTCAACATCGGCACCTCCGGCGCGGAAATCGGCGGCGCCTTCGGTGGCGAAAAGGAAACCGGCGGTGGTCGCGAGTCGGGCTCGGATGCCTGGCGCGCCTACATGCGCCGGCAGACCAACACCATCAACTACTCGGACTCGCTGCCGCTGGCCCAGGGCATCAAGTTCGACCTGTGATGTGAAGCGGCCCGACCCCGGATCGGGGTCGGGCCGTTGCCGTTGCGTCACATCCGTCGTATCCCGTCGTCCTGATTGCCAGCGTCCCGCCATCCAAACGCTGCAGGAGACTCAAGCATGAACGCCATCGTTCGTCGGACCAGCACCGCCGCCGTGCTCAGCCTGGTGTTCGGCATCCTTGGCTGGATCGCCATTCCCTTCATCGGTTCCATCGTCGCGGTGATCTGCGGTCACGTGGCCCGCGCGGAAATCCGCCGCGCACCGCCCAACACTTACGAGGGTGACGGCATGGCCATTGCCGGCCTGCTGCTCGGCTGGTCGCAGCTGATCCTGACGGTTCTCGCCATCATGGCGATGTTCATGTTCTTTGGCGGACTGGCCTTCATCGCCGCGCTGGGCGCGCACTGACCACAGCACCGGCCGCTGCCGGCACCGCCTTGCACCATCGGCAGGTCAGCCCCGCTTGTCCCGCGCCTTGTCCGGCTCGGGACTGGCGGCCTCCTTGCGACGCGGTGGCGCATCGGGAAGCTGCCGCTCACCATGGCGCAGCCAGAGCTCGGCGACGCGCACATCGGTGAACACCCGCGCATCGAGTCCGGCTTCCTTGGCGAAGATCTCGCAGAACTCGATCTTTTCCAGCCCATGCGGCTTCACGTGAGCGATGCGCAGCGCTTCCAGCCCCTTGCCATTCATGGACTCGACGAGCTTCATCCAGTCGTCGGCGGTCAATGGAGGACCCGAGAACTCGTCGACCAGCAACAGTGAAAGCGGTTTCAGACGGTCGATCTGATCGGCGATCTCGTCCCAGTACGCAACCGTGTTCGCCATCGAACTTTCGCCCTTCACATGGGCGCGCAGTTCGCCGTGACGGTAGTCGAAGCTGATTGAATATGGCCCGGACATGACATCAAGGTCCTGCCGCAGCAAGTCACCCGATCATCAACCTCCATCGCCGTCGACGCAACCTATGCATATCGGGAATGCCTGCGGATTGCCCTGCGACTACCGGCTGCAACGTGAGAGAATACGCGGCCTCCCGCTCTTCCTCCGGATCGCATGTACGGACTCGCCAAGCCGCTGCTGTTCTGCCTCGATGCGGAAAAAGCCCACCATCTCGCGCTGAAAAGCATCGAAGCGGCCTACCGCACCGGCATGAACCCACTGCTGGCGGCGAAGCCAAAACCACTACCGACCACGGTGTTCGGCATCGACTTCCCGAATCCGGTCGGCCTTGCCGCTGGCCTGGACAAGGACGCTGCGCATATCGACGCGTTGGCTTCGCTGGGTTTCGGCTTCATCGAGGTCGGCACCACCACGCCGAAACCGCAGTCGGGCAACCCTAGGCCGCGCATGTTCCGCTTGCCGGAATTCCAGGCCGTCATCAACCGCCTCGGCTTCAACAACGGTGGCGTCGATGCGCTACTGCGCAACGTCGAACGCGCGCGTTTTTCCGGCGTGCTCGGCATCAACATCGGCAAGAACAAGGACACGCCGAATGAGAACGCGGCCGACGACTACCTGCACTGTCTGGAGCGCGTGTATCCGGCAGCCAGCTACGTCACCGTCAACATCTCCTCGCCGAACACGCAGGGCCTGCGGGAACTGCAGCAGGGCGATGCGCTGCGTCAGTTGATCGGCCGCCTACGCGAGGCACAGGAATCGCTGGCGGCGAAGCACGGCGCGCGCAAGCCGATGCTGCTGAAGATCGCACCGGATATCGACGACGCGCAGATGGACGCGATAGCCGGCGTGGTTCTGGATGCCGAGGTCGATGGACTGATCTGCACCAACACCACCATCGACCGTGAAGCCATAAAGGGACACCATCTCGCTGGCGAAGCTGGCGGCCTGTCCGGTGCACCGCTGATGGCGCCATCCACCGAGGTGCTACGGCAGATGGCCAGGCGTCTCGGTGACCGCGTCCCACTGATCGGCGTCGGCGGCATTCTTTCCGGGAAGGACGCCGCCGCCAAGTTCGACGCCGGCGCCTCGCTCGTCCAGTTCTACAGCGGCATGGTCTACCGCGGCCCGGCACTGATCGGCGAATGCGTCAATGCGCTGCGACAGCGCGCATGACCGACGCCTTCACCCTGCTCGACGACGCATCGCTGGAAGGTCGCAACACCTTCCGCGTGCCGGCCCGCGCGGCACTGCTGGCTGACGTCAATCGCGCCGACGGTTTCGCCGAGCTGTTCCGCTATCCGGTGTTCGAAGCCGGCAATCCGCTGGTGCTGGGTGGCGGCAGCAATCTGCTGTTCGCTGGCGACTGGCCCGGTCCGGTGCTGTCGATCCGCGCCGACGACATCCGCATCGTCGAGGACGACGGCGACAGCGCGCTGGTTCGCGCCGAAGCCGGCGTCGAATGGAACGACCTTGTCGGTTGGACGCTGGCGCGCGACCTGCCCGGCCTCGAGAACCTCGCATTGATTCCCGGCACCGTCGGCGCTGCGCCAATCCAGAACATCGGCGCCTATGGCGTGGAAGTCCGCGAGTTCGTGGAAACCGTGGAAGCCTGGGATCGCGAAGCCGGCGCCATGCGCCGAATCGATGCCGTTGACTGCGACTTTGGCTACCGCGACAGCCGCTTCAAACGCGAGCGCGACCGCTGGATCGTGTTCGCCGTCGAGTTCCGCTTCCCGAAGCAGCGCGAACTGCGCCTCGACTACGCCGGCATCACCGACGAACTGCAGCGCATGGGCATCGAGCAGCCCACGCATCGCAAAGTCGCCGAAGCCGTGTCGCGCGTTCGAACGGCAAAGCTGCCGAACCCGACCGTGCTCGGCAACGCCGGCAGCTTCTTCAAGAACCCGGTGCTGTCGCGAGCGCAGGCCGAGGCGCTGCTCGCCGAGCATCCCGAGCTGCCGAACTACGCGACGGGCGACGAGGCAACGCGCAAGCTCTCCGCTGCATGGCTGATCGAGCGCGGCGGTTGGCGCGGCCGTCGTATCGGCGATGCCGGCGTGTCCGAGCAGCACGCACTGGTGCTGGTGAACCATGGCCGCGCCAGCGGTGCGCAGATCCTCGACCTTGCGCAGCAGGTCGCGCGCGACGTGAAACAGCGCTTCGGCGTCGAGCTGGAACCCGAGCCACGCATCATCGGCGGCGACTGGCCCGGGGCTGACAGGAGCGCATGATGACCAACAACATGACCGACCCGGCCCGCGCCGCCTGCTCTTCCGCACCCACGCCAGCGGCGGTGTCGCCACCGCGCGGCAGTGATGGCATCGACCCGCAGTCCACCGCCGTGCTGCTGATGGTCGCCAGCGCCGTGTTCTTCGGCTTCATGTCGATCACCATCCGCTACGCCTCGCATCAGCTGCATCCCTTCGAGGTTGCGTTCTTCCGCAACGTGTTCGGCCTGCTGTTCGCGCTGCCGCTGCTGTTCCGCGGCGGCCTGGTGCTGCTGAAAACCGACAAGAAGCGCTATTACGTCATCCGCTGCGCCATTGGCATGGTGTCGATGCTCTGCGGTTTCTGGGCCATCGCCAACCTGCCGCTGGCGCAGGCGGTGTCGTTGTCGTATTCGACGCCGCTGTTCGTCACCATCGCCGCCGTGCTGGTGCTGGGTGAAGTCGTGCGAGCGCGACGCTGGACGGCCGTTGTCATCGGTTTCCTTGGCGTGCTGGTGATCGTGCGGCCTTGGGGCCACGCCTTCTCTCCGGCGCTGCTGGTGCCGCTGGCAGCGGCCGCGCTGTCGGCCAGCGTGGCGATCAGCATCAAGTTCCTGTCGCGCACCGAGCACCCGGACGCCATCGTCATCATCACCGCGCTGATCTGGGCGCCGCTGTCGCTGTTCCCGGCGCTGCCATACTGGGAATGGCCGACCGCCGAATCCTGGGCATGGGTCGCGCTCACCGGCTTCTGCGGCACCGCCGGACACATGCTGTGGACACGCGCCTTCAAGCTCGGCGAGGCCTCCGCGCTGACGCCGATCAGCTTCGTGCAGCTGCCCATCGTCGCCCTGCTCGGCTGGCTGCTGTTCGCCGAATCGGTGGACCGTTACACGCTGATCGGCTCGGCCATCATCTTCGCCGCCAATATCTACATCGCCCACCGCGAAGCACAGCTGCGGCGGGCCGAGCGTGCCAAGGACGCCGCCGCCACCGACGCCGATATCGAATCCGAGTCGCAGGCGCAGCGATAGGCCAAACAGGCAGCCGCCTCCGCTACACTGCCATCAAACACCTCGGGCATGCCCATGACCCGCGACCACGACGACAACGAGACCACCCGGCGGACCATTGCCAGCCGTGGCCCGGCGGATCCCGATCCGCATGCCGCCTGCGTGGTGGTGATCCACGGCGCCGGGCTCGGGCGCCGCGTCGATGTCGCCGACACGCCGGTCATGATCGGCCGCTCGCACGAGGCCGACCTGCAGATCAACCATCCCAGCGTGTCGCGCCGCCACTGCGAGATGTGGAAGGAAGGCAGCGGCTACCGCATCCGCGACCTCGGCGCGACCAACCCCACGCGGATCAACGACCAGGTCATCGACGAAAACGAGCTCAACGACGGCGACCACGTCACCGTTGGCGAGAGCGTGCTCAAGTTCATCAGCGACTCCAGCCTGGAAGCCAGCTACCACGAAGAGGTCTACCAGCTGGCTACGTTGGACGCGCTCACCGAGCTGCACAACCGTCGCCATTTCGTGGAGATGCTGGAACGCGAACTGGCCCGCGCGCAGCGACATCAGCGGCCACTGACGCTGGCGATCATCGACCTCGACCACTTCAAACGGGTCAACGATCAACTCGGACATCCGGTCGGCGACATGGTGCTGCGCCAGTTCGGCGCCATCCTGCGCCAGCACGTTCGCGCCGACGACCTGCCCGCACGCATCGGTGGCGAGGAATTCGCCGTGCTGCTGCCGGAAACCGATCTCGACCACGCCCGCGACTACGCCGAGCGCCTGCGCGAAACGGTGGCCGCGGCAAGCTTCGACACCGCCGGCCAGCAACTCCAGGTCACCGTCAGCATCGGCCTGGCGCTGATCGCCGAAGGCCGCGACAGCGTAGGCACGCTGATGCGCTCGGCCGACCGCGGGTTGTATCGTGCCAAGAGCCAGGGCCGCAACCGCGTCCGCACCGAAGATTGAACGATCGCCGCAGCAGAACAGGGGCCAGGCAATGACGCAGGATCGCAACGACAAGGCCGCCAATCAGCGCACCATCACCACCACGGGCCCGGCGCCGCTGGAGCCGCACAGCTCCTGCCTGATCGTGATCCGTGGCCCCGGCATCGGACAGCGGGTCAATGTTGGCGACCAGCCGGTGCTGATCGGCCGCGATCCCGAAGCCGACCTGCAGATCGGCAACCCCAGCGTGTCACGCCGCCACTGCGAAATCTGGAACTGCGTCGCCGGCTACCGCATCCGCGACCTCGGCGCCACCAACCGCACCCTGCTCAACCTCAAGGAACTGGACGAAGGCGAGCTGAAGGACGGTGACCTCGTCACGGTGGGTGAAAGCGTGTGCAAGTTCGTCGACGGTGGCAGCCAGGAGGCGCGCTACCATGCCGCCGTCTACCAGCTGGCCACGCAGGACTCACTCACCGGCCTGCCCAACCGCCGCCACTTCGCCGAAACCATGGAGCGCGAACTGGCCCGCGCGCGCCGCCACGGCCGTGCACTGACGCTGGCGTTGATCGACCTCGATCATTTCAAACGCATCAACGACGACCTCGGCCACCTCGCTGGTGACCAGGTGCTGCGCCGCTTTGGCGCCCTGCTGCGCGAACACGTCCGCGCCGACGACCTGCCCGCGCGCATCGGCGGCGAGGAATTCGCCCTGCTGATGCCGGAAAGCGACCTCGACGCCGCCTTCGAGTCCGCCGACCGCATCCGCCAGATCATCGCTGAGGAAAGCTTCGACGCCGGCGGCCAGACCCTCAAGCTCACCATCAGCATCGGCCTGGCCTGCTGGGACACCAGCCGCGACAGCGTCAGCGCCCTGATGCGCGCCGCCGACCGCGCGCTGTATCGGGCGAAGAGTGAGGGGAGGAATCGGGTGAGTACCAAAGGGTGACGAAGAAGATGTCGAAAACGTACTCTGACCCGTGTTTTGCTTTGTTCGAGTCCGCCGACCGCATCCGCCAGACCATCACCGACGAATCCTTCGAAGCCGGCGGTCAGACCCTCAAGCTCACCATCAGCATCGGTTTGGCCTGCTGGGACGCAACCCGCGACAGCGTCAGCGCCCTCATGCGAGCCGCGGATCGGGCGCTGTATCGTGCGAAGAGTGAGGGGAGGAATCGGGTGAGCACTGAAAGTTGATGAACGTCATCCGGGACAACGTGTTCTGACAAATGTTTCGAATCGAATGAATGGAAGGCCATTGGAATTGCGCAATACATTTTTGTTGTTTCTTGCCGCCACTCTCCTTGGTTGCTCAGCAGCCGGGACTAGCCGGGAGCAACTTCAACAGGCAAATGGAACTCTGGAAACGCTGCCCTCATTCAAGTACCCCCCGGCAAGATATGACGACGGTGCGACTGCTGAATGCACCGACCAGATGAAATGCTTCATGGTCGGCGAAGAAGAGAAAATCGTGGTTTTCGCTGACAATGTCATTCCTGTGGAGAATTGCGGAGATAGCATAATTCGTTGTTGGACTTTCCCCTTATTCAAAATAGCGGCATTTCGAGACCACGATTCTGAGAAGGACTATTGCAACGGATCCGTCTGCATCAGGGACTTTGTTGGTCAGAGTGCAAGTCGCAGTACGTATATTGTCAGTGACGTTGATGGTGACAGGAGTGACGTTCGCGTTAACTTCGATACTGAAGCGGGCATTACGGAGATCTGTTACCTCGATGCATGGATTGGTTGTTATCGGCTTAGCGAGGACTCTCCCCGCGGAGTGCTTTCAAGCAATGATTCCACTTCAACTCCCTAGCTCCACCGAAAGCGAATCAATGGAACCTCTAAAGCACGGGTCAAAAGGATTTCAGAGCGAGTGCTGATCACTCCTGCGACTAAATTAGGCAAACCAGTACATGACCGAAATAGCCAAAAACACCATCTGCCTCTGGTTTGATCGCGATGCCGAAGCGGCGGCGCGGTTCTATGCGGAGACGTTTCCCGACTCAGCCGTGCAGGCGGTGCATCGCGCGCCGGGCGACTTTCCGTCGGGCAAGCAGGGCGACGTGCTGACCGTGCAGTTCACGGTACTGGGCATCCCCTGCCTTGGTCTGAATGGCGGCCCGGCGTTCAAGCCGACCGAAGCCTTCTCGTTCCAGATCGCCACCGAAGACCAGGCGGAAACCGACCGCTACTGGGACGCCATTGTCGGCAACGGCGGCGCGGAGAGCGCCTGCGGCTGGTGCAAGGATCGCTGGGGCCTGTCCTGGCAGATCACGCCGGTCGCCCTCACCCGCGCCATCACCAATTCCGACCCCGCCGTGGCCAAACGCGCCTTCGACGCCATGATGACCATGCGCAAGATCGACATCGCCGCCATCGAAGCCGCCTGTCGCGGCTGAAGCGCCGTATTTCCCGCTGATCCACGACGTCCTTGCCGACGGGTTCACTGTGCGCGTAAAACGAGGCTTCGGGCGGTGAGACTGCCCTGACACTTCTTCGTGATCATGAGGCTTGCCATGAGAGCGGCATCCGCTGTTTCCAACCGCCTGACGTTGATGGCATTCGTGGTGGCCGGCGCTGTTCCGGGGCTTTGCCAGGCGTACAGCAGCAATCAACTCGTTGCAAAGGGGGTCCCAGGAAGCTTCGGGACCGATCAGATCCTCACCTCCGCGCATGCCGGGCTGTGGGTGGGGACGCCCGGCGTGCTTTCCGAGCACGGCTTCGTCCCGGCGGAAGTCGGCCAGAGCTTTCCCATGGCAAATGGCGACCTCGCAGGCGTCATCGCAAATCTCACCAACGGGAACAACGACAACCTGTGGCCCGGCATGGAGTTCAGGACGTATTTCTTTTCGGAATCCACCTGGTTCAGCGATGTGGCGGGCGGTAACGGGACCGACCTCGCCGGCTTCCGCATCGACAGCATCACCGCGACCCTCAACAGCCTGTCGCTGAACTCACCCGGCAGCGATCCCCAAGGCGACGGCAACTGGACCGACGTCACCTACAACTACACGTTGCGCATCTATGGCGCAAAGGCTTATGGCATCAGCGGCTTCGTCAGCGGCCTGTCGGGTTCGGGACTGGCGCTGGCGCTGGCCATCGACGGCAACCCCTCGCAGGCGCTGCCGATATCGGCGAATGGCCTCTTTGATTTTCCGCAGCCCGCCTACCAGGGCGACAACTATAGTGTGACGGTCACACAGCAGCCCGACGACCCCGCACAAACCTGCACCATCAACTCGGGCGATGGACTGGTGGATGGTGCGGTAGTGCAGGACATCACCGTGGACTGCGTGAACAACGGCTTGCTGGTGCCCTACCCGGCGCAGGCGGACTTCCAGGTATTCGAGCCCGGCGACGTGGCGACAGCGCAGCCTTTGGCGCTGATCAACGCGGGCCCCTATGCAATGACGATCAGCTCTGTATCGCTGGCCGGCGCGGATGCCGCGGATTTCTCACTGATCAGCGATGCGTGCAGCGGTGCAAGCCTCAATCACTTCGAAAGCTGTGCCGTGCAGGTGGACTATGCACCTCTGGACAACCAGCGCAGCGCGGCGATGCTCTCGGTTCAATCCGACGCGCCGGGCAGCCCGCAGCAGGTGCCGCTGAGCGGGCAACTCCAGCAGATTTTTCCGGACGGCTTCGAATAGATTCGCGTGCCTTCCAGCGGTTCCTGACGTACTGCAAACGCGAGAATCCGGCAGACTCCCGCGCGCTGATGCTCAGGGTCCGCGGTGCCAGAGCAGCACGTCGAGCACGGCAGTCGCGTCGAGAGCATCCGGGGTAGACCTGACGATCACTGCAGCGCCCTGAGCCGCTCCCTGAGGCGGACCGCTTCTTCCCGCACGGTGACCTGGTTGCCCAGCGCGTAGACCTGGTCGCGCCGGATGGCATCGAGTGCGGTCAGCACGGCGGGATCGGCCTGCATTTCGGCCGGGTTGGCCGAAACATCGAACAGATCGGCGTTCAGCATGTCCGCCTCGGTCTTGGCTTCGAACACCGCGCGGGTCGGCTCGAAGCGAACATGGCGGACGATTGTCGGCATGTGCTGGTAGATGTCGCCCACCATCATCTCGATGTCGCCGCGGATGACGCCGACGGTGTCGCGGTAGGCAATCAGCCCCGCCCGCAGTGACGCGTCGGGAATAAGGTCGAGCTCGCCCTTGGAGATCAGCTCGTCCACCGTGCCCAGACGCCAGGCCGGCTTCCACCAGCTGTCCAGCAGGTTCAGGCCGGAGCGAAACTTTGCGTCGTCCTCCGGATCCAGCCGGCCATTCTGCGTGGCGACGATGACAACGCTGATCTCGTCCACCGTGCGCGTCGCGAAGATAATCCGCTGGTCGGCCTCGTCGATGGTCTGGTCGAGCTCGGCACGCAGCTGCGCCAGCACCTCATCCTGTCTTGCAAGCCGCAGTCGGTCGTCGTTCCAGTTGGACGCCTGAATGCCGAGCAGGACACCCAGCGCCACGATCAGCAGTTCGAAGGTCATCCCGGGCCAGTCACGCTGGCGGAAGTACGCAATGATGCGCTTGCGGATCATGTCGCTATGCTCCCCCTGATGGCCCTGCTGAAGTGCACTGGCTCATGACGCAACACCGACGATCTAGTCTGGTGAGCTTTCCCGCAGTGTACGGAAATCAACGGCCGGAGTGCGGTCCGGAACCATGTCGCCCATGCCCGAGGAGATGCACTTCAATGCCCGCCAGCAAAGCGACCTTGTTTCAGTCGCTTGCGAGCTTGTTCGGAGCTACTTGGCTTTAGCGCAGGCTTCTGGGGCGATCGGCTCCATCCGCCAAGCCCCAGGGCTTCTCCAGACATGTACCGCATGACTCTCTTGGCTGCGGAAATCGAACTGCCAAGACCGAACCAACTCTCCATCGAAGAAGACCTTGAATACGTGAGTCGCATCGAGCCTCAGATCATTCACCACCTCACGGGGCGGATCAAAAGAGTTGTTGAAGGCGAAGGATTGGCGATCATCGACCTGCAGTTGGAGCCGTTCACCGTGCTCATCGAGCAGTTTCGAGAGATTCTTGCCCAGACAGACCACGCCATCGGGATTCGCTGGCTGCGACAGCATGTCAAACGCAGGACTCGCATGTGGATTCTGCGCACTCACCAGCACTGCGAAAGCGACGATCACGATTGAAGTGCGGCTCATCCCCTTGAACTCGGATCGCCCATCGAACCGACGCCGCCCCAGCGATTGTCGACGTAGTCGTCGATCATGCTGACGAACTCGCCGGCGATGCCTTCGCCGCGCAGGGTCTTCGCCTTCTTGCCGTCGATGAACACGGGGGCCGTCGGTGCCTCGCCGGTGCCGGGCAAGGAAATGCCGATGTCGGCGTGACGGCTTTCGCCGGGGCCGTTGACCACGCAGCCCATCACCGCCAATGACAGGTTTTCGGCGCCCGGATGACTGACGCGCCATTCCGGCATCTTCGCGCGGACGTGCTCCTGCACAGTTTTTGCCAGCTCCTGGAAGAAAGTCGAAGTTGTTCGACCACAGCCCGGGCAGGCAGTGACCAGCGGCGTGAAGGCGCGCAGGCCCATGGTCTGCAGCAGCTCCTGGGCGACGATGACCTCCTTGGTGCGCGGCTCGTCGGGCTCTGGCGTCAGCGAGATGCGGATCGTGTCGCCAATGCCTTCCTGCAGCAGCACGGCAAGCGCGGCCGTGGACGCGACGATGCCCTTGCTGCCCATGCCGGCCTCTGTCAGTCCGAGGTGCAATGGATAGCGGCAGCGTCGCGCGAGATCGCGATAGACGGCGATCAGCTCCTGCACGCCGGACACCTTGCAGGACAGGATGATGCGATCCGCCGGCAATCCCAGCTCGACGGCACGCGTGGCCGAATCCAGCGCCGAACGCACCAGTGCTTCGCGCATGACGGCGCCAGCATCCCACGGCGTCTCGCGCTCGTGGTTTTCGTCCATCAGCTTGGCGGCCAGCGACTGATCCAGCGAACCCCAGTTGACGCCGATGCGCACCGGCTTGTCGTACTGCATGGCCAGCTCGATCAGCTGCGCGAACTGGCGGTCCTTCTTCGGACCGAAACCGACATTGCCGGGATTGATGCGGTACTTGGCCAGGGCCTCGGCGCAGGCCGGTTCGTCGCTCAGCAGCCGGTGGCCGTTGTAGTGGAAGTCGCCGACCAGCGGCACCGACACGCCCATCATGTCGAGCTTTTCGCGGATGCGCGGGATGGCGACGGCGGATTCTGGATTGTTCACGGTCAGCCGCACGATCTCGGAGCCGGCACGCGCCAACTCGGCCACCTGCTTCACGCTGGCTGTGATGTCGGCGGTGTCGGTGTTGGTCATCGACTGCACGACGATGGGCGCGCCACCACCGACGGCAACGCCGCCCACGCTGGCGCGCAGGCTGTCGCGCCGCGCGGTCGGCGCGGCAGAAGTGGGTGTCTGCATCATGCTTTTCTGTTCATGCCAAGGCGTCGCGGTCGGCGCGCTCGGCGGCCAACAGGACGTAGTCGCCCGCGGTTTCCAGCACTTCGCGCGGTCGCAGGCGAAGCACGGCGGGCTCGGGCTCATCGAAGGCGTCCATGACGCCATTGTGGGCGATTTCCAGCGGCGAACGGGCATCGATCACCGCGGGGACCAGCAGGGTCCAGTCGCCCTCTTCCTCGCCACGAATCGGCTGCAGACGAATGCCGCGCTGCGCCGGTCGCGACACGCCGTCACCACCCAGCACGCGCACGCCCACCGGCTGCGCACGGCGCGCCAGCAGCCCGACGCCGGCGTACATGCCGCCGTCCGGGTCATAGCGCAGCCAGCGGACTACGCCGACCATCCAGTCGTTGGCATCGCCACCACCGGTAAGCGACAGGCCGATCAACTCGCCTACCTTCGCGCGGACGCGCTTTTCGGCCGTCCAGCGCAGGCGGTAACCGCCCAGGCTCTGGTCCAGCACGGTAGCTTCGGCCACCTGCGTGTTGCCGCTATCGGTTCCGCCATGTGCCCATGCTGCGCGCTCACTGCCACCACCGAGGCGCGCGCCGCCAAGGCGCTGCATGAAACCGTCGAAACTCTGCCCTTCCGACAACTGGTAGTGCAGACCGCTGAGGCCCAGCACGGTATCCAGCTTGTGCCCCGCCTGCAGTCGCTGGTGCCCGCGGGCCGCCGCAGCTACCCAGCCGCCGCGCAGGCGACGCAGCAAGTCGGCCGGCGCGACCAGCGACTTGCCTTGCGCGGGCCGCAGCATCACGTCGCCGTCACGTGTGTCACCCAATGCGCTCTCGATGCTGCTCGCCACCGACGAGAGATCAAACCAGCGCAGGCCGGCCTCTTCGTCATCGGCATCCATCGGATGGTTGGGAATGTGATCGCCGCGCTGCGCCACCGGGAAACGGTGTTCCTTCTCGGTGGCATCGATCGTGCACGCATGCGCGAGGTCGGCGCAGAGTTCCCAGAGCTGTTCCTGCTCGCGCTGGCTGAAGCGATAAGGATTGGACACGGCCAGCAGCACGGCATGGGCGTAGGCATGTCCCGGCGAGGTGGCGCCGGGCATACCGGCATCGTCCACCGACTTGCCGGTCAACTTGACGCTGTCGGCGAAACCATACAGCGCGTGCAGGTCGCGCCACACGCCTTCCGATGGGCTCATGTACAGGCCGTAGCCGAGCAGCAGGCGTCGGGACGCGTGGAACATCGAGCGCTCCAACGCCATCGCCACCTGCCCACCGCGCATGAACGGCACGCTGCCCGCCGGCGCGCAGTGATCCACCACGACCCGCAGGTAACCCTGCGCGAAGCGCGCATGCAGGCGATGCGCCTGTCGCGCCGCGGCGGCCTGCTGTTCGGTCAGCGGATAGGTGGCGCCGCTCAGCGAGTGCTGAAGCAGGTTCGCGCTTTCCAGCACCACCGGGCGCAGGGCTTCCATCGCGGCCAGCCGCTGGCCGGCATCGCAACGCTGCGCATTGACAGAGCTGATCGCCTCTTCCACGTCGCGCAGGACAGCCTGCTGGTTGGCTCGCGGCAGCGAGTCGACCCAGACCTTGATGCGCTTGGCGTCCAACGGAAAACGGGTATCCGGCGCCTCGACATTCGTCGGCAACAGCTCGCGCAATTGGCGATAGGCGGCGTTCATGGACGGGCGACGGCCTTGCTCATGCGCATAGTCTAGTCGCCTCGGGCACAAAACGCGCGTCCGAAGTGCGCCATCAGGGCTTCGCCGTCGCCTGTTAAAGTTCGCGGATGCCTCATCCCAGCGACACCGACCAGGCGCCCAACCGCGTCCTCACGCCCAGCCAGCTCAACGCACTGGCCCGCGACCTGCTGGAAGGCAGCTTCCCGGCGGTGTGGATCGAGGGCGAGATCTCCAACCTCGCACGGCCCGGTTCGGGGCATATCTACCTGACGCTGAAGGACGCCCGCGCCCAGCTGCGCTGCGCCATGTTCCGGCCGAAAAGCACTTGGCTGCGTTTCCAGCCGGCCAATGGCATGCAGGTGCTGGCGCGCGGGCGGCTGAGCATCTACGACGCCCGCGGCGACTATCAGCTGATCCTCGATCACATGGAAGAAGCCGGCGACGGTGCCCTGCGTCGCGCCTTCGAGGAGCTGAAGCGTCGGCTGGATGCCGAAGGCCTGTTCGACGAATCGCGCAAGCAGGTGTTGCCGCCACTGCTGCGGCGGCTCGGGATCCTGAGCTCACCGACGGGTGCGGCGATTCGCGACGTGCTCAGCGTGCTGTCGCGGCGGTTTCCGCTGCTGGATGTCGAACTGCTGCCGGTACCGGTGCAGGGTGCGGACGCGCCGCCGAAAATCGCCGACATTCTGCGCCGCGCCGACGCCAGCGGTCGTTACGACGCGCTGCTGATCACGCGTGGTGGCGGCTCGCTGGAAGATCTCGCCGCCTTCAACGACGAGACGCTGGCGCGCGCGATTGCCAATTGCCGTACCCCGGTGGTTTCCGCCGTCGGTCATGAAGTCGACTTCAGCATCTGCGATTTCGTCGCTGACCTTCGTGCACCCACGCCATCCGCCGCTGCCGAGCTGCTGGTGCCGGATCGGCACGCGCTGGCGCAGCGACTCGACGCGCTGTCGATGCGCCTGCAGCGCCATGCCGACCATCGCCTGCACGCGCTGCGCCTGCCGCTTGCGCAGCTGCGCCAGCGCCTGCAGGCGGCCAGCCCGCAGCGACGCCTGAAACAGGGCAGCGAACGCCTGCGTGACCTGCATCGTCGCCTGCAGGTGCTTCAACGACGGCCGATTCGCGACGCCCAGCTGCAGCTGGATACGCTGCGTGCCCGGCTACAAAGGCAACATCCGGCGCGTGAACTGCCACTGCGTCGCGAACAGCTGCAGAGACTGCTGGACGATCTGCGTCGCCCGCTGCTGCAGCGACTGCGCAGTCGCGCCGAACGCCTTGCCGGCCTCGCCCGAGCGCTGAATGCGGTCAATCCGCTGGCCACGCTGGAGCGCGGCTACGCCATCCTTGATCGCGAAGACGGCCGCGTCGTGACCGATGCCCGCGACGTGGCGGTGGATGATCGCCTGCGGGCGCGACTCGCCCGTGGCGAACTGCGCCTTCGTGTCGAAGCCACCGACGCCGACCAATAGCGACACAAGACAAAGGACCGCGACATGCTCAAGTCCGCCTATCCCTATTACCTCGCCAACGAAGCCGTCTTCGCCAACGAGGATCTCGAAGTCACCGACAAGTACAGCGGTGAAGTCGCCACCAAGGTCGCACTGGCCGATGCAAAGGTGATCGACCACGCCATTGCGGCGGCTGTCGAGTCCGAAGCCGCGCTGCGCGATTTCCGCCCCTACCAGCGCCAGGACGTGCTGATGCATTGCGTGTCGCGCTTCCGCGAGCGCTTTGACGAACTGGCAATGGCGCTGTGCATTGAGGCCGGCAAACCGATCAGGGACGCACGCGGCGAAGTAACCCGGCTGATCGACACCTTTCGCGTCGGCGCCGAGGAAGCCGTGCGCATCGAAGGTCATATCCCGAACCTGGAGATCTCCGCGCGCGCCAAGGGTTATCGCGGCTTCACCAGACGCGTTCCGATTGGTCCGTGTTCGTTGATCAGTCCGTTCAACTTCCCGCTGAACCTCGCCGCGCACAAGGTCGCGCCGGCAATTGCGGCGGGCTGTCCCTGGGTGCTGAAGCCGGCCAGCCGCACGCCGATTGGCGCGCTGATCATCGGTGAAGTGCTGGCCGAAACCGACCTGCCCAAAGGCTCGTTCTCTGTGCTGCCCTGCCATCGCGAAGGCGCCGACCTGTTCACCACGGACGAGCGTTTCAAGCTGCTGAGCTTTACCGGCTCGCCCGCGGTCGGCTGGGATCTCAAGTCCCGCGCCGGCAAGAAGAAGGTGGTGCTTGAGCTCGGCGGCAATGCAGCCTGCATCGTCGCCGCCGACCAGCGCGACCAGCTCGACTACGTCGTCGAGCGCATCGTTTTCGGCGCCTTCTACCAGTCCGGCCAGAGTTGCATCGGCGTGCAGCGCATCCTGATTCACGACGACATCTACGACGAGCTCAAGGCCAAGCTGGTTGCTGCCACCGAGAAGCTGGTGATGGGCGACCCCAAGGATGAGAACACCTTCATCGGCCCGATGATTTCCGAAGGCGAAGCCAAACGACTGCATGGCTGGATCGAGGATGCCATCAGAGCCGGCGCCAGCAAGCTTTGCGGCGGCAATCGCAACCGCGCGATGCTCGAAGCGACATTGTTGGAAGACGTACCAAAGGCGTGCGACGTTGATCGTCTCGAAGCCTTCGGCCCGGTTGCCAACCTGTCGCGCTACAGCGACTTCGACACAGCACTGGCCGACGTCAACGACAGCCGCTACGGCCTGCAAGCCGGCGTGTTCACCCACGACATCCGCCAGGCCATGCACGCCTGGGACGTGCTGGAAGTCGGCGGCGTAGTGATCAACGACGTGCCATCATGGCGTGTCGACAACATGCCCTACGGCGGTGTGAAGGATTCCGGCCTCGGACGCGAAGGCATCCGCTATGCGATTGCCGACATGACCGAAGAACGGCTGCTGGTGGTTCGGGATTGAGGCGAAAAAGCCCTTCCCGGCTGCTTATCCCTGTTCGCCACGATAGTCCTGGTAGGACTTCTCCTCGACATAGGTCGAGCCCAGCGCAAGGTTGATGTCTTTCTTGATCCGCGCGCGTTCGTCGTTCTCGAAGTAGACCGAGCGGGCCAACTGGATGAAGTCCTCGGTGAAGTCCCGCTGCGACTCCTTGATGCGAATGTCATCCTCGATGTCCCACAGGCGCTCGTTGACAGCCTTTAGCGCGGCGCGCAATTCGGTGATGTCGGATTTCGAGGCCGGCGACGCTGCCCAGGTGGCCGTCAGGGCGTCCAGCTCGCGGCGCACGTTTGCCAGCTTGGCTTCGTCGGTCATCCGCTCGGACTTGATCTGCAGGATGGCGATCTTGTCCAGCAATTCGCCAAAGGACACGGGTACGGAAATTTCAGACATGATTCGTCCTTGAGGGTGTCGGGCCGCCTTGTCAGCAGGCGGCCGGAGCCGTATTATGCCGCCCCCTTGCCCCGCCTTCGACCCGGCGGGCAGGTGCCGGCCTCAAGTCGGCGAAAAAGTTCCCACGGAGAGGTGGCAGAGTGGTCGAATGCGCCGGATTCGAAATCCGGTATACGGGTCTCCCGTATCGAGGGTTCGAATCCCTCCCTCTCCGCCAGATACGCAAAAGGCCGCCTCATTGGCGGCCTTTTGCGTATCTGGCGGAGAGAGCGGCCTTGGATCAAACCCTTCGGTTCGACAAAACGGCATGACGCCGTTTTGGACGGACGAATGTCCGCCCGCGAAGCGGGTGGCGCACAAGGATGTGCGCCATCAATCCCTCCCGTACGCATGATGCCCCCTCGTCAATAGTCAAAGAGCTGGATTTCCGTTTTCGCGAAGTTGACGACAAGGTTCGTTCTGCCCGCTCTCCGTACAACGCGCGGAAACAAAAACGCCCCGCATTGCGGGGCGTTTTCGTACCTGCGGTTGAGACCGGCGAGCGGTCAACGCCGAATCAGGCTGCCTTCTTCGCCACGCGCTTGCGCGGGGCTGCCTTGCGCACGGTGCGCTTGGCGGCGGGCTTGCGCTTGCGCGGGGCCGGCTTCTTCTTGGTTTCGATACCGACCTTGGCCAGCAGCGGCTGCAGACGGGTCTGCAGGTCGTTCTTGGCGCTCTCGGCGCGGCTGGTGATGGTGGTGATGATCGGCTCGACGCGATCGTTGATCTGCGTGAAGACCGGCTTGATGCGACCGGTCACGTCAGCACGGACCTGCTTGGCGCGGGCTTCGATCTGGCCGCGCAGTTCGGTCACGCCGCTTTCGATGCGATCGCGGGCCTGGGTGCCTTCGGCAACCAGCGCGTCATAGGCGCGGATCGCCTGCTTGCGGGTCAGGGAGACGGCGCCAATGCCGGCGAGCACCAGCTCGCGGCCGCCGATTTCGGTCTTCTTGGTGGTATTGCGCTTGGCCATGATTCACCTCTTTAGTGGTTGTCAGGCCATCCTGGCCCGTGGGTGTCAGGGCCAGTTTCGAGGTGATGTCTAGAACTTTCACACTAGATGCGGGCGTTGGTTCAGCTTCCGGCACCCACCACATTGACCCGGATGAGAGGCTCACTTCACTCATCGCAGCTCTTCTGCTGAATCAGTGCTCGTGACCAGGCCAAGGCTGATACTCAGACACATTGCAGATTCCCGCGGACCAAGCACCCAGGTGACCGGTAACTTTCTGGGAAAAAATGCCTGAAATGTACGCGTAGCCGTCATCGACGGGAGAGACACCCAATCCTTCTATCCAGACGCTATTTCGATCTACATCATTATCAGAATCCAGCTTGCTCAGATAAAGCGCACTCATCTCGAACCCAGAGTTGTAGTACCCAACGACCGCAATAGCTTTCCCCTCATACCTTTCTGGATTGGACAGAAGCTGGACCATTGACACATCAACTGGATCGACGACAGGCCGTTTGCACTCCTCGTACCACGGATAGCTGACTACCTTCACCGAGCTAACGGAGAGGATTTCAATGTCACTGGAGCTAGCAGGACTGCCATCAGTCAGCGGTGTTCGCGTCGCACAACCCGCTAGGGCACCAAACGCCATCGGTACAAACCATGGAGCTAAGGAGAGTTTCATGTATCCCTCCTACCTCGCGTAATACGGCTTCTCACCACTGCTGTGATCCGTCGCGTCACGGACGCCGGTAATCTCAGGCAGTTTCTCGCGCAGGGTCTTTTCGATGCCGTTCTTGAGGGTCATGTCGACCATGCCGCAGCCGTGGCAGCCGCCGCCGAAGCGCAGGATGGCGACGCCGTCGTCGATGCTTTCCAGCGCGACGCGACCACCGTGCGAGGCCAGTTGCGGGTTGATTTCGGTGTCGAGCAGCCATTGCAGGCGCTGTTCCAGCGGCGCCTCGTCGGTGGGCGCCTGCGGCTTGAGGCGCGGGGCGCGGATGGTGAGCTGGCCGCCGGTGCGTGATTCGCTGTAGTCGATCTCGGCATCGGTCAGCGCGTCGATGCTGGCGGCTTCGATGAACAGCGTGAAGCCATTGCAGTCGAGGCCCAGCTCGTCACCGGCCAGGTCATCCTGCTCGCAGAACTCGAGCTGACAGTCGGCATTGGCCGTGCCCGGATTGATGGCACGCATGCGGATGCCGGCGACATCGCCGCCCTGCCCGTCGATCAGCTTGAGGAAGTAGCGACGCGCGTCGTCGCTGAGGTTGATGGCCGCATCATCGACGGCCGCGAATCGGGTGTTTTCCATGTCGCCTATTGTATCGGTCACACCGGTAGCGGGCGATGGCCTTGCTACAATTGCCGTTCATATACGAACCGCCCTACGGAACCGCCATGTCCCTGCTCGACGCTCTCGCCAACGACCACTGCCAACCGCGCCGCGGCGACGAGCACCGGCTTTCCGACGCGCGCCGCGACGAAGGCATGGCCGCGCTGGAGGGCTGGAAGCTGGACGCCGACGGCAACGCCATGCACCGCCAGTTCGACTTCGACGACTACCACCGCACCATGGCCTTCGTGAACGCGCTGGCCTTCGTCGCGCATCGCGAGGACCACCATCCCGACCTCGAAGTCCACTACAACCGCTGTGTGGTGCATTTTTCCACCCACGATGTCGGCGGCCTCAGCGAGAACGACCTGATCTGCGCGGCCAAGGCACAGCGCCTGTACGCGGACGCGAATCGCTGATCTTCCCTTCGTGAGCACCGCGAACGCCGACAGACGACGTGTTTCGACGTTTGTCGTACTCGCCGCCGTCTACCTGCTCGGCATGGCGAGCCTATGGCTGGCCGGTCGCTTCGTGCACGCGCTGCTGTTCGCGCAGGCCGACGAACGTGTCGCGATCTGGGCGTCAGGCGCGACGCCGTTCGATGTCGATTTCAGCAACTCAGACGCCCTGATCCAAGCCGGCAGTACCGGTATCGACAACGCGGTTCGCGACGCCGAAGGCCTGTCTCTGTCATCCAGCGGCGAACCCATCGCATTGGCGCTGCGACTACCTCGTGGTGGCTTGATGCAGTCGCGGCTGGCGTCAGTCACGCTGGATGGCAAAGCATCGGCGCCCGTGGCTTGGCAGCTGATCGGCTTCTCACCCGCCGCCCAGCACATGGCAACCATCGCCAGCGGCAGGCTCGAACCGGGTAGCAATCCCTCTGCCTCGGAAATCGATGCGACCGACTGGCCAATCCGCGCACTTCAGCTTCGCCTGGAGTCAGATGACAACGCGAGTCTTTCGCTTTCCTCTCTACGATTTGCACCCGACTTCCAGCCCGAGTGGAAGCATCGATGCCCCTATGCCGAAGCGGTATCGGCGAATCACACGCAGCCGCTATGCGGGGTTCGCGTCGCATTGCCAGGCAGTGACGGCGTCAGCGACCTGCTGCTGCATGTGGACGAGAGCGAGATACAGCTACCGGGACTGGCCATAGAACCCGCATGGCCGTCTGGACGGCTCGAAAAAGCTGTCCACGGAGCAATGACAGTCTGGCTCCGTTTCACGCGGGGTGAAGCGGGCACCCTAGCCATCTACGGCATGGTCATCTCGCTGAGCATGCTCGCACTGGTCCTTGCCGTCCGTGCGCCCGGCACCTCTCACAGGTTTTCGGTCGCCGCGCTGCTACTGATCATTGCAGCCCTCATTCTGCCCGCCAGTGGACTCCCGGATGACATCGCGCGCCCGAGCTTGGTCGCGGTTTTCGGACTTTGGGCTGCATCCGCAATCCTGCTGGGTTCAAGAAGCAGGCCGCTCCATTGGATCGGTGATATTGGTGCTTGGCGATCAGCGCTGTTTTTCACGCTGGCCGGTTGCGGGCTATTGCTCTTGCTGGACGACAGCGTCTGGCATTCGCAGACATTCAACGCCGCGCTGCGCTACCTGCCCTGGGTGGCGCTGCAACAATGGCTGCTGCAACGCCTGATCCGGCCGATGGCAGAATCATGGACGAATGATCGCGTCGTGGCGATCTCCGGAAGTGCGCTTTGCTTTGGGCTGCTGCACTTCCCCAACCCGGCGCTGATGCTGTTCAGCGCGCTAGCCGCAGCCGGATGGTGCTGGCTGGCGCAACGCCATCGCGCACTGCTTCCTCTGATCCTGTCGCACTGGCTGCTGGGACTGGCGGCGCTGACGTTGTTGTCGCCGACGCTGCTGCGCAATGCGGAGATCGGCAGCCGATTTCTGCTGCAGCGCTGACCGAAACTAGCCGAGACGATTCAGCGCGTCGCTCAGATCGTCAGGCAGCGGCGCATTCAGCAGGTACGGCCGGCGGCCTTCGTCTAGAGCAAATTCCAGCGATGCGGCATGCAGGAACAGGCGCTTGAGACCGGCCTTCTCGCGCAGTCGGCGATTGGCTTCGCGGTCGCCGTACTTGTCGTCACCGGCCACCGGATGGCCGAGATGTGCGGCATGGACGCGGATCTGATGCGTGCGCCCGGTATCGATGCGGACTTCGACGTAGCTGTGACCGCCGCGGCGCTCCAGCACCTTGAAGTGGCTGACCGAGTCCTTGCCGTCGTCGCCGACGCGCACCATGCGCTCGCCGCCCTGCTTGCCACGCTCCAGCGGCAGGTCGACGGTGAAACTGTCGCCCTTCAGGCGTCCGACCAGCAGCGCCAGGTACTGCTTGGTGATGCCACCGTCGCGCATCAGTGCCTGCAGTTGCAGCAGCGCGGTGCGCTTCTTGGCGATCAGCAGCAGGCCGGAGGTGTCGCGATCCAGTCGATGCACCAGCTCCAGCGAGGCATTCGGGCGCGCCGCGCGGATCAGCTCAATGGCGCCAAAGCGCACCCCGCTACCGCCGTGGGCGGCGATGCCCGACGGCTTGGCCAGGGCCAGCAGCCAGTCGTCCTCGAAGACGATGGCCTTCTCGATGGTGGCGATCTGCTTGGGCGACGGACCGGGAGCATCGTCTCGCGACTCCGTGAGACGGACCGGTGGGATACGCACGCTGTCGCCAGCTGACAGGCGCTGGTCGGCCTTGGCGCGGCCACCGTTCACACGTACCTGACCGGTACGCAATATCCGGTAAATCAATGACCTGGGCGCACCTTTTAACTGCCCCAGCAGGAAGTTATCCAGGCGCTGGCCGGCGCGCTCGTCGTCGATCTGGACGACGCGTACACCGCCGCCCGTACCCCCGTTGGTATTGTTTGCCGTCATGGCGCTCCGATTGATACAATGCCGCCCGCGTGAAGACGTCCTAATTTTGCTGCCCGCTCAAACACTTGGCGCGGACAGCGCAGTTCCCCGTCGAAACCGCGCCCGCCCACTCGCCGCCAACAGCGGCCAGCATGGTAGCGGGTTGAGCGGCTGTCTGCGTGGAGCGACGAGAGATCGCACGGTGCCGTCGGTGAACTTAGTCCGACGCGCCGGCACGAGGCCGGGCCCTCGCCTTCGGGCGCCAACCGGCATGATTTTGACTTAGCGCTCCCGCGGGCGATGCCCACGGTTCTCGTAGCGCTGGACTGTTTGCCAAGCTGCTGCGCTCGCGCGGCAGCCTCGAAAACACCGGCGTTCCTCGCGGTAGAGCGCGTGAGGAATGACAATGAAGCGCATCCTGATCAACGCAACCCAGCAGGAAGAGTTGCGTGTCGCCATCGTTGATGGCCAGACGCTGTACGACATCGATATCGAACAGCCGTCCCGTGAACAGAAAAAATCGAACATCTACAAGGGCCGGATCATCCGCATCGAGCCCTCCCTGGAAGCCGCCTTCGTCGAATACGGCGGTGAAAAGCATGGCTTCCTGCCGCTGAAGGAAATCTCCCGCGACTATTTCCGCGATGGCGCCGACCCGAACAAGGGCACCATCAAGGAACTCCTGCGCGAAGGCCAGGAAGTCGTCGTGCAAGTGGACAAGGAAGAGCGCGGCAACAAGGGCGCCGCCCTGACCACCTACATCTCGCTGGCCGGCCGCTACATGGTGCTGATGCCGAACAGCCCGCGCGCCGGTGGCGTCTCGCGCCGCATTGAAGGCGACGACCGCGCCGCGCTGAAGGAAGCCATGGACGTCCTGGATATCCCGGACGGCATGGGCATCATCATCCGCACCGCCGGCGTCGGCCGCGATGCCGAAGAGCTGCAGTGGGACCTCGACTACCTGCTGCAGATCTGGCGCGCCATCACCGACGCCGCGCTGAGCAAGCCGGGTCCGTTCCTGATCTACCAGGAATCGCGCCTGGTGATCCGCGCCCTGCGTGACTACCTGCGCAATGACATCGGCGAAATCCTCGTCGACAGCGAGGAGATGTACCAGGAAGCCGCTGACTTCATGCAGCAGGTGATGCCGAACCAGCTGCGCAAGCTGAAGCAGTACAAGGACACCACCCCGCTGTTCAACCGCTTCCAGATCGAGTCGCAGATCGAGAACGCCTACGAGCGCGAAGTCCGACTGCCCTCCGGCGGCTCCATCGTGGTCGACAACACCGAGGCGCTGACTGCGGTGGACGTCAACTCGGCGCGCGCCACCAAGGGCGGCGATATCGAGGAGACGGCGTTCAACACCAACCTCGAAGCCGCCGACGAAGTGGCCCGCCAGCTGCGACTGCGTGATCTCGGTGGCCTGGTGGTCATCGACTTCATCGACATGAACAGCAACCGGCACCAGCGCGAGGTGGAAGATCGACTGCGCCAGGCGCTGAAATACGACCGCGCGCGCGTGCAGATCGGCAAGATCTCGCGCTTTGGCCTGATGGAAATGTCGCGCCAGCGCCTGCGTCCGAGCCTGGGCGAATCCAGCCAGGACGTCTGCCCGCGCTGCGAAGGCCACGGCCGCATCCGCAGCGTCGAATCACTGGCCCTGTCGATCCTGCGCCTCGCCGAGGAAGAGGCGATGAAGGACAACACCGCGCAGGTGCTGGTGCAGGCTCCGGCCGACATCGCCAACTACCTGCACAACGAGAAGCGCCGCGCGCTGATCGACATCGAGCGTCGCCATGACGCGCCGGTGGTGGTGGTGGCCGACGACGGCATCGAGACGCCGCACTACACGGTGCAGCGCCTGAAGGAAGCCGACCTCGTCGAGGAAGCCGGCAAGCCGAGCTACAAGCGCAAGTCGCAGAAGAAGGTCGACACCATTGCGCTGAGCAAGAACAACCTCAACGTCGCGCCGAAGGCGGCGGTGACGGCTATCAAGCCGGTCAATCCGCGCCCGATCACCGCTGAAGAGGAAGTCGTCGCCCTGCCGGTGGCCAAGCCCGGTTTCTTCAAGCGGCTCTGGGCCAGCCTGTTCGGCAGCGGCAGCGAAGCCAGCACCGAAGAAACCAGCCGCAAGCCGGCCCGGCAGTCCGACGACGGCGGCAGCAAGCGTTCGCGTCGTGGCCGTGGCGGTCGCGACCAGGAAAGCGACTCCACGCGTGGCGGTAAGCGTCGCGGCCGTGACGGTCGCGAGGAGCGGCGTGGCCGCGGCAAGGGCGGCGAGGACGAGGCGTCCTCGAACAACAATGGCCGCAAAGGTCGTGGTGGTCGCGACGACAATGCTGCCAAGGATGGCAACGCCAAGGACAGTGGCGGCAAGAACGATCGTCGCGATGACAAGCGCGAGCAGAAGCGCGACGACAAGGCGCAGAAGGACGCTGCCCGCGACGAGCGCCGCAAGAACGACGCCGCGAAGAACGATGCTGCCCAGAACGCCGACGGCGGCAGTGACGGTCGTCGTGGCAACAACAAGCGCGGCGACAACGCTCGCGGCGGCGACAAGCCACGTGACGAGCGCCCATCTGCCGCCGCACCGGCAGAAGAAGCCAAGGCAGCCGATGCCGACGCCAACCAGCAGGCCAAGGCCGAAGGCGCACCGGCACAGGACAGCTCGCCCGATGGCGAGGAGAAGAAGTCCGGCAGCAAGCGCCGTCGCGGTCGCCGCGGTGGCCGTCGTCGTCGCGGTCGTGAGCGCGAAGATGGCGTGGTCGGCGAAGACGGCAAGGCGCTGGACTTCGACGACGAAGAGCCGATCCAGGGCGAAGGCCGCCAGGGCGATGCTCGCCAAAAGCAGGCATCGAAGGAGGACAAGCGCGCCGATGGCGACAAGGCCGATGCAAAACCGGAAGTCGCCAGGGACAAGCCGGCCAAGGCCGATGCTGGCAGTGAAGCGCCGAAGCCGGTGACGCCGGTTCCGGCAACCGCACCGGTTTCGACGCCGAACGCCGCCTCCAGCGAAGCTGGCAAGGCCGCGCCGGAAGCATCGAGCGGCGACAAGCCCAGCCAGCCTTCCACGCCGCGCAACGACAGGCCGACCGTCGCTGAAGCAGCAGGCAAGCCGGCGGACGAAGCCAAGCCCATCGCCACCGACGCACCGACATCGCCAGCCGTGAAGGCCGCGGATGCGCCGAGTGGCGCTGACAAGCCAGTCGCAGGCGAGTCGGACAAGCCCGCGCCCAGCATCAGTCGCCCGGTTCCCGCGCGCCTGAGCGAAGGCAAGCCGGAAGCGGCGACCGACAAGCCGGCCACGCCAGCCGCACCGACACCCGGTCCGGCAGCCGCTGCCGCCCCAGGCACCAGCGAGGCACCGAAGGCCGATGCCAAGCCGGCCAGCAGAGATGCCGCAAAGCCGGTCGAAGCCCCCAAGCCGGCAGCTCAACAGCCGACGCTGGATCGTACGGTGACCGCAGCTCCGATTGCATCGGCCGCACCGGCGACAAGCTCGCCAGCCGCAGCGACCACCGCCACGACGCCGAGCAAGCCAACATCCCCCGAACCCGTTGCTCCCAAGCCGACACCGGCGCCGGCAGCAAAGACGGCGGAGACCAAGCCTGTTGCAGCGCCGACGCCGGTTGCGGAAGCCAAGCCTGCTGTACCGGCAACGCCTGTTGCCGAGGCCAAGCCGACCGCCCCGGCACCAACGGAAGCCAAGCCGGCTGCCGCGCCGGTTCGCAAGCCCTGGGAACACGCCGTAACGCCGACGCCAGCCAGCCAGCCGAGCGTCAGCGCCAGCAGCGCCGCGCCGAAGGCGGAACCGAAGCCAGCGCCGACTGCAGAGCCAGCCAAACCGGCAGCACCATCGGTTCCCGTTGGCACCACGGCCCAGCTGTTCGGCGACACCCCGACGCCGGCAACAGCCAAACCGGAGGCTCCGAAGCCAGCGGCACCTGAAAAGTCGGACAACCACAGCAAGCGCGAAGAACGCAGCGACAGCTGATCGCCGGCATCAAACGCTGAAATCGAAAGGGCGCCGCATCATGCGGCGCCCTTTTCTGTTTCCGGCGTATATTCGCCATGCAGCTGTTTCGCTGCCCAAGCCCGGAGCCCCGCCATGGCCAAACTGATCGTGCTCTACAAGAAGCCCAGTGATGTGCAAGCCTTCAACGAGTATTACTTCAGCAAGCACGTGCCGATTGCCAGCACGATTCCAGGCTTGGAAGGTGTCGAAGTCAGTGACGGGCCGGTGGGATCACCGCAGGGCGAGTCGCCCTACCACCTGGTCGCCACGCTGAGTTTCGCGTCGATGGAGGCGCTGCAGGCGGCCATGGCATCACCGGAAGGGCAGAAAACGGCAGCGGACCTCGCCAATTTCGCCGACGGTGGCGCCGAGATCCTCATCATTAATCCGCGATCGCTCTGATCCAGCCGTCACGTTGCATACTTCCTGCCGTCAGATGCAGTCAGACGGCAGCGATCAGGCGCACAGATGTCGGAAAACGAGCACGACGGGAACCGCGGGACAAGGTTTTGGGAGTACTTTGACCTCGACGCCCTCTTCGCCTTCGCGCTCGGTGCTGCAACCATCGTCATCGGATTGAGGCTGCTCGGCCACCAGGTGATCGAATACTGGCAGCACGGCGAGCGTGTCCTGGCAGCAGCCATTTCGACCGCGGCCATTGGCTTGCCGATAGCGGGTTTCATGCTGAGCAGGTCCTGGCGTGACTTCCTTCGCACAACGCTCATCCTGATTTTCTGCCTGGGCGGCATCGTCTACCTGGCGGCCAGCCATGGCTTCAAGCTACCGGCCGGTTGGCTTCACTAGGCATTCGACGCGGTATAGACGGTAGGCTGACGGGCAAGCCATTCGGGAGACATCCATGCCATCCATCGATTCTCGTTCGGACATCCGGAGCAAGCTAATACCTGCCGCGCCGGAGGCGGTATTCGCCGCCATGAGCGATCCCACACGGCTGGCGAACTGGTGGGGACCCGACGGCTTCCGCAACACGATCCATGAGTTCGATTTCAGGCCCGATGGCAGGTGGTTGATGACCATGCACGGCCCCGACGGCGAGGACTATCCGAACGAAAGCCGTTTCACCCGCATTGTCGAGAACCGGCTATTCGAGATCGAGCACCTCGCAGGTCACCATTTCATCCTGACCATTGAGCTGGAGCCGGAAGGCAGTGGCACGCGCATCAAGTGGCAGCAGGCGTTCGACACGGAAGAACACTATGGACAGATCGCCGAGTTCGTGGCCTCCGCCAACGATCAGAACCTGCGACGGCTGGCAGCCGAGGTGGCGCACAGCCGCGAACTCAGCTGAATTCGCGGAAGCCCCCGAATGGCCCGATCAGCTCTCCGGCTCGAGCAGGCCATAGCGTGACGCCAGCCGCGTCAGCGATGCGAGGTCGTTGATTTCGAGCTTCTCGTAAAGGCGCGTCTTGTGGGTGGAGACGGTCTTGGCGCTGAGCGAGAGCTGTTCGGCGATGTCCTTGCCGCGGCTACCGCGCACCAGCAGGCGCGCAACGGCCAGTTCGCGCGGCGTGAGCTGGTCGAACGGCGAGCTGTCGCCGTTGACCGCCGCCATGGCGAGGTTGCGGGCGATGTCCGCGCCCAGGTACCGCTTGCCACGTGACACGTCGCGGATGGCGTTGAGCAGTTCCTCGCCGGGGCAGGCCTTGCTGATGTAACCCTTGGCGCCGGCATCCAGCAGGCGACGCGGCATCGGGCCATCGGTCTGCATGCTCACGATCACCACGTTGCAGCCGTACTGCGCCTTGATGACGCGTTCGGTGACGTCCAGCCCGCTGAGACCCGGCAAGTGCAGGTCGCAGACCACCACATCCGGTTTCTGCTGGCGGATCAGCTGAAGGCCGGCTTCGCCATCCTCGGCCTCGCCCACGACCTCCATGTCCACCGCTTCCTGCAGGATCATCCGGTAGCCGGTGCGCACCAGCCCGTGATCCTCGATCAGCACCACCCGAATCATGCGTCCACTCCCCAGGGCAACGGCAGAACGTTAAGCCAGCCCCGCGTGCATGGCAATCGCGGGGCGCGGGAGTACCTCATTCGTAGCGCAATGCCTCCATCGGCGGCAGGCGCAGCACGCGACGCAGCGGCAGCAGCATGGCGACGCCGCAGATCAGCGCGAACGCCAGCAGCACACCGCTCCAGACCAGCGGATCGAAACCACTGACGCCGAACAACATGTCGCCGGCAAGGCGCGCGATCAGCACGCCGAACAGCAGGCCCAGCGCGACACCGCCCAGCAGCCAGAAGCCGGTCCGCTGCAGCAGGCTGGCCACGATGCGCTGGCTGCCGGCGCCAAGCGCCTTGCGCAGGCCGAACTCGCGATAGCGGCGCTGCACCTGGTAGGCCAGCGTGCCGTAAAGACCGGTCGCGGCAAGGATCAGCGCAAGCACACCCAATGAACTGGTCGCGAAGGCCATGATCCGCTGCGGCATCACCGATACCGAGGTGACGTCGTCGAAGCGGCGCAGCGTCGGCACCGGCACGTCGGGCATCTGTTCGGTCATCGCCTGCTTCAGCTGCTGCTGAATCAACGACAGGCTGATGCCCGAGCGCAGGAACAGCGAATAGCTGGTCCGCGGCCACTGGCTGCTTGGGAAGAAGCCGAACGGCGTATTGCTGTCGCCGAAGCTGGCGTAGCGACCATTCGGCACCACGCCGACCACGCGGATGGTCTCGGGCTCATCACTGCCCAGCTCGAAGGTCTTGCCGATCAGTTCATCGGGATCGACACCGAAGGCGGCTGCGGCTGTTTCGTTGAGCACGGCAACCTTCTCGCTGTCGGCCGTGTCACTGTCGAGGATCGCCCTGCCCCGCACCGGAATGCCAAAGCTGTCGAAGAAACCCTCGCCCACCGTGTTGACGTCCAGTCGCGAAAACTCCATGTCGCTCCCACTGGGACGGAAAGCGCCGAAACCCATGCGGCTTAGCGTCAGCGGCGTCAGCGTGGCGAAACCCGCCTGCTCGACGCCTGGGACCGAGGACAGACGATCACGCAGCGCGATCATCTCGCGACTGGCTTCGCCGCTGTCGAGCCCCATCGGGTTGAGATCGATCTCGGCAACCGCAACGCCACGGCCATCGAAGCCGGTCTCGATGCCATTGGCTTGCTGCAGGGCGCGCACCAGAAGACCCGAACAGAACAGCAGCAGTACGGTAAGCACAGCCTGCATGCCGAGCAATGCGTGGCGCAGGCGCTGTCGACCACCGCCGAGGTTGCCGCTGGCCGTGAGGTTTCCGCCGGCACCCGACGACTGCTGCGAATTGCGCCAGGCCGGCAGCAGGCCACAGGCCAGGGCAACAAAGCCGGTCACGCCGAAGCAGACCGCGATCAATCGCAGGTCAATCGGCAGGCGCAGGTCAATAGGGAAGTCCAGCGGCAACGGCAACGTGTTGAGCAGGTCGCGACCCAACCAGGTGAACAGCAGGGCCAGCGAACCGGCGAAGGCGGCGACGATCAGCGCTTCAGCGAACAGCTGCCAGCCAATGCGCCAACGGCTGGCGCCGAGTACGCCGCGCATCGCCAGCTCGCTGCGTCGCGCCTCGCCCTGGGCCAGCATCACGCCAGCCAGGTTGCTGGCGGCCAGAAGCAGGATCGCCACGCACAGTGCGAACAGGCCACTGCTCAGGATCATCAGCGCGCCCTGTGCTTCCTGCGGAATGGCGCGCAGTGGCGCCGCCTCGAAACCCTTACCCTCGTTGCTTTCCGGGTATTCACTGGCGAGGTTGGCGGCAATGGTGCGCAGCTCGGCTTTCACCGCGGAAAGGTCCGCGCCCGCTGCCATGCGACCGCCGAGCATGACCGAACTGCTGCGACGACTGGTCCAGAAACCATCGCCAGTTTCGCGCAGCGCCACGAACATGTTCATCGGCACGTAGAAGTCCGGATTGATCACCGCTACGTCGCCGTGGAAGCTTTCCGGCAGCACGCCGATCAGCGTCAACGTCTGCCCGTTGAGTCGCAGCGAACGGCCGATGGCATCCTCACGGCCACCAAAGTAGCGCTCGAAAGCCGAATGGCTGGCCACTGCGAAGGCCGCGCTACCCGGCGCGTCATCGTCCGTTTCCAGTCCGTAAAGTCGGCCCAGCGCCGGAGCCACACCCATGGCATCGAAGTAGTCGCCAGACGCCATCCGCGTCAGCACCTTGTGCGCGGCATCGCCATCGTTGAGGTATTGCGGCGACAGGCGCGTGGCATAGACGCGATCGAGGCTGCGAGTCTGCTCGCGCAAGCTGCGGAAGTCCGGCCACGAAAACGTATCGAAGCTGCCGTTGCCGTTGTTGGATCGACCGAGCTCGACCAGTGGCGCTTCGGGATGCAGCCCTTGCGGCGTCTTCAACAGCAGCAGGTTGACCATCGCAAACACCAGCAGCGTCGCCGCCAGGCCAACACCCAACGCCGTGCTGCCGAGCACCAGGAAACCAGGCCGGCGCAACAGGCGACGCAGCGCACCACGCATGTCTTCAAGGATCATCGGGATTCTCCATTCCGTTCGATGATGCGGACGTCATTCATGGCGCAAGGCCACTGTGGGTTCGATGTCCAGCGCTCGACGCGCAGGCAAGAGCGAGGCCAGCAGCGCGACGACGAGCATCAACGTGGTCGCCACCACGCTGATGGCGACCACGGGCGCCTGCATGTTCTCGATCAGGCCGGCGAGCAGGCCGGCAAAGGGAATGCCGAGTCCGACACCGACAACGATGCCAACCACAACCTGCCAGAAACTGGTCCGCAACAGGCCCCGGACCAGGCGCGAACGCGGTGCGCCCAATGCACGGCGAATGCCGATCTCGCGGGTACGCTGGGTCACGCTGAAGGCGATCACGCCATACAGACCAGCGGCGGCCAGCACCACGGCGATGATGCCGAGCACGCTGAAGATCTTCGCCAGGAAATGCTCGCCCACGGTCGCCTCGTAGATCACCTGGTCGTAACCCTTCACCCAGTAGATCGGGAGGTCGGGCTGGACCTCACGGACCAATGCACGAAGTCGTGGCGCGAAGGCCATTTCATCAGCGCGCGTGTGCACGATGATGCTGGCGTATTGCGGCGTCTGCTGCACCAACGGGACCAGCATCGACGGCTCGATCCGGTCGTCCACGTCGTCGAGTTGCAGTGGTGAGGTCACGCCGACAACCGTATAGGTGGTCGGCGTCTCGTCGTCGTCCGGATCGATGACAAAGCGCTTGCCGATGACATCCCCATCCGGCGACAGCCGCTGGGCAAAGGTGGTGTCCACCACGGCGACCGGCACCGCGTCGATACCATCACGCTGGTCGAACAGCCGACCACGCTGCAATTTGATGTCGAAGGTGTCGAAGAAGTGCGTGTCCACCGAGCCGAGACGGGTGTTGGTCATCGCCGAGTTATCACCCAGCTGCGCCGCCGGAATCACGGTGCGGTCATCGCCGATCAATCCGGGTAGCACACTGCTGACCGTCGCGTCGAGCACATCGGGATCGGCAAGCAGGCGCTCGCTGATCCGCTCGTAAAACGTCCGTTTCGCCTCCTCACCATCGAACTCCGGACCGACCAGACCAACGCGGGCGGTCAGCCGGTGATCGGTGTTCACGCCGATGTCGCTGTGGATGAAGTTGACCACGCCGACCACCATCGAACCGGCAGTGATCAAGAGAATGCAGCTCATCGCCAGTTCGCCGGCGACCAGCCAGCGACTGCCAGCCGCGAACGCGCCACCGGTGGCGCTTCGACCGCCCTGGCGCATGGTCTGCGCGATGCCGCTGCGGGCGGCATTCCATGCCGGATAGGCCCCGCTGATCAGTGCGGTCAACACCGCAGCCAGCAAGGCGATACCGAGCACGCGCCAGTCAAAATCAAGGCGCATCCATTCCGGTGGACCTTCCTCCGACGCCGCAAACATGTGTTGCATCCAGTGCGTGCCCGCCATCGCCAGCGGCAGGGCCAGCACCATGGCGATCAGCGACAGCAGCAGGCTGTGTGCCAGAAGATGCAGCGCGAGCCGCCTGCCGCTTGCACCCAGAGCGACGCGCACGGAAAGTTCCTGCCGGCGGCTGGCACTGCGGGTCAGCAGCAGATTCGCCGTGTTGGCGCAGGCGATCAGCAGCACCAGCACCACCGCTCCCAGCATCACGCCAAGGATCTTCTGCGTCTGCTTGGAGATGAACACGAACTTGAGCGGCTGGTGCTGGATGGCGCGCTGCTGGAAGTAGTCTGGCGCCTCCTGCCTGGCCTGCTCGTACCAGCCCGCCAATCGTGCATCGACGGTCGCCATCGCCCCCGGCGCAACCCGGGCAATCACCTCGAAATTGGAACTTTCCTCGCGCGACATGCCCGGTCGCGGCACGTCCAGCGCCCAGATCTCCTCGCGGAACGGGAACGAGAAGTCACGCGGCATCACGCCAATGACGGTTGCCGGTGCCGCGTTCATACGGATTTGCTGACCCACGATGTTCGGCTGACCGCCATAGCGCGACTGCCAGAGCGACCAGGACAGCAGCACCACCGGCGGGGCGCCGGGGAGCGTGTCGGCCTCGGCGAAGTCCCGGCCAAGGATCGGGTTGGTACCCAGCAGGCGCAGCAGACCCGGCGTGACCCGGGCGCCCTTGAAGCGCTCCGGCGTCTCCATGTCGCTGAGGTTGATGGTGTTGCTGTAGTAACCGGCGAGCGTGGCGTTGTCCTTCAGCAGCGACTGCCATTCCAGCAGGTCGTGGCCAGACACGTTGCGGATCTGACCGGGCTGCGACTGCTCGCTGATCCCGATGTTCAGCATGGAGCCGTCACGATCAAACGGCAGCGGCCGGATGATCATGCTGTCGATGATCACCAGCATGAACATCACGCAGGCCAGCCCCGCCGCCAGCACGGTGACGACCAGCGCGGTGTGGCCCGGCCGTTTGGTGCAGGCGCGGAAGGCCGCTTTCAGTTCGTGGCTAATGTTCCCGAAGATGCTCAACATGTCGATTACTCGTAGCGAAGGGCTTGCATGGGATCAGTGGCAACGGCGCGACGCGCCGGCAGCAGGCAGGCAACCAGGGCGACCACCGCCAGCAGCAACACCACACCGATGAACACCACGGGATCAAAGCGCGATACGCCGAACAGCAGCGCACTCATGCCCTGCCCGGCAAAAACAGCAACCAACACGCCGACCACCAGACCGACCACCACCAGCATGCCGGCCTGACGCAGCACCAGGCGCAGGATGTCGCCGCGACCGGCACCGATGGCCACGCGCACGCCCAGCTCGCCACGACGCTGGTTCACCGAATAGGCGAGCACGCCATAGATACCGATGCTGGCCAGCGCAATGGCGACGATGGCGAACAGACCCACAAGCAGCATCGGCGCACGCTGCGTGTCCAGCGTATCGGCGACGCGCTGGGTCATCAGGCGCATGTCAGAGACAGGCTGTTCGGGATCAACCTTGAGGATGGCGTCGCGCAGCGCAGGGATCAGCGTGTTTGGATCGCCATGGCTGCGGATCACCAGCATGCCGTGGGCCCGCGCCATCTGCGTCAGCGGCCAGTAAAGCGTTTCCTTCTCCACTGCCTCGCTGAGCCGGTAGTGCTTCACCGTGCCGACCACGCCCACGACTTCTGCCCAGGGCTGGTTGTCGCCACGACGGAGCCGCTTGCCGATCGGACTCTCGCCCGGCCAGAACTTGTGGGCGAGGTATTGATCGATGATCACCACCGGCGGCGCATCGGCGGAGTCAGTCACCGCGAAGCCGCGACCCAGCTTGAGCGGAATTTCCATGGCTTGGAAATAGCCCGCGCTGACCAGCCGCTGCATGCCGTGAGGGCCCGGATCGTTTTCCGGCGTTTCCAGACCGTCGACGTCGTAGCTGCCGCTGGAGTCGCTACCGGAGAACGGCAGCGACGAGGTGAAACCGGCGACATCCACGCCGGGAACCGCCGACACTTCGCGCAGCACGTCCTCGAAGTAGCGCTGCTGCGCCGTCATGTCAGGGAAGCGGTTCTCCGCCAGCCGGATGCGGGCGGTGATCACGCCTTTGGATACAAAGCCGGGATCCTGGTCCTGCAAGCGGACGAAGCTCTTCAGCAGCAGCCCGGCGCCGATCAGCAGCGTGGTCGCCAGCGCCAGCTGCGCAACCACGAGCCCGCTGCGCACCGTCGCCGTGCGCCGGCCGCCGCCACCCAGGCGCCCGCCTTCCTTGATCGAGCCGTGGATGTCGAGGCGCCACAACGACAGCATCGGCATCAGCGCGGCCAGCAGGCCGGCGAGCAGTGACACGCCCAATGCAAACAACAGCACGCGGGTGTCGATGCTGAAACTGAACAGACTGCTTTCGTCGCCAAGGCCAAACAGCGGCAGCACGCCAACCATCGCGTAGGCGAACATCACGCCAAGCGCACCACCCGCCATTGCCAGCAACAACGCTTCGACCAGCAACTGGCTGGCGATGCGGGCTCGACTGGCGCCGAGCGCACTGCGCACCGACAGTTCGCCGCTGCGCGACAGCACACGGCTCAGCATCAGGTTCGCGGTATTGGCGCAGGCAATCAGCAGCACGAGGCCGACCGCAGCCTGCAGGATCAGCAGCAGCGGGCGCTGGTCCTCGACCTTCTGCTCGTGCAGGTTCTCGGCGCGTCCCTGGAAATTGCCGGCCCGCAGGAACTCGCCAAAATCCACGACCTGCGGATTGTCCATGCCGATGAAACGCTCGGCGTTGCGCGCGATGATCGCCGTCATCTGCGATTCCAGCTGTTCGATGCTGGCACCCGCCTTGAGGCGACCGAGTGTGGCGACATGCTCGGAGCCGCGCTGAAAATCGCTGGCCTCGCCCGGCGTGATGGCGTAGCTGGTCCACAGCTTCGCATTGCGATCGGGAAAGGCGAATCCGGCTGGCATCACGCCGACCACGCGGTAGGGCTCGCTGTTGAGGCGGATGTCGCGACCAACCAGCCCGGGATCTGCATTGAAGCGGTTACGCCACAAGGAATCACTGAGCACGACCACATGGTCGTTCCCGACCTTGCCGTCGTCTTCGATGAGCGCCCGGCCCATCGCCGCCTTCACGCCCAGCGTGGAAAACAGCGACGGCGTGGCGCGCAGAGCGCGAACCGCCTCGGCACGCTCGCCCGCTGTCGACAGGCTGTAGCTGGTCCAGTCGTACATGGCCAGGTCGTCCAGCGCCTCGGCCTGCTCTCGGCGGTCGAGATAGTCGGGCACAGAGCTCGACGCATACTCCAGCCCCATCTTCGGATAGCTGTTGTGCACGTCGACCAGACGCTCGCTGTCGGGGAACGGCAGCGGCTGCAACAGCATGCCGTTGATCACCGAGAAGATCGCGGTGTTGGCGCCGATACCCAGCGCCAAGGTCAGCACGGCGATCAGAGTGAAGCCCGGCCGCGCCAGCAGCGCACGCAGGCTGTAGCGAGCGTCGTTGATCAATTGTCGAAGCATGGTGATCTCCGTTCCGGATTCAGGCAGCGCCCACGACATCGCGGCCGCCACGATCACGTGCCTTCGCGATCTGCTCGTCGAGCCGCGCGTCTTCTTCCTGGCGCAGGCGGTGCAGCGTGTCTTCGTCAACCACGCGACCGTCGAACATGAACACCTTGCGATCGGCGAAGTCGGCGTAGCGCGGATCGTGGGTGACCATGCAGATCGTCGAACCGGCCTGGTGCAGTTCGTCGAGCAGCGCCATCACCGCTTCGCCGTTCTTGGAATCGAGGTTGCCGGTCGGCTCATCGGCGAGCAGGATCGACGGCTCACCAACCAGCGCACGCGCAACGGCGACGCGCTGCTGCTGGCCACCGGAGAGCTGCGACGGGTAGTGCTTGAGGCGATGCGCCATGCCGACGCGCTCCAGTGCGTTCTGCACGCGGTCACGACGCTCGCCCTTGCCAAGGCCGTCGCGGTAGGTCAGCGGCAGCTCGACGTTCTCGAACACGCTGAGGTCACCGATCAGGTTGAAGGCCTGGAAGATGAAGCCGATCTCACGGTTGCGGATTCGCGCGCGCTCGGACGCCGAAATGTCCTGCACCGGCACGCCATTCAGGCTGTAGCTGCCGCCACTTGGCGTATCCAGCAGGCCGAGGATCGACAGCAGCGTCGACTTGCCGCAGCCGGACGGCCCGGTGATGGACACGTAGTCGCCGCGATCGATCGCGAAGTGCACGCCGGACAGCGCGTGGGTCTCGACCTCGTCGGTGTAGAAGATCTTGCTGATGTCTTCCATCTTCAGCAGCGTGTGCTGCGCGTTGCCGTTGGCGGTGTCGATGTGGCTGCTCATGGGTCAATCCTGTTCGTGTTCTGTATGCGGAAAATTCGGGAGTCGTCTGCTCGTCGGGATGCCGCGCTCAGTCGAGGCTGAGGCGGTCGTAGCGATCCCACTGCGAGGTATCGGAAAGGACGATGCGATCGCCGGGCTTCAGGCCGCGACGGATCTCGATCAGGCTGACCGAGGCGCGGCCCAGCTGCACCGGCACGCGATGCGCGCTGTCGCCGGCTTCGTCGAGCAGGAACAGGCGCACTTCGCTGTCCGGCTGACCGAAGGCGGGGCGACCGACGTAGAGCACGTCTTCCAGCTTTTCCAGCTCGATGGTGCCGTCCACGCTGAGGTCGGGACGCGCGCCGGCCGGCAGCTCGCCAGTCAGGTCGACATCGACCTGCACGGCACCATTGACCACGGCCGGATCAACACGCTGCACACGACCTTCGACCACGCCGTTGCGCGTGTCGATGCGCGCAGCCTGGCCGATGACCACGTCCTTCATCTGGGTTTCCGGAATCCGCAGCTCGGCGCGCAGCTGATCGGGTTTCGCGACACGCGCCAGCTGGCGTCCCGGTGCGACCTGCTGGCCTTCCTCCACCGGCACCTGCTGCAACACGCCGCTGATACCGGCCTTTACCGCCAGCGCCTCTACCTGGCGCTGGCGCAGCGCCGCGGTACCGGCCAGCTGCTCGACGCGGGCGCGATCGGCTGCCAGCTGTGAGCTGATGGTGCTGCGAAATTTCTCGATGCGCTCCTGCTCGATGTCGAGACGCACCTTCCTCTGGTTGGCGGCCAGCTCCGAACGGCGGTACTGGATGCGCGGGATGATGCCCTTGTCGGCCAGCTCCTTCTCGGCGTCCATCTGCAGGCGCGCGGACTCGTAATCGGCCTCGACGCTGGCCAGGTTGGCCTTCTGGTCGAGCAGCTGGCTTTCCAGACTGACGCGCTTGGCCTCGAGATCGGCCCTGGCGGCGGTCAGCGCGGCATTGGCCGCCAGCTGCTGCTCCATCACCTCAGGATTGCTGAGCTCAAGGATCACCGTGTCCGGCTCTACCTGTGCGCCGGGCTTGACCAGGATGCGCTCGACGTTGGCGCTGGTCTCGGCGCTGATCCAGCGGATCTCGGTCGGCACCAGCGTGCCGGGGCCGCGGACTTCACGCAGCAGCTCGCCGCGCTTCACCGTATCGATCCACAGACTGGCGCGCTCCACGCTGGGTGCGGCCGGCTCCAGCCGGGCCACCAGCATGATCACTGCCGCCAGCGCCAGGGCGCCGAACAGGCCGAAGCCGATCTGGCGACGGCGCTTCTTCTGCTTGAGGTCTTCGCGTTTGATGTCCATGCCAGCGACATAGCAAAGCCCGTGCCACATCCGGATCAATTCGCTAACCAGATGATTTTATTGACTATCGTAGAAATCGACGCGCTGGAAAAAGCCGGCGACCTGTGCGCTTGCGAACGCCGTGTTCCGGTTCCGGACAGCGCGCGGGTCGGGTGTCCGCTCGGGCGATGGCCACTCATGGCATATCGCCGACCAATCTGTCCGCCGCCGTCAAAGTGCTCGCTAAGTCCTTGGTTTTCGGCCCTTCGGGGAGTAGTCTCGACCGACTTGTTGGAGGGGAAAAGCTGGGAAGGCCTGAATGCGCCCTGTTCTGCTGGTCGAGGCTTCCGTTACCCGACGCCGCGCGGCTTCCACCGTGCTGGCGCAGCATGGCTTCGCCACCACGGCGCTGGCCTCGCATGAACAGGCCTACGATGTCCTGCAGCGCCACCTGACCAGCGCCAACCGTTTCGAGGGCGTGGTACTGGGCTGGCCCGAGTACAGCGACGGCGTGGCGGAAGACGTGTTCGGCCTGCTGCACAGCGATGCCTTCGAACACCTTCCCGTCCTCATCCTCGCCGACCACAACAACGACTCCGCGGCGAACTGGCGACTGACCCGCCCGCGCACCGGCCTGCTGCTGTGGGGCGACTACCAGGAAGCCGGCGCCGCGCTGGAGCAGCTGCTTCGCCCACCGGAGCGCACCCAGCTGCCGGCCCAGCGTGCGCCTGCCGCGACCCTGCGCATCCTGCTGGTCGACGATTCGGCCACCGTTCGCGTCGGTTTCTCAAAGCTGCTGCGGCGCAGCGGCTACGAGGTGGAAACCGCTTCCTCCGTGGCAGAAGGTCTGGAGGCAGCCAAGGCCAGCGCCTTCGACATCGCCATCGTCGACTACTACATGCCGGAAGCGAATGGCACCGAGCTGATCGCCAGGCTGCGCGAACAGCCGGAAACCGCCGAAATGCTGACGGCAATCATCACCGGCACTTATTCCGACGCGGTGATCCGCGAGTCGCTGGCCCTGGGCGCAGTGGAATGCCTGTTCAAGAGCGAGGCCAAGGAGCTGTTCCTGGCCCGCCTCGCCTCGCTGGCGCGCACCGTCAACAATCGCAAGGCCATCGACGCCGAGCGTCGCCGACTGCAGGGCATCCTGAGCTCGGTCGGCGACGGCGTGTACGGCGTGGACGAAGCCGGCGTGATCCAGTTCGTCAACCCGGCAGCGCTGGACCTGCTTGGCTACACACAGGCACGAGAGCTGATCGGCCATCGCGCCTTCGACTGCTTCCACGGCGCCGACGAAGCCGGCGGCGCAATGGAGCGCGACGACTCCTTCCTCGACCAGTGCTATGCCAACGGCGAAGCGGTGCCGAACTGGCAGGGCGTGTTCTGGACCGCCTCCCGCCGCTCGCTTCCCGTGGAGTGCACCGTCTACCCGATGACCGTGGATGGCCAGCGCACCGGTTCGGTGGTCGCGTTCCGCGATGTTTCCGCGCGACGCATGCTGGAAGAAGAGCTGCGCTGGCAGGCCGAACACGATCCGCTCACCAAGCTGCACAACCGTGGCTGGTTCGAGGTGCAGCTGGAGAAAGAGCTGGCGCGACTCAAACGATCCGACCAGAGCTCGCTGCTGCTGTTCGTCGACCTCGACCGCTTCAAGTACATTAACGACACCGCCGGCCACAGCGCGGGTGACCAGCTGCTCTGCGAAGTCAGCAGCCGTCTGCGTTCACGCCTGCGTGGTTCGGACCACCTGGCACGCATGGGCGGCGACGAGTACGCGCTGATCCTGCGCAACGTCAACGTGGGCGACATCGAAAGCATCGCCGACGGCTTCCGCCAGACGCTGACCGCCTCGCCGTTCACGCATGCCGGCAAGAACTACCGCATCACCCTGTCCATCGGCGTGGCGAAGATGGACTCGCACACCGAGTCGATGACCGAAGCCATGGCGCATGCCGACATCGCCTGCCACATGGCCAAGCGTTCCGGCCGCAACCGCACGCACATCTATACCGAGGAGAGCGGTCGCAAGGCCGCGCTGGACGTTGACCTCGGCTGGTCGGCGCGCATCGAGGACGCGCTCAAGAACGACCGTTTCTCGCTGGCCTTCCAGCCCATCGTTCCGCTCAACGGCCTGGAAGAAGAGGACGAGCTGCGCGCCGATGATCCGCAATTGTGGATCCGCCAGCTGCAGCGCAATCCCGAACAGCCGGCCATCTTTGAAGTGCTGCTGCGTCTGCGTGACGCACAGGGCGACCTGATCTCGCCACATGCTTTCCTTCCCAGCGCCGAGCGCTTCAGCATGATGCCGGACATCGACCGCTGGGTGGTCGATCGCGCCCTGCGGGTCGCGCGCAGCGCCATGGTCGCACCGCGCAAGGTGGTGCTGGCGATCAACCTTTCCGCCGACAGTCTGGGCAGCGATGGTTTCGCCGGCTACGTCATCACCAAGCTGGTCGAACACAACGTCAGCGCTGACAGCCTGATCTTCGAGATCACCGAGTCACGCGCCATTGACGACGTGGCCGGCGTGCAGCGCACGCTGCACGATCTGCGCCAGCATGGCTGCCGTATCGCCGTCGATGACTTCGGCACCGGCTTCTCCACCTTCGCCTACCTCAAGCAGCTGGAGGCGGACGTGCTCAAGCTGGACGGTTCGCTGACACAGGGCCTGCCGGACGACCCGCTGGACCGCACCATCGTCGCCGCACTCACCAGCATCGCCGAGACCGCCGGCAAGCAGACCGTCGCGGAATTCGTCGAGGACGCCCGCGTGCTGATGTCACTGTACGAATGCGGTGTCGACTATGCCCAAGGCAACGCTCTCGGCATACCCCAGATCAAACTGGAACTGCCAGCTTCGCTGGCCAGCGCCAGCGATCAGCGCGACGACGCCGGCAACAGCGACGCCATCGGTTTCTGACTCGAGACCGACCGGCAGCGTGGTGCTGCTCGCAACCCACGGTTATCCCATACAGCGATCCCGCATCCGCATCGCCTGATTGCTACCGTTGTGCTTTCAGCAGAGGCAGTTGCCACGCCCTGGACACCAATACCTGGTGCGCTACGCCAACCGATACCAGCAGTGCGTCCATCGTGCACCGAAACCAGAGCGCCGTATGGACCGGCCGCGAAATGAGCGTCCAGTGCGGCTTGGATTCCGGAAAATTGTCCTGCCGATACGGCGCCGTAGTACCCCTACGACAGCGCCAGCCTCACCACCCTGATTTCGCTGGCGCCGAGTGCTTCGGTGGTGAACGAGGCCATGACCGCCACCGGTGAAACCTGCAGCAACAGCACGCCCGCCGTTGTCGACACCCTCACCATCGAGTTCGCCTGCGACCTCAGCTTCGCCAGCAGCGGCACACGCGATGTCAGCGCATCGTTCGCCGACTCCAGCAGCCATCACGGCAGCAGCAGCACGGCGCTGTCGCACACGGTCAATCCGCCACCACCGCCAGAAATTTTCGCCAACGGCTTCGAACAGCCCTGATCGGCCTGGTTGAGGTGCAAGGGCGCAAAAAGCGAGCAGGCTCCACGCTTTGGTGAGCCTGCCTGGCAAGCACCTGCCCTTGCCGCATGATCCGACTCGAACCGGCGATCACGACCGACATATCATCCCTCCATGCCAGCACCTCTCACGCTCGACGCCCTCCGCCGCTACGCGATTACCCGCAGCCTGTTCAGGCCGACTTCGTTGAAGCGGGCCATCACCCGATTTGGCTTCGTGCAGATGGATCCGATCCGGGCTCCGGCCCGCGCGCAGGACCTGACCCTGCGGCATCGCGTACTGAACTACCGGGCGGGCGACCTGGAAGCGAGCTATCCGCGGCTCGGACTGGAGGAGGACTTCCTCATCAACTACGGCATCCTGCCGCGCGCCATACAGCGATCAATGCATCCGCGCGTCGCGCGGCGTGAGTGGAATGCTGCACGGTGGCGGCAGGCCGAAGCGGTGCTCGAGTTCGTGCGCGATCGTGGCGTAGTACACCCGCGCGAAGTGGACGCCGAGTTTGCCCACGGCAGGACGCGAAACTGGTTTGGCGGCAACAGCCGGGCCAGCACCGAGCTGCTGGACGGGATGCACTACCGCGGCCTGCTGCGGGTAGCACGTCGCGACAACGGGATTCGCACGTATGCCGTGCAGGACGCGCATCGTCAGCCCGCCCCGGACGATGCGGACGGCGTGCTCGATCAGTTGGTGGACCTCGTCGTCGCCAAGTATGCGCCACTGCCTTCGGCGAGCCTTGGTCGCCTGGTATCGATGATCGCAAGCTCGGCCACGCCGCAGTGGCGCGAGCAACGTACCGCGGCCCTCAGGCGCGCCCGTGAACGGCTACCGCAAGCCGACGTGGATGGCACGCGCTGGTTCTGGCCTGCCGGCGACAATCCGGCCTCGCGACGCAACCAGAAGAACGACGTGCTAGACGACGAACTGCGCCTGCTCGCGCCCTTCGATCCGATCGTCTGGGACCGCGACCGCTTCGAGCGCTTCTGGGGCTGGGCCTACCGCTTCGAGGCCTACACCCCGGCGCCCAAACGTGTGCGTGGCTATTACGCCTTGCCAATGCTCTGGCGCGGCCAGGTCATCGGCTGGGCGAACGTCGCGTCAAAAGCAGCAGGCCTGGAAGTAGAGACCGGCTTCGTCAGCGGTCGCGCCCCGCGTGACCCGGCGTTTCGATCCGCCCTTCAAGCCGAGCATGAGCGAATGGCGCGCTTTCTGGGCGGCCGGTAGCGCCGCGGTATCAGCCCGAGCCGGCAGCAGATTGGCGGTCAAACTTGACTGAAGTGAGCCGACTCTCTGCGTTGCAGATGCGTTGAGCAACACGCTGATCATTCTGGACCGCGGCGTATGTGAAACTGCCTCCGACTTGGCAGGTGATGATGAATACCGCCTTGCCGGCCAGGTCGCGCAGATCGTTGTCATCGAACGGCCCGTGCCGAAGATCGTCAAGAGCGGCTTCGAGGACCGAACGCGGCTTCGCGCTGCGACGCCGTCGGGATCGGCCAACGCTGCATCCCGTCGGCGTGCGCGGCACAATGCGCGCATGCCTTCCTCTTTCCTCTGGTACGACCTCGAAACCTTCGGCCTTGATGCGCGACGCACGCGCATCGCGCAGTTCGCGGCGCAGCGCACCGATGAGAACCTGAACCCGCTGGGCGATCCGGTCACGCTGTTCTGCCGGCCCGCCGACGACCTGCTGCCCTCGCCCACCTCGGTACTGCTCACCGGCATCACGCCACAGCAATGCCAGCGCGAAGGCGTGAACGAGGCCGAATTCGCCGCGCGCATCTTCGAGCTGATGGCGCAGCCGCAGACCTGCACCGCCGGCTACAACAGCCTGCGCTTCGACGACACGCATATCCGCTTCCTGCTCTACCGCAACTTCTTCGACGCCTACGAGCGCGAGTGGCGCGGCGGCAATTCGCGCTGGGACATCCTCGACCTGATGCGCCTCACCTGCGCGCTGCGCCCGGATGGCATCGAGTGGCCGACGCATGACGACGGCCGCCTGTCGTTCAAGCTCGAACACTTGGCCGCCGCCAACGGCTTGCTGCACGAACAGGCGCACGACGCCACGTCCGACGTGCTGGCGACCATCGCGCTGGCGCGCAAGGTCAAGGAAGCGCAACCGCGACTGTTCGACTACTACCTCGGCTTCCGCGACAAGCGTCGTGCGCTGACCCTGCTCGACTACGCCAACCAGACGCCGGTGCTGCACGTCTCCGGCCGCTTTCCGGTCGAGCGCTACTGCACAGCACCGATCCTGCCGCTGGCGCCGCATCCGAGCATCGGCAACCGCATCATCTGCGTGGATCTGTCGCAGGATGTCGACGCCCTGATCAACGCCAGCGCCGAGGACATCGCCGAGCGTCGCTTCGTCGCCCGCGCCGACCTGCCCGAAGGCGAAGAACGCCACCCGATCAAGGAGGTCCATGCCAATCGCTGCCCGGCACTGGTGTCGATGGATCACCTTCGCAACGACGATCGCGAACGCCTTCAGCTCGACCTGGATCAAATCGCCCGTCGTGCGGAGCAGCTGTCGAAGGCGACGGACCTGCCGGAACGCCTGCGACAGGCTTTCGCCATGGAAACTGCCCGTGGCGACAATGATGCCGATGCCGCGCTCTACGACGGCTTCGTACCGGATGGCGACAAACGTCGTTTCCCGGATATCCGCAGCGCGCAGCCGAAGGCACTGCCAAGGTTCGAGTCCCAACTCACTGATCCACGCCTGCGCGAACTGGTGTTCCGCTACCAGGCACGCAACTGGCCCGACTCGCTCGACACCTCGCAGCAGCGGCGCTGGGACGATTATCGCCGCCAGCGTCTGCGCGATGACACGCTGGCCGAGCAGAGCCTTGCTGGTTTCCACGCGGAAGTCTCAGCCCTGCGTGAACATTCCGGACCCGGACAAGCACAAACCCTGCTGGATGCCCTCGAGGACTGGGCGCGTCCCTTCGATCACCTCATGGAAGACTCGCCATGACCCGCTACTTCACCCCCGACACCTTCAAGTTCCTCAACGACCTGGCCCTCAACAACAACCGGCCGTGGTTCAACGCCAACAAGGCACGCTATGAGGACAGCCTGCGCCAGCCGTTCCTGCGGCTGATCGGTGATCTGGCCGAGCCGCTGGCGCGGATCAGCCCGCATTTCGTGGCCGATCCACGACCGGTTGGCGGCTCGCTGTTCCGCATCCATCGCGACGCGCGCTTCTCCAGCGACAAGTCGCCGTACAAGACCAATGCCGGCGCCCGGTTCCGCCACGAACGCGGTCGCGAGGTCGCCGCACCGGTGTTCTACCTGCACCTGCAGCCGGGCAACTGCTTCCTCGGCGGCGGTATCTGGCATCCGGAAACCGCCACGCTGCGGCATATCCGCGAGTTCATCGTCGACAACCCGGCCGCCTGGCAGCGCGCAGTGAAGGGCCGCAGCAAAAAGGGGCTCGCGATGGGTGGCGACAGTCTGAGCCGTCCGCCACGCGGCTTCCCGGTCGACCATCCGCTGGTCGAGGACCTCAAGCGCAAGGACTTCGTCGCCTCTCTCAGGCTGCCCGACAGCGTCATCAGCGGACCCAATCTGGTCAGTCGGATCGAGAAAGACTGGGCGGAAGTCGCGCCATTGATCGACTACCTCTGCGCCGCGCTCGACCTGCCTTTCTGAGCATTCCGTCACAGCCCGAAACCGCTGCAGGCCGCGCCACGCATACACCTGCGGATGGACGCATTGCGTCACCTCCATACGCCAGCGTGGGGTGAATCGAACGATTGTTTGACTTTCGTCACGGAATCCCTATGATCGGCTTCGCAATACGCCGGCGTAGGGAGCGCCGGTCCACTTTGCCGAGTGGGGACAGAGGGACTTGAACCTGCCGCGCGCACCGATCTGGGAGGGTCACGTGCGTCGATTCCTTACTGCACTACTGTTGCTGTCAGCCCCGTTGCTGGCTTCTGCGGCTACCGGCGTGGCGTTCGTCCACGGCACCGGCAAGCAAACCGATGCGTACAACGACTACTGGCAGTCGAAGATGGTCAACACCGTCCGCGATGGCCTGTCGAACCGCGCCAACTACGTGGTCATCAACTGCGATTTCGAGCAGTACATGTGGGACAGCCGCGCCGCGGGCTGCCTCGCCGACCAGCTGACCAGCTTCATCAACAGCAAGAACATCACCGACATGGTCGTCATCACCCACTCCAACGGTGGCAACGTGATGCGCTGGATCATGTCGAATCCGACGTACGACAGCCGTTACCCGAACATCATCAGCAAGATCCGCTGGGTGAATGCCCTGGCGCCGTCCTCGGCCGGCACGCCACTGGCTGACGCCGTCATTGCCGGCAACGTGTTCGAAAGCGCGCTGGGCTGGCTGCTGGGCTACAAGTCCGACGCCGTGCGCATGCAGCAGGTCAGCTGGATGGCCTACTACAACAGCAGCTACCTGTATGGCACCTCCGGCCGTCCGTCGCTGCCCAAGGGCTTCTGGGCCGTGGTCGGCACCGACGTCGAAACCGCGATCTGGGATGGTGACAGCTACTGCGGTGGCTACAGCCTGAACGTCGGCCTCGAAGTCACTCAGGCGTGGCTCAACTCCTGCTCCGACGGTTTCCTCGAGTGCTCCAGCCAGAGCGCCGCGGGCCGCGTCTGGTTCCAGGACAAGAGCCGCATGGCCGGCGGCGAGCCGCTGAGCCACAACCAGAGCCGTCGCGCCTGCTTCGGTCTCGAAAAAATCCTGCGCGACGACATCTGAGGAGCCGACCATGAATCTGTCGAAACTACTCGCCGCCGCGCTGGCGGCCACCCTCGCGCCGGTCGGCGCCCATGCTGCCCGCGATGCCCAGGCTGATGCCCAGGCCGTCGCCGGCGACCTCGCCCCGACCGCGCTGGTCAGCAACGCCGGCAAGACGCTGCGTGACAACCCGGACCAGCAGCCGGTCAGCTTCAGCTGGGCCATCGAAGCCGATACCAAGCTGACCCCGGCCAAGCCGTTCGTCTCGGACAGCCGTGAGTTCTGGACCAATGTCGACGCGCTCGACCTGGCCAAGGGCTTCCGCTTCCAGACCACGGCACCGGGCGCGGTGATCCGCATCAGCCCGACCACCTCGGTAGGCAGCAAGGCCGCCATCGCGCCGGGCGACATCAGCCTCGCGATCGACGGTCGCCAGCTGCCGGCAACGGCACTGACCCGCACCGCCACTTCGGCACAGCTGAAGGCCGCCGGCCTCGACTTCGCCGAAGGCACGCTGGCCTTCCGCATCGATCCCGCCGAAGGCAGCGGTCGCGTTGCGCTGACCGCCAAGCTGGCCGCCGGCGACTACCTGATCCACGTCACCGAGCCGGAAAGCGCCACCGTCGCCAAGCTGTCGGCGATCAGCGACACCGCCTTCACCGGTGGCGATCAGGAAGCCCGCCTGCAACTGTTCGACGGCGCCAACGCGCTGCCGATCAAGCGCATGAACGGCATCCTCACCGCACCGGATGGCCGCGCCTTCGACGTCGACTTCCACACCGACGGCAAGGGCCAGGCACTGGCTGACTTCGCCCTGCCGGCGAAGGCGTCCGACGTGCCGGGTCTGTGGGAGCTGCATGCCTTCGTCGCCGCCGAGCAGAACGGCGAACTGGTGATGCGTGATGTGAAGTCCGCCTTCGCCGTGGTCGCACCGATCGGCCGTCTCGGCAGCTCGATGCAGATGCACGACAGCGCGCAGGCACTGAGCTTCGACGTGCCGGTCAAGGCCGCCATGGGCAGCCGCTTCGAAGTCCGCGCCGTGCTCTACGGCACCGACGTCGACGGCAAGCAGGTGCCGCTGGCCATCGGCCACGCCGCCGACTGGATCGACGCCGGCAACGGCAGCGTCAAGCTGAGCTTCGACCACGGCCTGCTGAAGGGCGCCAATGCGCCGTTCGAGCTGCGCCAGGTCGAGCTGTACGACCAGTCGCGTCTGGCCAAGCAGGAAGCCCGCTGGAACGGCCTGCCGCTGGCCGGTCAGCTCGACAAGCCGCGTCGTGGCACGCTGGCTGATTGATTTCCGTGTGGCAACCCGAGCGCGATCCCCGTCGCGCCCGAGGGACAGGAGGACGAAGCCCGCCAATTGGCGGGCTTCGTTCTTTCAGGCATCAGGATGTTGCCGACTCAGGCCTTCCGCGGCACATGTCCCGTCGCCACGTGCTGCCGCGCCGACTCCACGTTGCTGTGCGAATCATCGAAGAAGATGTCGGCGCCAAACGCCTCCAGGAACGGCCCCTTGTCGCGACCGCCGAGAAACAGCGACTCGTCCAGGCGCACGCCCCACTTGCGCAGCGTCAGGATCACCCGCTTGTGCGCCGGTGCCGAGCGCGCCGTCACCAGCGCGGTGCGGATCGGCGAATCATCGGCGCTGAATGCGCTCTGGATCTGATGCAGCGCGTCGAGAAAACCACGGAACGGTCCCGGATCCAGCGGACGCTCGGCGTTCTCCTTTTCGTTGCGGGCAAAGGCTTCCAGCCCTTCCTGCTCGCTCACCCGCTCCGAGGCATCACCAAAGATCACCGCGTCACCATCGAAGGCAATACGCAGCTGTGTCGACGCCCGCGACGGTGCCTTGGACGGCAGGATCGTTGCCGCCGCCACGCCGGCCTCCAGCGCGTTGGCCACGTCCTCGGCATGCGCGGACAGGAACAGGTCGGCGCTGAACGGCTTGATGTACGGGAACGGCGCCGCGCCGCCGGTGAACGCCGCCCGCGTGATGTGCAGGCCGTGATGCTCGATGGAATTGAAGATGCGCAGCCCCGTGTCGCTGGAATTGCGCGACAGCAGGATCACCTCGATGCTCGGCAGCCCCGGCCGCTGCTCCGCGTCCAGCGCCAGCAGCTTGGTCACCAGCGGGAACGCGATGCCCGGACCCAGCACATCGTCCTCGTGCTCGCGCTGGAACAGCTGGTAAGCCTCCAGCCCTTCCCGCTCGAACAGCGCATGGCTGTCCTCCAGATCAAACAACGCCCGCGACGAAATCGCGACAGTCAACGGCCGGGTATGGTCAGTAGCTCTCATACCGCCAGTATCGCGTAACGCCGTCTCAGATGCCGGGACGCATCACTGGCGAATCCAGCGCTTGCCGGCCATGCACCGCTCACCTACTCTCGAACCTCTCAGCAGTGACGCAACCGCGGACTGGTACGTCCCCGGTCTTGTAGACACCTGATAGGGTGTTTTTCAGATCGGAGGATGTATGACCAACAAGCGATACACGGACGAGTTCAAGGCGGAAGCCATCAAGCAGGTCACTGAGCGTGGGTATC
>Ga0209607_1000014_pt1 | contig 187264 bp, 177 predicted proteins | sample AD_UKC117_MetaG_FD_184413 | JGI IMG/M metagenome (GOLD analysis project Ga0209607, IMG submission 184413) | Active sludge microbial communities of municipal wastewater-treating anaerobic digesters from Hong Kong - AD_UKC117_MetaG (SPAdes)... | ecosystem: Engineered > Bioreactor > Anaerobic >... | reverse complement strand
CGCGTCCAGCTGCGTCGCATGGTAGCTCACAAACAGGTCCGGGTCACCGCCCGTAAGACCGACGTCGGCCAGCGTAAGATCGAATCCCGAAAAACCGTCGTTGTCGTCGTCGCAGACTACCAAGGGAGCAACCGGAAAGGGAACAACGGGAGGAGAATACAAAATGATCTGAAAACTCTGAGTGGTATCAAAACAGTTTGGATCGGCAACATTTTCCAATCTGATAAAAATTTGAACAGAGGGAGGTATTACCGTAAAGGGAGTAGGAAGTGGATTGATACCGGCATCGGCATCGGACTGGCTCAAATGGTAGGTAATGATAAAATTTGCCGCACTTTGTCCATTTAAAACTGTTGCGTCGAATGTAGCATGCAAATCAATATCTTCATCTCCCGTATTGTCCTGATCACAAATACTGTAGTCAGCGACAGCTCCAGCGATCGCGCTCATGTAGGTTATTTCAAAAGTTGCCTCTGCAGAGCAGGTTCCAGACAAATCTTCCAGAATAATCGTAATGATCTCAGTAGTTCCCGAGATAAGGTATACATTGGGAAAAGGAATTGGATTTCCTGTTCCGTCCAAGTAGGTAATATTAAAGAGTGTGGGGTCCTGGGGACCTAATACAATGGCTTCATTAACAGTTAGGTCGAATATTCCTGGTGTTGCACCATCGTCACAAATAAATAAGTCATTTGGAGGCGTATCAATATAAGGTTGGGGATGAAAGACAACGGAGTAGAAGACAACATTTGTGGCACCGTTACCAAGGTCAATTTCAACCCGATAATTTCCAGTTGTAGTAACATTAAGTGTAGGATTGGTTTCCGCGGGTATAAAATATTCATAAATCCCAGAATTGATTGGGTTTTCGAAGGACCAAACATATCCTTGAGCCGCGGGGTCTGTTGCATCTAACACTATGGTTTCTCCATCACAGGCTTCGGTTTGAACAATGGAACAGTCAAAAGCATCTGGATCTCCAAAAGTAAGGTCGAAAATATCTGGCGTACTGGAAAAGCGATCAACCACAATGATTACTTCATCACCAGGAAGTAGGGGAATGAATTGAACTTGTCCGTCACCAACAGCCGTTTCGCACAAATCGATGGCTGTTAAATTCAATCCGGTATTGTATTCCCCTGCAGCAGGTGCATCGAAACTTCCTCGATCAGCAACCCCCAGACTGGCGCAATCCGCATTCACGTATACTGCAAAATCATAATCCACATTTCCAGTTGGTTCAATCTGGAAAGTAAAATTGGTGGGTTGATCTATCAATAGGTAATACCAAGCTGTTCTTGTTCCTTGCAGAGTTTGGCAAGTTGTATTAATTGTAAGGGGAGAAGGATCAATGGCATTGTTGTTTAATCCATCTTGGCTCGTACAAATTGGTATCAAAATATCACAGACTTGCCCTTTAGCTTGATAACAGCTAACAAAGCTGATAAGAAAGCTTAGTAGTAAAAATCTTTTCATAGCAATTGATTGTAAAATTCGTGAAAATTAAGAAAATTTTATGACTACTAAGTTCTTGAGATGCTAAAAACTAATACCAATTTTTTATCGCAAGGGTCTTATGCGTATCTTTGCACTCTGTATTAAAAATTATGGATATAGAAAAACAATTGCGGGAAATTGAAGCACTCGGAAATGCTCATGTTGGTACTTCCAGCGATACCCCTTTGAGGCCTGATGCTTTTGAAAAAAGCGACATGGAAAAAATTGCCGCCATTAAGAAAGATGTGGAACACATTCTGGAAACATTAGGCATGGATTTAACAGACGACAGTTTAAGGGGTACGCCAAATCGGGTTGCCAAGATGTTTGTTCAGGAAATATTTGGGGGTTTACATCCAGACAAAAAGCCAAAAGCATCTACTTTTCAGAATAAATACAAATATGGGGAAATGTTGGTGGAAAAGAACATTACCCTCTACTCCACTTGCGAGCACCACTTGTTACCCATAGTAGGAAAGGCGCACATTGCTTACATTTCTAACGGTACCGTAGTTGGCCTTTCCAAAATGAACCGGGTCGTGGATTATTTTGCAAAACGCCCACAGGTTCAGGAACGTTTAACGATGCAAATTGTAAAGGAACTTCAGCATATTCTTGGCACCGAGGATGTTGCCTGTGTTATTGATGCCAAACATTTGTGTGTCAATTCGAGGGGAATTCGCGATATTGATAGCAGTACCGTCACCAGTGAATTTGGCGGAAAATTCAAAGACCCACAGGTTCGTCGCGAATTTCTGGATTATATAAAGCTTGAAACCGAATTTTAATCCTTTTCCAATTTTTAATGAAACCATACGAAGCTCAAGAACTCTCCATTTACAATTCACTCAGTAAAAACAAAGAAAAATTTGTTCCTACAACTCCTGGTGCTGTTGGGATGTACGTTTGTGGCCCCACGGTTTACAGCAACGTACACCTTGGGAATTGCCGCACTTTCTTGTCTTTCGATCTGGTCTTTAGGTATTTAAAGCATTTAGGGTACAAAGTTCGCTACGTGCGAAACATTACCGATGCTGGACACCTCGAAAATGATGGGGAAAGTGGGGATGATCCTATTTTGAAGAAGGCCCGAATCGAACAATTGGAGCCCATGGAAGTGGTTCAAAAATATTCGGTTGATTTCCACACAGTCATGCAGGCCTTCAACGCCTTGCCGCCTAGTATAGAGCCAACAGCGACTGGGCATATTATAGAACAAATACAGATTGTGCAATGCATTCTGGATGAAGGTTTTGCGTACGAGAAAAACGGTTCGGTATATTTTGATGTACTTAAGTTCAACGAAACCAATCATTACGGGAAACTAAGTGGCAGGCAACTCGAAGATATGATTGCCAACACCCGTGAATTGGCAGCGCAAAGTGAAAAGAAAAACCCCCAGGATTTTGCTCTTTGGAAAAAAGCCGAGCCCCAACACATTATGCGTTGGCCTTCTCCATGGAGTGATGGGTTCCCGGGATGGCACCTGGAGTGTACTGCAATGAGCACCAAATATTTGGGCAATAAATTTGATATACACGGCGGCGGGATGGATTTAAAATTTCCACACCATGAATGCGAAATCGCCCAAGCTGAAGCCTGTAACCACGAAAGTCCCGTGAATATATGGATGCATGCCAACATGCTTACCTTGAATGGGAAAAAGATGGCCAAGTCTACCGGAAATCATATTTTACCTCACGAACTTTTTTCTGGGGAAAATGATATTTTGAGTAAAGCCTTCCCTCCTGTCGTGGCCAAATTTTTTATGTATCAGGCGCATTACCGGAGCATTCTCGATTTTTCAAGCGAGGCCCTCGAAGCCTCCGAAAAAGGGTTTTACCGACTCATGGATGCCTACAGGATGCTTCAGGGAATCGCGACGGGACCAACCGACGATTGGGATGTTACAACTTGGAGACAATCTTGTTATGACGCGATGAATGACGATTTTAACAGTCCTATTCTGATCGCACAATTATTCGAGGCTGCAAAATTTATCCATTCGTTGAAGGAGAGTCATGGGTCTATTACCAAAAATGGCTTGGACCTTTTGCAAACTACTTTGCACGACTTTCTTTTTGACGTTTTAGGGTTATTGGATGTTTCGGAAATTTCCGAAGGAGAAGGCGACAAGCTTTCTAAAACCATTCAGTTACTCATCAATCTCAGAAATGAAGCGCGCACCAACAAGGATTTTACAACTAGTGACCGAATTAGGGATGAACTCCTGGAAGTGGGAATTCAATTAAAAGATGGAAAGGAAGGTACTTCCTATTCCTTAAATTAAACCGTCATGCTACGAAAAGTTTTGATTGCTCCATTCATCGTTTTGATTAAGGGCTATCAAAAATTTATTTCCCCTATTTTTCCATCTACATGCCGCTATACCCCTACCTGCTCCCATTATGCAAAAGAAGCGCTCGAGAAACACGGCCTTCTCAAAGGTGGGTGGCTTTCAATAAAAAGAATAGGTAGTTGCCATCCTTGGGGCGGAAGTGGTTACGACCCCGTTCCGGAAAAGAAAAGAAATAATTAACACATAACTATGAAGGGTTTTCTATCTTTACCCTATTATCCTAACTGCCTATGTATTATTTGAGTTTTACATGGAATCCTTCTGAAGGCATCGACCTTGGTTTTTACACCATTCAGTACTATAGCCTTATGTTTGTCATTGCCTTTTTGGTGGGTTGGTTCATCATGAAAAGTATTTACAAACGGGAAGGTGAAACCATGCAAAAATTGGATAGTTTGTTCATCTATATGGTGCTGGCCATTTTGATTGGCGCACGTTTAGGCCATGTCATTTTTTACCAACCGGAACTCTTTAAGGAAGATTTCTTTTCGGTATTCCTCCCTTTTAGTTTTAAAGGAGGCATCCATTTTACCGGGTTCCGCGGATTGGCGAGTCATGGAGCAGCCATTGGCATCATCATTGCCATGTTCCTCTACAATAAAAAAATTCTAAAAAAGCCCATCCTATGGATTTTTGACCGAGTGATCATTCCCGTAGCAATAGGGGGTGTTTTTGTGCGTTTCGGAAATTTTATGAACTCCGAGATTGTTGGAAAACCTACCGGAACAGACTACGGAGTGATATTTGCCAATAACAATGAAACCTTTCCAAGACATCCAGCGCAACTCTATGAGGCGGCAGGATACATTATTGTTTTCCTGATCCTTTGGTATGTTTACTGGAAGACCGACAAACGAAAATACCTAGGGTATATTTTTGGTCTTTTCCTGATACTGCTTTGGATGGTTCGATTCATTGCCGAATTTTTCAAAAAGAGTCAAGAAGGATTTGCGGATGGAGGCAATGCCCTACTTTCTACTGGGCAATGGCTAAGCATCCCCTTCATTATTTTGGGCATCTATTTATTGGTTACGGCTTCCAAAAGAAAAATTGAATGAAAGAAATTATCTTCAGCGGATTGATTTTGGCAAGCAGCTTTGTGGGCTGCCATGAAAAAAACAACAAGATCCTTACCAAGGAAGTTACTTTTAAGAAGGAAGGGGAGCTTATTTTGAAAAAAGCCAGCAACGATTCCATTTTGGCAAATCTGGACATTGAAATTGCTGATACCGATTACGAAACACAAACTGGATTGATGTACCGAAAAAACATGCAATCCAACCGCGGGATGCTTTTCATTTTTCCAGAGGAGGACATGCGCTACTTTTACATGAAAAATACCGAATTTCCTTTGGACATTATTTACTTGGACGCTTCCATGAAAGTAGTGAGCATTCAAAAAAATGCCAAACCATATGACCAAACTTCCCTCCCTTCCGAAGGTCTTGCCAAATATACCTTGGAGGTGAATGCTGGCTTAACCGACCAATGGGGTTTGCAAGCCGGGGATTTTATGTCGTTTAAAAAAATTACGCCATAAAAAAACCCGCATCCAATGCGGGTTTTTTCTATCCTTTCAGAACTTTTCTATTTCTCTTTTTCAATTTCTTCTTTCTTGTCGCTCAAATCGATCCCGCGTTTCTTGACGGTATCAAAGAAAATAGGTGTTGCGATGAACAAGGAAGAATAGGTTCCCACAAAAATACCCACAATAATGGCAAATAAGAGTCCGCGGATGGATTCAGCACCAATAAAGAACATGCACAGTAATACAATAAGCGTGGTCATCGAAGTGTTCAACGTCCTGCTCAACGTACTGTTCAATGCCGCATTGATGATTTTATGCATCTTCCAGGAGCTGTGTTCGTTGAAATATTCCCGAATCCGGTCAAAAACGATTACCGTATCGTTCAACGAATATCCAATCACCGTCAAGATGGCCGCAATGAAGGATTGGTCAATTTCCATGTTGAACGGCATAAAACTATAGGTAAGGGAGAAAACCCCGAGCACAATCAACACGTCATGGAATACAGCAACCACCGCACCTAGACTAAACTGCCACCTTCTAAAACGTAGCAGAATGTAAAGGAACACCACTACCAACGATCCCAATACCGCCCAAAACGAAGAAGTCTTTATATCGTCGGCAATGGTAGGGCTTACCTTGTAATATTCCATACGGCCCGCCAGTTTATTTTCGTCATCGGAAATGAACTGATCATAGGTCATCTCTGATGGCAATTCGGCCTTCAAGGATTCATACAACATGGTTTCCACTTCTTTATCCACGTCGGAACCGGTTTGATCGATTTTGTATTTTGTGCTAATTTTTAATTGATTGCTAGCACCAAAGGTTTTGGCTTCGGCACTACCAAATGTAGCGATCAGACCTTCTTGTATGTTCAAAGAATTAACGTCATGATCGAAGCGAACCGTATAGGTCCTACCCCCCACAAAATCAATTCCTTGGTTTAGTCCCTTTGTAAATAAAGATATTAGACTGATCAGAATCAAAATACCGGAAATGATGTAAGCGATTTTTCGCTTTTCAAGGAATTTGATGTTGACATTCTTCAACAAGTTTTTGGTGAGTGCTGTAGCACAAGTAAGGGGTTTGCCATTTTTGGTGTAGCGATCGATAAAAAGTCGGGTCACAAAGATGGCCGTGAACAAGGAGGTGCAGATACCAATCAATAAGGTTGTGGCAAATCCTTGAATGGGCCCGGTTCCGAAGACCAAAAGAATCAATCCCGTAAGCCCAGTGGTAATGTTCGCATCCAAAATGGAAGAAAGGGCGTTGTTGAAACCATCGTTGATGGCATCCCGTTGCGCCTTCCCTTTGTCCAGCTCTTCGCGAATCCGTTCAAAAATAAGTACGTTGGCATCAACCGACATACCAATGGTCAATACGATACCCGCTATTCCCGGAAGGGTCAAAACGGCACCCAGTCCTGCTAAAATTCCAAAAATGAAAAGCAGGTTAACCAATAACGCAACATCGGCAAAGGCACCTGCCTTACCATAATAAAAGATCATCCAAAGCAATACAATGATCAATGCAATTACGAAGGAGATCATCCCACTGTTAATGGCTTCGTGCCCCAAGGTTGGCCCAACCACTTCTGCTTGGATGATATCGGCGGAGGCAGGCAGTTTTCCAGCTCGTAACACGTTGGCCAAATCTTGAGCCTCGGTAACCGAAAAATCGCCGGTAATTTCACTACGGCCGCCCGAAATCTTACCACTACTAACGCCTGGCGCAGAATAGACGATATTGTCCAAGACCACTGCAATTTGAGTTCCATTTTGATAGGCATACTCGGTCATGTCTTCCCAGATTTTAGCGCCAACCCCATTCATCTGCATGGTCACTGAAACCCTACCGGCTTGGTTGTACGATTGTTGGGCATCTACAATAACACCACCACTTAATTGGGGCACATTATCCCTATTCCCTTTTATGGCGTACAAACTGGTAATCTCTTCCCCTAGGGATTCATTGTATTCTGGAATGCTCCATACAAATCGTGTAAAACGAAGATCCCCATCCAAAAGGGCTCGTACCTGTGGCATTTTCAGATAGCCATTGATTACGGCCGTGTCTTTTAATGCAAATGAGGCAAAACCAGGGTTGCTGGCCCTTGCCGGAAGAATTTTCGAAAGGAGTGGGCTTTCTTCACCTTCTTCTAGGTTTTCTTCAACATTATCTCCCCCCAAAATATTGCTCAATTCCTCATCTTCCTCTGTTTGAGTGGTGTCGGAAGGAGTTTCGGCTTCTTTCTTTTCAGCAGCAAGCAATTCGGCTATTTTTTTATCGGCATTGATAATGAAAGGACTGATCGCTTCTTCCTTGACCACTTCCCAAAATTCCAATTGGGCCGTACTTTGCAGCAAGACCTTAATACGCTCTACATCCTTGGCACCAGGAAGTTCCACAAGAATCCTTCCTGAATTGCCCAAACGTTGGATGTTGGGTTGGGTAACCCCAAATTTGTCGATACGCTTGCGAAGTACTTCAAAGGCAGAAGCAATGGACTCATCGATCTTTCTTGAAATAACAGGTTTAACCTGATTGTTCGTCATGTTGCTTTCAATCTGGCCCTCCAAGGTTTTATTAAAGAAAATATCTGGGGAGGCCAAACGGTTTTCCCCAGGCAAGGCCTCAAATGCTTGGAAAAAAGATTCCAAATAGGTGCTTTGGGAATTTTTCTGTAATTCGTCTGCGTTTAAAAGTGCTTGATTGAAAGCGCCATCTTTGGTGTTGTTGGCCAACCCCTTTAGGATGTCCTTCACGGAAATCTGAAGGATCACATTGATCCCTCCCTTTAGGTCCAGTCCTTTGTTGAGTTCTTTTTCTTTTGCGGTTTTATAATCAATTCCCAAAAATTGGGGAATGGTTTCTATAGAGTCCAAGTATTTAGCTTCGGCCTCATTACGTTCTTTGGGCTGAGTGGCCTCAAATTTACTAGTGGCATAGGCCTTAGCATCGTCTTCTACGTTGTTTGCGATGAAGGTAAACATAAGCTGGTACAAGCTTACCACTCCAAAAAGTATCGCAAATACGGTAATTAGTCCTTTATTTTGCATGATGTGTATTTTTAGGTCATTTTTAAAAGCAGGCAAATATAGAGTTTACCTACTGATCTGACAATTATTCTGAATGTTTAAAATGATGGGGAAGACTTCTGAAAATCTTTTACAAAAGTCTTAAAGAAACGTCCAATACAATAATGCATTGACACATTTCGAAATTGAGTTTTGGGAATTTTGTTATAGCAATTTCAACAAGGGAAACCCTTAAGATAATGGCCCAGCCCTTACCTCGGGAATGATATGGGAAGTGGTATCAATAAAAAGCGCAACTTTGCTCGTAAAGCAAGTTGCGAAGCTTGTATGATGTAGTAAAGGGAAATCATTTTTGGCATCCTTGAAAAACCAAACGGAATTGTGGTGCGGATCGCAAGTAGATTTAACATCTACCAAAACTCCTTGATGCCCCAAATGATTGTCTCCTTCATTCTTAATTTTAGAAACCTTAAATTCAAATACTAGGGAGGGGTCAGAACAAGGAGGTTTAGGCAAGCCCTTTCCTTCGAGAAAACTGATACCATCCTTAGCACCATGCGACAAAACTTCGTTTACAAAAGCAATATCAATGGCACTGAAATAGGTAATTTTCAGCTTTCCGTCCTGCATTTCCGAAACCTCGATTTCCTTAGCGCCAATCGATTGCAGACGGTATTTCACAGCGGTCAATACTTTCTGAGCTTCGTCCGCATTGGTAGTGTTAGCCCCGAACTGCACAACGATTTCTTGGTTTGGAACAATAGTGTTCTCAAGCCGTATGCCCATGAAGGCAAGGATCGCCAAAAAAGATAAAAGGGACCATTTAAGGTTCATGCACCAAATATATAAAAATAAAGACTGTGTTTGCACAGTCTTTTTAATTCTAACCCAGGGTTCAAAAAAATCAAACGTCCAACAATGCGTTGGTTTTGCGAACCCCTTCAGCACTTTCAGACATATGCGCCTTTTCGGCGGCATCCAATTCAACCTCAACAATGCTTTCAATACCATTTCTTCCTAGGATAACGGGTACTCCGATACAGATATCGTTCATTCCATACGCTCCATCGAGCAAGGCCGAACAAGGAAACATTTTTTTCTGGTCGCAAGCAATGGCCTGGACCAAAGCAGACACCGCGGCCCCTGGGGCATACCATGCAGAAGTTCCCAAAAGTTTCGTTAGGGTGGCCCCTCCTACTTTGGTATCTTCCATCACCTGTTCCAAGCGTTCTTTTGAAAGAAATTCAGAAACTGGCACACTGTTTCGGGTTGCCAAGCGGGTTAATGGTACCATCCCGGTATCGCTATGCCCTCCTATGACCATACCATCCACATCGCTGATGGGCGCCCCGAGTGCTTCGGCCAAACGGTACTTGAAACGGGCACTGTCCAAGGCACCCCCCATCCCTATGATACGGTTTTTGGGCAATCCAGTTACTTTATGGGTGAGGTAGGTCATGGTATCCATGGGATTGCTCACCACAATAATGATGGCCTCCGGTGAATGGGAAATAAGATTGGTTGCAACGGTTTTAACAATACCCGCATTAATGCCAATAAGCTCTTCCCGGGTCATTCCGGGTTTTCTAGGAATCCCCGAAGTGATCACGCAAATCTGACTTCCGGCGGTTTTGGAATAATCGTTTGTGGAACCGGTAAGTTTGGTATCAAAACCGTTCAAAGAAGCGGTTTGCATCAAGTCCATCGCCTTCCCTTCAGCATAGCCTTCCTTGATATCCAAGAGAACTACTTCACTGGCAAAATCCTTGATGGCGATGTATTCGGCACAACTGGCGCCTACCGCTCCTGCTCCAACAACAGTAACTTTCATTTTGATTTTTTTTAAGTTGAAAAAAAGTTTTTGGTATCCTCGAGGGATTTACCCTGCAAAAGTATCATTTTTAACGCATTCTTCCTATGGAAACGCCCAACAAAAAACCCACTCTTAAACGAAGTGGGTTTCCGATAAATTGAAAGGGTATTTTAGGCATCGATGTTAGCGTAAACAGCATTTTTTTCGATGAATTCCCTACGTGGGGGCACCTCGTCTCCCATTAACATAGAGAAAATGCGATCGGCTTCCGTACCATTATCGATGGTTACCTGCCTTAGGGTCCTGAACTCCGGATTCATGGTGGTTTCCCAAAGCTGATCGGCATTCATTTCACCCAACCCTTTGTAGCGTTGTATGGTTGCACTGCCACCAAACTCCTGATTCCATTGATCGCGTTCCTTATCGTTCCAGGCGTAGGATTTTTTGGAACCTTTTTTAACCAAGTACAAAGGAGGAGTTGCAATATAAACGTGTCCGGCTTCGATCAAATCTTTCATGTATCGAAAGAAAAAGGTAAGAATCAGGGTGGCAATGTGACTCCCGTCAACATCGGCATCACACATAATTACGATTTTATGGTACCGCAATTTTTCCAAGTTGAGCGCCTTGCTGTCTTCATCGGTTCCTATGGTCACGCCCAAAGCCGTAAAAATGTTTCGAATCTCCTCGTTCTCAAATACTTTGTGTTGCATGGCTTTTTCCACATTCAAAATTTTCCCCCTTAGGGGCAAAATGGCTTGAAAGTTCCGGTCACGCCCTTGCTTGGCCGTACCACCTGCCGAGTCACCCTCTACCAAGAATACCTCACACTTGGCAGGATCCTGTTCGGAACAATCGGACAATTTACCAGGCAAACCGGCCCCTCCCATCACGGTTTTTCGTTGCACCATTTCGCGAGCCTTACGCGCTGCATGACGCGCCTGCGCAGCCAAGATGACCTTTTGGACAATGGTGCGAGCATCATTGGGATGCTCTTCCAAGTAATTTTCCAGCATTTCAGAAACTGCTTGGCTGACGGCTGCAGTAACCTCCCTATTTCCAAGCTTGGTTTTGGTTTGTCCTTCAAATTGGGGTTCGGCCACTTTCACAGAGACAATGGCCGTGAGTCCTTCCCTGAAATCGTCCCCAGAAATCTCAAACTTCAATTTGTCCAATAGGCCAGAAGCATCTGCATATTTTTTCAATGTACGGGTTAATCCAGCTCTAAATCCACTTAAATGCGTTCCTCCTTCGTGTGTATTGATATTATTTACGTAGCTGTGTAGGTTTTCATTATAAGAAGTATTATAGACCATGGCCACTTCTACAGGAATGTCATTTTTTTCGCCTTCCATAGCAATGACTTCCGCGATTAAAGGTTCTCGGTTTCCATCTAGAAATTTAATGAACTCCTTCAACCCTTCTTCACTGTAGAATTTTTCGACAGGAAATTCGCCTTTTTCATCCTTTTCCCTTTTATCGGTAAGATAGATACTGATTCCTTTGTTCAAGAAGGCCAGTTCCCGAAGACGACTTGCAAGGGTGTCGTAATTGTATTCCAACGTGACTTTGAAAATTTCAGCATCGGGCTTGAAGGTAACAATGGTCCCCCTGTACTCGGTATCCCCAACAGATTTTACGGGATACAGCGTTTTTCCTCTTTCGTATTCCTGTTCCCAAATCTTGCCATCCCTATGTACGGAAGCCTTTAAGTGTTCCGACAAGGCATTGACGCAACTTACCCCAACGCCATGGAGTCCTCCCGATACTTTATAGGAGTCTTTATCGAACTTTCCTCCTGCACCAATCTTGGTCATTACCACTTCCAAGGCAGAAACACCTTCCTTTTTATGAAGGTCTACGGGAATACCCCTTCCATTATCCTTAACCGTAATGGAATTGTCTTCATTGATCCACACTTCTATGACATCGCAATAGCCAGCCAAGGCTTCATCGATGGAGTTGTCCACCACCTCATACACCAAATGGTGCAGGCCACGAGCCCCAACATCACCGATGTACATGGAAGGGCGCATCCTAACATGCTCCATTCCTTCCAAAGCTTGGATATTATCGGCACCATAGTTGGTGTTTTTCTTTTCTTCGCTCATATATAAAATAGCTTGTTTATTTTGGTTTTTTGATAACAAGCAAATATAACCAAATCCCCAATGAAATCTAGGGTTTTCAATAGTTGAACCGCTTAAGTTATTAACAAAATCCTGTGAAAAAATCCAAAAAAAAACACATTTATATCAAACCAATTACACAAACCAAAGTCCAAGGAAGAACTAAAGTGTTGGTTTTTAAAAATTTTCGGTTTTTCATTAGGTCTTAAGCCACTAAAAACCTATTTTTAGAAAAAATAATCTTATGAAAAAACTACATGCCCTCGCAATTTTTTGCACATTGTTCATTGCTTATAGTGCCCCTACCTTAGCTCAAAAGTTTGATAAACTTGATGTGAGCCCTATGGACTGTGCATCGTATCCCAGTGACTATAAAAATTCCTTAAAGGAAATGAAAATTATTTATAGCCGCCCCCAATTGAATGGAAGGGAATTGGGCACTCTGGCCGTAAACGGGAAAGTTTGGCGTACCGGCGCCAACGAGGCCTGCGAACTTACACTTTACAAAGACATGAAACTGGGTGATTCCCTTATACCAGCTGGAGTGTATACCTTCTACACCATTCCAGGGGAAAGCGAGTGGACTGCCATCATCAGTAAAGATCTGAATGTTTGGGGAGCTTATTTTTACAACGAGGCCAACGATGTGGCCCGTATTACGGTTCCCGTTACCCAATCGGACGAATCGCTGGAAGCTTTTTCTATTGCGCTTGATGGTGGTATGGATGCCATCAATATGCATTTGGGATGGGGCAACGTGAGGGTTATGGTACCCTTTACCAAAATGTAATTAAAAGAAAACTTATCATTGAAACCGAAACCGATTGTTTCGGTTTTTTTATGGGATATTCAAATATTTGTGGGTTTGCAATGAAACCACCCACTTAGGATGCTGCATCACATAATCGACAATCAATGGAATCACCTTGTCGCGCTTACTCCATTCTGGCTGCAAGTATAGTTTACAGTTTGAACCCACTTTTTGGGCTTCCGCTTCGGCAAAACGAAAATCGTCCTGGTTGTAAACAATTACCTTCAATTCGTTTGCTTCAGCATAAATCCCAGGCAACGGGAGCTTCAATTTTTTGGGCGATAGGCAAATCCAATCCCACTGGCCCGTTAGCGGGTAAGCGCCTGAAGTTTCAATATGTGTTGCAAGTTGGTTGGCTTTCAGCAATTCGGTCAAGGGCCCCATGTTCCAGGTAAGCGGTTCGCCACCGGTTACAACAATGGTTTTGGAAAACGAAGCTGCCCTTTCGGCAATGGCAGCAATCGCCGTAGGTGGGTGCAGTGCGGGATTCCAGCTTTCCTTCACGTCGCACCAATGGCAGCCCACATCACAGCCCCCAATACGAATAAAATAGGCCGCAGTACCTTTGTGAAAGCCTTCCCCTTGAATGGTGTAAAAGTCTTCCATCAATGGCAACAAAAGCCCCTGATCTATTTTTTGCTGAATCGCTTCTTGCATGCTGCAAAGATACATGGAAAAGCTAAGTTTTCCTTTTTGAAAAATTTAGGATGTGATTATTTCAGTTACAGCGTGACAATTCCTATTTTTATCAAAAATTTTAAAAATGGCAGATGCACAAGTTTTCTTTGATTACATCAACGAAGGGTATACGACCAAGGGAGATGCCATAGTACTGGGGGCAGCCATGCTGGAGGGAAAAACCATTACCAATGCCTTGGTGAAGGTGCCTCTGAAAACCCTCAACCGTCATGGCCTAATTGCTGGGGCAACAGGAACCGGAAAAACCAAGACCCTTCAGGTATTGGCCGAAAACCTATCAGAAAAGGGAATTCCTGTATTGTTGATGGACATTAAGGGAGATCTTAGCGGACTGGCACAACCCAGCCCGGGGCATCCAAAAATTGACGAAAGGCATGCGCAAATTGGGATTCCTTTTGAAGCCAAAAACTTCCCCGTTGAAATTCTCACACTTTCCGAACAGAACGGAGTGCGGCTTCGCGCCACGGTTAGTGAGTTTGGCCCCGTTTTGATTTCTAGGATTTTGGAGCTTTCCGAAGCACAATCGGGCGTGATGTCCATCCTCTTCAAATATTGCGACGACAATAAATTGCCGTTATTGGATTTAAAGGATTTGAAGAAAATACTCCAGTATGCTTCCGATGAAGGAAAAGACGACATCGAGAAGTCCTACGGAAGGATATCGCCCGCTACCTCTGGTTCCATCCTCCGAAAGATCGTGGAGTTGGAACAACAGGGGGGTGATCTTTTTTTTGGTGAAAAATCTTTTGATACTGATGATTTATTGCGGATCGACGAAAACGGGAGGGGATTCATCAACATTGTTCGGTTGACCGACATCCAAGACCGACCAAAACTATTTTCGACCTTCATGCTGTGCCTTTTGGCCGAAATTTATGCCACGTTCCCAGAACAGGGTGACAGCGGACGTCCCGAATTGGTGATATTTATCGATGAGGCCCATTTAATTTTCAAGGAAGCCAGTGGCGCACTTTTGGATCAAATTGAAAGCATCGTGAAATTAATTCGATCTAAAGGGGTTGGGCTTTATTTCGTTACGCAAAATCCAACGGATGTTCCGGATGCGGTATTGAGTCAGTTGGGTCTTAAAATACAGCACGCCCTTCGGGCTTTTACGGCAAAAGACCGAAAAGCCATAAAGCTAACGGCAGAGAATTATCCGCTTTCAGACTTTTACAAAACCGATGAAGTCCTTACAGCCCTAGGAATTGGTGAGGCCTTGGTTTCAGCCCTTAACGAAAAAGGGATCCCTACCCCACTGGCGGCCACTTTGATGCGTGCGCCCATGAGCCGAATGGACGTATTGGAGGAGGAGGAATTGAAGACCCTTCTAGACAATTCAAAACTCCTAAAAAAATACAACGAGACCATCGATAGGGAAAGTGCTTATGAAATGCTAAACGAAAAAATAGAAATCGCCCATCAAAAAGAAGCCCAAGAAAAAGCGACAAGGGAAAAGGAGGCTGCGCGCCAGAGCACCTCAAGCACTTCATCGAGAAGCACACGCAGTACCAGACGAACCAAGAGTACCTTTGAAAAGGTACTGACCAGCCCTACGGTGATTCGCAGTGTCTTGGGTATATTAACAAAAATGATGAAATAAACAAACCCTATGAAAAAAATACTTATTCCGGTCCTGTTTACCGCCATCCTATTCGTGCAATGTGGAAAAGATGTAGACCCTTACCTCATAAAAAATGGATCCATCGGTAGTCTGACCAAGGAAATCCAAATGCATCAGATCGACTCGATTTTTGGACAGGATTCCATTGTTAAACTGAACCCTATAGAAAATGCCTTAGGGACTCAAGGTGAAGTGGAAATTTACGAAAAAGGAGGTGGTAAACTGCTTTTGCTTTCGCCAGACGATGAAAAAGATCCCAATGCGACCATCACCAACATTCAGGTTTTTGATGAACGTTTCAAAACGGACAAAGGCCTAACCGTAAAAAGCACCTTTGCCGATGTGAAGGCCGCATACGAAATTGCCAGTGTGGAAAATACGATCAACGCTGTTGTAGTCTTTCTGAAAGACAGTGATATCTATCTGACCATCGACAAAAAGCAATTGCCCGAGAATATTCGGTATAACAATTCCAAAATCGAAGCCTCCCAGATTCCGGGTGAAGCCACGTTCAAATACTTTATGATTGGTTGGGAAACCGGAGAATAGTCATGAAATTTTCTAGGGATGTTTCCATACAAAGGAAAAGCGCTATCATTATAGGCCTTACGGTTATATTGGCCATAGCCTTTGAAACATTCCAGCAAATTTACTACATCAGGAAATTTGACCTGGCCGAAGGGGTTTCCTTTTTCACCTTATTGAAAAACCAATCCTACCGCTGGATTGTCTGGTTAGCCATTGGGTTGCTACTGCTTCCCTTTTCTAGGAGATTCGTAAACGAAACCAATTATAGAGCCGGTTTCTTTTTAAGGCATTTGGGATACATCCTTGCCTTGGTGGTAGTCAATATTTTGATTATTTCCTTCATACAGCTATACCTAGACGGGAATGTATTTACGTTTCGAATACTGATTCAAAATTACATTACTTTTTACGTATTCCAGAAAGCCCCCATCTTTACCCTTGGGTACATTGCCATTTCGGTAATCCTCCATTTGCATTTTTTAAACCAATCGTTACAGATACAAGTGCAGAAACTCTCGGAGTTGAAAGAAAACAACCTAAATCTTTACAACAAGCTGAAATCGGAGATTGGGGATAAAACCGAAATCCTTAACATCAAAATTGGAAATCGTCATAAAATCATTCCGGTTACCGATATTGTTTGGATTGAAGCTGATGACTATTGTGCACGCGTACACCTTTCCAACGGAAAATCGTATTCCATGCGAAGCAGTTTGAAAACGCTGCAGGAAAAACTGCAGGCCTCATTCCTAAGGGTTCACAGAAAGGCTTTGGTGAATATGGAAGAGGTGAAGGAATTGGAAAACAGCGAATCCGTGAGCTTGATCCTTAAAAACGAGGTAAAAATACCTGTCTCAAAATCCAAATTGAAAGCCGTAAAGGATTTTTTTCAGTCCTAAGCTTCCCTGCAAAAAAACGACAGCTCCCTGCAAAGCAGGTAAAAGTCGATCCTATTTTACGAGCCCTTGCTGCAATTGGCTGAGCCTTCCCTGCAACCTTCTTTTAATTTCCACGCCCCATGATTTCATTTGAATTGTAACACAAAAACAATGATTATGAAAAAAACAAAACATTTTCTGGGGTTCCTATTGCTAACCGTTTCATTTTGCATGCATGCCCAAATCCGGTATTATGCCAGCAACAGGGCACAAAACGCCATCAATACCTATCAAGAGGACGGAACGTTCATAGAAGAGTTTATTGCACAGAACTCCGGCGGACTTTCCAGTCCGCAGGACATTGTTCTACATCCCGATGGGTTTTTATTGGTGACCGGGACCGACAACGAGCGCATTAAAAAATACGATCTTGAAACTGGAGCTTACCTTGGCGACTGGAGTGATACTGCATTCAGTTTAGGAAGACCGTCCAAAATGAGCATTGGACCAGACAATTTGTTGTATGTTACCCAATGGGGCACTACAGCCCCTACCGCAAAAATTGTTCGCTTTGACTTGGACGGAAATTACCTAGGTCCCTTTACGCCTATTGCTCCCACAGGCCTTGGGCACCTTTGGGATGACAACGGAAATTTTTACTTGGCCGTTTTTGGTGTGAATACCAATGAAGGCGACATCAGAAAATACGATACCAATGGCACTTTTCTTGAGGCCTTTATTGATAGCAGTGTTTTAGAGAACCCAACCTACATTTGGTGGGGCGAAAATAATGAAATGTTTGTTCAGGATTTTACCCAAGGCAAAGTGCTTCATTATGATAGCGATGGCAATTTCTTGGAAGATTACATTACAGGTCTTTTAAATCCCGAAGGCTATGAGTTTCTACCCAACGGCCACCTACTGGTTTGCGAACGGACCGGAAACCAAATCCTTGAATTTGATACCAATGGCACCCTTGTAGGGCGCTGGGACGATGGCGGCACACTAGCCTCCCCCAATTTCATAAAAGCGCTTGACTTAAGTACCCTTAAAACCCAGGATTTTCAACAAAAAAGCGCCTTCATCCTTCCGTCTTTGGGTGTCGAATTTAGGGTCGATACCGAAGCCCTTTTAGGGTTTGACCGATTGGAAGTTTATGACTTGGTTGGAAAAAAAATAGACTCGATGCTGCTTCAAAACCAAACAATATGGAATGCCCAGCCCTTTCCGGACGGAATGTATTTTATTGTGGCAAAAGGCCAAAACAAAAGAGAAAGAGGGCAAAAAATAATGGTTAAACATTGATCCCGATTCACAAAAACCTTCCACTCCAGGAAGGTTTTTTTATTGAAATAGTTGTACTTTAAATGCCCAAAGTCCCTGTGCATGCTTTCTATTTCAGAAAAAAACAATTACCGCAGTGAGCTTTTCCGTCATTTAGATGGAATGGCCATAGCCCCTGTGGCATTTTCGTTGCACGAAAAAGGTGTTTTGAAGTTCCTCTCAGAAGAAGGCCCATCGAACTTAAAAGCTATTTCCAAAATCTTTAAGGCAAATGAAGGCTATTTGAATGTTGCCCTAAGATTACTCGCCTCTCAAGGGTGGTTGGAATATGAAGTGCATACTGGTGATCAAACAGTAATGGTCTCCCAGAATTCGAAAAGTCGAACCGTATTTTCATTGGTAGAACGTTATGAGGACGTTGTTCGATTCCTGAAACTTTCCGATGGGTTTCACCCAAGAAATTTTGACTTGGAACAATTTACAACCCTCAATCGCATTTTCCTGAAATACCAACATAGAGATTTCAATCCCAAATCTGAGAAAACCCTGGAATATGATTTGGAATTCCAAATACAAAAGCACATCGAAGGGTTATTGGTGGGTCCTATCACGGTGCATTTGGGCATGGAAGGCATGTTTCATAAATATTTTATGGAAGCTTCCTTCAGTGCCGACGAATTTCACGAAGATCCGGTTAGCTTTAGTAAAATTCTGGACTTTTTTACATTTTTGGGATGGTTTCAGAAAAAAAACGGGCATTACCGTTTTACTGATAAGGGTTTGTTCTTTGCACGCAGGGCTTCGGCCTACGGGGTTACCGTTTCCTACTTGCCAACTTTCAGGCGCGTAGACGAATTAATTTTTGGAAACGCAACCCTTTTTAAAAGCAACGATCCCAATGCTGCCGAAATGCATGTGGACCGGGAGATGAATGTCTGGGGCAGTGGAGGCGCCCACGCTGCTTATTTCAAAAAAATAGATGAAATTGTGATGGCGCTTTTCAACAGGCCTATTGAAGAACAACCCAAAGGAATCCTCGACATGGGCTGTGGCAATGGCGCTTTCTTGATTCACCTTTTTGAAGTCATTGAACAGCGTACCAAACGCGGTAGTGTTCTGGAAGAATACCCTTTGTTTTTGGTTGGGGTTGACTACAACCGGGCAGCACTAAAAGTAACTCGTGCAAATTTGGTGAAAGCCGATATTTGGGCCAAGGTTATTTGGGGAGACATTGCCAATCCTGCACAACTGGAAAAAGACATCCAAGAAAGCTACGCTATTGAATTGAAGGATTTGCTGAATGTCCGGACCTTTCTGGACCACAATAGGCCCTGGTCATTTCCAAATCAACCAGATCTGGAACGAAAAAGTACTTCGACAGGCGCTTTTGCTTCATGCGGGGACCGACTGCCTAATACCCTTGTGGAAGAAAATTTAAAAGAGCATTTGGAAAAATGGTTGCCTTTTATTGAAACCTTCGGACTTTTAATGATCGAATTGCATACCATTGCCCCCCATATTGCTGCACAAAATGTTGGAAAAACTGCTGCAACGGCCTATGACGCTACCCATGGTTTCAGCGACCAATACATTTTGGAACTCGATGTTTTTCTGAAAGTAATCGAAGAGCTTGGTTTGGAATCAGACCCCAAGCATTTTTCAAAATACCCCAATAACGAATTGGCCACCGTTAGCATCCATTACTTAACCCATAAACACTAAATATGCCTGCAATGTTACGACCCTTCCACTTGGCCATATCCGTTACCCATATTGAAAGCAACCGAACCTTCTACCGCGATGTTTTGGGTTGTAGGGAGGGTAGAAGCAGCGATCATTGGGTTGATTTCGATTTTTTTGGACACCAATTGGTTATTCATTTAAAAACAACCGATTTTGAAGAGGCCCATACCAATCCCGTTGATGGAAAAAACGTCCCCGTCTCGCATTTTGGGGTGGTTTTGGATATGGAAACTTTTGATGCCCTTGCTAGCGATTTAAAGAAAAAAAACATTTCGTTCATCATCGAACCTTACCTCCGATTTGAGGGACAAGTAGGAGAACAGGCCACTATGTTTTTCAAAGACCCGTCTGGAAATGCCCTGGAGTTTAAGGCCTTCAAGAACCTGGATCAGCTTTTTGCGAAATAATTTTTCTCCGACTGAGATGAAAGGGTAAATAGATGAGAAAAAAATAAGGAAAAAGAATGAGTTCGGCCACTAGAATATAGTAGGGCCAATCCCCAAAATAATCCAATAACGAACCGTGTTCCGGCTTGTGGCTGATGAAGAAATAATTGGACCCCAACCACTTGTTCACCAACAACATCAAAATAAAATAGCCTTGAAGGGCCAAAAAGGATTTGAAAATGCTTTTTACGGTGGGGTACATTTTGAACACCACGGTCATGTAAAGGATAAAAATCACCAATCCAGCATGGACAATCCAATATTTCAGGTAGTTGTAATGAGGAAACCCATTAACCAAGTCGGGAGTAATCATCGCTTGGGAGGTTCCGGCCAATATCCAAAAGAGCAAGATTTCATACATCCAACGTTTACGGGTGATTGCAAAAACAGGCAATAGCAAGGAAACGATATTGCATAAATGCAACGGTAGGTCTTCCTTTATATCAAAACCGTTTAGGTAAATTTTGGTGCTGGTCCATGCGATGAGCGTTAGGGAGAGAAAAAAAGCCATGTACATGGCAATTTGCTGTTGTACCCGTTCTTCTTTCTTTTTTGCCCATCTTATGAGCAGGTACCCCATAACCAAAAAAAAGAGCAAGGCAGCCCAATGTTGAAAACCGAACATGGTGAAGGCAAAATTATCCTTGAAGAAAACAGAATCGGACAAACCACGTGTTTAAACCTTGGAAAGATATAAAAAGATTTGTATTCCATTTCATGAACCGTAAGTTCTTCCATGGAAAACCCGTATTTTAGTGAAAACAACCTTCATGAAAACCATTCCGCAGCACATCATCCGTCAAATCTTTATTTTATTGCTCATCATCATTATGGGAGGGCTTATTTTTCGTGAATTACTTCCCTATTTTTCTGGGGTTTTGGGAGCTATAACCCTTTATGTCCTGCTCCGTGGATGGATGGTAAAACTGGTTCGAAAAGGCTGGAATGTGAACTTGGCCTCTACCGTGTTGTGTCTTTTATCCTTTGTAGGCATTTTGCTTCCCATTTCTGGGGTCATCCTTTTACTAGGAAACAAAATAGGCCATGCAGTCAATAATTCGGAACGGGTGATTCATGCCCTTAAAGACCAACTGGAGCTATGGCAATCCCGGCTGGGATTTGATTTGGCTTCAAAAATCGATGTAGGTGCCATTTCCTCTTGGCTTTCCAAAAACCTACAAAGTGTGGCTGGAGGCACTTTTGAAGTGTTTATTGCCATAGGATTAATGTATTTCATCCTTTTTTACTTGCTAACCAATCGTTCCCTCATCAAAAATTCGATCGGTGATTATGTGCCGGTCAACAAAAAAAATTTAAAAGTCATCGGTGAGGAAATCAAAGCCATGGTTCGCTCCAACGCCCTGGGAATTCCACTCGTAGCAATCGCTCAAGGAATTGTAGCATTGATAGGCTTTTTGATTTTTGGGGTTGAAGATCCCTTCTTCTGGTTTGTGATCGTAACCATTGGCTCCATGATTCCATTTGTAGGGACCCTTATTGGAATTGTACCTGTATTCATTTTGGAAATTTCCTCTGGAAATAGTTTTACAGCCTGGGCCATTTTGATTTACGGATTGGTAGTAGTAGGATCCACGGACAATATCATCCGTCTATACGTTTTGAAACGTTTGGACAACGTGCATCCATTGATTACACTCATTGGGGTCATAGTAGGAGTGCCGCTCTTTGGATTTATTGGGCTTATTTTTGGGCCACTGCTCATTAGCCTGTTCTTGGTGCTGCTAACGATTTACAGAAAAGAATACCCTGAAGAAGAAAAGGCTTAATGGCCCATCCGTTGTTTACGGGCCAGCAGGGTGTTTTGTAAAAGCATTGCGATGGTCATGGGACCAACACCTCCGGGAACGGGCGTGATGAAGGAGGCTTTTTTGCTTACATTTTCAAAATCCACATCGCCTTTAATGACATAGCCTTTTGGATGGGAGGCATCGGGGACACGCGTAATCCCAACATCGATAACCACAACACCTTCCTTTACCATAGCTTCGGTTAAAAATTCGGGAATGCCCAAAGCGGCTATGATGATATCGGCCTTTTTGGTGAACTCGGCTAGATTTTCGGTATGGCTATGCGCTATAGTAACTGTACTATTTCCTGCTTTCCGTTTTTGGCTCATTAGGATACTCATGGGTCTTCCAACAATGTGGCTACGGCCTATTACAAGGGTATGCTTTCCTTTGGTTTCTACCTGAAAACGCTCCAATAGCTGCAAAATACCAAAAGGAGTGGCGGGTATAAACCCTTCCATATCCAATGCAATTTTTCCAAAATTTTCTGGGTGAAAGCCGTCCACATCCTTTCTGGGATCTACCGCCATCAATACTTTTTGCTCGTCTATTTGTTTGGGAAGTGGCAGTTGAACAATAAACCCATCAATGGCATCATCCTCATTCAATTCCCGGATTTTATCCAGTAATTCACTTTCGGTGGTGGTATTTGGCAAACGAATTAAGGTGCTTTCAAAACCCACGCGTTCACAAGCCTTTACTTTACTTCCCACATACGTAAGGCTTGCCCCATCATCGCCAACGAGCACCGCAGCCAAATGGGGGACTTTTTCTCCCCTTTCCTTCATTTGTTGCACATGTGCCGCAATCTCATTCTTGATGTCGTTGCTTACCTTTCTGCCATCCAATAAAGTCATAGCTGTTTTGTTTCAAAAAGTTAGTTGTCTATCGCATTTTTCCCATCATCTGCATCATCTTTCGGCCTCCACCTCCTTGCATCATTTTCATCATTTTACTCATTTGGTCGAACTGTTTCAGCAGTTGATTTACTTGTTGGACCGAGGTGCCACTCCCTTTCGCAATACGTTTTCTGCGGTTACCGTTAATGATGGCCGGTGTGGAACGCTCCAACGGAGTCATGGAATGGATGATGGCTTCAATGTGCTTGAAGGCATCGTCATCAATATCCATTCCCTTCAGGGCTTTTCCGGCACCAGGGATCATACCAATCAGATCTTTCATGCTGCCCATTTTCTTCACCTGTTGGATTTGCTTCAAAAAATCATCAAATCCAAATTGGTTTTTGGCGATTTTTTTTTGAAGTTTTCGAGCCTCTTCCTCATCGAACTGCTCTTGGGCCCTTTCCACAAGGGAAACTACGTCGCCCATCCCCAAAATCCTGTCGGCCATCCTAGCAGGGTGAAAGACATCAATGGCATCCATTTTCTCTCCAGTACCGATAAACTTAATGGGTTTATCCACCACACTTTTAATGGAAATGGCCGCTCCTCCGCGGGTATCCCCATCCAATTTGGTAAGGACAACTCCTTCAAAATTGAGTCGATCGTTAAAAGCCTTGGCCGTGTTTACGGCATCCTGCCCCGTCATGGAGTCGACCACAAATAAGGTTTCCTGTGGCTGAATGGCCTTGTGAATGTTGGCAATTTCGGCCATCATTTCCTCGTCCACGGCCAATCGGCCCGCGGTATCCACAATGACTACATTGTGGCCGTTCTTTTTAGCATGGGCGATGGCATTTTGTGCAATTTCAACAGGATTCATGTTGCCCTCTTCGCTGTAAACCTCCACTCCCACTTGGTCGCCTACCACGTGCAGCTGGTTGATGGCCGCCGGACGGTAGACGTCGCAAGCCACAAGCAGTGGCTTTTTACTTTTTTTGCTTTTTAGGAATAACGCCAACTTGCCAGAAAAGGTCGTTTTACCGCTTCCTTGAAGTCCAGACATTAATATGATGCTGGGTGTGGCACTAAGGTTTACCCCGGCGGCATCGCCTCCCATTAACTCGGTGAGCTCGTCCTTTACGAGTTTCACCATTAATTGTCCGGGATGTAGGGTGGTCAGTACATTTTGACCTAAAGCCTTTTCCTTTACGGAATTGGTGAAATCCTTGGCAATTTTAAAGTTAACGTCGGCATCCAAAAGTGCCCGCCGCACTTCCTTCAGCGTTTCGGCTACGTTGACCTCGGTAATACTGCCATGACCTTTTAGGACATGCAGTGCTTTATCCAGCTTATCGCTTAAATTATCGAACATGTAATTCCTTCATTTAAAGAGTGGCAAAGATACAAATTGAAGGGCGAGTGTCAAAGTGTAACGATTCAATAATTCCAACTACAAATAATTTATGTTTGGCTCCTTGGGTAGCATAAAAGCCATGATCGATTCCCTGAAAGGCAACAAAGCCTTACTTCGGAAAAAAATCCTTTTAAGAAGGACCGCTCTTTTTTGAATGGTGACCGAATGGATTTTAAGCAGTCCCGCAAAAAAATTACCAAAGCGCCTATTTCCAAAGAAGCATTAGCGCAAGTTCGCCAAAAAACCGTACTGGAACGTAAAAAGCATTTCAGGCAAACCCTTTTGCTTACCGTGGTGGCCATGCCCATCATTGTGTTGGTAGTGTTTTTTGCCTTTCGTGATTTTTCGTTTGTATTCCCGGGTTCAAGATTTGACGAGCCAAAGCCCACGCCCTCCGAGCTTCTGGCACAAAAAAAAGATAAATACCTCTTTTATCTTAAGGACGGCGACAATTGGCTTCAAAAAAAGAAATTCCACAATGCTATTTTTCAATATCGAAAAGCGACCGAGTTGTTCCCTTCGGAATATGGGGCGCAATACCGCTTGGCCTTGGCCTATAGTTACCAATGCCAGTACCTACTGGAAGGATGTGAAGAAGGAAAGAAAGTGATTACCAATTTAAAGACACAGTTTCCAGGTGACCCTGCTGTTGACGAGCTTTCGTTAATTTTGAATTGATTCCATGGTTTGTTTTTCATAAAATGAAAACCGCCTTCTGAAAACATCAGAAGGCGATTTTGCAACTAACTAACCAATCAAATATGAAACTATGGCGGTTTCAATATCAATTACAGATTGCGATGATCTGTAGAATTTCGTTTTTTAGGTCTTCATTGGAAAAAACCCTTCGCGTAATTTCACCATTAATCTTTAACGTTATGGGGTAATTGATGGCCACCAAACGATCGGGGTCGATGGTTTCTAAGGCGTTGAATGTATCCCAATCGTGCTGCAGTACGAGCGTTTCAAAATAATTGTTTTCGGCATCATACAATGAGATGCTTATGGGATAGTTGAAATCGATACAGGTAATGATATCATCATAGAGTTGCCCACTATGGCAATTGATGATGTACTGCTGGAATTCGGAAAGATTTTCCACGTCCAATTCAACATAATCGGCCACGGTGATGGTAATGGGGAATTGCGGTACGACCTGGGCATCGGCTCCAATCATGGTCAGATCTTTGGATGAAATCATCTGGTGCTGAACGCTATCGATCCATAGTCCGTAGGGAAAATTGATGCTGAAACACGGCGCACTGTCCACTCGGTCATCGAACGACCCATCGTGTGATGCCACGGACTTGATGTAAGCAGAAAGTTGGGCATCGAGCAGGAACGATGATTCCTCCTGATTTTCAACAACTTTATATTCTTCTTTCTGGCAGCTATTCAAGACAACCGCACAGATTAGTACCATTAAATACCTCATTCCATTTTTTTCAACTAATTATGGAACAATTTAAAAAGAAAAATTCCTACCCGCAATATTTTATATCTTTACGAAAACTGCTTTTATGAGCAAACCCCTTTTTGAAAATGTTTGCAAAGAAGAAATATTTGCCCAAATCTACCAAAAATGGGCCACGCATTTGCACAATTTCCTTTATTACAAGTTTGGGGAACAGGTAAACCCAGAAGATAAGGTACAGGAAGCCTTCATTAAGCTCTGGAAACATTGCAAGGAAACACCCATTGACAAAGCCAAAAGTTTCCTCTTCACCGTGGCAAACAATTTGAGTCTTAACGAAGTGAAGCATCAAAAAGTAGTGCTGAAGTACCAACAGGAGCGCCCCCAGAGCAGTTCGCCCGAAACGCCCCAATTTCTTTTGGAAGAACAGGAGTATCTTCAGAAGTTGCAACAAGCCCTGGCCCAATTGTCCGATGGCCAACGAGAGGCCTTTCTCTTGAACCGGATTGAAGGTAAAAAACATAAGGAAATTGCAGCGATTTTGGGCATTTCCAGGAAAGCGGTGGAGAAGAGAATCTATACCGCCCTGGAAAAATTACGTAAGGATATTGATAAAATTTGAAGATGGGGGTAGGAATTTTAAACGTTTGATTGTTATACATACGAATTGACATGAAAAAGGAAGATTTAATTATCAAGTGGCTGGACAACAGCCTTGATGAAAAGGAGCAAAAGGCGTTCGAGCAATTGGACGCCTCTAGTTCTTTTAAGAAACTAGATGCTGCCCTGCAACACTTCAAAGCACCGGCATTTGATGTTGAAAATCAATTCCAAAAACTCCAAGCAGCAAAAGCGGCCAATAATCAAGCCTTTCCCATACGTAGGTTGGTTGGAAGTATTGCGGCTATTTTTATTGTGGCCATAGGTTTGTATTTTGCCTATTTCAATAATTCCAACGATACCTTTTTAGCCCAAAACTCTGAACAAACTACTTTGTACCTTCCAGACAATTCATTGGTTATTCTCAATGCGGGTTCTAAATTGCTGTACGATAAATCGCATTGGGACGAAAATCGTTCCGTTGCGCTAGAAGGGGAAGCGTTTTTTAAAGTTAACAAAGGCAGTGCATTCACCGTGAAAACCGCCCAAGGGAAAGTATCCGTTCTAGGAACCGAGTTTGACGTTAAGGCCAGACAAGATTATTTTGAAGTTTTTTGTTTTGAAGGCCTGGTCTCGGTTGAGTACCAAAGCACTAATACAAAACTCCCTGCAGGACACGGTTTCAAAGCTTTTTTGGATAAAACCATCGAGGAAACGACGCTCCGCTCTAAGCCTGATTGGCTCGAACAGCATTCCGCATTCAAGAGTGTTCCCTTTTTTGAAATTGCCAATGAACTGGAACGGCAATACGATATTGAGCTTACTTACGATGCCGCCCTAAAAAACATCTTACTCACTACATCCTTTCCCCATAAAAATTTAGATGCCGCCTTGCAAGCTATCACAATTCCCCTTAAATTGTCTTATCAAATTAACGGAAATCAGGTGGTGCTTAAATCGCAAAAGTAGTGATCTGGAAAAAAAAAGGCCTTCTTCTTTCTTTTTTCTTACTTTCCTTCCTCTCTTATGCTCAGGAAAAGGTACGCCTACGTGCATTCCTGGAAACCTTGGAAACCCGTTTTGAGTGTAAGTTTTCCTTTAAGGATGCTGATCTCACATTTCATCAAATACAGCCACAAGAATTCGACGGGCTTACAGCTGCACTTGCATACCTTCAGGATCAAACCCTTTTTAAATTTACCCCCATTCAGGACAATACTATTGCAATAAGTAAAAAAGAAGGGCTTATCACTGTATGCGGACAAGTAGTAGAAAGGGTTCAAAATGTAAACTTCCCGGATGTGGTGGTTACTTCACCTTACCAACAGCTACTTACCGACCAAGGGGGGCGTTTTACCCTTCAATTGAATGGTGCAAATGAAGTCGTTTCATTGCAGTATACAGGGTATGCAAATCTTAAGTTTGTAGGAAGCGAGTTGGAAAAGAATCCTTGCCAAAAAATATTTCTTTCCCGTCAAATAGAGCTACTCAAACCTGTTACCTTATCCAACTACTTCGTAAAAGGAATTTTCAAAAACCTGGATGGTTCCCTTACGGTCAATTACAACGATTTTGACATTCTTCCCGGTTTGGTCGAGCCCGATGTCTTGCTCACCGTACAAGCATTGCCAGGCATACAAAGTGTAAACGAAGCTGTTTCGTACCTGAACATCAGGGGAGGTACCAACGATCAAAACCTTATTTTATGGGACGGTATCAAAATGTATCAGAATGGCCACTTTTTTGGTTTGATATCGGCTTTCAATCCTCAATTAACTGAAGAACTTACCTTAATCAAAAACGGTACAACTGCTTCGTTGGGTGATGGCGTTTCGGGAGTATTGTCCATGAATGGATCTAGCAACATCAATACACAACTCCGAGGAGGAATTGGATTTAACCTTATCAATGCCGATGCTTATGTCGATATCCCGCTAAGCGCTATTGGTTCCATACAGGTATCTGCCCGAAAGTCGCTAAACAATTTGGTAAAAACCCCTACCTACAAATCCTATTTCGATCGGGCATTTCAGAATACGGAAGTGACCAATTCGGGAGAAACCTTCTCTACTTCGGATGATACCTTTTCATTTTATGACACAAGCATCCGGGCACTTTTTCAGCCAACCGAAAAAGACCGATTCAGGGCAAATTTCCTGCTTTTGGGAAACCAGCTCGAGTTTTCGGAAAATGCCATCGTCGATCAGGAATTCCAGTCGCTTCGAAGTGATTTGATGCAAGACAACATTGCCGGAGGTTTTTATTACCAGCGTTTTTGGACCAATGACTTTCAAACGGACGTGCAACTATACGGAAGTTCCTATCTTTTGGAAGCCACCAATTACGACATCCTTAACGACCAACGGTTAGTACAACAAAATAAGATACTCGAATCTGGATTGAAAGTAAATGGGCACTTGCAACTATTGAATAACCTTCAAGCGCATTTTGGATACCAATTGAATGAAACCGGTGTCACCAATTTTGAACAGATTAACAATCCATTTTTCGAACGAACAGACAAACAGGTATTGGTTACCAACAGTGCTTATGCCGAAGCTAAATTTCGCCCGTTTGAACACACCCTGTTGAATGCCGGTTTGAGGGTAAATTTGGTAAGCAAATTCAATGAAGTGCTTTGGGAACCAAGATTCAGTTTTAGCCATCAGTTTTTAAACTATTTCAGTTTTGAAATCTTAGGCGAGTTTAAAAGTCAAACGACCTCACAAATCATCGACTTCCAAAACGACTTTTTGGGCGTTGAAAATAGGCGTTGGGTACTTTCCAAACCCAATTCCATCCCCATCTTAAAGAGCAAGCAATTGTCTACTGGAATTTCGATGAATCGTAAAGGTTGGCTCATCAGTGTGGAGCCGTACCTAAAAAAGGTAACAGGAATTACGACCCAGAGTCAAGGATTTCAAAATCAATTCCAGAACGAGAAAAGCCATGGGGATTATACCACTTATGGTATAGACTTCTTAGTAAACAAGCGGTTTCGAAAAATCAATTCCTGGTTGAGTTATTCCTATGCGAAAAATGATTATTATTTTGAAAGCCTAAACCCACAGAAGTTTAGAAACAATCTCGATATCCGCCATACCTTTACCTGTGGCATTGATTATTCGTTGAATCAGTTCAATATTGCGGCAGGGTTGAACTGGCATTCCGGTAAGCCCACCACACTTTTGGTGCCCAGTGAAGAAGTACTCGACGGCGAATTGAATTTTTCTTATCCCAATAGCGCCACGATTCCCGATTACATCCGGTTGGATGTTTCGGGCACCTACCAGTTTCAGTGGGGAGAAAAGACCAAGATTTTTATAGGAGCTTCCCTTTGGAACTTAGTGAACAGGGACAATGTTATCAATCATTTTTACCGACTTCAAGAAGATGGGGAGGTGGAAGACGTTAAAGAGCTAGCACTGCAATTAACTCCCAATTTCACCCTCAGGGCTTATTTTTAAGATAAAAAAAACCGGACCCCCCTCACAGGGCCCGGTTTCTTGGGGCAAAAAAGGCATGTTATAATTTTTCGAAGGTAAGGTAATCGGTACCACCATTACCACCACTCACATCAATCAATTCAATTTTAGTATTGGATACCGAGATGAAGTCCCAATCGTCGATTAAGTCGTCAAAATTGTGACTGTTGGGGACAGAAAAGAAGATATTGAAATCGTCATCTTCAATGGAGTTGCCATCGTCATCTGATGAAGAATTGCTACTACTGTCCGTGATGCTCCAGGTTCCATTGATGGTTTCCGAGCCATTGGTTGCAACCAAGGTCCCATCGGCATTGAATGTAAATTGGTACCCATTGAAGTGGTTGGTTTCATCTTGGCCCGAATCCTGGAAAAAGGTAATGACCCAGGCCCCGTTTTTGACCACTTGCGTCGTCTGATCTGCACTAGTGGTATTGGGAGTAGTGTTGTTGCTAGAAGAATCATCTTTAGAGCAAGCTGCAAAAACAAGGACCAAGGTACTTACCATAAGGGTATTAAACAGTTTCTTTTTCATAGTATTTCGAATTTAAAAAGTTAGGGGTTAAAGTATTTAAAAAATGGTAGTTATAATTTTTGCAAGACCAATGTATCGGTACCACCTCCACCGCCGCTTACATCTTCCAAATTGATGGTATTGGCGGTATAGCTAAGTACGTCCCAATCGTCATTGAATTCATCAAAAGGCGCTTGGGTTCCAAAATCGAGCACCAAGTCCAAATCGGAGGTCCCTACTACTTCCCAAGTGCCAGTATACGTGTATTGAGCATGGGTAGCCACCACCGTGCCAATGGCGTTGAAAGTGATGCTGAAATTACTGTAATCACTGGTTTCGTCGTTTCCATCATCAAGGTAGGTTGCCACATACCAGGGGCCGTTTAGGAGCTTGTCAATAAGATCTTGACCACCGCCTCCACCTCCGCCACAATCGGTGTAGGGATCTCTTCCGAAGAGCAGGGTATCGGTACCTCCATTGCCTCCACTCAAATCTTCCAAGTGAATGGATTCGGTGTTGTAACCAAGCAAGTGCCAATCGTCGTCGTTAAGATCTTCAAAAGGATCGTTGGTACTTTGCAATTCAAAATTGAAGAATACGTCTATATCGTCCCCGCTGGTAGAAGTGGACCAAGTCCCATTTCGAGTGTCTGAAATACTGGTTGCGGTAACCGTACCATTGTTATTGAATTGGAATGCATAGGCTTCGAAGTTGCAAGTTTCGTCATCATCGCTATCCATGAAAAGATTTACGTACCATGTCCCTGAAGACAAAACGTCCTCAAAACCACTGGTACTGATAGATTGCGAGCAGTCTGCCTGAGTTATGGCATTCAACAATTCCTGATTGGTGGCCGCTTGGATAGTTTGCCCATTTACGACGACGCCCATGGGAAAATCGATGGCAATGTAAATATTGGTTTCCAAATAATTAAGGTAATCAAACCATTCGTAATCGTCTCCCAAGGTGACAAATCCCGTTTGTTCGTTGCTACTATTATAGATATAACAGGAAATGGGGTACAGGAATTCGACACAGGCAAAGGCATCATCAATGGTGTTTTCGCAGGAAGTAGCAATAGCATTCAACTCTGTTTGCGAAGATACCGTTAAGGTACTGAAATCTTCAAATCCTACGGTAATGGGAAACTGGATCACTAGTTGGTCTACATCGGTGGAAGATTGGTCAAAAATGGCTTGCACTTGCGCCACATCATTTAAGGAGTTAAGCGTTACCGTTTGACTGTTGGCTTCAACAGTGATAGGAAAAACGACTTTCAGGCAACTGCTACCATCGATAAGGTTGTCCTGCGTTCCATCATTCTGCGAAGCACTGATCAGCAATTGGGTAAGTTGTGAATTGGCAGATATGGTTTGGGGATTATTGGTATCGTCAATAAATTGTTTTTCTTCCTTCTGACAGGAACCCATCAGCAACATCCCTAAGCTTAGGGACAAAATTGGGATGAAGTTTTTTTGTATCATTTTGACAAGAATCATTTTATGGTTGAAACAGTTATTTATACTTTTACCCTACCAATGACCAAAAAAAAAAAAATTATCTTTTGGTGCATTTTTTACCAACCTTATGGCTGATAACGTCTGTTCTGAAACTACCTTCAATAAAATTTATGCACAATGGGGCAAACCCATTTATAATTTTATTTATTTCAAATGTGGCAACGAAGATCAAGCAAACGATTTGGTACAGGAAGCGTTTATCAAACTATGGCAACATTGTACCAAGGTGACCCAAGACAAAGCTAAATCATTTTTGTATACGGTGGCCAACAACCTCTTTTTGAATGAGGTTGCACATCGAAAAGTGGTTCTGAAACACGCGCAACTACAGCCACGAAAAGTAGATGGCCAGTCTCCCGAATATTTATTGGAAGAAAAGCAATACCAGCAAAAACTGCAAAATGCCATCGCCAATCTCACCGAGGCACAACGAACTGCTTTTTTACTGAACCGCATAGAAGGAAAAAAATATACCGAAATTGCCGACATATTGGACATTTCCATAAAAGCGGTCGAGAAAAGGATGAGTCAGGCATTGGCTGCTCTTCGGAAGGAAATTGAAGAACTTTAAAAAAAAGGTAGGGTAAAAAGTCATTAAACTGTTTTAATAGCGATACTGAAAAAAATCATGGATATCGATACATTATTACATAAATACTTGAACGGCGAAGCCACAGTTGAGGAGATTTCACAGCTGAAGGCCCATCCCGAATTTGCTTCCTACCTAAAGATTGCAGAGGCGACCCGCAAATTTGAAGCACCCAATTTCATGGATGCAGAGAACCTGACGGCCATTCAAAATTCCATTAAAAAGCAACCAAAGGTTCGCAGTATCAATTCGCTACAGCGGTTTATGCGGATTGCCGCGCTTTTTGCCGTAGTGATTGCTACGTATGTGTTTGTTTCGAACAGGGATACCAAAATCGTTACCCAAATTGCGGAACACGAAACCTTTGAGTTACCAGATCACTCGGAAGTTACCCTGAATGCCATGTCCAAAATTACCTTCAATAAAAAAGATTGGAAAAAAGAGCGTGCGCTCACTTTGGAGGGTGAAGCCTTTTTTAAAGTAGAAAAAGGTGAAAAATTTCAGGTAAACACACCGCAAGGGAGTGTTGCTGTTCTCGGCACCCAGTTCAACGTTTATGTAAGAGGCCATCAATTTTATGTGCAATGTTACGAAGGGCTAGTTTCGGTCAACTTCAATGGCAACGACATTAAAGTTCCTGCGGGAAGTTATGCCCAAATTGAAAACAACCAACTGCTTGCACTTACCAAGGCCGAGGGAACGGCACCTTCATGGGTTGATTTTGAAAGTTCCTTTTCCGAAGCATCCTTGGAAGCGGTCTTAAACGAATTGGAAAGGCAGTATCCCATCACCGTTAAAAATAAAACCATTGCAGAAAATAAATTCACTGGAAGTTTCACCCATAAAAATTTGGAGGTGGCACTACGATCCATCTGTGAACCCTTGCAATTGGAATTTAAAATCGACGATGATGAAGTGATGCTTTATGCAAAAAACAGCAACTAGACCACTTTTTCTTTTTTTAACCCTAATTACCTTTTTTTTCTTCCAGCAATCCCATGCTCAGGAAGAAGACAAAGTGTATCTGCTCCAATACATTCAAACACTCGAGACCAATTTTGATGTTCGTTTCTCTTATGTTGCTGATGAATTGAGCACTGTTTTGATTGTTCCTCCCAATGCTTCAGCCAACTTAGAGGAACGGATTGCCGTTTTGAACCGCACTACCCCATTTCAATTTTCAAAAATCAACGATAGGTATTATTCCATCTCCAAAAAAGAAATCGACAACCCCCTGTTGTGCGGAAAGATTTTAGACGGAACAAACGGAATACCGCTCCCTAACGCAGCCGTCCAATTTAATGGAGGCACTACGGGAACGGTAACCGACAAACAAGGCAACTTCCAATTGGCGGATCCAGAAGGTATAGAAAGCATTACCATATACTATACCGGTTATGAACCCATTGAGGTAAAGCCAAAAGACTTGAAGCCTTCTTGCCCCACTTTTTTTCTTTTTCCAAGCATATCAAAGTTGGAAGAGGTATTGGTAAGTGGTTTTCTAACCCGAGGAATCAATCGGAACAAGGATGGAGCCACGAGTTTGGACACCAACAATTTTGGTCTTTTACCCGGTCAAGTTGAAAATGACGTCTTACAAATGGCACAAGCCCTTCCGGGAATAGAGAGCATTAACGAAACCATCTCTACCATCAACATACGAGGAGGCACTAACGATGAAAACCTTATTCTTTGGGAAGGAATCCGCATGTACCAAACCGGTCATTTTTTTGGATTGATTTCCGCTTTCAACCCCAATCTTACCGAAACACTCAGTATTTATAAAAATGGCACCCCTGCCCAATATGGTGAAAGTGTTTCGGGAGTGATCTCGATGAAATCCAACGATCAAATTCCAAAAAAGTTTCAAGGGGGTGCAGGATCGAACCTTATCAACACCAATGCCTTTTTAAAGGTTCCCATTCTAAAAAACCTAGGGGTTCAGGTTTCGGGAAGGACCTCCATCAATGGACTAGTTAAAACTCCTGTGTACAACAATTTTTCTAATAGGGTTTTTCAGGATACGGAAATAACAAACAACCAAAATTCCGAAGCGTTTACTGGGGTACTTTTTAAGGAGGATTTTTACTTTTTTGATGTTGGTGGAAAACTGCTTTGGGATGCAACGGAGGACGACCAAATTCGTGTCAATTTCATCGCCATGGAGAATCATTTTGAATTTGCAGAGATTCTTTCCGGAAGTCAAGAAACCAGTAGGCTCGAGCAAAAAAGTGAAGCCGGAGGTTTTTCTTGGAAAAGGAATTGGTCCAGTAAATTCACTACCCAGCTTTCTGCACAAGCCTCGCATTACTTGTTGGATGCTTTGAATCGTGATATTTTTACTTTTCAAGAAATCAACCAAGAAAATGAAGTCTTGGACTTAAGTGCTCATTTAGATACGGAGACCCAACTAAATGAGGGCTGGAAGGTGCAATCGGGATACCATTTTTCCGAAATTGGGGTTTCGAACCTGCAAGATGTTAACTTACCTCGTTTCAGGGATTTTGAAAAAAACGTATTACGGACCCATGCCCTTTATGCAAACTTGATGTATCTCCCACCCGGTAAAAAGTCTAATATGGAGTTTGGGCTCCGTGGCAATTATTTTGAAAAATTTGATAAAATACTATTGGAACCACGGGTACATTGGTATCAGGAGATTACAAATGGTTGGGGGGTGGAACTATTAGGAGAACTAAAAAGTCAAACCCTCACACAGCGGATTGATTTGCAAAGTGATTTTTTGGGCATTGAAAAGCGGCGCTGGGTTTTGGCCGATGAAAACAGCATTCCAATTAAAATGAGCCAACAGGCATCCTTGGGGGTACTCTATAACAAAAAGGGGTGGTTTTTCAACCTCGAAGGTTTTTATAAAAAAGTGAAGGATATTACCAGCAAAAGCCAAGGGTTTCAGAATCAATTCCAATTTGTTGCCAATTTGGGAAATTATGAAGTTTATGGTCTGGAGTTAACATTGAACAAAAAAATTGCCCATTTCAGCAACTGGGTAAGCTATGGCTTTGCCAAAAACGATTATCAATTTGATGCATTCACCCCTTCAATGTTTTCAAATAATTTGGACATCCGTCATACCTTTTCTGCAGCGACATCTTACCACAACAAAAATTTCAAATTGGCCCTCGGTATCAATTGGCGAACGGGCAAACCCTACACCATTCCAAAGCCCGAGGACCCACTTACCGGAGGCGAGGGTTTTTTTGAGATTGATTACGACCAACCCAACCAAGAACGATTGCCAGATTATTTCCGAATGGATTTTTCGGCAGAATATCGTTGGGACATTTCTGAAAAACTTTTGGCCCAATTCAATTTAGCTTTGTTGAATCTTACGAACCAAAACAACACCCTCAATATCCGTTATACCCTTGAGGACGCTACAAACCCTGTTTCGGACATCAACCGAATCGAAGAAGTTTCCCTAGGATTTACCCCCAACTTTTCGATACAAATTTTCTTTTAGCTTCCATACGGGAATTCATGGATTTTTTAAAGCTAAGGGTTTTCAACGATACCTAATTTTTTTAGTATCAATAGTTTAGCACTTTAGTAAAAATCTTAATTCCAAACGACCATGAAAAAATTAATTCTAGCCTTTACACTGTGCGCATTGGCCTTCAGCACCCATTTACAAGCACAAAACTGCAACCAAGGAGCCAATCTGGCCCAAGATATGTGGGAAGCCTGGGGACCCTGGCAGCCTAACATAAGTTTGATTCCCTTCAAAAACGAAGTCAACCAAATCAAAAGTGCATGGAATGCCATTGCCGGAAATTCGAGTGCCACCATCGGTCCACGCTTTTTGGAATTGGACGGGGGCAACGAAGAAGGGACCATCCTTGGCCAAACTAAAAGAACTTTTGTAACTCCTCCCTCATTTGACGATACCGTTGAGATTACCATCAATAAATACGACGGAAAAGCAAAAACCGGTGTGGTAATTTGTGTTCAAGGTCAAGATGGCGTCACTACGCAAAAAGCATCTTACGAATTTCCCAATGAAAACAACGGGAAGGTAAAAAAGTTTACCCTTAACAACGTCCGTGGGAAAATCATCATCATCGCCATGAAGAACCTTTCCGTGGGCAACAAGTTCAAATACCGCGTCAACGGGAAGAAAAAATAGTAGAATATAACGGGGCATTTTTCAATGCCCCTAATCCTTTTACCAATGAAATCATTTTTAATTGCATGCTTTTTTGTTCCGTTAGCCATGGCAGCACAACCAACCATTTATGCGATAGAACCTGTTCCCAACCAACAAGTAAGCTATTTGGGCAATCTTGCCGAAGGATCTTTTTTGGACGACCTTAGCTGGGCATGGAACAGCAGCAATGCTTGTTTTCCGGAAACACAAAAGAGTAAATTCACTGGAAAACATGTATTTTTTACGGGTATCATCCCCAAGTACAGTGAAATTACCGTCACGGTAATCCCTAATGACCCTACGGCAAATTTTAGCATTTATGCCTACGAAATTGGTGCCAATAGCAACGCCTTGGTCCCTGATTTGCCCAGTTGCATCCGTTGCGAAGCCGATCACAAACAAGAACGGAATTTTCGTGGAAGGGAACCGCAGGACCACACCCGCAAAGTAACCAATTTGGTTGCCATCAATACCCCCTACCGAATGGTAATTGGGGTAACCGGAGCTGACGGATTGGAAGAAGGCGAATTTACCTTGTTGGTTGAAACCAAATCTAAATAAAATCATTATTTTGACTGTGTAAAACTACCCCTCTAAGCACAATGATTTTAAAAAGAAGATCATTTTTATATGTTGTCATTGCGGTATGCTTTAGCATACCGCAATGTGCATTCTCGCAAGAAGCAGCAAAAAAACGCATCGATAGTGTCCTAAAAACACTGAACGGCAAGGCCTATGAAGAAAAAAAGGATGCCTACGACTTCATCAACGAGCTGATCCTAAAAGAAAACAAGGAGGCACAATCCCTTTTTGAATATGCGATTTCCAAGGATAGCACCGATTTGGGAAGAATGGTACTCTATACCAAGTACAGTCAAAAACTTTCTCAACTTGGGCTTACGGATGATGCGTTGCAAATTAAATTGCTGGGATTGGAATTGGCAGAGAAACTTCATGACGAAACGGCGGTTATGGAATACCATTCTTCCATTGGGATAACCTATCTGTACCAGAGTAAGCCTGATAAAGCCACCTACCATTTTAACGAGGCTCAGAAAATTGCAGAGAAAGAGGAGCATCGCGATTATTTATGGAACATTTATTATGGTAAAGGTCTTTTGCAACTCATGCTAGGAAATGTAGAAGAAGGAACCAACAATTACCGAAAAATGTGGGAAGTCGTGAAAGAGTATCCTAACAGCTCCACCAAGCGATTTGCATTGTACATTTTAGTGGACCATTTTTCCCAAATAGATTACCCTACAGAATTGGCCATCTTTACTGAGGAACTTTCTCAACTCTACGAGGAAGTTCATCCAAACACTCCTGCCGGCCACATGCCCATCAAAAATATTTTTGAGAAAAGGGCCGACCCCTCCAACCTTCCAAGACTTAAGGAGGCCATCCGCATTAGTGATAGCCTCAACAGCATCAATTCACTCTGCTATACTTCGGTGGCACTTGCAGATACCTATGTTAAAATGAAGCAACCGGAAAAGGCCATTCCCTATTTGGAGCGTGCCCTTCAAAAACTGAAAACTGTAAACAAGCCACAAGTAACATTGGATGTGTTAACCAAAATGGCTTCTGTAAACGAAGCAGCAGAAAAATATAAAGAAGCATACCAGTACAAAATTTTGGAAGCTACCATGCGCGATAGTGTGAATTCTAACAACATGCAACGCAACATCGCCGAATTGGAAGTGAAGTTCGACACGGAAAAAAAAGAACGGAAAATTTTGGAGCAAGACCTTACTATAGAAAAAGAAAACCGGCAAAAACATCAAATAATGATGGGGCTCATTGCGTTGGGCCTTCTTCTCCTGCTTTCGTTTGTCTTTTTCAGGAAACGACTCAAAGACCAAAAAACCATTGCCCAACAAAAGGAAGCCATTCAAAGCCAACAGATCGTAGAACTGCAACAAAAAAATAAATTACTTGCCTTGAACAGTATGATTGAGGGTCAGGAAGCTGAACGCCTCCGTATTGCAAAGGACTTGCACGATAGTCTTGGAGGATTGCTTGCTACAGTAAAAGCCCATTTTACGACCATACAAAAGGAAATTGAACAACTGGAAAAACTCAACATTACTGAAAAAACCAACAATTTGATTGACGAAGCCTGTATTGAGGTGCGCCGAATTTCCCATAACATGATGCCCCACGCCTTGAGCATTTCTGGATTAAGGGGCGCTGTCGAGGACATGGCAGAAAGCCTCCGGGCCGAGGGGTACGAAGTGCAATTGGAAATTGGCAAGCTTCCCGACGCCATGGAACCCACCAAAGAAGTAATGATCTACCGCTTGCTACAAGAAATTATTTCCAACATCCGAAAACATGCCAAAGCTTCCAAACTGCTGATTCAATTATTAAGGCATCAAAATGAATTGCACATTTTGGTCGAGGACAACGGCAAGGGATTTGATTACGACGCCGCAACTGAAAAAGGCGGACTTGGATTGAAAAGCATTAACAGCCGCGTACAATTTTTGGACGGAACGATTCAATGGGACAGCCAATTGGAGCAGGGAACAAGTATTACCATAAACCTTCCTACCTCATGATACGTGTTTTGATTGTAGACGACCACAAAATGGTGATCGAAGGAATGAAACTGTTGCTTCAAAATCATCCTAACATCGAAGTTGCAGGTACTGCATTGAGTGGTGAAGAAGCCATCGACCTACTCCCAAACCTGTGTCCCGATGTAGTACTTCTGGACATCAATATGCCCGGGCTCAATGGCATTGATACCTGTAAAAAGCTTTTGGAACTTCAACCCATCCTTAAGGTTATTGCCATTTCCATGCATAAGGAAAGTAGCCTTATTAAATTGATGCTCTCCAACGGAGCCAAGGGCTATGTTCTTAAAAACGCGGGGCAAGATGAGGTAATTGAGGCAATTGAAGCGGTCTACATGGGTAAGACCTATTTGGATGAAACCGTAAACGAAATCATTGTAAGTAGTGTTACCAGTGCAAAATCATCTAAAGTTGAAAGTCCATTCCCCAGTCTTTCCAGAAGGGAAAAAGAAATTCTGGCCCTCATCCTAGAAGAGTATACTACTCAAGAAATTGCCGACAAACTTTTTATCAGCTTTGGCACGGTAGAGACCCACCGACGTAACATGCTCATTAAAACCGGGGCTCGAAACACGGCTGGCTTGGTACGGATTGCCTTGGAATATGAATTGCACAAATAACCAACATCGATATACCATGAAAAAATTATTCGTTTTAATTGCCCTGGTTCTCTTGGGATCCTGTGCTTCTGAAAGTGAACAAAAAGGGCTTCAAGCCATTTCGGCTGAATATGAAGGAAATGCTACGTACTCCAAAAGTTTCAACAGCAGTATGGGGCAGCAAACGTTCAAGAGTTTCAACGTTCGGTTAAGCAATTCGGCCCGAATCGATACGTTGCCTCCGGCCGTAACCACTGGAAATATTGCCCGCATGGCCTATGAATCCTTTTCGGAGAAAGAACGTAGTTCCTACACCCATGTTTCGGTGGAACTCATCAATTCCAAAAATGACACTGCCAGTTACCAATACCCGATGAGCATTTTGCCAATCCTTGCACAAAAGGCCAAAACTTTCAAAGATTTTTCCGCGCATTTGGTGAGAAGGGATTTCAAAAAAATCGATGCGTTGAAAAACGATGAAGAGATCCCTGGGGCCATTGGGGAGCGCATTGGGATAACGCTGTCTGAAATGGAAAAGTCGTTTGGAAAATTGACCGCTTACGAATCCTTCGGAATTTCTGAAATAGAAGATGCCAAAGGAAGCGCTTATCAATACCAAGGCTATTTGGTATTTGGGAACGGCATTCGCAAACCTTACTTTGTATTTGTAGACACCAAACCTGAGGATGATAGAATGATTGGCTTCAGGGTACGCTAAAAAAAGTTACATCCGCTCCGGAACTGCAATCCCTAAAAGGCCAAAAGCCGATTTGATAACAGCCGCTACTGCAGAGGCCAGCTCTATCCTAAAGGATTTTTCTACATCCGTATCGGCGCCAAGAATGGAAACGTTTTGGTAGAATGAATTGAATTCCTTCACCAAATCGTAGGTGTAATTGGCAATTAGTGCCGGACTATAGCTGGATGCAGCTTCTTGGACTTTTTCGGGAAAGGACTGTAGTTGCTTCAGCAGTTCCTTTTCCTTTTCATGCAGCTTAAGCGACGTTATTGGCGCCTTTGATGAAATACCAGACTCGTTGGCTTTTCTGAGAATCGACTGAATCCTTGCGTAGGTATATTGTATGAAAGGACCAGTATTTCCTTGAAAATCGACACTTTCATTAGGATCGAACAACATGCGTTTTCTGGGATCCACTTTCAACATAAAATACTTCAAGGCCCCCATCCCAATGGTTTTGTAAAGTTGCTCTTTTTCGGTTTCAGAAAGATCATCGATCTTCCCCAACTCTTCCGAAATACTTTTGGCCGTTTGGCTCATTTCGGCTATTAAGTCGTCTGCATCGACCACCGTACCTTCTCTACTCTTCATTTTTCCACTGGGTAAATCCACCATCCCATAACTCAAATGATACAAATGCTCGGCCCAGCTATAGCCCAGTTTCTTCAAAATCAAAAACAAGACTTTGAAATGGTAATCCTGCTCGTTCCCAACGGTATAAATCATTCCATTTACATCGGGATGGTCTTTAACCCGTTGAATGGCCGTACCAATGTCCTGGGTCATGTAGACCGCTGTCCCATCACTACGCAGTACCAACTTTTCATCCAGTCCGTCATCGGTTAAATCGCACCACACCGAACCATCGGCTTTTTGGGTGAATACGTTCTTTGATAGGCCTTCCTTGATAACATCTTTTCCGAGAAGGTAGGTATCACTTTCATAATAATAACTGTCGAAGGTAACGCCCAGTTTTTGGTAGGTTTCCTCGAATCCTTCATAGACCCATCCGTTCATTTTTTTCCAAAGGGCTACCGTTTCAGGATCGCCGGCTTCCCACTTGCGGAGCATTTCCTGCGCTGCAACTATGGATGGCGCAAGATTTTTGGCTTCGGCTTCGGATTTTCCGTTTGCTATTAATTCGGCAATATCTTTTTTATATTCTTTATCGAAACGCACATAGTAATTCCCAACAAGCTTGTCCCCCTTGATTCCTGCAGATTCTGGGGTTTCGCCCTGCCCGAATTGCTGCCAGGCCCACATACTCTTGCAAATATGAATCCCACGGTCATTAATGATCTGGGTCTTGTACACCTTTTTACCGGACGCTTTTAAAATTTCAGAAACGGAATGCCCCAATAAAATATTCCTGATATGCCCCAAATGCAGGGGTTTATTGGTATTAGGAGAGGAATACTCGACCATGATGGCGTCGTTTCCTTGTGGTTGAAATCCATACTGGGTAAAGTCGGGTACGCTTTGAAAAAAATTAAGGTAATAGGCATCACTCAATACCAAATTCAAAAAACCCTTCACCACATTGAAACGAGCCACTTGCTCCACATGTTCCACCAGGTAAGCCCCCAAGGACTCCCCTATGGCTACAGGATTGCCCTTAACCACCTTCAGCATGGGAAACACCACCAGGGTAATGTCTCCTTCAAACTCTTTTCGGGTGGCCTGAAATTCTACGCTCTCCAAATTAGCCCCATATTGCAGCTGTACCGCAGTTTTTATATGTTCAGTAAGGATGTCTTGTAACGACATGATGCGTCCGTTTTGAAGGGGCAAAGATACGAGAATTTCAAAGGAATTGAACTGCTATTCTTCCGCTTTTGGCAAGAATACCTCGGCCATCATGCAGCGGGCACTCCCACCCCCACAGGTCTCGATGGTTTCCAAATTGCTGTGGATGATAGGGCCAAATTTTTCAATTTGTGCAATTTGCTGGGCAGTGAGGCTTTGATAGGCTGCCGAACTCATGACCGTATAGCGCTGATTATTGGATCCGGAAACCTGAAGCATGTTTCCGGCAAAATGATACATTTGATCTTCTGAAATTTTAATGACTTCTTTTTTGGATTCTTTGAGGTGATGGAGCACTTCTTTTTGGTCCGACTTATCATCAATGGTATCCAGGCAAATCACACAAAATCCTTCTCCCAGGCACATCATAACATTGGTATGGTAAATGGGCAGCCGTTCCCCTTCCACGGTTTGATAGGCCGTAAAAACGACCGGATCGTATTCAAAATCTTCACAAAATTCAATGAATAGGCCTTCATCGGCACGCGGGGAAAGGGCGCAATAGGCTTTTCCATTTACACGATCCAGAACGATGCTTCCTGTTCCTTCCAAAAAAAAGCCTTCATCTTCAGCAGCGGTATAATCCATATACCCGTCAATCAAAAACCCTTCTTCTTCCATGCGGTCCATGATTTCCTCCCTACGCTCCCTTCGGCGGTTTTCGGCAAACATAGGGTACAAAGCGACGACCCCATTTTCATGAAAGCTCACCCAGTTATTGGGAAAAATGGAATCCGGAGTATCCATCAACAAATCGTCATTTTCTACGATAACCTGCACTCCGACCCTACGTAATTTTTCCACAAAATCATCAAATTCCTGCTGCGCCTTGGCATTGATCTCCGCATTTCGGAGGTCCAGATCTTCCTGAAAATAATTGTTGACAGCAGTCTGTTCGTTCATACGAAAAGCGACCGGTCGAATCATGAGGATGGTATTGGTGGTTTGCTGCATTGCTGTTTCTTGAGAAAACAAAAATAATCGTTTTTATGAATCGAAATACTCAAACATATCGGTAACTTAGTGGTTTTTGATATCTTTTCAAGATGACCGAAAAACAAAAAATGCTTGCCGGCGAAATGTACAATCCCCTAGACAAAGTTTTAATGGCGGAAAGGGACCGTGCCAAGTTACTTTTTCAGGAAATAAATTTATTAAATGAAACCCAAAAAGTAAAACGCACACAATTAGTGTATAAACTTTTTGGTAGTGCCGGTAAAAACCTTTGGGTAGAACCTCCTTTTTATTGTGATTACGGTTACAATATTACTGTAGGCTACAATGTTTTTATGAATTATAACTGCTGCATTTTAGATGTTATGCCCGTTAACATTGGAAACCGCGTACTATTGGCGCCTAATGTTCAAATCTACACAGCTACACATCCTTTGAATGCCAAAGAACGAAACTCGGGTAAGGAATTTGCCAAACCCATCACCATTGGGGATGATGTTTGGATTGGGGGCGGAGCTATCATTTGCCCCGGGGTTACCGTTGGCAATCGAGTGGTCATTGCCGCAGGAAGTGTGGTCACCAAGGACATTCCCGACGATGTAGTGGTGGGTGGAAATCCGGCCAAGGTTATCAAGGAAATTCAACAATAATAACTTAGAAAGGTTCTAAATTTTTTACGACTCAAATAAAACGTCCATGATTAACGTTAGAGAAATAAAATTATCCTAGCTTTAGGTAGGGTATTTAGACATTCAACTGTTATATTCCCGTATTTACTTCTTCATGCACTATGAAAAAAATCCTTTTTGTTGCTTTAGGAATTATTTTTTCCTTTCAATTAAATGCACAGGACTGGCAAACCAATTTGGACACGGCCAAGTCCCTGGCCCAACAGAAACAAGAACCCATTATTTTGGTCTTTCAAGGTAGCGACTGGTGTGCTCCTTGCATTAAGTTGGATCGAGAGGTTTGGAGCAGCGAAACGTTTAAGAACTATGCCAAGGAACACTATGTGATGCTTCAGGCCGATTTTCCGAAGAAGAAGAAAAACGCATTGCCCGAAACCCAGCAGCGGCAAAACCAACTGTTAGCTGAAAAATACAATAAGCAAGGAATTTTTCCCTTTGTGGTCATTTTAGACTCAGAAGGAAAGGTATTGGGCGAAACAGGTTACAAGAAGTTAACACCCCAAGCTTACATCAATCACTTAAATACTTTCATCAAGTAACTCCCTTGAAAAAAGTCCTCTTTGGCATCATACTCTTAGTTTTTCCCCTAGCACAGGCAGTTGCAGGGGACTATCAAAACTACAAGCGTACCCTAAAATTGATGGGCAGCCGCTTCGACATTACCGTGGTGGCAAAAGATTCCGTGGAAGGAAACCGTTATATCGATTTGGCCGTAAACGAAATTTCCCGAATCGAAAAAATTATCTCATCCTGGGATCCAAACTCCCAAACAAGCCTTATCAACAACAATGCAGGCGTCCAACCCGTAAAGGTAGATTCAGAACTTTTTGACTTGATTGCCCGGGCCATAAAAATATCCGAGCTCACCCAAGGCGCATTTGATATCTCTTTTGCTTCGATGGACCGCATTTGGAAATTTGATGGCAGCATGACCGAAATGCCCTCTGAAGATGCCATCAAGCAATCGGTTTCGTTAGTGGGTTACAAAAATATTGTTCTGGATGAAAAAAACTCCACCGTCTTTTTGAAACTACCAGGAATGAAAATCGGATTTGGCGCCATTGGCAAAGGGTATGCCGCCGATAAAGCCAAAGCATTACTCATTGATGCGGGTGTTGTTGGCGGCATCATCAATGCCTCGGGCGACTTGAATACTTGGGGAAAACAGGCCGATGGCAAGGATTGGATGGTCGCCATTACCAATCCTTTGAATAAATCGCATGTATTTTCATGGTTACCCGTCGTCGACTCGGCTGTGGTCACCTCTGGGAATTATGAAAAATATATGGAATTTGATGGAGTTCGTTATAGCCACATCATCGATCCAAGAACTGGGTACCCCAGCACCGGTATTTTAAGCGTTACCATCTTTACGAAAAATGCAGAATTGGCGGATGCGTTGGCCACTTCCGTTTTTGTGATGGGCGTGGAAACTGGCCTGGATTTCGTTAACCAATTGAAGGGTGTGGAATGTGTGATTGTGGATCACAATAATAAAATACATGCTTCTGAAAATATTGACTTTGAGAAAAACTAATATGAAAAGACTACTGATCATTGCACTTTGTGCCCTTTCATGGCAGTCCTGTACCGTCGTGAAGGAGTATGAAAAAGTGAATCTTAACGACCCCGACATGAAATTATCGGCGAGAGCCATCGAACGTTTTGAAACCAACTTTCAAGTGTACCGCGAAGGAGCCTCTGGAGCCAATGGGGGCAAAACCGGTGGTGGTTGTGGCTGTAATTAATTGAAAATGAAACAGTACCTCTTCCTATTCCTTATGTGCCCCTTTGCAGTTGCTTTTGCTCAGGATTCGACCAGTACCTATAAAAAAAGAGTGCTGGAAAGTGCCGAAGTCGACTTTCTAACCAGTTATTATACCCAAGATGGAGACAATGCCGCGGTAACTGGTGGTATCGGTACCGAAAAACTGACTGATGTTACTCCCACCATGGTCATTTCCATGCCATTGAATGCCGACGATGTGCTTACAATCGATGCTGGAATCTCTGCCTACACTTCGGCCTCCTCTAGCAATTTGGATCCTTTTGATGCATCAGGTGCCTCTCGAAATGGCGGAGAGGATGACGACGATTTTCAACAAGGTGAAAACCGCAATGCCGCTACCAACCCCACCGGAAGTCCATGGATAGCATCAACGGGCGCTTCACGATCGGACGTTTGGGGAAGTGTCTCTCTCAGTTACGAGCACAGCTCCGATGACCGCAATACCATCTGGGGAGCACATGGAAGTGTAGCCACGGAGTTTGATTACTTTTCAACTGGTTTTGGAGGAAGTTTTTCAAAATTATTCAATGAAAAAAATACTGAATTTACCATAAAAGGGCAAATCTACTTGGATCAATGGAATCCGCGCTACCCTACCGAGTTGGATTCTTATCTGGAATCCGGTGGCAATCTCTACACGGGGTTTTTTGCAGGGGTTACGATTTGGACAGAAGCAGGCACCCCCATCCATCCTGTTGGGGATAATCGCTGGAGTCCTGTGGGTGGTTTCAATCTCATTCAGGACAAGGCCCGAAATTCATATTCGGTATCCTTAAGTTTTTCTCAAATTTTAGGAAAAAATGCACAAATTTCACTTTTCATGGATTTGGTGCAACAGCAAGGCTGGCTTGGAAACCCCATGCAACGGGTTTATTTCAAGGATCGCCCCAATTTTTACATAGGCAATCCTGACGGTATTCCTTTTTACACCGACCCTTCAAATACGGAAACCTTTCAACTTGCCGACGATTTTGAAAGGCTTCCAAGGAAGCGTTTCAAGACACCCATTGGACTTCGATTTAACTATTACCTTAATGAAACCTTTGTTCTGCGTACCTATTACCGTTATTATTTTGACGACTGGGGTATGACCTCCCATACGGCAAACATCGAGTTGCCTATAAAATTAAGCGATCGTTTCACGGTATACCCCATGTACCGGTATTATACCCAAACAGCAATCGATTATTTCGCTCCATTCGAAAGCCACTTGTCTACCGAGACCTATTATACCTCCGATTTTGACTTGTCCGATTACCAAGCCAATCAATTTGGTTTGGGACTTACATATACCGATATTTTTACTAAATTCCACCTCTGGAAACTTGGTTTGAAAAGTATCGATCTGCGTTTCAATCATTATACGCGAAATACGGGGCTAAATGCAAACATCGTTTCTGGAGGGTTTAAATTTATTCTTGACTAACCAAAAACATCATAAATGGCTTTATTAGAAGAGTTTGAACAACAGGGTACCTGGTTGTTCAAGTACCGGAGTTATGTTCCAATAGTGGCACTTGTTGTAGGGTACCTACTGTATTTAAGGACTGAACTGTATCCGGAAACGTTCATCCTGGAAGAAACTCCCTATGAAATTTATTATGAAATGGGGGCTTTGTTGGTGTGCCTTCTTGGATTGGTCATTAGGGTGTACACGGTAGGATACACCCCTGCCAATACCTCGGGAAGAAACCACAGTGAACAGCTGGCCGATTCGCTAAATACCACTGGAAGCTATTCTATGGTGCGGCACCCCCTATATGTGGGCAACTTTTTTATGTGGGTGGGGCCTGCCTTGCTTACGGGAAATATTTGGTTTGTCGTATCTTTCGTTCTATTTTTTTGGCTGTTCTACGAACGCATCATGTTTACCGAGGAGCAATTTCTAAGAAGAAAATTTGGTGATGCATACATTAAGTGGTCCGAAAATATACCCGCATTCATACCCCGCTTTAAAAACTTCAAAAAGCCACCTTTGTCCTTTAGCTGGAAGAAAGTCCTCAAAAAGGAAAAAAATGGACTTTTTGCTGCCTTCTTGATATTTTCCTTTTTTGACGTCTCGGGGGAATTGGTTGAGGGCAATCGGGAGTTCAATTATTTTTTGATCGGGGCTACCGTGTTAACTGGACTCGCCTATGTGGTTTTGAAAATCCTGAAGAAATCGACGAATGTGTTAAACGAAGCAGGGCGGTAGTACTCAATCCCTAATTAATGGCATGGTGCTGCAACGGAGCAATCCTTCTTGTTTGGCGATTTCGGCATAGGGTACCTCCTCCACGGTAAATCCTTCACCCCTTAACCAAGCGTTCAAGCGGGTAAAGTTTTTTTCAGAAATCACTACATCGGGGGAAATGGAGAAAATATTGCTGTTCATCTCGTACATTTCATCCTTGGTGATGTGGAAACAATTCTCCTTTCCAAAAAATTCCAAGAGCCATTGGTATTCACTTTCGATTAAAAATCCTTCTTTATGGATAATGGCCTTTCCTTTTCCCAAAGGCTGAAAACAACAATCCAAATGCAGTGCATTGGCACGGGGATCAAAATTGGACTTCCGCAACGAGAAAGAAACCACTTTTTTATGAGGAAACAATTCCTGAAGGTATTCCACACCTTCCATATTGGTTCGGGCGGTAATGTACTTTCGGTAATCTTTATCCTTGAATGTTCCAACAAAAATATAGTCATTCCAGGGCATCACGTCACCACCTTCAATGTGGGCGTGTTCGGGAAATTCGATGATTTTGGAAGGATCAATTTGCTGAATGACTTCCTCTAGGGCATCTATTTCCTTGGAACGGTCTTCAAGGATGTTAGCGATGACAAATTTATCATCAATAACAAAAGCAATGTCCCGTGCAAAAATTTGGTTGTAGTTGGGAATGATTTCCGGACGGTAGACCCGGACACCATATTTTTCAAAAACCTTGGCTACCGATTCCATTTCGACAATCATGTCTTCTTCAAGGGGATAAGTCCCTGCCTTGATGTGCTCTGCCGATTTAGGATCGTAAGCATCTTGAAGCTTAGGGGTGGGCCCGTTGCTTTGTGCTGTTCCAAGAACCACTGCTCGTAAGCGCGAGATTTCGTCAGTAATGTGAAGTGGAATCATCTTCTAAATATATAAAAAAGCATCCACAAGTAGTGGATGCTTTGAACGATAGCCATAAAATCTTATCGATAATCGATGTCCTTAAAGGCTCTAAGGGTTTCTCCAATATATATCTGCCTTGGACGGCCAATAGGCTCCTTACGCAAGCGCATTTCCCTCCATTGGGCAATCCAACCTGGGAGTCTTCCCAAGGCAAACATGGGGGTAAACATTTCAATGGGAATTCCCAAGGCCCTATAAATGATTCCTGAATAAAAATCGACGTTGGGATACAATTTTCTGTCTACGAAATAGGAATCCTCCAAAGCTTCTTTCTCTAGCCCTTTAGCGATATCCAAAACCTCGTCACTTACGCCTAAATCAGAAAGAACTTCATCTGCAGCTTTCTTGATGATTTTTGCACGTGGGTCGAAATTTTTATAGACTCGGTGCCCAAAACCCATCAGGCGGAAGGGATCGTCTTTGTCCTTAGCTTTGGCCATGTATTTTTTAGTGTCGCCACCATCGGCTTTGATGGCTTCCAACATTTCTATGACTGCTTGGTTGGCTCCTCCATGGAGTGGACCCCAAAGGGCATTGATTCCGGCCGATAATGAAGCAAACAACCCTGCGTGGGAAGATCCCACCATACGCACCGTCGAAGTAGAACAATTCTGTTCGTGATCGGCATGCAAAATCAGTAGTTTGTCCATAGAGTTGGTCACAATCTCGTTGCGCTTGTACTCACCTTGGGGCTTTTTGAACATCATTTTGAGGAAATTTTCCACATACCCCATGGTATCATCTCCATAATCCAAAGGAAGCCCGGCTCTTTTACGATAGGTCCATGCGGTTAGTACCGGAAATTTCCCCAATATTTTTACAATAGCCTTGTACATATCTTCCTCGCTGTCTACATTTACTGAAGAAGGATTGAAGGCTATCAAGGCGCTTGTAAGGGAAGAGAGCACGCCCATGGGGTGTGCCGACTGTGGAAATCCATCCAATATTTTTTTCATGTCCTCAGCCACAATGGACTGATCCCTGATGTCATTGTGAAACTTCTGCAGTTGCTCTCGGGTAGGAAGTTCCCCGAAAATTAGAAGATAGGCTACCTCCAAAAAGTCGGCTTTTTCAGCCAATTCCTCAATAGCGTACCCTCTGTATCTAAGAATGCCCTTTTCACCGTCCAAAAAAGTGATGGCACTTTCACAAGAACCTGTGTTTTTGTAGCCAGGATCCAAGGTAGTGACTCCTTGGGTTGCGCTTCGCAATGTATTAATATCGATGGCAACTTCATTCTCAGTACCTACGGTTACAGGAAACTCATATTTTTTTCCATCTATTTCAATCGTGGCAATTCCAGACATAAAACTTCTTAAATTAATTGGGTTATCAAAGGGATTGCTAAATTACGAAATATTAAGGTATTTTTTTAACAATTCGAAGCCTACTTGGGTTAAAAAATCCTTAAATGCTACACTACTTCGAATAAAAAAACCTGCACTGCGGCAGGTTGTGCTTTAACTGGATCCCTTCTAAACCTTAAAAGCGTTTTTCTGCGGATAGTAGGCCGTTTCACAAAGCTCTTCTTCGATGCGCAAGAGTTGATTGTATTTTGCCATACGGTCACTTCTCGAGGCTGAACCGGTTTTGATCTGCCCCGTATTCAAGGCTACAGCCAAATCGGCAATGGTATTGTCCTCTGTTTCACCACTTCGATGCGACATCACACAGGTATATCCTGCATTTTGGGCCATCCGAACCGCTGCAATGGTTTCACTCAAGGTACCAATCTGGTTAACCTTAATCAGTATGGAATTGGCAATTCCTTCGGAAATTCCTTTTGAAAGACGTTCGACATTGGTTACAAACAGATCGTCCCCCACCAACTGTACTTTGTCTCCTATTTTTTCGGTTAAATATTTCCATCCTTCCCAATCATTCTCGTCCATGCCATCCTCTATGGAAATGATAGGATATTGTGCACACAGTTCAGCCAAATAATCAGCCTGTTCCCTGGAAGTGCGCACTTTCCCTTTATCGCCTTCAAACTTGGTATAGTCGTATTGGCCATTCACATAAAATTCGGCCGAGGCACAATCCAGTGCTATCATCACTTCATCCCCAATTTTGTAACCTGCCTTTTCCACGGCTTTGGCAATGGTATCCAATGCATCTTCCGTTCCCTCCAGGGTTGGAGCAAAGCCTCCCTCATCTCCAACGGCAGTACTCAAGCCTCTATCGTGTAGTACTTTCTTGAGGTTATGAAATATTTCCGAGCCCATTTGCATGGCATGGGTAAAAGTTTTAGCCTTAACGGGCATTACCATAAATTCCTGAAATGCAATGGGGGCATCGCTATGTGAGCCTCCATTGATAATGTTCATCATTGGAACTGGTAACGTCTTTGCACTTACACCACCAACATAACGATATAGTGGCATCCCTAGCTCATTGGCTGCTGCTTTTGCAGCAGCAAGGGATACGCCCAAAATGGCATTGGCGCCTAGTTTTGATTTATTTTTTGTTCCATCCAACTCGATCATGATGCGATCGATTTCTTCTTGATCGAACACCGAAATTCCCAAAAGCGTACCCGCAATTTTTCCGTTTACATGTTCAACAGCTTTCATTACTCCTTTGCCCATATAAGCATTACCGCCATCCCGCAATTCAACGGCTTCATGTTCTCCTGTGGATGCTCCCGAAGGCACCGCTGCGCGGCCCACATATCCATTTTCGGTAGTCACATCGACCTCGATGGTAGGATTTCCACGGGAATCAAATATTTGGCGGGCGTGGATATCGATAATAATACTCATATCAAAAAGTTGATTGGTTAATTTTCATGTGAAGATACAAAAGAACTGCCATTTTAAAGTTTGGAAGGCTGAAATATGGCTCCCTTTTTACCCGATAACGTTTTCGAATAGACCCAAACAAGTACCCCTCGGTTAAAGTGCTTCCTGCAATAGGTACTTTTCAATATTTTGAATGAATTGATCGAACAGGTATGAGGCATCGTGTGGTCCCGGACTGGCCTCGGGATGGTATTGTACCGAAAACGCCGGCCGATCCTTCAACTGGATGCCCGCTACCGTATAATCGTTCAGGTGCATATGGGTAACTTCGACATTGGGGTGACTCTCAGCTTCTTCTCGGTTAATGGCAAAACCATGGTTCTGTGAGGTAATTTCCCCTTTACCTGTCAAAAGGTTTTTGATGGGATGGTTGATTCCTCGGTGCCCATGATGCATTTTGTACGTTGAAATGCCATTGGCCAATGCCAGCACTTGATGTCCCAAACAAATTCCAAACACTGGCATGTTGGTTTCCAGGATTTTTTGGGTGGTTTGTATGGCCTCCTTTAGAGGCTCTGGATCTCCTGGCCCATTACTGATAAAATAGCCATGTGGTTCGAAGGATTGCAGTTCCTCAAAACTTGCATTATAGGGGTATACTTTAACATAGCAGTCCCTTGCAGCCAAATTGCGCAGGATGTTTTTCTTAATGCCCAAATCCAATGCCGAAATACGGTACTTGGCATTTTCATTGCCCCAATAGTAGGGTTCCTTGGTCGACACTTTTGAAGCCAGTTCCAATCCATTCATATCAGGAATTTTGGCCAACTGTGCTTTCAAGCCTTCAATATTGTCCACTTCCGTGCTGATTACCGCATTCATGGCCCCATGATCGCGAATGTAACTCACCAAGGCTCTCGTATCCACATCACTTATGGCCAACAAATTGTGCGCATTCAGAAAATCTTCCAAAGGTGCATCGGCTGCTACGCGGGAGTACTGGTAGGAAAAGTTTCGGCAAATGAGGCCCGCAATTTTAATCGCCTCTGATTCTACTTCTTCGCGATTGGTACCGTAGTTTCCAATGTGGGCATTGGTGGTGACCATTAGTTGCCCAAAGTAAGAAGGATCGGTAAAAATTTCTTGGTAACCGGTCATTCCGGTATTGAAACAAACTTCGCCAAAAGCGGAACCCTCTCTTTCGCCTACAGCCTTCCCATAAAAAATGGTGCCATCGGCTAACAAAATGAGGGCTTTTTTACGTGTCTGGTATTTCATTTAAAAAAAAGGTTTTACAAAAATACAATAAAAAAAGGGACCAACTCAAATCGTTAGTCCCTTACTTATTTACAAGCTTTGTTCATTTATTCTTCTTCCTTCGTAGCTTCAGGCTTTACTACTGGTGCAGCTGCTTTGGGGCTGCTTCCCCTTCGGCTTCGACGAGTCGATTTTTTCTTGCTAGCGTTTCCTGCATTGTACGATTCGTTGTAGTCTACCAATTCAATCATAGCCATGTCGGCATTATCCCCCAATCGGTTCCCCAATTTAATAATTCGGGTGTACCCTCCTGGACGATCTCCAACCTTAACAGCTACTTCGCGGAATAGCTCGGTAACGGCGTCCTTTTGGCGAAGACGGCTAAACACTATACGACGATTGTGTGTAGTGTCTTCTTTGGATTTGGTAACCAAAGGTTCCACAAATAGTTTCAAGGCTTTTGCTTTGGCCAAGGTAGTATTGATGCGCTTGTGTTCGATAAGCGAACAAGCCATGTTAGCCAACATCGACTTTCTATGGGCCGTTTTTCTACCTAAATGATTGACTTTTTTTCCGTGTCTCATGACGTTTTGTTTTAATCACCATCTTGCTTCCATACCCAAAAGTGGGGAGCAAATTATGGAGAAGTTAATCTTTATCCAGTTTATATTTTGACAGATCCATTCCAAAATTAAGGCCTTTGGTGCTTACCAACTCTTCGAGCTCGGTCAAGGATTTCTTACCGAAGTTTCGGAATTTCATCAAGTCGTTTTTGTTGTACGATACCAAATCGCCCAAGGTATCCACCTCGGCAGCTTTCAAGCAATTCAGTGCACGGACGGAAAGGTCCAAATCAATCAATTTGGTCTTTAACAGTTGACGCATGTGCAAGGATTCTTCATCATAGGTCTCTGTCTGTGCAATTTCATCGGCCTCTAAAGTAATGCGTTCATCACTGAACAGCATAAAGTGGTGGATGAGGGTCTTGGCCGCTTCAGTAAGGGCATCCTTAGGATGAATGGAACCATCGGTAATGATTTCAAAAACCAACTTTTCATAGTCGGTTTTTTGTTCTACCCGATAGTTTTCAATACTGTACTTCACATTTTTGATGGGTGTATAGATTGAATCGGTAAAAATAGTTCCCAAGGGTGCATTGGCCTTTTTATTTTCTTCGGCAGGAACATAGCCACGTCCTTTTTCGATGGTAATCTCGAAGTTAAGGTTGACTTTTTGATCCATATTGCAAATAATCAATTCTGGGTTCAATACTTGGAATCCGGAAATGAATTTTTGGAAATCACCGGCGGTCAATTGGTCACTGCTGGAAACCGAAATGGTCACCGTTTCATTATCGATTTCATCGATTTGTCTTTTAAGACGCACCTGTTTCAAATTTAAGATGATCTCGGTAACATCTTCCACGACTCCCGCAATGGTTGAAAATTCGTGGTCAACCCCTTCGATGCGCACCGAAGTGATTGCAAAACCTTCCAAAGAGGAAAGCAATACACGTCTTAGGGCGTTACCAACCGTCAATCCATAACCAGGTTCCAAAGGGCGAAATTCGAATTTCCCTTCGAAATCGGTGGAATTGATCATGATAACTTTGTCAGGCTTTTGAAAATTAAATACTGCCATAATGTGACTCGTGTAGGTTTTAGATTATTTAGAATATAATTCGACGATGAACTGTTCGTTGATATTTTCAGGAATCTGAACACGTTGAGGGACCGCTACAAAGGTACCTTCTTTCTTTTCGCTGTTCCATGTAATCCATTCGTAAACGTTGCTGGCATTGGCCAAGGCATTTTCGATCACTTCCATGGATTTGGATTTCTCACGAACGGCTACTACATCGCCAGGCTTCAATTGGTAGGAAGGAATATTTACCTTATCCCCATTGACTGTAATGTGACAGTGGGAAACCAATTGACGTGCAGCACTACGTGAAGGAGCGATTCCCATACGGTATACTACGTTATCCAATCGGGATTCGCACAACTGAAGCAATACTTCACCGGTAATCCCTTGGGAGGCTGTTGCCTTTTTAAACATATTACGGAACTGGCGCTCCAGGATTCCATAGGTGTATTTGGCTTTTTGTTTTTCGGCTAGCTGAATGGCATATTCCGATTTTTTGCCTCTTCTACGGTTTTGTCCGTGCATCCCCGGAGGGTAATTCCTTTTTTCGAACGATTTGTCTTCGCCATAGATAGCCTCTCCAAACTTACGGGCTATTTTGGTTTTTGGACCAGTATATCTTGCCATATTAAAAATTGAATTGTGAAGGGAAAACTAAATTAAGGTCGTCCTTTAGTTTTCGGTTCCTTCATGTTATACTAAAAATTAAAATTAAACTCTTCTACGTTTTGGAGGACGGCACCCGTTGTGCGGAACAGGAGTAACATCAATGATCTCGGTTACTTCAATTCCAGCATTGTGAAGGGAACGAATGGCCGATTCGCGACCATTTCCCGGTCCTTTAACGTACACTTTTACTTTACGCAAGCCTGCTTCGTGAGCAACGCCTGCAGCATCTTCAGCAGCTACTTGAGCTGCATAAGGTGTGTTTTTCTTAGACCCCCGAAAACCCATTTTACCGGCGGAGGACCATGATATAACATCACCGTTCTTATTGGTTAACGAAATGATAATGTTGTTGAAGGAGGCAGCGATGTGTGCTTCACCTGTGGCTTCCACATTAACTTTACGCTTTTTGGTATTTTTTGAACTAGTCTTTGCCATATCCCTAGATTATTTTGTTGCTTTCTTCTTGTTAGCAACCGTTTTACGCTTTCCTTTTCTGGTTCTGGAATTATTCTTGGTTTTTTGCCCACGAAGCGGAAGTCCTGCTCTGTGGCGAATGCCCCGATAACAACCAATATCCATTAAGCGCTTGATGCTTAATTGGATTTCACTACGTAACTCACCTTCGATTTTAAAAGATCCTACGGCTTCACGAACGGATGTGATTTCATCATCAGTCCAATCGTTCACCTTTTTATCTTCTTCAACCCCGGCTTTTTCTAGGATATCCTTGGCACGGCTTTTACCAATTCCAAAGATATACGTTAACGCGATTACACCCCTTTTATTCTTTGGGATATCGACACCTGCGATTCTTGCCATAATTATCCTTGTCTTTGTTTAAACTTTGGGTTCTTTTTGTTAATAACGTACAAGCGTCCTTTCCTGCGAACAATCTTGCAGTCGGCGCTTCTTTTTTTGATGGATGCTCTTACTTTCATCTCTTTTAGTATCTATAAGTTATGCGAGCCTTGGATAAATCGTAAGGGCTCATTTCCAATTTTACTTTGTCTCCAGGAAGTAATTTGATGTAATGCATGCGCATCTTCCCGGAAATATGTGCGGTAACGATATGACCATTCTCCAACTCTACACGAAACATGGCATTGGATAATGCCTCTACAATAGTTCCGTCTTGTTCTATTGCTGATTGCTTGGCCATATTATGCTACTGCTTTTCTATTTTTCCCACTCTTCATCAAACCATCATAATGGCGGTTCAATAAGTAGGAATTGATTTGTTGCATGGTATCGATGGCCACCCCCACCATGATGAGAAGGGACGTACCACCGTAGAACAATGCCCAACCTTGCTGTATTCCTAAAATCTTCACCACAAAGGCCGGGAAGATGGCAATCAATGCCAAAAAGATGGAACCCGGGAAGGTAATTTGGGACATGATTCGGTCCAAATATTCAGCGGTATCGGTTCCTGGCTTGATGCCTGGAATAAATCCACCGCTACGTTTTAAATCGTCTGCCATTTTATTGGTAGGAACGGTAATCGCAGTATAGAAATAGGTGAATATAATGATCAAAACCGCAAATACAAGGTTGTACCAAAACCCAAAAATGTCACTGAAGGTAGCCTTCACCCCTTCGGCCCAAGCGCTGTCCGACAAGCTGGCAACAGCTGAAGGAACAAACATAATGGCTTGTGCAAAAATGATGGGCATTACCCCAGAAGCGTTTAACTTTAATGGGATGAACTGCCGTGCCCCAAAAATATTTTTTTCGTAACCACCGCTAGCAGTTCTCCTAGCATACTGCACAGGAATCTTACGTACTGCCATGACCAGCATTACAGAGAGTAGGATGATCACAAACCAAATAACCAATTCAATCAAGATCATGATCAATCCACCGTTGGATTCCACAACCCTCGATACGAATTCTTGCGCAAAGGTTTTGGGCAATCTCGCAATGATACCAACCATGATGAGGATGGAGATCCCATTCCCGATTCCTTTGTCGGTAATTTTTTCACCCAACCACATGGCAAAAATACAGCCGGTTACCAATATTGCGATGGAAGAAACATAGAAGAATACAGACTGGCCCATCACAAATGCCTCAGAGGGGACACCCAACATGGGCAATCCAGCCAAATAACTGGGCGCTTGGACCAAACAGATTCCTATGGTTAACCATCGGGTAATCTGGTTGATTTTCTTTCGACCACTTTCCCCTTCTTTCTGCAATTTTTGAAGGTATGGAATCGCAATCTGCATCAACTGCACCACAATGGAAGCTGAAATGTAAGGCATGATCCCAAGTGCAAAAACCGAAGCATTGGCAAAAGCCCCTCCGGTAAAGGCATTCAGTAATCCACCGATACCACCATCATTAAATTTCCCTGCAAAATCACTCAACATAGCTGCATCGATGCCGGGCAACACAATTTGGGCTCCAAAACGGTATACAAGAAGCAACCCTAGTGTAAGAATGATGCGGTTGCGAAGTTCTTCGATTTTATAGGCGTTTTTTATGGTTTCAATAAACTTCATCCGATATTACATTACAGGGTTACAGCTTCACCTCCTGCTGCCTCGATTGCTGCTTTTGCAGAAGCAGTAAACTTATGGGCAGTTACTTTCAGGGATGCTTTCAATTCACCTCGGCCAAGAATCTTGATCAAATCATTCTTGCCGGCCAAGCGAAGACCTACCAAGGTTTCAATAGCTACGGTATCTTTGATCTTCTTATTGTCCACAAGTTCTTGAAGGGTATCTAGGTTGATGCCCTGATACTCTTTACGATTGATGTTCTTGAATCCAAACTTTGGAACACGGCGTTGTAAGGGCATTTGTCCTCCTTCAAATCCAATCTTTTTGGAGTATCCAGAACGAGACTTTGCGCCTTTGTGGCCACGGCCAGAAGTTCCGGCTTTACCGGATCCTTGACCTCTTCCTACGCGTTTGCCTTCTTTTTTTACAGAACCTTCTGCTGGTTTTAAATTACTTAAATCCATTTTTTCAGCGTATCTTATTTGGTTTCCACAGAAACCAGGTGACTAACTTTTTTTACCATACCAAGAATATTTGGCGTATCCTCATGCTCTACGGTTTGCCCAATTTTTCGCAATCCAAGTGCCCTAAGGGTTCTCTTTTGGGTTTCGGGACGTTTGATGTCGCTACGAACCTTTGTAATAATAATTTTTGCCATAACTTCTTGCAAATTATCCGTTATACAATTTCTCAAGGGAAATCCCACGTTGCTTGGCTACAGTTTCCGCGCTGCGCAATTGCAATAAGGCGTCAAAAGTAGCTTTTACTACGTTATGAGGATTTGAGGATCCCTGCGATTTGGAAAGTACGTCATGAATACCCACGGCTTCAAGTACCGCACGTACAGCACCCCCTGCAATAACCCCGGTACCGGGAGCTGCTGGAAGCAATGTAACACGAGCACCACCATATTTTCCTTTTTGTTCGTGAGGAAGGGTAACTTTATTCAATGGAATACGTACCAAATTTTTCTTGGCGTCTTCGATGGCTTTGGCAATGGCACTGGCCACATCCTTAGATTTTCCTAGGCCATGTCCTACCACACCTTTTTCGTCTCCTACCACTACAATGGCAGAGAATCCAAATGCGCGACCTCCCTTGGTAACCTTGGTTACACGTTGAACGCCTACCAAACGGTCTTTTAATTCCAGACCTCCAGGCTTAACTGTTTCTACGTTTTTATAATCTTGATACATATATACTTAGAATTTTAGTCCGCCCTCACGAGCTCCTTCTGCCAATGATTTAACTCTTCCATGATACAGATAGCCTCCACGATCGAAAGCTACTACTTCAACGCCTGCTTTGATGGCCTTCTCAGCAATCGATTTACCCACCAATTTGGCTAATTCGCTTTTGTTTCCTTTGGAAGACTCAATCTCTTTGTCTCTTGAAGATGCAGCAGTAATGGTTTTTCCATTTACATCGTCAATAAGTTGCGCATAAATTTCCTTGTTGCTTCTGAAAACCGCCAAACGGGGGCGTTGATCGCTGCCGGAAACTTTCTTTCTGATTCGGTAGTGAATCCTAACTCTACGTTCGCTTTTAGATAATGCCATAACTTAATGTCTTATGCAGATTTACCTGCTTTTCTTCGAATGATTTCTCCAACAAACTTGATTCCTTTTCCTTTGTAAGGCTCTGGCTTACGGAAGCCACGGATCTTTGCCGCAACCTGCCCCACCAACTGTTTGTCGTGAGATGTTAATTTAACAATAGGGTTTTTTCCTTTTTCCGTAACGGTTTCCACTTTGACTTCTGGTGCAATGTCCATCACGATGTTGTGGGAGAAACCTACGGCCATGTCCAATTTTTGACCTTGGTTACTGGCACGGTACCCCACCCCTACAAATTCCAATTCTTTGGTCCAACCTTCTGAAACCCCTTTAATCATGTTGTTGATTAGGGCTCGGTACAAACCATGTTTGGATTTATGATCTTTTGCTTCTGAAGGACGTTCTACAATAACGTTGCCTTCTTCCACTTTTACGCTAACCGCATCGAATGCTTGGGTTAACTCGCCTAATTTACCCTTAACGGTAATCGTTTGGCCGTTTACTTCCACGGTAACTCCGCTAGGTATCTCTACTGGGCTATTGCCTATTCTTGACATGTCTTCCTCTTTTTAGTATACGTAACACAAAACTTCTCCACCAACATTTTGGGCTTTGGCTTGTTTACCGGTCATTACCCCTGCTGAGGTAGAGACGATGGCAATCCCAAGGCCGTTCAAAATTCTAGGCATTTCAGAAGAACCTGCATATTTACGCAAACCTGGTTTACTAACTCGTTGAATTTTTTTGATGACCGGATCTTTGGTTACCCTGTCATATTTCAAGGCAATCTTGATGGTTCCCTGAGGGTTGTTTCCCTCTTCAAACTTGTAGCTCAAGATGTAACCTTGGTCAAAAAGGATTTTGGTAATTTCCTTTTTGATGTTGGAAGCGGGAATCTCGACAACTCGGTGCCCGGCTTTCACTGCATTTCTGACTCTCGTTAGAAAATCTGAGATTGGATCTGTATTCATCTATTGACATTTGTGGATGTGGTTTTCCGGAAACACTCCGAAACCTTCACCCTGTTAAACTTTTTACCAGCTAGCCTTTCGAACTCCGGGAATCAATCCCTTGTTGGCCATCTCGCGGAACATCACTCGGGAAATACCGAAGGTTCGCATGTACCCTTTAGGTCTTCCGGTCAATTTACAGCGATTGTGCAAACGTACGGGAGATGCATTTTTTGGCAACTGCTGCAATGCTTCAAAGTCGCCAGCTTCTTTAAGGGCTTTGCGCTTTTCGGCATATTTGGCTACCAATTTTGCTCTTTTTACCTCACGGGCTTTCATTGATTCTTTTGCCATCTCTTAGTTCTTTTTAAAAGGTAATCCTAATTCGGTTAATAATGACTTCGCTTCCTGATCGGTTTCGGCAGAAGTGATGAAGGTAATGTTCATCCCTTCTATTTTCTTGATCTTATCGATGTCGATTTCGGGGAAGATGATCTGTTCGGTAATTCCCAACGAATAATTCCCTCGGCCATCAAAACCGGTAGCTTTGATTCCGCCAAAATCGCGAACACGGGGCAGTGCCGTTGTAATCAAACGATCCAAAAACTCGTACATGCGTTCTCCTCGAAGGGTAACTTTGGCCCCAATGGGCATGCCCTTACGCAATTTGAAGTTTGCCACGTCTTTTTTGGAAATGGTTGGTACTGCTTTTTGGCCCGTAATCTTAGTCAATTCGTCTACAGAATACTCAATCAGTTTTTTGTCAGCCACTGCACTGCCAACACCCCTGGAAACTACAATTTTCTGTAGTTTAGGTACTTGCATCACGTTTTTGTAGCCAAACTCTTCCTTCAGGGCGCTGATGACCCTGCTCTTATATTCTTCCTTAAGTCTTGGTGTGTGTCCCATAACTATAATACTTGTTTCGATTTTTTGGAAAACCGTACTTTTTTATTGCCTTCCATTTTATATCCCACACGGGTAGCTTCTCCCGATTTTGGATCTTTCAATGCAAGGTTAGAAATATGGATTGGAGCTTCCTTTTCGGAGATTCCCCCTTGAGGATTGGCCGCAGAGGGCTTTTGGTGTTTTTTTACCATGTTCACTCCTTCCACAATGGCTTTGTTCTTGTCAGTTAAGACACGCAATACCGTGCCTTCGGACCCCTTATGGTCTCCGGCAATGACTACTACCGTGTCCCCTGATTTTATTTTAAGCTTTCCCATCTTGTTCTTCAATTAAAGCACCTCGGGTGCCAATGATACAATTTTCATGAATTGCTTGTCGCGAAGTTCACGAGCAACAGGACCAAATACACGGGTTCCGCGCATCTCTCCCTGGGCATTCAACAATACGCAAGCGTTGTCGTCGAAACGGATGTAAGAACCGTCCGGTCTTCTAACTTCCTTCACGGTGCGCACTACCACAGCGGTAGAAACACTTCCTTTTTTCACGTTCCCGTTGGGGGTAGCTTCTTTTACAGTCACTACTATTTTGTCACCAATAGAGGCATAGCGCTTTTTGGTTCCTCCCAACACGCGGATACAAAGCACTTCTTTGGCGCCGGTGTTATCTGCTACTTTAAGTCTTGATTCTTGCTGTATCATGATTACTTCGCTCTTTCAATGATTTCTACTAATCTCCAACACTTGGTTTTACTCAAAGGACGTGTTTCCATGATCCTTACGGTATCGCCTTCGTTGCAGTCGTTTTTCTCGTCGTGCGCCACGTACTTTTTCGTTTTCAAAACGAACTTTCCATACATAGGGTGTTTCACTTTTTTCACCTCACTAACCACGATGGATTTTTCCATTTTGTTGGAGGTTACTACACCGATACGCTCTTTTCTTAGATTTCTTTTTTCCATCTTTCAGCTTGTACAATTATTGCACTTCTCTTTTGGTTAATTCTGTGGCGATTCTAGCGATGGTCTTTCTTTGGGCCCTCAATTGGATTGGGTTTTCCAATGGTGAAATAGCATGTGCTATTTTAAGGTCGCTGTAGCCTTTTTTGAGTTCGGCAAGCTTTTCTTGTAGCTCGGCTGTTGATGCTTCTATGATTTCTGATTGTTTCATACTGAAAAATTCAAAAAATTAAGCTTGGTAATCCCTAGAGACTACAAATTTGGTTTTAACTGGAAGTTTTTGGGCGGCCAATCGCAACGCTTCTTTTGCGGTTTCGACTGAAACGCCAGAGACTTCAAATAACATCCTTCCGGGCTTCACAACAGCTGCCCAATATTCCACAGCACCTTTTCCTTTACCCATACGTACTTCCAACGGCTTTTTGGTGATGGGTTTATCTGGAAAAATCATGATCCAGATAGAACCTTCCCTCTTCATATAACGGGTTGCGGCAATACGCGCTGCTTCAATTTGACGCGAGGTCAAGAATTCGGATTCTAACGATTTGATACCGAAGGTGCCATAGGACAACTGATTTCCACGACCAGCATTTCCTTTCATGCGGCCCTTTTGCATTTTACGGTATTTGGTTCTTTTCGGCTGTAACATCTTCTTTTCGCTTTAAAAATTATTTTCTGTTACGACGTGATTTGTTATTACCACGACCAGAATTCGCTTTTCCAGAAGTTTTTTTGGAAAGTCCTACCAATGGGGAAAGTTCTCGCTTACCATATACTTCGCCTTTCATGATCCATACCTTAACGCCCAACCTCCCATAGGTTGTGTGGGCTTCAGCCAAGGCATAATCAATGTCGGCCCTAAAGGTTGACAAAGGTATACGTCCATCCTTATACGCTTCAGAACGCGCCATTTCGGCACCGTTCAAACGGCCCGAAATCATGATCTTGATTCCTTCGGCGTTCATCCGCATGGAAGCTGCAATAGCCATTTTAATGGCACGACGGTACGAAATACGATTTTCGATTTGCCGTGCGATACTTGCAGCAACGAGATAGGCATCCAACTCAGGTCTTTTGATCTCGTGGATGTTGATCTGTACTTCCTTGCCGGTAATCTTCTTCAACTCTTCCTTCAACTTGTCTACCTCCTGGCCGCCTTTACCGATGATGATACCGGGACGAGCCGTAGTGATAGTAACGGTTACAAGTTTAAGGGTGCGTTCGATGATTACCCTAGACACACTGGCCTTGCTTAAACGAGCGTGAACATATTTTCTAATCTTGTCGTCTTCGGCCAATTTATCGCCGTAGTCGTTGCCACCGTACCAGTTGGATTCCCATCCTCTGATAATTCCTAAACGGTTGCCGATTGGATTTGTCTTCTGTCCCATTTACTTCTTAGCTTTGTGTGTTATCGTTTGCTCCAAGCACCAAGGTTACGTGATTGGAACGTTTTCTAATTCGGTGTGCGCGTCCTTGCGGTGCGGTACGGAGCCTTTTCAACATGGTGCCACCATCCACACGGATTTCCTTTACAAAAAGATCGGCATCTTCCACGGAAGCATCCTCATTTTTGGCTTGCCAGTTGGCAATGGCTGACAACAACAGTTTTTCCAAACGACGTGAAGCCTCTTTTTGACTGAATTTCAAAATATTAAGCGCCTTGTCCACTTTTTCACCACGAATCAAATCGGCGATCAAACGCATTTTTCGGGGTGATGTAGGGCAATTGTTCAATTTGGCGAAATACTGTGTCTTCTTCGCTTCCTTGATCTGTTCTGCTCTTTCTCTTTTACGAACTCCCATGGCTTATTATTTTTTTCCTTTGTTTTTAGCACCTGCGTGACCACGGAATGATCGTGTGGGTGAAAATTCTCCTAATTTATGTCCTACCATGTTTTCGGTAACATATACGGGAACAAATTGTTTCCCATTGTGTACCGCGATGGTTTGTCCAACAAAATCTGGGGTAATCATGGAAGCACGGGACCAAGTCTTGATCACGTTTTTCTTATTGGAATCCAGATTTTCCTGAACTTTCTTTTCCAGTTTATAGTGAACGTATGGTCCTTTTTTTAATGATCTTGGCATGGTTTATTTCTTTCTACGTTCTACAATGTATTTGTTACTCGCTTTGGTTTTGGAACGGGTCCTGTATCCTTTAGCTGGTATCCCCTTGCGAGAGCGTGGGTGTCCTCCTGAGGCACGACCTTCCCCACCACCCATCGGGTGATCTACAGGGTTCATGACCACAGGACGGGTCCTTGGTCTTCTGCCCAACCATCTAGATCGACCGGCTTTACCGGAAACAATCAACTGGTGATCACTATTGGAAACCGCACCGATGGTTGCCATACAGGTAACCAAAATCATACGGGTTTCACCAGAAGGCAATTTTACGGTTGCATATTTTCCTTCACGCGCCATTAATTGCGCAAATGCACCAGCACTACGAGCCATTACGGCTCCTTGTCCAGGATGCAATTCGATACAGGATATGATGGTTCCTAAAGGAATATTGGCCAAAGGCATGCTGTTTCCAATCTCGGGAGCAACATCCGCCCCAGAGACGATATTTTGTCCTACTTGTAATCCGTTTTGGGCAATGATGTAGCGCTTTTCGCCATCTTGGTAGTTTACCAAAGCGATGAACGCGGTACGGTTAGGGTCGTATTCAATTGTAGCTACGGTTGCAGGAATCCCGTGCTTATCACGTTTAAAATCGATGATTCGATAACGTTTCTTATGACCACCACCTCTATAGCGAATGGTCATTTTTCCTTGACTGTTTCTACCACCAGAACGTTTTTTCGGAGCCAATAGGCTTTTTTCCGGCTTATCGGCTGTAACGGCGTCAAAACCGTTAACAACCTTAAAACGCTGTCCTGGGGTGATAGGCTTTAATTTTCTTACTGACATTGTTGTCTTTCTTTAAATCTAAAAATTTAGATGTTAGCGTAAAAATCTATAGTATCACCTTCCGCCACCTGTACAATTGCTTTTTTATAAGCATTTGTTTTACCAGTTTGAACCCCCGATCTCGTATAACGAGTACGACGGTCTGGACGGACATTCATTGTGCGAACTGAAGTAACCGAAACACCATACGCAGCTTCCACTGCATTCTTGATTTCAATCTTGTTCGCCTTTTGATCTACCACAAAGGTGAAGCGGTTGTTCAACTCGGCTTCCTTGGTAGCTTTTTCTGTAATAATAGGTTTAATTAAGATAGTCATCTTGGGTCTATTTACTTAAGTTTTCTTCAATTCCTTCCAAAGAACCTTCAAATAACACGAGGCTATTTGCATTCATAATTTTGTAAGTATTTAATTCTGAGTTAGTTACAACTTCAGTGCCTTGCAAATTACGAGACGACAAATATACATTATTATTTAAGTCACCCAACACGAACAAAGATTTTTTGTTTTCGAGACCCAAGGACTTCAAAACTGAAGTAAATTCCTTGGTCTTTGGAGCGTCCATGCTGAAGTCTTCCAATACCACGATGGCATTGTCATTGGCTTTCAAACTTAATGCCGAACGACGGGCCAAACGCTTCAGGTTCTTATTCAATTTAAATCCGTAGTTTCTTGGCCTAGGACCGAAGAATCTACCTCCGCCTTTGAATACCCCAGATTTGATACTACCCGCACGAGCGGTACCGGTTCCCTTTTGTTTTTTCAACTTACGGGTACTACCAGTGATTTCACTCTTTTCCTTGGCTTTGTGCGTACCTTGGCGTTGATTGGCCAAGTATTGCTTTACATCCAGGTAAATAGCGTGGTTGTTAGGCTCTATTCCGAATACGTCTTTAGAAAGGTCTACCTTTCTTCCCGTATCTTTTCCATTTTTGTCTAAAACTGCTACCTTCATTACTTTGTAATCGTTACATAAGCGTTTTTATGACCGGGCACACAGCCCTTTACAACAAGCAAGTTCTTTTCGGGAACTACTTTCAAAACGCGCAGGTTTTCAACTTTTACTTTTTTATTCCCCATTTGGCCTGCCATACGAATTCCCTTAAAAACTCGGGATGGATAGGAGGCAGCACCAATGGATCCTGGAGCTCTCAAACGGTTGTGCTGACCGTGGGTAGATTGTCCCACACCACCAAAACCGTGACGCTTAACAACCCCTTGGAATCCCTTACCTTTGGAAACTCCGGCAATATCGACGAATTCCCCTTCGATAAAATGTTCAACGGTGATGGTATCACCTAATTTGTACTCCTCTTCAAATCCTTGGAATTCTACGACTTTACGCTTCGCAACAGTTCCTGCTTTCTTGGCATGGCCTTCGGCAGCTTTGTTGACCGTCTTTTTGTCATCGAAACCAAGTTGAAGAGCTTCATACCCGTCAACCTCTGTGGTTCTGACTTGGGTAACGATACAGGGACCTGCTTCAATCACGGTACAAGGAATGTTCTTTCCTTTCTCGTCAAAGATGCTGGTCATCCCGATCTTTTTTCCGATTAACCCAGACATAATTAGTAATTATTAGTTATTAAAAGTTTCTATTTTCAAATTAAAACAGGGCCAAAATAAATTCAGCCCTGAATTTTATTTTGTTTCCGTTTTTCCTTCGCCCGCAGCTCAGGACATGTTTCATGTTTGTAACTACACCTTGATCTCTACTTCCACACCACTGGGCAGCTCCAATTTCATGAGGGCGTCAATGGTTTTGGAGGAAGAACTGTAGATATCCAAAAGGCGCTTGTACGAACTCAATTGGAATTGCTCCCTACTTTTCTTGTTTACGTGTGGCGAACGCAACACGGTAAAGATCTTTTTGTGCGTTGGCAATGGAATGGGTCCCGTTACCACTGCACCGGTACTTTTTACGGTTTTTACGATTTTTTCAGCAGATTTGTCTACTAAATTATGATCGTAAGATTTTAATTTAATTCTGATTTTCTGACTCATTGCTGAAATATTAAACGTTAGCGGTTCCTTTGGCTGCAGCGATCACTTCGTCCGAAATGTTGGACGGCGTCTCTGCATAGTGTGAAAATTCCATGGTGGAAGTAGCACGTCCTGAAGAAAGGGTACGTAACGTTGTTACGTATCCAAACATTTCAGAAAGTGGCACTTCGGCCTTGATCACCTTGGAACCGGCTCGATCGCTCATGTTATTTACCTGTCCGCGACGACGGTTCAAGTCTCCTACAATATCCCCCATGTTTTCTTCTGGAGTCAACACTTCCAATTTCATGATGGGCTCTAGGATTACGGCTCCTGCAGCTTTTGCAGCAGTTTTAAACCCTATTTTGGCAGCCAATTCGAAGGAAAGCTGGTCGGAGTCCACTGCGTGGAACGAACCATCTTTCAATACCACTTTCATGCGGTCTACTTCAAAACCGGCCAAGGGACCATTTTTCATGGCTTCCTTGAATCCCTTTTCAACGGAAGGAATGAATTCCCTGGGGATGTTACCTCCTTTAACTTCATTCACAAACTCCAAGCCAACGGCTTTATCATCTTCAGCAGGGCCCAACGTAAACACAATGTCGGCAAACTTACCACGACCACCGGTTTGCTTCTTGTACACTTCGCGGTGTTCAGTAGTTTTGGTGATTGCCTCTTTGTACTCTACTTGGGGTTTTCCTTGGTTTACTTCAACCTTGAACTCACGTTTCAAACGGTCTACAATGATGTCCAAGTGAAGCTCACCCATACCGGAAATGATGGTCTGCCCGCTAGCTTCATCGGTACGTACCTGGAAGGTTGGATCTTCTTCAGCCAATTTGGACAAGGCCATCCCCAATTTATCCACATCGGCTTTGGTTTTGGGTTCCACAGCGATACCGATTACGGGATCTGGGAATACCATACTTTCCAATACGATGGGGTGCTTTTCAGCACAAAGGGTGTCTCCAGTTTTGATATCCTTGAATCCAACTGCAGCTCCAATATCGCCAGCTTCAATATATTCAATGGCATTTTGCTTATTGGCGTGCATTTGGTAGATTCTTGAAATACGTTCTTTATTTCCTGAACGGGTATTTAAAACGTAGGATCCTGCATCCAAACGACCGGAATAGGCACGGAAGAACGCCAATCGACCTACGAAAGGATCGGTGGCAATCTTGAAGGCCAAAGCAGAAAAAGGCGCAGTCACATCTGGCTTGCGCGATTCTTCGTTTTCAGTGTCGGGATTGGTCCCAACAATAGCTTCCTTATCGGTTGGAGAAGGCAAATAACGGCAAACGGCATCCAATAGGAATTGCACTCCTTTGTTTTTGAAGGCCGAGCCACAAATCATCGGGATGATGCTCATGTCCATTACCGCAGCACGCAATGCAGCGTGTATTTCGTCTTCGGTGATGGACTCTTCATCTTCCATGTATTTTTCCAATAGGTTTTCGTCATAAGCGGCAACCTCTTCAATCAATTTTCCACGATACTCGCTAGCCTCGGATTTCAGATCATCTGGAATGTCGATGACATCGAAGGTTGCGCCTTGGGTTTCCTCATGCCAAACAATGGCACGGTTTTTCACCAAGTCTACGATTCCTTTGAAGTCAATTTCATCACCAATAGGCAACACAATGGGCACCGCATTGGAACCCAACATGTCTTTTACCTGTTGGCACACATTCATGAAGTTGGAACCTTGACGGTCCATTTTGTTTACAAAGCCCATTCGAGGTACTTTGTAGTTGTCGGCCAAACGCCAGTTGGTTTCAGACTGAGGTTCTACCCCATCAACGGCACTGAATAAAAATACCAGACCGTCCAACACACGCAGGGAACGGTTTACCTCAACGGTAAAGTCGACGTGACCGGGAGTGTCGATGATATTGAAATGGTATCCTTTGGTATCGGCTGTAGGTTTTCCGTTTTCAAGCGGAAAGTTCCAAGTACAGGTGGTTGCTGCAGAAGTAATGGTAATACCACGCTCCTGTTCCTGCTCCATCCAGTCCATAGTGGCCGCTCCGTCGTGAACCTCCCCGATTTTGTGATTGACACCGGTATAGTAGAGGATACGCTCGGTTGTAGTGGTTTTACCTGCATCAATGTGCGCAGCAATCCCTATATTTCTTGTAAATTTTAAATCTCTTTGTGCCATTGTTTCCTAGAATCTAAAGTGTGAGAATGCTTTGTTCGCTTCGGCCATTTTGTGCGTATCCATACGCTTTTTAACCGCAGCACCTTCTTCTTTAGCGGCAGCCAGTATTTCGGCGGCCAATTTCTGAGCCATAGACTTTTCGTTACGCTTACGTGCATAACCAATCAACCACTTCATTGCCGTGGAGATTTTACGGTCTGGGCGTATTTGCATAGGAATTTGGAAGGTGGCTCCTCCTACTCTTCGGCTTCGTACCTCTACGTGAGGCATTACATTGGAAAGAGCGTCTTTCCAAATTTCCAAAGCTGTTTTTTCGTCGTCTTGCTTTTTGGAATCCACGATATCAATCGCATCATAGAATACTTTGAAAGCAACAGATTTCTTGCCGTCCCACATCAAGTTGTTCACAAAACGTGTGACCAACTGATCGTTAAATCTTGGATCTGGCAAAAGCGGTCTCTTTTTCGCTTGTCTTTTTCTCATTACTGCTTTTTAAAAGTTGTTGAATTACTTTTTAGGGCGTTTGGCGCCGTACTTTGACCTTCGTTGCAGCCTTCCTTGAACACCTGCGGTATCCAATGCGCCACGAACGATGTGGTAACGTACACCTGGCAAATCCTTCACCCTTCCACCTCTAACCAATACTATCGAGTGCTCCTGGAGGTTGTGTCCTTCACCACCGATGTATGCGTTTACTTCCTTTCCATTGGTAAGCCTTACCCTGGCCACTTTACGCATGGCAGAGTTTGGTTTCTTAGGAGTGGTCGTATATACACGCGTACACACACCGCGGCGTTGCGGGCACGAATCCAAAGCAGCCGATTTACTCTTCTTGGTTATTTTGGCTCTTCCTTTTCGTACTAATTGTGAAATAGTTGGCATATAAAATCCTTGTTATACGTAATTAAATGATATATTTCCCCTATTAAAGGGCGGCAAAGGTAGGAATTAAATTGAATTAATCCAACAACCCCATCTTATTTTTGTGGAGTTTGTTTTTCAGTAAAGGCGGAATATGAAAAACAAGCTGAAAGCGTTAGATTTACAGTGCCACACGCTACGATATTGAAAACGATTTTAAGAACATTTTTATACCTATATATATATACTACATTTTCGGGGCTTGTGTGTTCCCAAAATATTGAATTGAAAATCGATAGCGAAACCCCGCTTTCGGAAACCTTTCTTGATAGCCTTGGCGCCCCTTTTTATTTTGAAATCCTTGAGGAACTGCAACCAAAAACAGACACCATTACCCTTAGGCTTCAGCATTTGGGCTATTTAGACGTTTCGCTTGAGGCCATCCAAAAAAAGGATGACAGTCTATACCTAGCAAAGTACCTCTTGGGCAATCGGTGGCGAGAAGTTGAAATCCATTGTGGAGATTTTGACTTGGATTTCAAAACAATTGAACTATATGTCTCGAAAAAAACCGACAGTACTTTTACCATCCCCTTATCCTTGACACAAAAAACCCTCTTGGCGCTAAGTAAGGCCAAAGCCTTGCAAGGGGATCCATTTGCATCGTTTCAACTCACCCAAATTGAAAAGAAAGATCTACGGACCCTGAATGCACAACTGACGGTCGAAACAAACCGAGTGCGAAAAATTGACAATTGGGTGGTGAAAGGGTATGAAAAATTTCCGATTTCATTTTTAAAATACCATGCAGGGGTCAAGAAAGGACGGGTTTTCAATCAAAGCAAATTGATTGCACAAAATGAATTGGTGGATGGCTTGGGGTTTGTCGACGCCCTAAAGCCTCCGGAAGCGCTTTTCAAGAAAGATTCGACCATTGTTTATTTCTATTTCAAGAAAAGGACCTTTAACCATTTTGACGGCATTTTAGGTTTTGCCACCAATGAAAACACCCAAAAACTGGAACTGAACGGCTATTTGGATCTGGAATTAAACAACAATTTAAATTTTGGGGAACAACTGAAACTGGTCTATAAAGCCGATGGAAGGGAACAACAAAATTTTGAAGCTTCCACCCACATGCCCTTCCTGTTCAAAACCCCTTTTAGCCTAAGCCTTGGTTTAAAAATTTTCAAGAGGGACAGTACTTTTGCAACTACCGAACAATTGCTGAAGCTTCACTACCAAACGTCTCCCAAAATAACCGTTTACGCCGGTTACAAAACGTATGAATCCAGCAACCTTCTGGATGAAACGCTTGCGGGATCACTTGTAGAAAATTTCAATTCGCGATACCTTTTATTGGGCGGAAAGTATACCAAACGCCAAAAAAGTCTTTTTTTTCCAATAAAAACTTCCATCTACTTGGAAAGCGAGGTGGGTAAGAGGAAAACGGGACTGGAAAACCAGGATCAGATAAGATTGTCATTGGAAGCCAAGCACAACTTCAATTTAAGTTACAATAACTCCATATTTGTACAAAGCACCAACTCCTACTTAAATAGTGGGAACTACCTCGCCAACGAACTCTTTCGCTTTGGGGGAATAAACACCCTTAGGGGTTTTAATGAAAATAGCATTGACGCCTCCCTTTTTAGTACCATCAATACTGAATACCGTTATCTTTTTAACGAAGGGCTTTACGTACATACCATTTTGGATGCAGCTTATTTTGAAAATGAAACCGTAGGCATACAAGAGCGACTTTACAGTTTTGGGTTGGGACTGGGCCTTAACACCAATGCTGGAATCCTAAGACTAAGTTTGGCCAATGGATTTTCGAAAAACCAGGCGATCAATGCTTCAAACACTAAAGTACATTTATCCTTATCGGCGTCATTTTAGTTAAATCCCATCGTTTTTTACTATTAATTCATATAAAACTGATTTCCAAAATTGTTATTCTCGGAAATTATGTTGAATTTTGACAATCATTAAACACATTAATATGAGATACAAATTACCTTTTTATTTGTTTTTGTTGCTATTCCAAATATCCTTTGCTCAGGATATGCTCATCTCTGGAACAGTAATAGATGATCAAGGAGTTCCATTACCGGGTGCAAATATTGTCATCAAAGGCACTAGTACAGGAACTCAATCTGATTTTGACGGGAACTATAGCATCAATAGTGCTAAAGGGCAAGTTCTTGTTTTCAGTTACGTTGGTTTTGAAACCCAGGAAATTACTGTGGCTTCGAGCAATGTAATCAATGTTCAAATGGCAGTTGGAGGGACCACCCTTGAAACGGTTGTAATTACAGGTTATTCCAGAAGGAGCCAAACCGTTACAGCTTCCTCAACGGTTTCCATCGGTGCTGCCGAAATTGCCGAATTGAGCCCAGTAACCAGTATCGACAACCTCTTGCAGGGTAAAGCCGCAGGGGTTCAAGTAACCGCAGCCAATGGTAAACCAGGTCAAGGTGCATTTGTAAGGATTCGTGGTGTTGGTTCGCTTACTGCAGGTGCATCATCCCCATTATACGTGGTAGATGGTGCGGTAATTGACGAAACCGATCTCGCAGCAATACCCAATGAGGACATTGAGAATATCAGTGTTTTGAAAGATGCGGCCCAAACTGCAATCTACGGTTCCCGTGGAGCCAGTGGGGTTGTGATCATCACGACCAAGAAAGGAAAGCGCGATTCTGACGGCACCGTTCGATTCAGCTCAAGATTCGGGGTTAGCTCCAGGATCAAGCCTAACTTCACCATGATGAACGCGGAACAAAAGCTTCAATACGAGTCCGAACTTTTTGCCTTGGGCGTAAGTGCCGCTGGAAACCTTCCAGGGGTAACTACTACTCCAGGTTCTCCGGAACGTCAATTTTTGCTTGACCACGAAGTGGATTGGGAAGATCTCATTCTGCAACAAGGAATCATTCAGAACAATAATGTCTCGTTTTCCGGTGGATCCGAAAAAACAGATTATTTCTTCTCTGTGGGTCATGACCGCAATACGGGGATTATTGACCAGATCAGTGGTTTTGAAAGGGTTAGTACCCGTTTAAACCTAGGTTTCGACGTAAAGGAGTGGTTAAAGCTTTCTGTAACTGCAGGATTTTCAAGATCCACCAGCGACGAACCTCGGGACCGTAATAACGTTCAAAACCCTTTTAGGGCTTATTTCGACTACAATCCTTATGAAACCGAATTTCTATTGGACGAAAATGGTAGTGTGATTTTGGATGAAAATGGAAAACCTGTTTACAACCCTACCCACACCACCTTTAACGTACGTGGTGCTTTGTTGAGCGAGCCAGCATTTACAGTTCAAAATACTTGGCTGGCCTCTGTTTCAGCGGACGTTTCCTTGATCAAAAATGTTACCTATACCTTCTCTACCGGTTTGAATGCAACCAACAACCGTTTTGAAAGCTACTCTAAACCTGGCGGAATTTTGGACTCCATCATTGGCGATCCCAACAACCCAGGAAACAAATTGGATACGGGTAACTATAACTTGGACATGACCATCAGCAACCGATTGAATTACAATTTGGAAGCTGGAAAACATACCTTCGATGTTGTTGGTCTTTTCGAGTACAACACCAACGAATTCAATGGTTACAGGATCCGTAGTATTGGATTCCCATCGGCAGAGCTGACCACACAAAGCAACTCGACTCAAGTAACCGATTGGAATACCACCAGGAATATTCTGACCCTTATTTCCTATGGGGCATTTGCCAACTACGATTACGATCAAAAATATTTGGCTTCTGCTTCCGTCCGTTATGATGGTTCTTCCAATTTTGGTGCCGACAACCAATTTGGTCTTTTCTACAGCGGAAGTTTAGGATGGAATGTTGCCAAGGAAAACTTTTTTAATGTGAATGCTGTGGACGATTTGAAACTTTACGTTTCCTATGGTACTACAGGTAGCCGTGCTGGGATTAGCCGTTATGCGCCACAAGGAAACGTTTCTTATGCAACGTATCCTGGCGGTTTAGCAACCAACCCTTCCAACCTTGAAAATCCTGAACTCAAGTGGGAAACCACCACCACGCAAAATGCGGGATTGGAATTGAACATGTTCAACAATCGCTTTAACTTGGTAACCGATTACTTTATCCGTACGACCGAGGATTTGCTTTTCTCTGTACCATTGGCGGATGAATCTGGATTCCAGTCCATCGCCGGTAACTTGGGTAAAATCGAAAACAAAGGTTTGGAAATTACCGTATCGGCCGATGTTTTCCGTACCAGCGATTTCCGATGGACCTTAGGAGGTAATATCATTTTCTTGGATCACGAAATCCTAGAACTGCCCGATGGCGAAGATGTAACCCCCGGAAGCGCGTTTAACATCCTTTGGAGAGAAGGTGCTAAAATCAACGAACATTTCTTGGTGCGGTATGCAGGAGTTGATCCAGCAACCGGAGCCCCGCTCTATTATGGTGCTGACGGTAATAAATACCGTGCCTTCGACCTTCCAGAAGACGAGGATGAAAACCGTGTGCTTCAAGGAAAATCGACCATTGCCGATAAAGAAGGTGGATTCTTCACCAATGTTAAATACAAAGGATTTGGGCTACGTGCCGACTTTGTTTTCAAAGCTGGAAACTGGATCAATAACTTTGTGAAGTCGAATTTGATTTCCGATGGATTCAATATTGACGACAACCAAGCCGTTGATGCGTTCAACTATTGGAGAAAGCCAGGAGATACCAATGTATACCCTAGCCCCTTGATTTCACAGGATGAGTTGGGAGCCATTAACTCGGACCGTTTCCTTGAAAAAGGAGACTACATCCGTATGAGAAACATTACTTTTTCTTATGACTTTGCCGACAATGTTTTGGATCATCTTCCATTCAAAAGCCTAAGGCTTTATGTACAGGGACAAAACCTATTGACCTTTTCCAAATTCTTTGGAGATCCTGAAGTAGGTATTTCCTCTGGCGAGACCATTAGCTACGCTGCGAGTGTTGCTCCAGGTGAGGCTACGCTGTACAGTTATCCAAACACCAAATCCATTCAAGTAGGACTTGACGTAAGCTTCTAAAAAAAATGATTATGAGAAAAATTTCAACTATATTTATGTTCGTTGTTGCATTAGGCCTTTTTACCTCATGCGATAACAATCTAGATCAATTACCGTTCGACGAGTTTGCGACTGATAATGCATTCATTACGGCCCAGGATTTTGAAAACGGAATACGTGGGGTCTATCTGCAACTGACCGCTGGAGGTTTCTACGGCGGAAGTGATGCTGGTTCCATGTTGAGTGCTCCCGATGTAATGTCGGACAACGCAACCCTATCACAATATGGAAGGACTACCAAAAGAACATTGCATAATTTCCAATACAATGCAAATTCTACCTTGTTGGGTACTTACCGCAACTGTTACCGATTGATTTACCAAGCCAACCAGATTTTGCTCTATGCTGAATCCTTTGAAGGAGAAAGTAAAGACAACATCGTTGGTGAAGCCAAAGCCCTTAGAGCCCTAGCACATTTCAATTTGGTAGCTTATTTTGGTAAAATCCCTACACAGTCCAATGATGCCAACTCCAGTCTGGGCATTGCCTATGTAACTGATGCCGATGTAACCATCGAGCCTAGTAGAATGACGGTTCAGGAAACATACGCCATGATTTTGGACGATTTGTTGGATGCCAAGAGTAAAATCAATGCGAGCAACCCTGAAGGACGTTTAAATAAAAACGGAGTAAACCTGCTTCTCTCCCGAGTGTATTTATACATGGGGCAGTGGCAAAATGCTATCGATGCTGCAAATGCGGTTAGTACGCAAGTTGCAGCACGTGCTAATGTGGTAGGAGTTTGGGAAGATACCAGTGAAGACGGATTGGTCTTCTGGATTCCAAACGACGCCCCAACCCTAGGTAACAACATTGGGGTTACCTGGAGTCAAGGTGGCGTAACCAGCTTAATTCCTGAATACGTGGCTTCTTTTGAATTGACCAATTTGTACGATGACGGAAATGACATCAGAAAAGATGCCTACATCTTTGCTGGATCCGTGACCTCGCAAGGTATTACGACAAACTTCAATGGAATCAAAAAATTGTTCGCCCGTCCAGGTGGACAACCAGGAGTGGTGGATTACAAAATCCTTCGTGCAGCCGAAGCATTCCTCAATAAAGCTGAAGCTTACTACAACCTTGGAAATGAATCGGCCGCAAGACAAGCCTTGGATGCTGTTAGAAGCAAACGTTACCTTACTCCCCCAAGTGGTGAAACTGGTGCAGCCCTATTGGATGCCATCCGTTTGGAAAGAAGGTTGGAATTTGCTTTTGAATACCAGCGTTTCTTCGACTTGAAGCGATGGGGCTTGCCCGTCCAGAGATCCAACGCCGGTGATGTTGCTGATGGTTCAGGAACACCATCAGATGTATTGTCACTTCCTGCTGGGAGCAACAAGTTTCAATTGCCAATCGCCCAGGAATCGTTGGATGTAAATCCTAATTTGCAACAAAACCCTGGATACTAAAACTTATACCATTATGAAAAAAGCATATTTATACATATTATTAGTGTTAGTGGCGGCCACCTCCTGTCGTGATTCCTATGACGATTATGTTCAGGACCGTGGGGAAACTATTGGCTTTACCACTCCAACCCTAGAGGTTACCCTACCTCCCGGAGGTGTCATCAATGGATTCCCATTGGCGTTTTTTGTAACCAGCGTGTCCAGTTCGGATAGAACCTTCCAGCTTCGTGTTGTAGATTCCGAGACAACGCTTTCTGCGGATAATTACTCGTTTGAGACCACTGTTACCGTGCTGGCCGGTGAAAGAAAGGGAACGCTGTTATTCAATGCCGAAAACAATTCAATCGCTGCCGATGACTTCCAAAACGTGGTCATCGAGTTCATGCCAACCGAGAGTATAAATTCTGGAAAAAAGGCATTGGTTTCACTGAAATCAACACAGTAAAAAGCGACTTGTTTTTGAATGCAAAAAGGCACCCAAAATTGGGTGCCTTTTTGCATTGGGACCACTCAAACTAAAAAAGCCGAAAACCTTAACAATAGCGTAACTTTCAGTTTAAAAAAAAGTAAATTTTAAGTTTAAAAAGTTGTGTATTTAACTTTTTATTGTGACTTTTGGCATTGGCTAATTCAAATAAATTATAAAATGAGAACAAAGTTTAGTGGATTTTTAACGCTATTACTGGCGTTTGTAGTGCAACTTACGTTCGCACAAGAAAAGACTATATCTGGTACGGTGCTCGATGAAGGCAACTTACCCTTACCAGGAGTCAACGTTATTGTAAAAGGCACAAGTAACGGTACACAAACCGACTTTGATGGGAATTACACCATCAGTGCCAATGTTGGGCAAACCTTGGTTTTTAGTTACGTTGGCTATAAAACCGAAGAAAAGGGCATTTCTGCCGCTTCAACCAACATTTCATTATCAATGCAACCCGAAGCCGATGTGCTAACGGAAGTATTGGTAGTTGCACAAGGTATTTCCAAGGAGAAAAAAGCCTTGGGTTATGCCGTGTCAACCATTCAGGAAGAATCAATCAAGGAGAGTCCACAAACTGATTTGACGCGGGTTCTTTCAGGTAAGGCCGCAGGTATCAACATTACTTCCCAAACGGGACTTTCCGGTTCGGCCAACCAAGTGGTGATTCGAGGACTTACTTCCTTTACGGGAAGTAACAACGCACTGTACATCATCGATAACGTTCCCTACAGTAACGATACCAACAATTCCGGTAACTTTGTGGATGGCAACATCGGTTCCAGCCGTTCTTTTGACATTGACCCCAATAACATTGAAAATATTCAGATTTTGAAGGGTCTTGCTGCAACCACTTTATATGGTTCAGAAGGACGTAACGGGGTAATCCTTATTACTACCAAAACCGGTTCCTCCAAAAACCTAAACAGAAAACAGGAAGTAGAAGTTTCGTCTTCAACTTTCATCAACGAAGTTGGGACACTTCCAGACTACCAAGACATTTATGGTGGTGGTTTCGACCAAGCATTTGGATGGTTCTACAGTAACTGGGGTCCTGGATTCTACAAGAATGGCCTTGGTGGTTGGGCAAACGATCCATTGATTGACGAAAATGGAACTGTAGCTCACCCTTACTCAACTTCAGCTTTCTTGAATGCTTATCCCGATTTCAAAGCCTCTTACGAAGGTGAGCGTTATGAGTGGAGACCCAGAAATAGTGTAGAACGCTTCTTCAAAAAGGGTATTTCACAAAACCTTTCTATTTCCGCAAGAGGGCGTAGTGAAGACGGAAAGCTTGGATACGGTGTAATTGCCAGTCATTTGGATGAAGATGGTTTTACCCCCGGAAACAATGTTAAAAGAACCAACCTAACTATTTCCGGTGATGCTAGGCTAACCAATAAGATTGGTGTTAGAGGATCCATGACCTACACCAGAACCAATTTGAAAACTCCACCACTTGCGGCTAGTAATGGTAGTAGTGTATTTGGAGGGGGATCTTCCATTTTTGGAGATTTGATTTACACCCCAAGAAACATCGATTTCTTCGAATTGCCATTCGAACTGCCTGATGGGGCCAGTATTTATTACCGAGATGACAACGCCATCCAGCACCCGCTTTGGACCGTTAAAAACGCGAAATATTCTGAAGATATTAATCGTGTGAACGGTTTTGCAGCCATCAATTACAATTTCAATGATTATTTCAATTTGGAATATCAAGGGAGTGTGGATGTGTATTCGCAAAACAACATCAACCGCCAAAATAAAGGTGGGGTAAGTGATTTCCCTGTAATCACCAGTGGTTTTTACTATACCTATAATACAACCAATACTATTTACGACCACCGGTTTGTATTGAGCGGAAGTAATTTTGAATTGCTCAATGACAAGATGAACATCAGCTTCCAGTTAGGAGCAACTTCCAAAGGGACCACATTCGAAAGAAAAGGGGTTTACAGCGACGGTCAAATTGTATACGGCTTCTTCGACCATAGCAACTTTGCCAACTCTACTACCCTTAAAGACGTAGATGGCGATGGCATTATCGATATCGATGCTCAAGACTTCAATAGAAGAAACGTAGTAGGAGTATTTGGACAGTTAAACGTAGATTGGGACAATTGGGCTTTCTTGTCAGTCTCTGGTCGTCAAGACTGGGTATCCAATGCCAACGAAAATACCATCTTCTACCCTTCCGCTAGCTTGTCTGTTATTCCAACAACCTTGTTTGATGGCTTAAGCTCTGATGGAGGATTGAATTTCCTTAAACTTCGTGCAGGTTACGGAACCTCAGCGAACTTTGCCATCGGTTATCCAACAGTAACCAACTTGGACTCAAACCCTGTTGCTTTCATCGATGCTGATGGAAACACCATCGTTACCAACTCTACTAGTTCTGTATACGGTAACCCCGGTATCAAACCAGAGTTGATCGAGGAATTGGAATATGGAATTGAAGGTCGCATCGCACGCCGTGTTAGTTTCGACGTTTCTTATTTCAACAGAACTACGAACGACTTGATCGTAAACATTCCAGTACCTGCCAGTACTGGATTTACCTCAACTACAACCAACATTGGTGAAATTAACACTTGGGGTATTGAAGCTGACTTAGGTGTAAACATTTTCAAAAGCGATACCAACGGTTTCGATTGGAAATTGAATGTCAATTTCACCAAATTGGACAGCGAAGTGAAAGACTTAGGTTTGGATACCGACTTGGTAATCTATGCCGGATTTACTAACCTAGGAAACGGAGCAAAGGTAGGCGAACCATTAACCGCACTTTACGGTGCACGAGTCCAACGTGACGAAAATGGTAACCTTCTTGTGGATGATGCAGGAGATTATCTTGCCGAGTCTGTTGACGAAGATGGTAACCTTCCTAAAATTGGAGATGCCAATCCAGATTTTGTCATGAACTATATCAGTACCATGTCCTGGAAAGGTGTTTTCTTGAACGTTCAAGTGAACCATACATCCGGAGGTGATATGTATGCCGGTACCGTTGCTACATTGATGGGTCGTGGTCTTACTACAGATACTGAAAATCGTTTGGGAACCTTCATCCTCGATGGTGTAAGTGCTTCAACCGGTGAACCTAATACTGTACAGATTGGTAACGCTCAATACTACTTTGATAACGGTTTTGCAAGTGAAGCTGATGAACTTTCTGTGTACGACGCATCTGTATTACGTCTTCAAGAAGTTTCTTTGGGATACAGCATCCCATCTAAATTGCTAGACCGCACTCCTTTCGGTTCTGTTAAAATCAAATTCAGTGGTTTCAATCTATGGTATGATGCTTACAACATGCCCGATGGAACCAATTTTGACCCTAACACCAGCTCTTTAGGTTCTGGTAACGGACAAGGATTTGAATTCCTTACAGGTCCAAGTAGCAAAAGATATGGAGTAAGTATTAACGCTACCTTCTAATTGATAAAAAATTAAGTTATGAAATACATCAATAAAATATTCGTTTCAATGGTTTTTTTGGCAGGAGTGTTTTTTACCTCCTGTGAAACCACCGATTTGGATCTCTTGAACGACCCCAATAACCTCACTACTAATGATGCGGAATTGGATCGTTTGATGAGCAACATCCAACTAGACTTTAACACGTTTTTACGCCAAATGGGCAACAACGGTGCACAAGCTACCCGCCTTCAGAATCCTTTTGGTAGGACCTACAGGGATGCTTTTGAGCCTGTTACTATGGACGGTACTTGGTCTACAGCATACCAAGGCCTGTTCTCAAACATCCAATTGGCAGAGACTTATGCTACTGCACTGGAAAACAACAAACACCTAGGTGTTATGAAAATTATTAAGGGGTATACCTTAATAGTTCTTGTTGATTTCTTTGGAGATGTTCCATTCAGTGAGGCTACAAACCCAGTGGAATTTCCAGCTCCTTTTGCCGATCCTGGACAAGACGTTTATCAAGGTGCCATTGCACTTATTGATGAAGGTGTGGATTTATTGAATCAACCTGGTGCAGAATTAAATCCAGATATGTATTATGACAACGATTATGGCAAATGGAAAAAAGCAGCAAATACCATGAAATTAGCTGCTTACCTGAACACTGGAAATACTGCCGCCTTCAATGCCATCATCAACTCTGGAAATTACATTGCTTCTACAGCTGATGACATGCAATTTCAATATGGAGCCAACCAAACTAGCCCAGATACAAGACATCCAAGTTATTCTAACGATTACACTCCAAACGGAGCCAGCTCTTATCGTTCCAACTGGATCATGGATGCCATGGTAGACAACAATGACCCACGTTTGCGTTACTATTTCCACAGACAAAATGGCTGTACTCCAGGTGCTCAAGGTTGTGCAACAGATCCAGGAAGACTTCCTTGCTCTGTAACCGTGAAGCCAAACCACTATACTTCGGACATGATATATTGTTCTGTAGATAAAGGTTATTGGGGACGTGACCACCTAAACGCTGAAGGAATCCCACCAGATAACTTCTTCAGAACTGTAGTAGGCGTATACCCACATGGCGGTCTTTTTGATGATGCTGTTATTGGTGACGAAACCAACCATCCTTTCGAAGGAGTTTCTTCTGGAGCTGGAGGAGGCGGAGCTGGGATCAACCCAATCCTATTGGCTTCTTGGGTAGATTTCTGGAAAGCCGAAGTGGCCTTGGCCTCCAATAATACTTCTGGAGCAGCAAGTGCCATGCAAGCAGGTTTGCAAAAATCGACTTCAAAAGTGGCTAGCTTTATATCCGTTGACCCAACAGCAGATGCAACCGTTGCACCTACTGGTGGACAAATCTCTAGTTTCATTGCTGACATTGTGAACCAATTCAACAGTGCTACTTCCATGAGTAAAAAAATGGACATTCTTGCAGAGCAAGCATTCATCACATACTATGGTAACGGTATTGGTGCCTATAACATGTACCGACGCACTGGAGCTCCAAGCGACCTTCAATACTCCTTGGATCCAAACCCAGGTAATTTTGTACGCTCATTCTTCTACCCTGCTGCTGAAGCGAACGTAAACAGTAACATTCAGCAGAAAGACGATCTTAACGTACAAGTATTCTGGGACAACAATCCAGCTTCACCAGCGTTTCCACCGGCAAACTAATAACACTTAAAATCATCGTAATGAAAAAAATCATAAAATCATCCATCTACGCATTCCTCGCTGCACTGACCCTGTCTGGTTGCAGTAAGTCGGATTTGCTCATTGATCAAGTATTTGACAACGTTGATAGTGAAAGTGGCGTTGTTTTGCGAACCATTGAAGCACCAGAAGACTTGTATAACAACAACGAAGGCACTAACATCATTACACTGACTGTTGAAGTACAAGAAGGAAATGGAAGTGAGTACCCCGATTTCAAAGAGGTTCGCGCTAACATAAGATTGTATGCAGATCAAGACTTGACGGAACCATTAACTGGTTCTGGTGGTAGTGAATTACCCGAAAGAGTAGTTGCTACTTACCTCCCAGCCGATTTTGAAATAGGTTCCAATGTGCTTCCAAGAAAAACCATTGAGATTCCAACATCGGACGTTGTGGCTTTGTTTCCTGATGCAACCATACCTATCCCCACCTTCATTGCCTTACGATTTGAGGTAGAGATGAACGACGGTAGGGTTTACACCAACGAAAACCTTGGTGCCTCTGTAACTGGTGGAACTTATTTTGATTCCAGGTTTTTGTACAAAATCATTTTTGTCAATAACTAATCGAATACTCTTTTAACAGACAACAAAACGGGCCTGCAGGCCCGTTTTTTGTTAAACCCAAAAAAAATTGTCTTTTCCGATTTTTTTTATTTAAAAATTTGTACATTTGGAAGTATTAAACTTTAAATTTATTGTTACTATGAAAAAAAATTATCTATTGTTTGCCATTCTAGCACTTAGCTTTTCTGGCATTTTTGCTCAAACTGTTGAGATCAATGACGACATGGAAAGCTACACTGTAGGTACTTCAATTCTTCAAGACCACTGGACTTCTTGGAGTGGTACTGCTGCTGATGCCATGCTTTCTTCTAACGCTCAAGCTCACAGCGGATCCAAGTCAGGTTTTGTTGATGGTAGTACTACCATTGATGCTGTTTTGGATACTGGAAATAAAATCTTCGGAACCTGGTGGTTGTCATTCTACATGTACATCCCTGCTGGTAAAGAAGGATACTACAACTGGCAAGGAACCGTGCCAATTGGTTCTGGAGAGTGGGTTGTTGGAAACATCTACTTCAACGAAGGTGGTGACGAACCTGGATCTGGATACATCGATTACAGCTCTGGAGATGCTGCAGATTGGGTATACTTTACTTATCCAGAAGGTCAGTGGTTCGAAGTTGTTACCGGAGTAGACATTACTAGTGGTATCAGCCTTGCTACCTGGGAAATGTGGGTTGATGGTGTTGAAGTAGTTTCTGCTGGCACTCCTTTTGCCGATGCTGCTGGTACTCCTGGAACTAGCCTTGGTGGTATCGATTTCTATTCCATCTCTGCTAACAATGAGTATTACATCGACGATGTTACCTATCAAGATGGGCCTTTTGTTGGTGTGAATGATTTCGCTCAAAAAGGATTCTCTGCATTCCCTAACCCTGTAAACAACATCCTTAACTTGAAAGCTAACGAGAACATCACCTCTGTAGCCATCTACAACGTTCTTGGACAACAAGTTTACAGCGCTAAGGTAAACGCTTTGACTTCTCAAGTTGACATGTCTCAAATGGCAAGCGGAGCTTACTTTGTTAAAGTAAACGTTAATGGATCTGAAGGAACTGTAAAAGTTGTTAAATAATTAGATCCCACTTCTTATAGAGAGAGGCTGTCCAAACGACAGCCTCTTTTTTTACAACAAAATCTATGGATAGATCATCTTATATATTTGGTGTTTACCCTGTTCTTGAAGCGTTAAATTCCGATCAGCAAATAGACAAAATATACCTACAAAAAGGGTTTGAAAAACAAAAAGGCGAGACTATTCTTAAAAAGGCAGAAGCCTTGGGCGTAACCATCAACATAGTCCCACAAGAAAAATTGGACAAGCTTACACGCTCAAACCATCAAGGTGTAGTTGCAATCGCTTCACCAATTTCCTTTCCTTCTCTAGAGAACGTAGTTGAAGCTATTCTTCAAACCGTTCAAACACCTTTATTTTTAATCTTAGATCAAATTAGTGATGTTCGAAATTTTGGGGCAATCATAAGGACTGCCGAATGTACTGGTGTCCATGCCTTGATTATTCAAAAAAAAGGAGGAGCTCCTGTAAGTGGTGATACAGTAAAAGCTTCTGCTGGTGCTATTTTTAGCATCCCTATTTGTAAAGTAGATCATATTAAGGATGCCATATTTTACCTCCAAAGTTCAGGAGTCAATGTAATTGGAGCCACTGAAAAAGCTTCAAAAACAATCTATCAGACCAGTCTGGAAGGTCCTTTGGCCCTTGTTATGGGGTCGGAAGGGAAAGGCATCTCAAAATCGGTATTGGCCCTATTGGATGATCAAGCATCCCTCCCATTATGTGGAAAAATAAACTCCCTGAATGTATCGGTAGCCTGTGGTGCGATGCTCTACGAAATAGTAAGACAACGAACCCTGGTTTAACTATTCTTCTTCGTTCTTAGTCCTGGGCTTGTATTCATAAACCACCCTCACCGAAGTTGGAGGATTAGTGGAAGGAACTACTTCAGAAGGCTTTGGTAGTTCAATAAAATTTCCATCATCGTCAAAATGTTTCATGAAAGGGTCGTTCTCAGGCTGAAAAGAAGGTTTTTCCCATTCATACTTTTTGTTCTCGACTGGATTTTTTCTGAAGAATAGTGCGAATACCAATCCCACAAAAAAACCTGAAACATGTCCTTCCCAAGAAATCCTTGGGTCAATTGGAAATAGGTACCAAAGCATCCCCCCATACAGAAATACCACCAATAAGGAAAGTGCAGTTAACTGAAATTGCTTTGAAAAAATTCCTTTGAAAAACAAAAAGGAAACCAAAACATACACCAATCCACTAGCTCCAATGTGCCACGCCGGTCTTGCAAAAAGCCAAGTACCCAATCCCGTTAATATGACACCAAAGAAAAGTATTTTCCATCGAATGGCCCGATAAAAGTAAAATACAGCCGTGGTGAGCACAAAAAGAGGGATGGAGTTGTTAAACAAATGCTCTAGGCTTCCATGAACAAAGGGGCCAAATAAAATTCCCTTCAAACCCACTCCTGTTCTGGGATAAATTCCAAAATGGGTAGCCCTAAAACCAAAACGTGTTTCCCACCAAAACACCACCCAAAGGGACAGTACCAAGAACAGGGGCACCAAAACCACATCAGGGGTAAATTCCAGTTTATTTTTTTGATTCATACCAACCAAGCTATCAAAAAGCAATCCTAAGTACAATTTATGCTATTATGGCAGTACTTAGGCACCCATTAATATCGTAAATTTATAGCATGAATGTTCCCTTGGCAGAAAGAATTCGCCCAAACACCCTCGAAGGTTATTTAAGCCAACAGCATTTAATTGGCCCAAAGGGTGCCATTACGATACAAATCAAATCGGGGATGATATCCTCCATGATTTTTTGGGGGCCTCCAGGAACGGGAAAAACCACTTTGGCCCATATTATTGCCAAAACCTCAGGAAGACCTTTTTATACTTTAAGCGCAGTGGAAAGCGGGGTCGCTGCCGTAAGGGAAGTTATAGAAAAGGCTAAAAAGAATAACACTTTATTCGCCACGCAAAACCCCATACTTTTCATCGACGAAATCCATCGATTCAGTAAATCCCAACAGGATTCATTGCTCGGTGCCGTTGAAAAAGGCTGGATTACACTAATTGGAGCCACTACCGAAAACCCAAGTTTTGAAGTCATTCCTGCACTTTTGTCCCGTTGCCAAGTGTATGTACTGAACCCTTTTAGCAAAAACGATTTGGAAACGTTGTTGGATAGGGCTATCACCAACGACGAACAGCTTTCCAAAAAGAAAATTGAACTGAAGGAGTCTGAAGCACTCATTAGGCTTTCCGGGGGTGATGCCCGAAAATTGCTCAATATTCTAGAATTGGTTGTCCTCTCTGAAGAAAACGACACCGTGGTCATCACCAATGAAGCGGTACAGAAGAAAGTTCAAAAAAACACGGTACTTTATGATAAAACAGGAGAGCAACACTATGATATTATTTCAGCCTTTATTAAATCGATACGTGGTAGCGATCCCAACGCTGCGGTATATTGGTTGGCACGAATGATTGAGGGTGGCGAGGATGTAAAATTTATTGCACGACGTATGGTTATTTCTGCTTCTGAAGACATTGGTCTCGCCAATCCTACTGCTTTGGTATTGGCTAATGCAGCATTTCAGGCGGTACATACCATTGGATACCCAGAAGCTAGCATTGTTTTAAGTGAGTGTGCAGTATACCTCGCTACTTCGGCAAAGAGCAATGCCTCCTATAAAGCGTTAAAGGAAGCTCAGAAACTTGTTAAACAAACTGGGGACTTACCCGTTCCTTTGTCCATTAGAAATGCTCCAACAAAACTCATGAAGGAATTAGGCTATGGAGCCGAATACCAATATGCGCATGATTTCGAGGGAAATTTTGTAACGCACGAATTTTTGCCCGAAGCGATTAGCGGAACAACTTTATATCGCCCTGGCAACAATGCAAAAGAACATTCCCTGAGGACTTATTTAAAAAAACTGTGGGAGGAAAAATACGACTTCTAGTGTACCTTTACATAATACTCTTCCACTTCCTTTTGGATACTCAAATCGCCCGAATTCGAAAAAGAAGCAATGAAGCGTTTATGTGACCCATCTTCATAATAAATAACCTCATCCACAACAAAGAGCTTTCCTACATACATCAAACCATCATCCGTTTGGGTAGTTTCCTCGTACATGCTATACCCTTCTTGGGTTTTTTGGAGCAAGTAAGCGTGTGCTCCCATTTTGAAACTAGTATACTTACCCGGAGGGAGCTTCAAAACATTGGAATTTTCAGGTTCTTCCTTTTTATCTGTTATCGATGGATTGGTAATTGCAACTTCATTGGCAGCATAATCAGTTAGGATACGCATTTCTTTTTGCTGAATACGAAGTGCTTCAAAAGACTCGAAGGCAATTCGCAAGGACTCAGTATAGGCCTTGCCATAATCTTTTAGCTTGCTTCTTCCTTCCAAACTGTGGAACAGTTCGTTGCCATAGCAATCCTTAATAGTTATGATCACTTTGGTCCAAATAAATCCAGGATCTCCCGTAACCTCTGCCCATAACCCATCGCAACGACTTACGTTGGGTAGTTCGTTTTCAAAAAAAGCATGGAACCCATTTTTGTTGAAAAGAAATTTCAGTAGGGAATTTAGCTGATATTGATCTTCCTGAAATTGAAAGTTATACCGCTTGGACACTACAATAAAGCTGTAATCATTCAAAACTTCCCCTTGGGAAAAGCCGATAGTTGTTAAGGAAAGAAAGAACGCAAGGGCAATCAATATTTTGCTCATTCCTCGTAAAATTTTATGTTGAGACCTAGTTGCAAAGATACGCTTTTTGACTTTGCCAGATTTCCATAATGCTGAAGATTGTCGGCCGCTACATAAAAATTGAATTTTCCAAAATCACCTACCAAACCAAGTCCAAAATTTGAATAGGAATAGGCATCGGCGGTGTAGGTAACTTTCGCTGCAAGGTATTTAAATAGTTTGCGATAATAAAACAAGGTACCTGCCATTTGGGGTCCTTTTGGCCTGAAAATGGAATAATATTGAAGTCCAATGGATTGTTGTTTCTCTACGCCTCCTCCCTTATTCATACAATCACATTCCTGACTTCCGCCAATGGTTTTACCAAACTGGTATTTCAAACTGGTATTTATTTTTAACGGACGCATTTGCGTGTAAGAATTGTATAAAGTATCAATGGGGATTTCCCGCTCCAATTCGTCTTCCAAATCGTCATAGTAAGGAAAGGTATTTTCCCCATTAGCCAAAGGCGGAAAAATAAGTTCGATTCCATCTAGGATATAATCCCCAGAAGCCCGATACGTTTCCACATCTTTGGAATGGAAGATGGCTCCAATATCCAAAATGCTTGCACTCGCAATCCAGTTGGGGGTGATGTCGTAGGTTGCACCTACATCCATTCCAACTCCCAAATTTCCCCCAAAGAAGGCGCGACCAATGAGGGTTCCTGCTGAAAAATTATCGCTCAAAGAAGCAATCCCGGAGGTTTCCACTGTAACCGAAGCGTTTCGCACTTCGTGCTCATAAATGTTTTCACTGTCGGCAGTTCCCAATCGTGTCACAAAAGTTCCACTATTATTGGTACTTCGATAGCTAAGCATGCTAGAATAGATTTTTGCCCTGAGTCCAACCGTTAATTTATCTGCGATCTGTTTGTTGGCCCCAAAATGAAATACCGTCATCAAATCGCCAGTGGTACTCAATTCACCAAGATCAAACTCATAATCCAAGTAATCGGCATTTCCTTTCCAAGCCAAAATTGCCAGGTCTTTAGGGAAATAACTAATAAAGTCAAATTCTTGGTACATTCCCCCGGAGAAATAGAAATCGCTTTTACTGCGCCAGCCAAAATTAACCACTTCCAATTGTTGCGTAGCCGTAAAGAAGTCGGTTGGTTTCATTTCAAATATTTTCCGCTCAATTTTAGCATTGATGTCTTCACCAGTATTTCCAAAAATATCATAAACACTCAACCCTGATGCCCCCCCATTAATATGGATTTGTGATAGAAAAGGAATACCAAAATGCATGCGTTGTGGGACTTTGCTGCCGGGGTTCAACAATAAAGATTGTGGAACCTCTTCAAAACCGTAAAGAACCTGCTTGTTTTGTGCCAAAGCAACGAAATGGAGCCCTAAGGCAACAAAAAGAAAAAGTACAACTCTCATAGTATCAATTTCTTTCCTTTACTTCGAGGTAATAGGTGGTTTTCGACTTAAGATTCAAACTTCCTTGTAGGCTTTCATCAGACGATGGTATGGTAACGGTAACCACAACTTTATCGGCTTGGGTAAGCTGAAGAATGGTAGCTCCTTCAACAACTTCCGTAAACTCGGTTACAACAGCTGCATCTGGACTGCCCTCCATGACTGAGGTGGTTGTAGCGTAGGTTTCCTCATTATCTACAGTCAGAAATGTAAAATCGGTTTGGAAACTTCTGGGGATGCTATTCGTAAAAACAAAATCAAAATCCGCCCTAATCAAACTTTCCTGAGTTTCGGTATCATCCAAGAAACGGATTTCCGTAGTATCCGTAAGGACCAATCTTGGTGTGTTGGTGGTTTCGTCAAAGAAGTCCTGGGCCACCAAATTAAAATGGATCAAATTCAGTTCAACTACAGGAGTTGCAGTAACGTCGTGTGCTTGATCAAAATCGGTATCCTTTATACAGGAAAAAAGTGAAATGGCTAGCAAGGTACCCAAAATTGGGAAGAGCAGGTTCTTTTTCATGTTGGGGTTTATTGGTTTAACGTAGCTATTTACGCAAATATTATAGCTACAGATGTTTTTTAAGTTCCAGTATGCAATCAATTTTAAGGTACTGAAGCGGTATGTCCTCCTTTCTGTAATTGAAATACAAGGTTTGCATTCCAACAGCTTCAGCACCCAAAATATCGGCCTCGAAGGTGTCCCCAACCATCAAACTTTTGGAAGGGATTGTATTTGCCTTTTGAAGGGCCTTCTGGAATATAACAGGATTGGGCTTCTTTAACCCTACCTCTTCTGAAGTGGTTACTGTGGAAAAAAATCGATCGATGCCACTATTTTTGAGTTTAAGGTGCTGTACTTCCTCGAAACCGTTGGTAATGATGTGCAGTTGGTATTTGGGAAAAAGGTATTCCAAAATTTCCAATACACCGTCGAACAGATGATTATCTTTGGGAAGTTCATCTATGTAGGATTTGGCCATCGCATCAAGTATTTCGACATCGAAATGCATTCCAAAACATCCAAAAGCATCCAAAAATCGACCCCTGCGCAGTTCTTGCTTGGTTATTTGTTCTTCCCTGTAAAGTTTCCAGTACTGGAAATTGATGGGTTCATAGATCTCCAAGAAAGCATCCAGCGTAACCGAAATCCCATAAATACGAAACATACGCTCGAAAGCCAATTTTGAGTTTCGGTCAAAATCCCACAAGGTGTGGTCCAAATCAAAAAAAACATGTTCAATGGGGTTAAGCATGTACGTTCAATATTTGTGAAAAAAGGTAGCGCCAAACTTTGTTTTCTTTTACCTGCTCGAAATCCCGGTTGGAAAAGAAAAAAGAGAACGTTCCATCCACCCGTTTCACTTCGTTGTAAAGCCGCATTAGAGTTCCTTCAATATCCGATTCTTTACCAAAACGCATGGACAAGGATTTTCCCACAACAGGATGGATAATCAAGGGAGTTTTTACTTCAAAATCCAGATCGTAAAATAAAAAGGGGGTGCATGTCCCTGCCCTGAAGCCAATTTCATCAAAGTAAAACATGGTGCAATCCCTTTCGATCTCAAGTTCAACCATATGTCGGTATATATAGGGCAACTGAATCAACTGGCGATCATTGGTCGCACTTTTTAATTCGCGATGGGTAATTTCTTCCAAAAAATGCTTTTCCTTTTTCAAACTATCATAGTCTTGAAGGGAGTGGTAAGAAAATACCAAGCCTACTTCCGTATAATCTGCAACATATTTGACCACTCTTTTGAATTTTTCCCGCTTGGTATTGAAATCTTCCCTAAAGGAAAAACCTTCGCCCAAAAGGAAAAACACCGTCAACTTGGAACGACTGCTCCGCGTGTTGTTGAGCATCCAGGTAAAAGTATCGTAAGGATCTTTCCGCCAGCCAATCAAAACACGAATACGCATAAAAAAGCGTCGCAATCGCAATTTCCAGAGGTCGTTTCCAAATCCCAAAAAATTGCGCAGGACGCCGCGTTGTAAAAACTCGAAAGGCCGTTTGGCTTCCACAAAATTATGCACTTGGAATGTTCTTGAGGGCAGCTCTAGGTCTGGGAAATTCTGAAATAACAAAGTGCGCAATTCGTAGGCCCATAGGTCTATTACGGGCTGTCTTAAAAAACCTTCGCGATAAGCCAGGCTTTCAGAGGCTGGAAACCTTCCCAAAGGGTCCTTTACATGGGGCAAATACTCCTCGTACCGGCTTAGAAGGTAGAAGGAGGCCGCAAAAATATCGAAGGGCAATGCACTTTTTTCAGAAGTTGGGAAAAAACCAATGCTCTGCTTCCAAGGCTTTACCACAATTTCGACATCTTCAAATCCCTGAACGGTAAGCAGTCCGTGCGACTGGATGAAAAGTTCGTTGCCCAAGGGTTGTTTCCCATACGACAACTTGGGTCCTTGGTGCGAAATGAATACTTCGATAGTTGCTGTAAATTCGACCTTAAGTCCTAAAATCCGGGTGCATAGGTGTTTGAAAATATAGTCGATTCGCGGGGTAACTTTTTGGGTATAAATGAGGAGCATACAGCAATTACAGCATTTGTTCGTCGGCAAAGCTAAAGTACGCTTTTTCGGTCACAATCAAATGGTCCAGAACCTTTATGTCCAGGCTCTCCCCTGCAAGCTTTAATTTTTTGGTGAGCTGAATGTCGGCATGACTAGGCTTTAAGGTTCCTGAAGGATGGTTGTGTGCCAAAATAATAGCGACAGCGCCCAACTGCAATGCTTGCTTAAATGCCAAGCGGATATCTACAACGGTTCCCGTAATACCCCCTTTACTAAGTTGAACGGTCTGCAAAATCCTGTTTGAGTTGTTTAGGTAAACAATCCAAAATTCTTCATGGGGAAGTTCCCCAATAAGGGGTTGCAGCCGTTCGTACACCTCGGCACTGGAAGTGATTTTATGCAACAGCGTCGTCGCTTCGGCACGCCTACGTCGACCCAGTTCCATGGCGGCCACAATGGCAATGGCTTTGGCCTCCCCTATCCCTTTAAACACCATTAGTTCCTGAACCGATTGTTTTCCAAGTGCATTGAGGTTATGGCCCACAGAGGCAAGAATACGTTGGCTAAGGCTTACTGCACTTTCGCTTCTAGTTCCGGAGCCAATGAGGATGGCAATCAATTCGGCATCACTCAGCGCCTGCGTTCCTTTTGAAAGCAGTTTTTCCCTTGGACGGTCGTCTTCGTTCCAACTTTTAATTGAAAATGATGCGCTATGGATGTCTCCCTCCAAACTGATTGAAAACTTAAATATAAGATGTATCTTTATTGTGAAAACGACAATTTATAAATTGCTATGAAATCTTTGTTAGAAGAAGCAGGCTACAGGGATATTAAGGTCCGATTGGCCCAACTAAATGAAAATTCCAAACGGCATTGGGGAAAAATGGAAGTGGGCCAAATGGCACACCACTGTCAGTACCCACTAAAAATTGCCATTAAAAACGAATTGGTGAAACCCAAATTCAACCCCATCGTGCTTTTTTTCAAAAAAGCGATGTATAATGACAAGCCTTGGCGAAAAAACCTGCCCACTGCGCCACAGCTTAAGGTTACGGAAACCAAAAACTTTGAAACTGAAAAAACACAATTAGTGCAATTGGTGGATGCGTTTTATGATCTTAAAGACAGGGAAATCTGGAATCCGCACCCTATGTTCGGGAAATTTACCATGGAACAATGGGGCAAGATGGAGTACAAACACTTGGACCATCATTTAAGGCAATTTGGCGTGTAGATGTATCCACCACCCTACCATCAGGACTTTAACAAGCAAAAGATGATTTCCGTAATCCAGCACTTTCCCTTTGGGATGTTGGTATCGGCACACGATGGGACTCCTTTTGTTACACACATCCCCATCATCTATGATGAACCATCTGGAAGGTTGGTAGCGCATATCGACAAACAAAACCCACAGGTGGCAACATTGAGGGAAGGAGCTTCGGTCATGGCCATATTTAAGGGGCCGGATGCATACATTTCGCCATCGGTGTATCTTACGGACCAGTTGCCCACCTGGAACTACATCATTGTCCATCTCACAGGTACGGTTCGGGTAATTGAGGAATCGAACCGTATTAAAGAAACCCTTGTAAACATGACGCGGTTTTTGGAGGGCCCGGAGCAAAAATTTCAATTAAAAAAAGACCATCCAATGTTGGAGCATCTATTGCCTCATATTCAGGTTTTTGAAATTGAAATCACGCATTGGGAGGGAAAATTCAAGCTGTCACAGGATAAAAATCTTGTCGATTTTGAATGTGCCAAAGCGGAATTGATCAAAAATTCGAAAACTGATCTTAAAAGTTTTATCGAGAAAATTTATAAAACCTAGAAAAGTTTCCCAACCTCCCCAAAATCCAACCCTCCGTAGTTGCCACTGCTCATCAAGAGCAAGGACCGGTTTTCAAAGTTTTGTGCAAAAAGAAATTCCTTAAAGTCTTTGGGATCGGTAAAAATGTTTAAATCCTCCCGTTGGAAGGCTTCCGCAATCTGCTCTTTGGAAATGGGTTCTAATTTTTTGATCTCCACAGCATGGGGCGAATAAAACACCACGGCTTCATCGGCAGCATCTAGCGCCCCTTGGTATTCCTTTAGAAAATTTGGCGTTAAGCTACTATAAGTATGCAATTCCAGACAGGCCAATAACCTACGGTTGGGGTATTGATTTTTGACCGCTTCTGCAGTTGCTTTTACTTTACTTGGTGAATGTGCAAAATCCTTATAGGCAATGGCATCAAAACGTTCCGCAATTTTTTCGAGGCGTTTGCTCGCCCCTTTGAAACTGGAAATCGCCTCATAGAAGGCATCGGCATCCACCCCCATCAGTTGACAAATCCAGCGCGCTCCTTCCAAATTGTTAAGGTTATGCTTTCCAAAAACCGCTATGGGCATAGATCCTTCTGGGGTTTCCAATAGGGTTACTCCATCAACTACATCATATTGTGGGGTTGCATAAGGGTACTTCTTGATGGGGTGTTGTGATGCTTCCACTATTTTTTGCAATTGGGCATCTTCAGCATTGTAGACTAAGGCTCCTCCATTGGTAATTTGCGCGATGAATGTGGAGAATTGTTCCAGGTAATTTTCAAAAGTGGGAAAGACATTGATGTGATCCCAAGCAATACCACTCAATAATGCAATGTTGGGTTTATAAAGATGGAATTTTGGCCTACGGTCAATCGGGGACGATAAATACTCGTCTCCTTCCAGTACCATAAAATCATTTTCTTCGGTAAGGTGTACCATGGTATCAAAACCCTCCAATTGGGCGCCCACCATGTAATCCACATTTTTGCCAAAATAGTGCATCACATGAAGGATCATCGAAGTTATGGTGGTTTTCCCGTGCGAACCACCTATCACTACCCTGGTTTTGGCCTTTGACTGCTCGTATAAAAATTCGGGGTATGAATAGATGGGGAGGTTCATTGTCTGAGCACGCAACAGTTCGGGATTATCGGCTTTGGCATGCATTCCTAAGATTACGGCGTCCAATTTGGAAGTGATTTTTTCGGGAAACCAACCGTAGGCCTCTGGCAACAACCCTTTTGCCGATAACCTACTTTTTGAAGGTTCAAAAATTTCGTCATCACTTCCCGTTATTTGATACCCTTTTTGATGAAGGGCCAAGGCCAAATTGTGCATGGCACTTCCGCCAATGGCAATAAAATGTATGCGCATGGATTTTTTTTAATTGAATCGTAAAGATAGTGCCTAGTTTATAAAGCTTCGATCAATTTCTTTTCTTTTTGGGCTTCCTCAAAATCGGGACGGGTACTCAACGCTTTGTCGATCCATTCCAAGGCCGTTTTCTTTTCCCCCAAATTTTTATAAATCTGGGCCAATCGATAATAGGCCCAATCTTTTGGGACCCCATCTTTCACGGAATGATTTTGAATGTAGTTTTTGAGGCAGTCGATGCCCAATTGGGCGTCTAGATTGTATTGAGCCGAAATCTTTCCAATTTGATAATTTAGTTGATTTCGCTTATGGATTTGAAGCGATTGTGAAGCCGTGGCTATTGCTTCCTTAGGTCGGTTGTTGTTTTCATACCAATGGGTCAACTTTTCATAGGTATGAGGAGACCCCCCCACTTCGATAGCTTTTTTATAGAACTTTTCCGCATCATCAGGTCGATTGGAATATTCAGCGATATACCCGTTGGCGAGATAGCCATCTACCGGAGAGATTTTTCCAAGTTCATTGGCATAGGCGATGGCCTTTTTTTCACTACCGCCGATAATCCCTGGCAGTTGTATGTAGTATTCTACCAATGCCCAACGTACTTCAATATGGTTGGGATCCAAGAGGGCGGCCTTTTCAAAATGCTTTCGGATATCCCCTATATAACTTAAAGCTCTTATTTTATTGATTTCCAACGCCTTCATCCCCAAAACACCACCAAATTTGAAATGGTAATCGGCATTGGTTTCATCCTCTTCCACCAAGGCTTCGTAATAGGAAATAGCAGTGTCCCAATCTTTGGCATAGCCTGCGATGTCGCCTAAGTATTCACGGGTTTTTTGATCCTTGGGGTGCTTCAATAAATAGGCTTCGAAGAGGGACTTCGCATTTTGGAATTGTTCCTGTTGAAAATACACTTCCGCCTGCTCAAAAGAGGTTTGCCCCCATAAGGAGAGAGGAACGAAGCAGAGTAGCCAGAAGTTTTTCATTGCAATCATTGGGAATTCAAAAATACAAAAAAGAAAAAATGTGCTATCTATTTCTTTAAAGGGGGGTACTTTCGTAACAATTTTTGCAAGGCATCAAAATAATGAACGTCCATTTGTTTGGGGGTAGATTTCTCTTTGTATCGACTTTCCAGTATTCCTTGCCAGATTAAGGCATCGGCATTGACATCGATAAAGTCGACCGTAAGTTGTTGTTCTACTTCCGCCCCTCCTATTGGAATTCCACCACTTACGCCCACCCCAACATTGCCTCCGCCACTGCCAATCCCAATCCCTATAGTATTTCGGGAGTTAGTGAGGTGTTCCTTTGCATAAAAATTAATGAGAATTTGGGGCGATTCGGATTTTTGAAATCCTTTTAGGGGCATCAAGCTGTCAAGGACTCCCATAATACGTTTATTGTCCAGTTCGCTCAGGCCCGAATCGATGGATGGGTAAAAGTCGTAGGAGTTATATTGTGAAAAATTGGTTTCGGGATCAAAATCAACCGAAGCCATGGGACCACAGGAAACGAACAACCAAGGGAGAAACAAAACCAGATACTTCATCATTGCGCTTTTGTTCATAAAATTATAGAAATGTACTTTATGTAGAACTTCTATTCTTTAAGAATTTTCTTTGTGAGCATCCCTTTGTCCGTTTGTATTTTAACCAAGTACATTCCTGTAGCGAGGTTTGAAACGTCGATCACGGAATTGTAGGTTTTAAAAATAATGCTTCCCAAGGTTGAAAGCACCGTTGCCTCCTGAAAAAGGACATTCCCAAATGTTTCAACAGTTAATTGGCTTGAAACCGGATTCGGAACAAGGGCAATCATTTCGCCCCGATCAAAATCTTGGGTCGAGAGCAGGCAGGCTCCAGCTACCTGAACACTGGAGTCGCAACCCAAATCATTGTATTCAATAAATTCTGGGATGGTTTCATCGAAAACGATGCCACACACAAAGTCGTTGTCACAGACCGACAAGTTAGGGTTTTGGGCGATGACCAATTCATTTACCTCCTCGTAGGGAAGACCATTTAGGGCCGTAATGTCCTCCAGAACAGGGTTATTCAACAGGTACAAATTCCCGGTGATGCCTTGTAAATTCTCGACCCCAGAAAGTGAAGCCAGTGAATCATTGGCATAGACGTCCAAAGTGCCTACAGAATTAAGATTTTGGAATATGGAGAGATTGGTCATCAGGGGGTTGTACCCTAACCTAAGCGTTCCATGCACCGTTTGTACATTTTCCAAGCCTGTAAAATCACTCAAGGACGGACAGTCTGCAAAAATCAGATCTTCCACTTCATGGATGTTCTGAAATGCAGAAATGTCGGTAAGTAGTGGAAAATTATAGATGAACAAGGATCCGCCAATAGTGGTTAAATTGGACAGTTCGTTAAAGTTGACCAAGGCCTCATTGGCAATAAAAACGTCTCCTGTAACGGTTTCGAGGTTTTCAAGACCGGCCAAGGAAGTTAAGGCATTTCCTGCCAAGCTCAGATTATTGACCGTCGTAATACTTTGGAATACTGAAATATCTTCCAAATCAAAATTCTGAAAAACCTGAATGTCCGCGATAGTGTTAAGGTTTTCAATTCCAGAAAGATCAATCATGTTGGCATTGAACCAAACAAGTAGTTCATTGACGTTATTTAGGCTATCAAAACCACTTAAATTGCTAACATTCTGATTGAAACTAATAGACAAATACGCTGCCGATTCTAGATTGTGAAGCCCATTAAAATTTGGGATATTCGTACTAATAACAAACAAGTGGTCTGCCAGTGTAATGGCCGATAAGCCATTTAAATTGGTGATGTTGCTATTTTCTCCATTTACCCTTAGCTCATGGGTAAGTTGGGTACATCCGGGATAATTGACCGCAAAGTCGTCAATTTCTTGTTGGGTGGTTAACATCACATCTCCAGTTGGGCACTGGCTAAGGGTAGTATACGAAGCCATACACCCCAAAACTAGGGTAAGTATTATTCTTTTCATAAGCCTTGATTTTTGTTCTCAAGATACTAAAAATACCTGGCAAACAAAACGCTTAATCCCTTGAAAAATAAATTACTACCCTTTTTTATAGATTGAGCATGGTCCACAGGCGATCCTTCAACTCGGTGAGTCCCTGCTGTGCTACAGAAGAAATAAACACATAGTCCCTACCCTTAAAATCGGTATCCAGTTGTTCTTTCATCTCTAATTTCAATTCATCATCCAGCATATCGCTTTTGGTAATGGCAATGAGACGTTGTTTATCCAAGAGCTCGGGATTATAACGTTTCAATTCATCGAGAAGAATATCGTATTGCTCCCGAATGTCTTTGGCATCGGCAGGAATCATGAAAAGCAATGTTGAATTTCGTTCAATATGACGCAAAAAATAATGGCCCAATCCTTTTCCTTCAGCTGCACCTTCAATAATTCCTGGTATATCTGCAACCACAAATGTTTGAAAATCACGATGGGATACAATTCCTAAATTGGGTTTTAAAGTCGTAAATTCATAATCGGCAATTTTTGGCTTAGCAGCAGTAATTACTGAAAGCAGGGTCGATTTCCCCGCATTTGGGAATCCAACAAGCCCTACGTCGGCCAATACTTTAAGCTCTAGCGTAAGGTCCCATTCTTCCCCAGGAAGCCCCGGTTGGGCATACCGTGGAGTTTGATTGGTTGCACTTTTGAAATGCGCATTGCCCAATCCTCCCTTACCGCCTTTGGCCACAACAAATTCTTCCCCCTCTTCTGTAATTTCCTTCAACACCGCGCCGGTTTCCGAATTTTTGATGACTGTTCCTAGAGGGACTTCTACATAGACGTCAGTTCCGTCGGCACCGGTACTCGTTTGTTTTCCCCCTGCCATCCCATGTTCTGCCTTGAAATGCCGCTTGAATTTTAAATGATAAAGCGTCCATAGGTTTTTATTGCCTTTTACGACCACATGCCCACCACGGCCACCATCGCCTCCATCGGGACCCCCCTTGGGTACAAATTTCTCCCTCCTAAGGTGCGCACTACCCTGCCCTCCTTTTCCGGAGGCCACATGTATTTTTACATAATCCACAAAATTTCCTTCAGTCATGGTAGTAGGTTAAAGTTTTGTGTCGATGAAAAAAGTTATCGTTACAAGGCATCTATTACAGCACTCAATCGAAGGGTAATTTCTTCAATACTTCCCACACCATCTACCCCATAATATTTGTGCTGTTTTTGGTAAAAAGCCTTCAGGATATCCGTTTTACGGTAATACTCGGCTATGCGTTCGCGAATAACCGTCTCATTTGCATCATCTGGGCGGCCACTGGATTTTCCGCGTTCCAAGAGCCGTTCTACCAAAATCCCATCGGCTACTTCCAAAGCCACCATCGCGTTAATCTGACTTCCTTTGGTTTCCATCAGCACTGCAAGAGCTTCTGCCTGTGCTTCGGTGCGTGGAAAACCATCAAAAATAAAACCTTTGGCTTCAGGATGTTTTTCCACCTCATCCTTGAGCATGTTGATGGTAACTTTGTCCGGAACCAAATGCCCTTTGTCCATATACGATTTTGCCAAAGTCCCAAGGGCGGTTTCGTTCTTGATATTGTAACGGAAAACCTCTCCGGTGGAGATGTGCACCAATTGGTAGCGCTCCTTCAAAATTTCTGCTTGCGTTCCTTTTCCTGCACCTGGAGGGCCAAATAAAACAATGTTCTTCATGGCTGTTTTTTTATTTCTAAATAGTCTTTTAAAAAAATTCCACATAATGAGGTTGCAAAGATACCCATTTCATCTCACTTGAAAAACGATTCACCAAAGGAAGATACAGTAAAAAAAGCATGGGCACCGTGACTTTTCGTTCGGGCATTTCAAAGAAGGTTGTACCTTTGTGAGATGGCAAACTATTTCTCCTCCAATTTTACCCTGGGCATTTTAGGTGGTGGCCAGTTGGGAAAAATGCTGCTCTATGAAACACGCAAATTTGATATCAAAACCCATGTACTGGACCCTTCGGCTGAAGCACCCTGCAGAATTGCTTGTGACCTATTTCAGCAGGGGGCGTTAATGGATTTTGACACCGTGTATCAATTTGGAAAAAAAGTGGACTTGCTCACTTTCGAAATTGAAGGGGTGAACGTGGAAGCGCTCGAGAAACTGGAATCGGAAGGAAAAAAAGTGTACCCATCCCCAAAAACATTGCGAACCATTCAGGACAAGGGACTTCAGAAACAATTTTACCAAAAACATCAAATCCCTACAGCGCCTTTTCAAATTTTCGAGCATAAAGCACTATTGCTTCAAGCGCTAAAAGATGGCGTAATTGCGCTCCCCTTTGTTTGGAAAAGCTGCACGGGCGGTTACGATGGCAGGGGCGTTTCCATTATTCGAAGCAAAGAAGACCTTACTCCATTGCCCCAAGGTCCGTGCATTGCCGAGGAAATGGTTCCTTTCAAGAACGAACTGGCCGTAATCGTAGCCCGAAATCCTTCAGGAGAAGTCAAAACCTACCCCGTGGTGGAAATGGAATTTCACCCAGTGGCCAATCAGGTGGAATACGTAATTTGTCCTGCACGCATTGCGAATGACGTAGCCGAAAAAGCACGCCAAGTGGCTCAAAAAGTTTCTCAATCCTTCGAGCATGTTGGTCTTTTGGCAGTGGAATTATTTCAAACGGAATTGGATGACCTATTGGTGAATGAAGTTGCCCCAAGGCCACACAATAGTGGGCATTTCAGTATTGAAGCCAGTTATACCAATCAGTTTGAGCAGCACCTGCGTGCCATTTTAAATCTTCCTTTGGGAAAAACCGCTAGTAAGGTTGCCGGAATTATGGTAAATTTGGTAGGTGAAGAAGGGTACTCCGGTGAAGTGGTTTACCAGAATATCGAGAAGATTATGGCTATGGAAGGTGTAACCCCTCATATTTACGGTAAAAAGGAAACCCGTCCGTTCCGTAAGATGGGGCATGTAACCATTATTGATGAAGCGGTAAGCCGAGCAAGAAAAACGGCCGAAATCGTTAAAAAAACCATTCGGGTAATCAGTAAATAAACGTCTATGAGCAAAGTAGGAATCATCATGGGAAGCACAAGCGATCTCCCGGTAATGCAAGAAGCCATCGACATTTTGAACTATTTTAATATTGAAACGGAAGTCGATATTGTCTCGGCCCATCGAACCCCCGATAAGCTATTCGACTATGGCAAAAATGCCCACACCAGGGGCATTTCGGTAATCATTGCAGGGGCTGGAGGTGCTGCACATCTTCCTGGAATGGTCGCATCACTTTCCCCCCTTCCAGTCATCGGTGTTCCTGTAAAGTCCAGTAATTCCATAGATGGCTGGGACTCCGTGCTATCCATCCTGCAAATGCCAGGGGGAGTGCCTGTAGCCACCGTAGCCCTAAATGGAGCCAAAAATGCAGGAATTTTGGCCGCGCAGATTATTGGCAGTAACAATGCCTCCATATTGGAGCGAATTGTCGCATACAAAATCAGTCTTCAAAAAAAAGTGGAGGATGGAGCCAAAGAACTTAAAAAATAGCCATGCCTAATTCCTGAAATCCTTTTAATTTCTTACGTAGTTATATTTCCCGAGTTATTCCCCTTTTTTATGAATAATCCACTATTAGAAAAATTTGATGCCGCCCCTTTTTCCAAAATAAAAAACGAGCATTTCCTACCTGCAATCAAGGCTTTGATTACCGAGACCAAAGTCGAAATTGATGACATTGCTCAAAATCCTGATTCGCCTTCTTTTGAAAATACGGTTGATGCCATAGAACGAACGGGGAGTCAGTTGGACCGCGTAACCAGTATTTTTTTCAACCTGAATGGTGCTGAGACCAACGACGAATTACAGCAAATAGCCCAAGAGGTTTCACCGTTGCTCTCAGAGTTCAAAAACGACCTCTTATTGAATGAACCGCTCTTCCAAAGGGTAAAAACGGTTTATGGACACCGGGAAACGATCTCCCTAAACCAAGAGCAACAGATGCTCCTTGAAAAACTCTATAAAAGATTTTCGAGAAATGGAGCCAATTTGCCCGAAGAAAAGAAGGTGCAGCTTAGAAAAATCGACGCAGAATTGGCCCAAAGCACCCTTAAATTTGGGGAACACGTCTTGGCCGAAACCAATGCCTTTGAAATGCTCCTTACCCAAGAAACCGATCTTGCAGGACTTCCGGAAAGCATTAAGGAAGCTGCAACACACGCTGCTAGGGATAAAGGAAAAGAAGGTTGGTTGATTACCTTGGATTATCCAAGCTACGTTCCTTTCATGAAATATGCTGAAAACAGAAAGCTTCGAAAAGAACTTTCCCTTGCATTTGGTTCAAAAGGATTTCATGAAAATGCGGCCAACAATGAAGCCATCGTTTTAACGATTGTAAACCTTCGGCACCAACGCGCCCGTTTACTTGGTTATCCTTCGCATGCCCATTTCGTACTGGAGGAGCGCATGGCTGAAAGTCCCGAAAAAGTGAATGCTTTTTTGACAGAACTGCTCATAAAAGCCAAACCTGCAGCCCAATTTGAGTTTGATGAGCTTGAAGCATTTGCAAAAAAACTGGATGGCATCGACCGACTTGAAAAATGGGATGGCGCCTTTTATGCTGAAAAGTTGAAGCAAGAACGGTTTGCCTTGGACGATGAAACATTGAAACCTTTTTTCTCCTTGAATCAGGTAATCGATGGCGTTTTTTTGGTGGCCAACAAGCTTTACGGACTAAACTTCAATGAAGTACACTATATCGACACCTACCATGCCGATGTAAAAACCTATGAAGTACAAGACGAAGATGGCAACTATGTGGCCTTATTCTATGCCGATTTTCATCCAAGGTCCGGAAAACGGGGGGGTGCGTGGATGACTAGTTTCAAGCCTCAACAAATTAAAAATGGGGTAAACGAAAGGCCTCATGTTTCTATTGTTTGCAATTTTTCAAAACCAACTCCCGATAAGCCTTCCCTTTTAACTTTCAATGAAGTTACAACCCTGTTCCATGAATTTGGCCATGCCTTGCATGGAATGTTGGCTAACACCACCTATTCGGGGCTTTCAGGCACTAGCGTTTTTTGGGACTTTGTTGAACTTCCCAGTCAGGTAATGGAAAATTGGTGTTACGAAAAGGAGAGCCTGGAGTTATTTGCCAAACATTACCAAACCGGAGCTACCATCCCCATGGAATACATCCAGAAAATAAAGGAATCGGCCACTTTTCATGAGGGCATGCAAACGCTTAGGCAATTAAGTTTTGGATTGTTGGATATGGCCTGGCACGGGAGTGATCCATCAAATATTAACAATGTAAAAGCATTTGAAGAAGCGGCATTTCTTTCAACCAATTTATACCCAACAACACCGGACACTTGTATGAGCACTTCCTTTAGTCATATTTTTCAAGGGGGGTATTCTGCAGGATATTATAGTTACAAATGGGCCGAAGTCCTGGATGCAGATGCTTTTGAATATTTTAAACAAGAAGGCATATTCAACCGTAAGGTAGCCCAAAAATTCAAGACTTATGTGCTGTCCCAAGGGGGTACGCAAGATCCCATGGATTTATATGTGCAATTTCGGGGGCAGAAACCCAATCCAGAAGCTTTGTTGCGAAGGGCGGGTTTGCTTGGTAGTAAAAACTAATGGCATTCTAAAAATCTTTGCTATTTTTATGCAATCCAACTAAAAAATCGCTATGGCAGTTGAGGAGCTTCACCCCGAAAATTGGGTAGACCGCTATGCTGATTACCTTTACAATTACACCATTGTAAGGGTAAACAATCATGAAATTGCCCAAGATTTGGTTTCCGAGACCTTTTTGGCAGGGTTGAAATCGATGAAACATTTCAAAGGGGAAGCTTCCGAACGTACTTGGCTCATTGCCATCCTAAAACGGAAGATTATTGACTATTATCGAAAAATAAACAGCGCCAAAGGAAAAGCAGAAGTTCGCATCCAGTTTAGGGATACCGAAAATGAAGGGGATTGGTTGGAAGAACAGGTAGAAGATCTTTCCGATAAAACCGCGGAAGATCTTATGGAAAATGAAGAACTGGGGCTGGCCATATTGAAATGCTTGGATTCCATCAACGAAAAACAAGCGTTGATTTTTAAAATGAAAACAATTGATGGTGTCGATACAGAAACCATCTGTAATGAATTTGAGATCACTCCGTCTAATCTCTGGGTTATCATCCACCGCGCGCGGAAAGCGTTGGCAGAGTGCCTGGAAGCAAATTGGTTTAAATCATGAAAATAAAAATTCCGTGTGACGAGGCCAATCACATCTGTGATAAATCGCAATACCGAGAAGCCACCTTTTGGGAAAAGTTACGGCTCAACATTCATTTGTTGTATTGCAAAGCCTGCAGGAAATACACGGCCCAAAATCAAAGATTAACCCAAACCATCCAGGATGCCCACTTAAAATCCTTGCCTGACAAGGAAAAGGAACTCTTAAAGGAAAGGCTCCATCAGGAGCTGAACAAATAATCCAAAAGCCAATACGTTGCCAACCAGAACAGTGGTATGCCTTCTACCCAAAAGGCAGCAAAATACTTCGCCCGATCCTTGGTAGCGAATGCCAAAAGCACTGCCAAAACTCCTAAGAAGAAAATTTCAGTATACCCGAATAAATTTCCTGCCTTTTTTGCAAAAATCCCAAGAATAGCAATAGAAACCAGTAAAAACCATCCCAGCATCTTGGTTCTGGAAACACCCATAAGTTGAGGCAAAGTACCCAAAGTGGGGTGGTCAAATTTCAAATCCCGAATTTCAAAAGGCAAAGTGAGTACCAAAACCCAAAGAAATCGTTGCGACAAAAATACCGTGTCGTCCCAAGTCCATGTTGATTGCGAATAGAGCCATGGCAACACCACCGTTACACCGGTCCATACCCATGCCACAATGAATATTTTAAGGCCAGACAGGGTTCGCAGGCTTTTTTTGTTGAAAACAGGAATGGTATATAAGAACGTGAAAATCCCAAAAACGATTGATACGAATTGCATGCCTTGGGGTAGGCGATAAAACAGATAAATAAAGGCTGCGGAGCAAAGAAATGAAAAGACTTGAATGGCTCTTAAATAGCGCGTCAAACTACGATGGTGAAGTCCGGCCCGAGTGGCAAACTTCACAAAATTGTAGCCAGTAATGCTCCCAAAAAAAACAAAGGCAATAAAGACATAATCCACAGATACGTCCCAATAGATAAAAGACAGCCCGGTGAATCCACAAACGGCCAAGGAAACCCAGATGCTACTATCTAGGAAAAAATGAAAAAAATTTTTCAAACCTATTTCATTACCTCCTTATATTTCCCTTTGCTTTTACGGATACGAACGGCCACTACTTTGTATTCTGGGCACATAGCTTCGGAATCGTGTACATCCCCAGTGAGGTTGTTGATCATGATTTCGGGAAAGTGAAACGTCGTACTCAATACACCCTTTTTAACTTCATCGGTCACACGGGCTTTGATGTCTACTTTCCCCCTTGGGGATTCCAAACAAACATAATCGCCTTCCTTGATGAAATAGGCATCGGCATCTTCAGGATGGATTAAGAGGTAATCGTCGGACAAAATCTGCTCATTCGCAGTTCTACGTGTCATGGCCCCACAATTGTAATGTTCCAATTCCCGATTGGTGGTAAGTATGTATGGATATTCTTTTGAATGGGCCGTCAATTCCTTGGTTTCTACCCATGGGTTATACTCAAAATACCCTTTCCCCCTTTTAAATTCAGCAGTGTGAAGGATTTTGGTATCGGTACCATCTTCTGCAACGGGCCACTGTAGTCCGTTCTTCCCCAAACGATCCCAACGGATTCCCGCAAAGAATGGAACAATTTGGGAAATTTCCTCCAGCATGCCCTCTGGAGTGTAATCGGGTTGCGGATAGCCCATTTTATTCATCATATCCACAATGATCTGTCCATCGGGACGGGTACCTTCGACCGGTGGAACGACCTGCCGTACCGCTTGTACTCTACGTTCACCGTTAGTGAAAGTCCCGCTTTTTTCCAAAAACGAAGATCCTGGAAAAATGACATCTGCATATTTGGCGGTTTCAGTCATAAACAATTCCTGAACTATAACCAAATCAGTTGCCTCCAACGCCCTAATTACTTTTTGAGTGTTGGGGTCGGTCTGCACAAGATCTTCCCCAATAATCCATAGGGCTTTTAGTTTTCCACTCAAGGCCGCATCGAACATTTCAGGAATCTTATACCCTATGTGCTGGGGTACTGAAACCCCATAAAACTCATTGTACTTTTTATTGACATTTTCATTGGTGATGTCCAGATAACCCGCTCCTTGATGGGGTTGAACCCCCATATCGGCACTTCCCTGTACATTGTTCTGACCCCGTAGCGGGTTTACTCCAACCCCAGGGCGACCAATATTACCGGTTAGTAGTGCCAGATCGGCAATTTGCATCACCGTAAATGTCCCTTGGGAATGTTCTGTAACCCCCAATCCGTGAAAGGACATGGCATTGGGAGCCGAAGCATAGGCCAAAGCCGCTTCCTTCACCAACTTCCTATTGACGCCAGAAACAGCTTCTAGATGATCTAGGTCGATATTTAGAATTTCCTTTTTAAAGGCTTCGTAACCTTCCGTTCTCTGATCCACAAATTGAGCATCCACGTAGCCTTCTGAAATAATATAGTACATCATCATGTTCAACACCGCCACATTAGTGCCGGGCCTCAAGGCCAAATGATAGGTGGCATATTTGGCCAGTTCGGTACGACGAGGATCGATCACGATACTCACATGGTCCGATTTCATAGCAAACTGCTTCAATTTGGCTCCTGTTACCGGATGAGCATCTGTTGGATTGGCTCCAATAACCATGATGCAGTTGGTATGTTTCAAATCCTCAATGGAATTGGTTGCAGCTCCCGTACCAAAAGTTCGCTGCATTCCTAATGCCGTAGGTGAATGACAGACCCGTGCACAGCCATCGATGTTATTGGTTTGAATCACTGCCCTGAAGAATTTCTGCATCAGATAATTCTCTTCATTGGTGCAACGTGAAGAGGAAACCCCTGCAAGGGAATCGGGTCCAAATTCCTCTTTAAAGTATTGAAACTTTGAAGCTACATAATCGAGCGCCTCATCCCAGCTTACTTTTTCAAAAACCCCATTTCGCTTGATCATGGGAGCATTCAACCGTTCCGGATGATTGTAAAACTTAAAAGCATAACGGCCTTTCAAACAGGTGTGCCCTTGGTTCACTTCGGCATCATAGGGTGCTGTAATGCTAAGAATTTCATTGTTTTTGGTTGCAACATCCAAATTGCATCCCACCCCACAATAGGTACAGATCGTTCGGGTAATTTCGGTAGCTTCAATGGATTTGGATTGGAACACATCGGATATGGCACTGGTAGGACACGCTTGGGCACAGGCGCCACAGCTCACACAATCCGAATCCATAAAAGACTGATCTATGCCTTTCACTATATGCGAATCAAAACCCCTTCCTGCCATGCTTAGGACAAACTGCCCTTGAACTTCATCGCAGGCACGTACACATCGGTAACAGTTGATGCACTTTGAGAAGTCGGAGGTCATGTAGGGATGACTCAAATCTTTATCTTTACTTAAATGGTTATCCCCATTTGGGTAACGCACGTTACGAATGCCTACCTGGGCAGCCACCGTTTGCAATTCACAATTTCCATTAACCTCACAGGTAAGGCAATCCAAGGGATGATCGGTCAAAACCAATTCTATAATGTTCTTTCTGAGAGCTTTAACAGACTCTGTACTCGTGTAGATGTATTGCCCTTCAGCCACTGGGGTATGGCAAGAAGCCATGGTTTTTACGGGACCATGCTCCGACAGGGCCACTTCTACACTACAAACCCGACAAGAGCCAAATGGATCGAGGTTAGGGGCATCACATAAAGTAGGAACCAATTGTTTTTCACGATTCCTCCTGATAAAGGAGAGGATTGTTTCCCCGTCAACAATTTCGAACGATTGATTATCGATGTATGCCTTCTTCATGGTAACATAGTTTTAGTTAAAATACGCCTTGAGTTCCCCTTCAAAATAGGTAAGGGCGTTTCGAATGGGTAGCGGGATACCGCCCCCATGTGCACAAAGCGATCCTTGCTCCAGGGTGCTGAGCAAATCGTTAAAAAGTGTGCGATCTATTTTATAATCAGACTCCAATGCTTTGGAGGTCAATTCATGACCTCGTTTGGTACCCAAACGGCATGGAAAGCACTTCCCACAACTTTCATAAGCAGCAAAATCGAACAAATGTTCTATATAGCGCATCATGGAAAAGTTGGATGGGATACTCACCACAGAAGCGTGCCCCAATAGAAATCCTTCTTTGGAAAAAGACTCAAAGTCCAAAGTGAGGTCTCCAATTTTGGAAAGTGGGACAATGCCTCCCAAGGGTCCACCAATGTGCAATGCCTTCACCTCTTTTTTAAAGCCTTTTCCTAGATCGTAGATTACTGTTGAAAGTGGTGTCCCCATTTCCACCTCATAAATTCCTGGGGCATTGAAATAACTATCCAGCGAAACCAATTTAGTTCCGGAAGACTTTTCAGTTCCAATTTGTTTCCAGGCAAGGCCGCCGTGTTCCAATATGTAGTGCAAGGCCGCTAAGGTTTCAACATTGTTTACTACCGTAGGTTTGTTGAACAAGCCTTTCTGTGCTGGATATGGTGGCCGAACCCTTACTTCAGGTCTTTGGCCTTCGATGGAATTGATTAGGGCCGTTTCCTCCCCACAAATGTAGGAACCTTGGGCTTGGATGATTTTGATGTCAAAGTTAAAACCACTTCCCTCAATATCCACCCCAATAAGCCCATGTTCGCGAAGCTGGTCGATGGCGTCTTGGACAATGGTCACCGATTCGGGATATTCTGCCCTAATGTAAAGGATTCCATAATTTGCTTTCACCAGATAACCGGCAACTAACATTCCGAAAAGTACGGAATGGGGTCTTGCTTCCAACAAGTACCTATCGGAATAAGCTCCGGGATCTCCTTCATCGGCATTGCAAATAACGAATTTGGTGTCGTTCTCGGCTTTTCGGCAAAACTCCAATTTCAACCCCATGGGAAATCCTGCTCCTCCCCGGCCCCTTAAATTGGAGGTTTTAATTTCTTCCAGCACTGCTTCGGGTGAAGCCTGTAGGGCTTTTTTGAAAGGGGTATAATAGGCATCTATTTGCGTAAATGGTTTGGTTAAAATGGCCGCACCACTAGCCCGAACCTGATAGGCGTCTTGGTATTGGTTTTTTTGGCTCTTTATAATTTCATCCAAGCCGTGAATGGCTTTCCCAGAGTAATTTTTCCCCTGATAATGAAAAGCACTGTTTTCGTGGCAACGGCCCAAACAGGTCATGTGCCCAATTTCGTCATGTTTAAATTCTTGTTGAAGGGATTCCAGCACGGTATCCTGTGTTCCTGCACACAAGCAAGCCGATCCATTGCACACATACACCTTCTTACCTTTGTTCTCCGGTTTCAGAAAGTCATAAAAAGTAGCCGTGCCAAAGGTATTGGCTTTTCCTACCAGGAACTCCTCGGCCAAGGCAGTCAATTGCGCTTCTGAAGGGGAACCCCCATCCTCACGGCTCAGCTTCCCCATTTTGTCGAAGAGGCTGCCGCCAATCCCTTTTTTTCCTAAAAGTTCACTTAAGTTATCTGACATACGCTTGGTTTAACTGGCTTTATTTTCTGAACCTTCATTTGATGTTGTATTTTTTACTCGCTGGGGATGTGCATAGCAGGTAGCCCTTTGCTCTCGACAAAATCCAAACACGGTGAGGCCCAATTCCTTGGCATAATCCACAGCAAGGGAAGAAGGTGCTGAAACCGCTGCCAAAATTGGAATTTTGGCCTTGAAGCATTTTACCACAATTTCATAGGAAATCCTTCCGCTTACGGTCATGATCTTAGCCGCATCCAGTTGGCCCATGGTAATTAATTTGCCCACTACTTTGTCCACCGCATTGTGTCTACCAATATCCTCCATAACGCACAGGAGGGAACCGTCCATTGTGAAAGCAGCAGCGGCATGGGTTCCACCCGATTGTTTGAAATCGATTTGTCTTGTCTGCATTTTCTTAAATAACTCCGGTAAGATTGCAATATCCAGTTTTTGGGAGTCATTTAAGGTTGCGCCGATAAAGGACAAATCACTCAATGCTGTTTTTCCACAAATTCCACAGGAAGAAACCGACAATAAACTACGACTATTGGAATACCCTGCTCCCAGTTCAGCATCGGGAATGGTCACATTTACTATCGAAACAATACCCGCCTCGTTTTGCTTCTTTAAAATAATGTCTGGGATAAAGCCGGGGTTCTTGATAATATCTTCTGAATGCAATAACCCCCGAATGAGATAAGCATCGTCGCCAGGAGTTCGCATGGAAACCGTGAAAGGGGCATTGTTGATATCGACCTGCAAGGCTTCTTCAATATTGAGGGGATCCCAAATAGTGCTTGAGTCCTTTTCATCGAATTTCTTGCCTTGATACTTTCTGGTTGCCATAGCGGATTCTAAGGATATAACCGATTTTCACAAAGTTAAGGGAATATTTCATTCCATTTGTTAAAATAAACCAGTGATATTTCCTTCATTATCAATGCTTATGTTCTCTGATGCTGGATGTGCAGGTAGGCCAGGCATTCGCATCATTTCACCGGAAATTGGTACCAAAAATCCCGCTCCAGCAGCAATTTCAATCTCCCGAATGGTAATGGTAAAATCCTTGGGCCTTCCCAGCAATTTAGGATTGTCCGACAAGGACTTTTGGGTTTTCGCGATACAAATCGGCAATGCTTCCAAGCCCAATTCGGCAATCGTCTGCAGGTCTTTTTTTGCTTGAGCGGAATATTCCACTTGGTCGGCTCCATAAATTTTGGTGGCAATGGCCTCGATCTTGGAAGTAACATCCATATCCCATGAATAGACCGGAGTAAAAGTTCCTTTAGAGGCTTCTACGGTTTCAACCACCTGCTGTGCCAATTCCAAAGCCCCTTTTCCCCCTTTGGCCCACACTTCAGCAAGCGCCACACGTATTCCAATTGATTCGGCAAATTCCTTGATGATTGCAATTTCTTCGTCGCTATCAGACACAAACCGGTTAATGGCAATTATGGGCGTAATGCCGAACTGTTTCACATTTTCCAAATGTTTTTCCAAATTGGGCAATCCCTTTTTCACTGCATCCGGGTTGGGGGTTGTTAAGTCGGATAGCGGTGCCCCTCCGTGGTACTTCAAGGCCCGAATGGTCGCTGTAAGTACCACTGCTTTTGGTGCAATTCCTGCGCTTTGGCATTTAATGTCCAAAAACTTTTCCGCTCCCAGATCTGCTCCAAATCCAGCTTCGGTTACCGTATAATCGGCCAAAGACATCCCCATTCGTGTTGCAATAACCGAATTGGTCCCTTGAGCGATATTGGCAAAAGGACCTCCGTGAATGATGGCGGGGTTTCCTTCAATGGTTTGTACCAAATTGGGTTTTATGGCTTCTTTCAGCAAAGCGGCCATGGCACCTTCCACTTTTAAATCCCTGGCATAAATGGGTTTCTTTTGAAAAGTATAGCCCACAAAAATATTTCCCAATCGTCTTTTAAGGTCTTCCAAATTGTCCGAAAGGCAAAGAATGGCCATGATTTCAGAAGCGGCTGTAATATCGAAACCTGTTTCCCGAGGCACTCCGGAAGTAGTCCCTCCCAGTCCCACAATGATATGCCGCAGGGCTCGGTCGTTCATATCCATCACGCGCTTCCATTTTACGGTTCGTGCGTCAATTCCCAAGGAATTCGTCTTACTTTGAATATTATTATCGATGACTGCTGAAAGTAGATTATGTGCCTTCTCAATCGCTGAAAAATCACCTGTAAAATGCAAATTGATATCTTCCATGGGAAGCACTTGGGAATACCCACCTCCGGTAGCGCCCCCTTTAATTCCGAAGACGGGGCCCAAGGAAGGTTCCCTTAAAACCACGATGGTACGTTTTCCCAACTGGTGCAATCCCTCGGAGAGCCCAATAGACATCGTGGTCTTGCCTTCGCCCGCAGGAGTGGGTGAAATGGCAGTCACTAAAATGAGGTTGCTTTTTTTAACTTTTTCCCGATCAATAATTGAATGAGGAAGTTTGGCCTTATACTTCCCGTATAAGTCTAATTGTTCCTGATCGAGCCCCAATTTTTCTGCAATCTGGCTAATGTGTTTTAAGGTAACTTGTTTCGCAATGTCTTGATCGGTCATTTTATATCAATTTTCAATGTATAATATTAAACATTTAATTAAAATTTACCTGAAGAAGTACTTTAAATTATCCTCCAATGGCGATCATACTTCTGTTTTGGGAGTGAAATTTGGGGTCTTTCAACTTCTCCAGGGTGTCCATCCCTCCACGTACCCCGAATTTTGACTGAACGGCCTTAGAGATTATAGGCTCGATGGGTTTCCCAAGTCGCAAGGGTGTTAGCAAATCAGATTCCGATGCGGAAAAAAGACAATTCTTCAGTCGGCCATTGGCCGTAAGGCGCAATCGGTTGCAGCTATCACAAAACGGGTTGGTCACCGTACTGATAATGGCAAAAGAGCCCTCGTATCCTTTTATTTTGAAATTTTTGGAGGTATCGTTAGGAGCATCGTCCAACCGCACAACTTCATGTTTCCCGAAAGCATCCTGGGCTTTTTGCAGCACTTCCTGGTAAGAAACCAGTTTGTCCAGGTTCCATCGGTTCCCATCAAAAGGCATAAATTCGATAAATCGAACCGATATGGGAAGTTTTTCCGTTAAACGGATGAAATCTACCACCTCGTCCTCATTGATTCCTTTCATCAATACCGCATTCAACTTTACCTTAAAACCGTGTTCAATCAAGGTATGGAAATTCCTCCATACTTTTTCGAAGTAGTCCCTTCGGGTTATTTGTTTGAATTTCTCAGCATCTAGCGAATCTAAGCTTACATTGATGTGATTCAATCTAAATTTTTTGAACGTATCTAGGTACCGGTCTACAGCAACTGCATTAGTGGTAAGGGCCAATTCCACAGGAAGGGAAGCCAATTTTTCTAGAATCAACGGGAAATCCTTACGTACCAGAGGTTCACCCCCTGTGATCCTGATTTTGGAAACCCCATAATCCGCAAAGGTTTTTGCAATAGTATAAACCTCTTCATAACTCATAAGATGGGATTTAGGGGAAAGCGGAATGCCCTCGGCAGGCATGCAATAGGTACATCGCAAATTGCAGCGTTCAATCAGGGAAATACGCAAATACCCATGGGCTCTACCAAAAGTATCAGTGAGTATGTTTTGATCCTTGTTCATGAATCGTGTTTTGCTCCTTGAAAAATCCTGAAAATATGCAACAATGCTGGAAATAGTGCATCCATGGATTCCTGGGCTCCTTTAGTTGAACCCGGTAAGGCCAGTAAAAGGCTCTCGCCCAAGGAACCCGCCACACTTCGCGAAAGCATGGAATACGGAGTGCGATCCTGACCGTAACTACGGATGGCCTCTTCAATTCCGGGGATTCTTCGTTCCAGAAGAGGCAGTAGTGCTTCGGGGGTAACATCCCGATGGGAAAGCCCAGTTCCGCCAGAAAAAATAATGAGATCGATCCCTTCTTGATGATAGTGTTTTGCCTTTTCCTGAATGAGTTCCTTTTCGTCGGGAATGATTTGGTAATCTTTTACAAGAACCCCACAAGATTCCAATTTTGCCATTACTGCCTTACCGGCATAATCCTCCTTTTTTCCTTCCGAAATGGAATCGGAACATACAATGACCGCTGCCGATAAGACCTTGTTGAAGGTATCGGAGTAATCCGATTTCCCGCCTTGCTTCTTCAATAATTTGATGTGCCGGATTTCAACGCCCTTATCGATGGGTTTCAACATATCGTACATGTTTAGTGCTACTACGCTGACCCCGTGCATGGCTTCCACCTCTACCCCTGTTTTATAGATTGTTTTGATGGTGCACCGCACGGTGATTTCCAATCCGTTGATTTCAAAATCAATCCCAGTGTACTCAATCGGAAGTGGGTGACAATCCGGGAGCAATTCTGGAGTCTTTTTCACGCCCAACAATCCGGCTGCTTTGCTCATGGAAAATACGTCCCCTTTGGGGACCATTCCCCGTTCAATGGCTAAAATCGTTTCCGGTTTACTGACCAATACAATGGCTTGGGCAGTAGCGCTACGGAGTGTATGGGTTTTATGGGTTATATCAATCATAGTTACAAATTGGGCGTTGCTACTTTAAAGTTAGGTATTCACTTTCCATTGATGTGAAGCATCCTCAAAAAGTTCCTTTCCAAAAATGGGCACCTTTTCCTTGATCTCGTTCACCAAATATTCCATCGCCTTGAATACCTCTTTCCTTCGAGTGGACGAAACAAAGAGGAACATGCAAATTTCACCGGCCTTCACCATACCCAAACTATGGTAGATGTGCATACAGGTTAGGTTGAACTTTTCAAAACTGGTTTCACGGATTTCATGAAACTTTTCATGAGCCATTTCCTCATAGGCCGTATACGTAATACCTGTAACCTCTTTTCCCTTAATGGTATCGGCGCGTACTTGCCCCAGAAATATCGTATGGGCACCAATACTTGTTTTGGTCTGATGTTTGGCAATGGAATCCGCAATAAAATCAGGGCTAATTGGCCCCTGAATGAATACGTTCTTGGGCTTATGTGTTTTCATGCACTATATTTTTCTGATGATTCAAAAGTTCTTGCGCTCCTCCTCTTAAACTAGCGCAATTCATGAAGTTTTTGCCCTGCAATAAGGAAACGGCCATAAGGCTTCTTCTTCCAGTGGCACAAAACAGCACTATTTTCTTTTCAGGGTTTAGTTCATTGATACGATTTTCGAGTTCGTGTAAAGGGATACGGGTTACTTCCATGCTTGTCACTTTCGGAAGTTCATCCAGATTGCGCACATCTACTAACTGCACCTCTTGTTGAAGGATTTCCAATACGCTCACCTCAAGTGGTGCGGCCCCACAAAAAGGATCGTTAAACTGTTCCTGGAACGTTTCTTTTCCTTGGAGCACCTCCTTGATGATTTCCTCTTTTCGTGTAATTTCAATCGTGGTTATTTTACTGGTCAAGGACTCATACAGCAATACCCTTCCACTTAATACATTCCCAAGTTCAAGAATGATTTTCAGCACTTCATTGGCCATCATGGAACCAATAATACCAGGCAATACCCCAAGAACGCCAATTTCTGAACAATTTGCCAAAGCAGCCTTCGGCGGGTTTTCAAACAAACAACGGTAACTAGGACCCTTTTGATAATTAAACACAGAAACTTGGCCTTCAAACTTAAAAATGGCTCCATAAATTACAGGCTTACCACAAATTAGTGCCGCATCGTTGATGAGGTATCGTGTGGGATAATTATCCGATCCATCCACGACGATATCATAGGATTTAAATAAGGCAAGAGCATTTTGATAGGTTAAACGATACGGAAAGGCGTCGATGGTTAGGGTATTGTTCAAATCCGAAAGGCGTTTTTTTGCAGTTAGTGCTTTGTTGTTTCCAAGATCGGAGGTTCCAAACAAAACCTGCCGTTGCAAATTGGATTCCTCCACAAGATCAAAATCCACAATTCCGAGTTGCCCAACACCAGCAGCTGCAAGGTACATTAGGGCAGGGCATCCAAGCCCCCCAGCCCCAATTACCAATACTTTGGATGCCCCTAACCGCTCTTGGCCAATGGACCCTATTTCTGGTAGTATTAAATGTCTGCTATATCGATTCATCTCAATAACTAAATCAACCTCCGGCAAACGGTGGCAACAGTGCTATTTCACCGCCTGAGAGATCAGTTTCCAAAGCCACTAATTTGTTTTCTTGAGCAACCTGAAAGTCATACCCCTTCAAGGAAGGGTATTTTTCAATAAGCATGGAAATCAAATCAAAAATGGCTCCCGAAGTAAAAGGCACCTGTTCTTCGCTGCAATGGGTTGCTTCGGTGAGCATCCCAAAATATTTAACGGTTAAGGTCATTTTGATAATGCTTTTAAATCATTTTTGGTGTTTACGTTTACCACCAAGGGCTGTAATTCCTCGCTTAAGCTAACGGCTTTGCTGTTCATCTTGTGCAAAAGTTCCATAACCCTTCTTTCACCAGCGTTCAAAAAATCTAGACAAGGCTGCATGCATCGTCTTTTGTACAGGGCAATCAGCGGCATGGCTCTTTTTTGGCTTTCAATATAAACAATGTCGTGCGATGGGGTATTTTCATTGATCAAAAGCTTCAGAATTCTGGAATTGATAAGAGGCACATCACAACTAACCACCAAATTATGTTCTGAAGTGGAATGGTACAATCCTGTGTAAATTGCAGCCAATGGCCCGGCAGCTTCCCACAAATCGTTTACCCGTTTTCCTTGGAATTGATCATAGGCTTCTTGATTGCCCACAATCAAAATTTCTGAAGTAAGGGGTTTTAAGGCCTCCAAGATGCGTTCCACAAATGATTTACCCTGAAAGAATAACAACCCTTTATCGGTCCCCATACGGCTACTCTTGCCGCCAACCAAAACAATTCCCGTTATGTTGGATGGATGGATTTTCATGCTAGCAAAAGTTTTAAGGACGCTATGCCCAATACCAATGCTAGGAAATACCTTAAATGGAGATTATTCAATTTTTTGCTCCCAAGGTAACTTCCAAAAAAACCTCCCAAAAGGGCCATGCCTACGAGAAGCAGGGAATGGGATACTAGCTGCATCTCATTCGTAAATTGCCCCAGGAGGCCAGCGGCAGAGTTTACCCAAATGAACAAAGCCGAAATTGCAGCGGCCTCCTTCATCTTTCCCCAATGAAATAATAAAATGACAGGGGTAAGGACAATGCCCCCTCCTATGCCGATAAGCCCAGAAAAATACCCAATGATACCTCCCACCAATAAACCTTGCCAGATTTTCACGGAACGTATTTCGGAACGTTCTTTTCCAAAAACTTGCAACATTTTCAAAATGGCAAAAATTAAAAGCACCCCTAGAAATTTTCTGTAAAGCGTCGCATCCAGTTCAATCATCCCTCCCAAAAAAGCCATGGGAATGGATGCAATGGCAAAAGGCCAGAAGGCTTTCCAACTAAAATACCCCGACTGGTAGTAATGGAAGAAAGCGATGGCAGCCACAAACAAATTGAGTAATAGTGCTGTGGGTTTCATCACTTCCGGTGAAAAGGAAAACAGGGCCATGAGTGCCAAGTAACCGCTTGCTCCCCCGTGTCCAACACTGGCATAAAGGAACGCCACTAACGGCAGTAATAACAAAAAGGGCCAAGCGACCCCAAAGCCTTCCATCATAATTGCTCAATTTTATCCAACTGGGTATCCAAATAGTCCCAACACCCTTGATTGATTTCATCAAACAAGTGAACCAAGCTTTTGCCATAAGGGGTTAACTGTGTTCCTCCTCCCTCTTTCCCACCAATACTGGAAATAATTACGGGTCTTTTTGCCGATGCATTGACTGAATCGACTAACCGCCATGCCTTTTTATAGGACATATTCAAGCTTTTTGCTGCTTTCGACAAAGAGCCCATTTCGTCAATGGCTTTAAGTACCTGAACCCTTCCTTCACCAAGGAAGACCTGATCTTCCAATTCAATCCAAATTCTACTTCTAATTTTTAAACTCATAGTGTCTTAATTTGGTAAATGCCATACTTTCAGTGGGGTGCCTTTGGTTATTTCACTAACTTCAGCAGGAACATAGACCAGGGCGTTTGCCAATGCAAACGTTTGTAGCATCGCGGAACTTTGTCCCTCAAGAATACGCACCTTTCCTTCTGCTGAGAGGGCCTTGAAAAATTGAGCGCGGTTTCCGTTTTTGATACATGCGGAAGCCGAACGCTCTAAGGTCCATTGCAATTGAAAATTTGTTTCCCCAGACATCCTCCGGAAAGCAGGGTATACGTAAAGGTAGAAACAGGTCAATGCCGCCGCTGGGTTGCCAGGCAAGGCAAAAACCACCTTTTCGTCTTTCTTTCCAAAAAATAGTGGCTTTCCCGGCTTTTGGTTCACTTTGTAAAAAACCGGATTTACGGATAGGGCATCAAGGGCCTTTCCCACGAAATCATAGTCCCCCACAGAGATACCTCCGGAAATGAGCACCATATCGTGAGCCTCTAGGGCTTTTCCAATGGTGTCAACCGTTTGCTCGTAGGTATCCGCTACACGGTATATTGTTGGATCGTAACACCCCAAAGCACACAAGGAAGTGCCTAACATGATGGTGTTGCTTTCATAGATTTTTCCCTTCGCTAGGGGTTGTCCCAGGTCGGTAAGTTCATTTCCTGTTCCAACAATGGCTACGGTTGGTTTTTTGAATACCTTGACCTCTTGGATGCCTATGGATGAAAGAAAGCCCAAAGCGGCAGGTGTTAGTAATGCACCTTGTTTTAGGGCAGTATCGCCCTCTTGAACCTGTTCGCCTAAAGGCCGAATGTTCTGGCCTGCTTCAACTACACCCAAAATTTCAAGCTGTGTTCCATCAACCTTGGTTTTTTCCTGCATCACGACTGCTGTTGCCGTATCGGGAACGACAGCCCCTGTAAAAATCCGCACGGCTTCTCCATTTTTTAGTGTAATGCCAGGTGCGTCGCCTGCTTTTACCTCCCCTACAAGGGTGTAAATGGAATGCTGGTGATTGCACAAAGCAAAACCATCCATGGCCGATTGGCGGAACGGCGGCAAATGCATTGGAGACACAACTGGCTCAAAAAGGACAAAACCCAAAGCTTCAGTAACCCGGCGGGTTTCAAACTGCTCTAAGGCAAAGGCATTTTCGTCAATAAGGCGCCAAGCTTTTTCTACAGCAATCATATTCCGTTGTTTCCTAACAAATATAACGATATCTTAGTGAATCTAAAAAAATATGTGTACCCTAAAATAACATGGCTCAATACTACCGGTCCATCCGTTGAGAGCGACTTTCCAAAATTGCCCTACATGTTAGTAAGTCCAATTCTTAGTTGAAAATTTGTCTGCAACACCAATGAAAAAAGCCCGCCTAAAGTTGTATTTTTGTTCCAATTATAAAAAAGCCTTCATGAATACAGATTCTTTCGTATTGCGACATATTGGCCCCAGGAGCCAGGACCTTCCTGCAATGTTGGAAACCATAGGGGCAGAAAGCATGGACCAGTTGATCTACGAAGCCATTCCCAATGAAATCCTTCTAAAAAAACCCTTAGAGCTCGCTCCCGCCATGAGCGAACAGGAATACCTGGAGCATATCAACGAATTAGCTATCCGGAACCAACTTTTCAAGACCTATATTGGTTTGGGATATCACGACTGCAATACTCCTGCTGTCATTCAACGAAACATCCTGGAAAATCCGGGTTGGTACACAGCTTATACTCCTTACCAAGCTGAAATAGCCCAAGGCAGACTGGAAGCCCTGCTCAACTTCCAGACCATGATTGTTGACCTCACCGGAATGGAAATTGCCAACGCTTCACTATTGGATGAGGCGACTGCTGCTGCCGAAGCTATGTCATTATTGTTTGCATTGCGGGAGCGCGAACAAAAGAAAAACAATATCTCTAAATTTTTTGTATCCGATGAAATCCTTCCCCAAACTTTGGCTTTGCTTCAAACACGATCAAAACCCCTTGGGATTGAAGTGGTAGTAGGGAATCATCAGAAATTCGATTTTTCGTCAGAATATTTTGGTGCCCTGCTTCAATATCCAGGGAAAAGTGGTACCGTCCATAATTTCAAGGATTTTGTTGCCAAAGCGCAAAATACCGAGATTAAAATCGCCTTTGCGGCAGATATCCTTAGCCTGGTATTGTTGGAATCGCCTGGTAATTTTGGCGCCGATGTGGTTGTGGGAACGACGCAACGTTTTGGCATACCCTTAGGCTATGGTGGCCCGCATGCTGCATTTTTTGCTACCAAGGAATCGTATAAACGTCACATTCCTGGGAGGATTATCGGGGTCACCAAAGATGTTGATGGAAACCGCGCGCTTCGCATGGCGTTACAAACTAGGGAACAGCACATCAAAAGGGACAAAGCCACTTCCAATATTTGTACAGCGCAGGTGCTTTTGGCCGTGATGGCAAGTATGTATGCCGTTTTTCATGGCCCGGAAGGATTGAAACACATTGCCAAAAAAGTGCACAATGCCGCTTTTACACTCTCCAGCACCTTAAAATCTTTGGGTTATGAAATGCTGAATGACATGTTCTTTGATACTGTGGCCGTCAAAGCTGATGCTTCCAAAATTAAAGCCGTTGCGGAAAAACACCGCATCAACTTTTACTATCCCAACTCCCAAACCGTTTCGATTTCCCTGAATGACACAATCAATTTGAAAGACTTGAACAACATTGTAAAGGTCTTTACAGAAGCCAAAGGCTTAGCCCCTATGCTCCTCACCGAGATTCATGAAGGAAATGCCATCCCCGAAGACGTAGCCAGAAAAACAAATTTTCTGGAAGAAGAGGTTTTCAACCGATATCACAGTGAAACCGAATTGATGCGGTACATCAAAAAATTGGAACGAAAGGATTTGGCCCTCAACCATTCCATGATTTCTCTGGGTTCGTGCACAATGAAACTCAATGCAGCAGCCGAGATGCTTCCGTTGAGTGATCCAAACTGGGGGAACATTCACCCATTTGTACCAGTGGCACAGGCCGAAGGCTATCAAATCGTTTTAAAAAATCTGGAAAACCAATTGACCGAGATTACCGGGTTTGCAGGCACCTCCCTTCAACCCAATTCGGGCGCACAAGGTGAGTATGCGGGGTTGATGGTGATCCGCGCCTATCACGAATCGCGTGGGGAAGCCCATCGCAATGTGTGCCTTATTCCGTCTTCAGCCCATGGCACCAATCCGGCCAGCGCCGTCATGGCTGGTATGGAAGTCGTAGTAACAAAGGCTACAGAGGAAGGAAATATTGACGTGGAAGACTTGCGTGAAAAAGCAACTCTGTATAAAGATCAGCTTGCTGCATTGATGGTGACTTATCCCTCTACCCATGGGGTTTATGAAAGTGCCATCACTGAAATTACGAGCATCATCCACCAATACGGCGGCCAAGTATATATGGACGGTGCCAACATGAATGCCCAGGTTGCATTGACCAATCCCGGGGCCATTGGGGCCGATGTATGCCACCTTAACCTGCACAAGACTTTTGCCATTCCTCATGGAGGGGGCGGACCCGGTGTGGGGCCCATTTGTGTGGCCAAACAATTGGTTCCCTTTCTACCGGGCAATCCCATCATAAAAACAGGTGGAAATAATGCCATTCCAGCAATTTCAGCAGCACCTTGGGGTAGCGCCTTGGCCTGTCTTATCTCGTATGGATATGTTTGTATGCTTGGGGAGCATGGTTTAAAAAAATCTACTCAATATGCCATTTTAAACGCCAATTACATTAAGGAACGCCTTCATGGATATTATGAAACTTTGTACACTGGTGAGCGTGGTCGGGCTGCCCATGAAATGATTTTGGATTGCCGACCTTTCAAAGAACAGGGGATCGAAGTAACCGATATCGCCAAACGCCTTATGGATTATGGATTCCATGCTCCCACGGTTTCCTTTCCAGTAGCGGGGACCCTTATGGTGGAACCCACCGAGAGTGAAAGTAAAGAAGAATTGGATCGTTTCTGTGATGCCATGATTTCCATTCGTAAGGAAATTGATGCTTCTGACAAAGAAAACCCAAATAATCCACTGAAAAATGCACCACACACGCTAAAGTTGTTGGTGAATGACGATTGGGACTTTCCCTACAGCCGACAAGAAGCTGCCTTCCCTCTGGAATATATATCAGAAAATAAATTTTGGCCATCCGTAAGGCGCGTAGATGATGCCTATGGCGACCGAAACCTGATTTGCACCTGTGCCCCAATAGAAGATTTCATGGAAGCTTAATTTACCGCCTCCCCTCCATTGTGAGGGGTTTTATTTTATTTGGAATATACTTTTCAGTACCTTTATTAAAATTTAAAAGATGAACGTCGTCATTACCGGAACGGGAAGCTACATCCCTAGCAAAGTAGCGACAAATGAAGGGTTTGAAAAGCACAATTTCTACAACGAGGACGGATCGCCGATTCCTCAGGAAAATACCCGGATCATCGAAAAGTTCAAGGCCATCACGGGCATTTCTGAGCGCAGGTACATCAAAAATTCGTTAGTGACATCGGAAATAGCCGCAATGGCTGCCGAAAAAGCCCTTTCGAGCGCAAAAGCCGATAGGGAAACCTTGGATTATATTATTGTTGCCCATAATTATGGCGATGTAAAACACGATACCCATCAAAGCGATACGGTCCCTAGCTTGGCATCGCGCACGAAGCACCTGTTAAAAATCAAGAATCCAAGCTGTGTGGCCTATGACATTCTATTTGGATGTCCTGGCTGGTTGGAGGGAGTCATCCAGGCTTATGCGTTTATGAAAGCGGGCATGGCCTCAAAGTGTTTGGTCATTGGGGCAGAAACCCTTTCGAGAGTAGTTGATAGGCACGATAGGGATTCGATGATTTACAGTGATGGGGCTGGTGCGGTTATTTTAGAAGCTTCCGAAGGTTCCGATTGCGGCATCTTAACCCACCATTCTGCAACCTATGCCTACGACGAAGCGCACTTTATTTACTTTGGCGAATCGTACAACCTTGAGCTTAACGAGGCACGCCGTTACATCAAAATGTACGGAAGAAAAATCTATGAGTTTGCCATTACCTACGTACCCGAAGCGATGAAACTGTGTCTGGACAAAAGCGGTATTCCCGTTGAGGAGCTCAAAAAAATATTCATCCATCAAGCCAACGAAAAAATGGACGAAGCCATTGTACAGCGGTTCTATAAATTGTATGGAAAAGAAACCCCCAAAGGCATCATGCCCATGACGATCAATAAATTAGGAAATTCCAGTGTTGCAACCATTCCAACCCTTTTTGACATTGTTTCCAATGGGAAGCTGGAAGGGCACTCGGTAACGAAAGGAGACGTAGTGTTATTTGCCAGTGTAGGAGCCGGGATGAATATCAATGCCGTTGTGTATAGAATCTAGCCATGTACGAAGGAAACTACCCTAAAAAGCGGTATCGACATACTCTGCAATTTCTGAAAAACGTGGTGTCCACAGAAGATCGTATCTTGGATTTGGGTATTGAAAATCCGTTTTCCGAAATATTGAAAGCCAACGGTTACCGAGTGACTAACACCCAAGGCGAAGACCTCGACTTGGATACTTCCGCAGTACAAACAGATGCCTTCGATGTGGTAACTGCCTTCGAAATTTTTGAGCATTTGGTTTCCCCGTTCAATGTGCTTCAGGAGATTAAGGCCAGGAAATTGGTGGCCTCTGTCCCGCTTAAATTATGGTTTGCTTCTGCCTATAGAAGTAAAGAAGATGAGCGCGATCGCCATTACCACGAGTTTGAGGATTGGCAGTTCGACTGGTTGTTGGAAAAAGCCGGTTGGAAAATCAAAAAACGTGAAAAGTTTACCAACCCTGTTAAGAAAGTGGGGATTCGTCCCATATTAAGAAGAATTACGCCCAGGTATTATTTGGTTTATGCTGAAAAGATAAAATGAATCTTTATATCATCATCCCAGCACATAATGAAGATAATTACCTGTCTGCAACCCTAGAATCTTTGGTAAACCAATCTTATTTGCCCAAAAAAATTGTGGTGGTGGATGACCATTCCACCGACAATACTCCTGCAATCTTAGAGGATTATTCAAAGCGGTTTGACTTTATTTCTTACGTGACCCTTCAGTCTAAAAATAGCCATCAACCAGGAAGCAAAGTAATTCGCGCTTTCAACAAAGGCTTGGAAACCTTGGATAACGATTTTGATGTTATCTGTAAGTTTGATGCCGATTTGATTTTTCCCAAAAATTACCTAGAAAAACTTGTAGAATCCTTTCAACAAAACCCCAATTATGGGATGGTGGGCGGTTTCTGTTACATTCAAAAAAATGGCAAATGGAATATTGAAAACTTAACTGGTAGGGACCATATCAGAGGCGCGCTTAAAGCCTACCGCAAGTCCTGTTTCGAGGCCATTGGGGGCTTGAAAGAATCCATTGGCTGGGATACCGTGGACGAGCTTCTGGCCCAATACCATGGCTGGAAGGTGGTGACCGACGAAAGCCTGCAGGTAAAACACCTAAAACCTACCGGAAGTACCTACTCCAAATCTTCAAAGTACAAACAGGGAGAAGCCTTTAAAAAAATGCGATACGGTTTTTGCCTCACATTTATTGCGTTAACAAAACTTGCCTTGAAAAAGAAAAGCTTTACCGTTTTCTGGAATGGCCTTTTAGGTTTTTTTAAAGCGCCTAATGATTTTTTGGTTTCTAAGAAAGAAGGGAAGTTCATCCGTAAGCTTCGCTGGCGCAATATTATAAAAAGGTTATTCTAAGCAATGCATTCCATAACACTTGGGGATTCTTCGTATTTTTGCTTGATAATTCACTTCCCAATGAAAAAAACCGTTCTTCTGACCGTTGCAGTTCTAGCACTCCTTTCTTGCAATAAAATCGTTACCCCCGAAGAAACTGAGGTCAAGAAGCCAAAAAACATCATTTTGATGATTGGCGATGGCACAGGTCTGAGTCAGATTTCGGCTGCACAGTACTTTGGCAAAACACCCTCCAACTATACCCGTTTCCCTATTACGGGACTAATCAACACTTCATCTGAAAGCGATTTGATTACCGACTCAGCTGCAGGAGCTACCGCTTTTGCAAGCGGAATCAGAACTTACAACGGGGCCATAGGAGTAGACGTAGATACCACAAAAGTGCAAAACATGGTAGAACTGGTTTCCCAAAAAGGAATGCAAACCGGGCTTATTGCCACGTCTTCAATTACCCACGCAACGCCCGCCTGCTTTTTTGCGCATTCCAAAAGCAGGGACTTTCATGAAGAAATTGCGGCACAGTTGCCCACTTCCGAAATTAATTTTTTTGCGGGTGCCGGATTGCAATACTTCAACAAACGTGAAGATGGCAAAAATTTGCTGGACGATTTTTCAGAAAATGGCTTTTCCATCGACACCCTGAAATTGGAAGCGATGCCCAATGCAAAAAAAGCTGGGTATCTTCTTGCCGATAAAAGTATGCCGAAAGCCATGGAGGGTCGTGGCAATTTTTTGAAAGATGCTTCCCTATTAGCCGTACAGCGCCTTTCCCAAAATGAAAAAGGATTTTTTATGATGGTTGAAGGCTCCCAAATTGATTGGGGAGGACACGATAATGACGCTCCATACCTAATTTCGGAATTATTGGATTTTGATAGCACCATCGGCGCTATTCTGGATTTTGCTGAAAAAAATGGTGAAACTTTGGTTGTCGTTACTGCCGACCATGAAACGGGCGGGTTTACCCTTGCTTCCGATGGAGACGATTACAATTCCATTCAACCCACGTTTTCAACGCACGGTCACAGTGCCACCATGGTCCCGGTATTTGCCTATGGTCCTGGTGCTGAAATTTTTAGCGGTATTTACAAGAATTCGGAAATCTTTCATAAAATAAAAACCCTACTTCAGGAATAGCTAGGCCTATTGAATGGGCTAATTTTGTTACTTTAGCGTTTATGAAATTCCTCGCCGATATTGGTTCCTATTTCATCATGCTGGGAAAAGTTTTTAGCCGGCCTACCAAAGCTTCGGTGCTTTGGGATTTGATTTTGAAAGAAATCGATGAGCTGATCATCAACTCTCTGGGTATTGTTGTTTTTATCTCCTTTTTCGTGGGCGGAGTTGTAGCCATACAAACCGCCTTAAACATAGACAACCCTTTTATTCCACGTTACCTAGTTGGTTTTGCGACCCGCCAATCGGTCATTTTGGAATTCGCTCCAACCTTCATTTCCATCATCATGGCTGGAAAAATGGGATCGTTCATTACCTCCAGCATCGGCTCGATGCGCGTAACCGAACAAATTGATGCCTTGGAAGTAATGGGCATTAACCCCCTAAATTATTTGGTGTTTCCTAAAATTGTTGCGCTTCAATTATATCCTTTTGTGATTGCCGTGGCCATGTTTCTAGGAATTTTGGGAGGATGGGCTGCAGCTGTTTATGGTGGATTCAACACTTCGGACGAATTTATACAAGGGGTTCAGGAAGACTTTACGCCTTTTCACGTTACCTATGCCTTCATCAAAACCATGGTTTTTGCGTTCATCTTGGCCACAGTGCCTTCCTGGCAAGGGTTTTTTATGAAAGGAGGGGCATTGGAAGTAGGGAAAGCCAGTACCAAATCGTTTGTGTGGACCAGTGTGTTGCTCATCATCACTAATTACATCATCACTTTTATGTTACTAAGCTAATGATCCGTGTAGAAAACATCCATAAAAGCTTTGGCGAGGAGCACGTCCTAAAAGGGATTACAACGACTTTCGATAAGGGCAAGACTAATTTGATTATTGGGCAAAGTGGCAGTGGTAAAACGGTGTTCCTGAAATGCCTCCTTGGGCTTTTCGACCCTGAAGAAGGCCAAATTTTCTACGGGGAAAAATCCATTTTGGATATGGACGATGATGAAAAACGGGACCTACGGGAACACATGGGCATGGTGTTTCAGGGAGGTGCGTTGTTCGATTCCATGACGGTCGAAGAAAATGTCATGTTCCCCTTGCGCATGTTTACCAAAAAAAGAAAAGAAGAAATGCTGCATCGGGTTAATGAAGTATTGGAGAGGGTAAACCTAACCAATGCCAACAAAAAATACCCTTCCGAAATATCGGGAGGGATGCAGAAACGGGTTGCCATTGCGCGGGCCATCGTGAACAACCCACGGTTTCTCTTCTGCGATGAACCCAACTCTGGATTGGATCCAAAAACAGCCATCCTTATCGACAACCTGATTCAGGAAATTACGAAGGAGTATGACATTACTACGGTCATTAATACGCACGACATGAACAGCGTAATGGAGATTGGCGAAAAAATTGTGTTCCTACAAAAAGGGAATTTGGCCTGGCAGGGAGATAACACCCAAATATTTAAAACCGACAACAAAGACGTAACCGACTTTGTCTATTCCTCCGACCTATTTAAAAAAATAAGGGATATTCAGTTAAAGGAAATCTAGTGTTTACTTTAAAACTAGTGTGTCCAGGGCCAGTTTATATTTCAACCAATTGTACAGCTTCCCTTTTTCCTTTTCGATAACCGATGCGTTAACCCCTTCTTTCCACTTGGCAGCAAACACCCTTAAAGTATCGATTTTTTGAAAATCGGATTCCAATACATAGGAATAACTTAGGCTTTTTAAGTTGTCGTAATTGATTTTGGCTTCATCGGTGATATCCTTGAAGGGAATTTGTTCTTCTTCTAGCTTGCTCAATTTGGCAACCTCTTTTTCCAAAAATGCAATTTTTTGGGTCTTGGAAGAAAGGTCCAAGGAATCCCTTGCTCTCAACTCGGCCATGTAACGCATTTCATTTTCCAAATCGTTATCGCCAGAGTGCTGGTTCACCAATAAGATGGTGTTGTCCAAGGCACTGTAATCCTTCATGCGAGCCCTCAAAACATCGGCAGTGGTTTCAGGTATTTCTTGGTTTCCGAATGAAGTAAGTTCTATGGTGGATTTATCCTTTGGATTGTAATTGTAGGTAGCGTATTTCTTGATATAAGATGCATTAGGCAGGGCCTCCAGTTCGTTTTCAATGAATTTTCGCGCATCGTTCTTAAAACTGGTTTCCTTAAGCACCTGATAAAAAGTCCATCCTGGAAAAATCATGACTACAATGGCAACGATAGATGCAAAACGGGCTATGCGCTTCCTTCGGATGGAATTGGCATATTTGATCATGGGGAATCGCAAGAGTTTTACCACCAAAAACGTAGCCAAGGCAATAAAAATGGTGTTGATGATGAACAGATACATAGCGCCCCCAGCAAATCCAAGTCCTTTTGCGTTTCCGATAAAGGCCTCCGCGAGACCATAACCTACGGTACACAGGGGAGGCATCAAAGCAGTTGCAATGGCTACTCCAAAAATAACACTGGCAATGGTTCCCCGTTTGGTCCGGGCAATGATGAGCGCCAACCCGCCAAAAAAAGCAATCAACACATCGCGGATGTCTGGCTTGGTGCGCGCCAATAATTCTGAAGACTCCTCCCGCAACGGGAAAAACCAAAAAAACAAAAACGCTGTGATAACACTTAGTACTACCATGACGCCAAAATTGACCAAAGACTTCCTTAAGGTGTCAATATCATTTATGGCAATTGAAAGCCCAATTCCCAAAATAGGCCCCATTAAAGGGGATATAAGCATGGCACCTATAACCACCGCGGTAGAGTTGGCATTCAACCCAATAGAAGCCACAAAAATGGAACAAACCAAAATCCAGGCCGTTGCCCCTTTAAAGGGGATGTCCTTCACAATGGCTTCCACCGTGCTTTCACGATCGGTATCGCCGCGAAAATCGAGCAACTCAACAATAAATTTTTTCGTACTGGACCACAAGCCTTGTGCTTCCTTTTTAATGGCTTCCTTGTTTTCGGTTAACTCGTTCTGGTTTTGCAAATTGGGTTCCATTTAGGTATAATTTTCGCCAAAAGTATGGGATATTTCAGTTAAAAGCTTCTTAATATTTTGCTCCTTGGATTTCGGATACAACAACAGTACATTTTCCTTGTCAACAATAATATAATCATCAACTCCATCAACCACGATCAATTTCGGTCTATCGGAATAGATCATATTGCCTTTGGCATCCTTGAGGTACGGAAGTGCCCTTACCACGGCATTGCCGAAAGGGTCTTTATCCAACTTTTCATGAAGGGCGCCCCAAGTTCCCAAATCGTTCCAATCAAAAGAAGCTTCTTTTACAAACACATTGGGTGCTTTCTCCATGATGGCGTAATCGATGGAAATATTTTCAGCCAAATGATAATGGGCTTGTATAAATTCAGCTTCTGAAGGCGTGTTAAACACATCCATCCCCTTTACAAATAACCCATACATCTCTGGCATCCAATTTTTGAATGCATCAAGGATGCTTTCAACGCTCCAAATAAAAATACCTGCATTCCATGAAAAATTACCTGCAGCGAGAAACGCTTTGGCTTTCTCATAATTAGGCTTTTCGCAGAACTGTTTTACTGGTTTGATGGATTCGCCAACAGCATTGTCACTTTCAATGTAGCCATAACCGGTGTTGGGAAAAGTGGGGCGAATGCCTAAAGTCATCAGGATCGATTGCAATGCACAGGCCCTAAAAGAGGTTTCGACATCCCTTTTAAAAGCCTTTTCATCCTCAATCCAGTGATCACTGGGGGCTACGAGCATAAGCGCTTTGGGGTTTTGTTTGTAAATTTTCAATGCTGAAAGCAGAATGCAAGGGGCCGTGTTACGCATGGCGGGTTCCAAAACCACCTGATTTTTTGAAATATTCGGCAATTGCCCAAGGCACAGATCTTGGTAGCGTTCATTAGTGAGTACCGATATGTTTTGCGAAGGAATAAAAGCCTCCAACCTGCTAAAAGTTTTCTGCAGCAAACTTTGTCCAGTCCCCAACATGTCGTGAAATTGTTTAGGAAATTGGGTGGTACTTACGGGCCAAAACCGAGAACCGATGCCCCCGGCCATAATGACTGCAAAAAAATTGTCTTGTTCCATATTCATTCTAAATATTCCACTTCAGCATTGGGATTAAATAGGTACAACCTTCCCGTGGCCATTTCTACACATTCGAAACGTTTGACTCTTTGATTGCCACGCTTAAAAACCTTTCCATTGTACAATCGGAAAAGACCTCCGTAGGGTATTTCAAAGATATAGTTTTTATCGTTTTCAGGATCAAAACGTTTTAGGGCAAGGGAGAGTTTAGCATCGGTATCGCTGCTGGCCTTTGGATTTTTAAAATGAAGGGCTAAATTAGGCAACAACTCCTTTGGGAATATTTCGGGGCGAAGAAAAGGGAGCATCATCCTTTGGAAAGTGAGTTTCCACTCCTTTCCATGTGGCTTGATGGTTCGTCCAAATGAATTGAAAGCGACCAAATGGGCCAATTCGTGAACCAAGGTCACCAAGAACCGATAGGGGTTCAAATTGGCATTAACGGTTATTTGATGGTCCCCATTAGGCAATTTTCGATAATCCCCATGGCGCGTTATCCTTTCATTGACAATTTTTAAATGAACCTGATGGGCTTTTATCAATTCAAAAACAAGGTCCACAGCGGCTGGGGGAAGGTATGTTTCTAAAATATGCTTCATGGGGTACTACTTGATACCTGAAGTACCTTGCCATTGTAAAATTGGTGCCCTTCAAGGGCAAAATCCATTATGTATTTTCCCATTTCCTTGGCGCTAACAGGTGCTTGGTACCCTGGAAAAGCTTCGGCCAACATTTCGGTTTGCACCGCACCCAATGCCAAAGCATTGAAGGAGGGTCCCGACTCCTTGTACTCTTCTGCAAGTACTTCCGTAAGGGTAATCAAAGCGCCTTTACTACTGCTATAAGCTACCAATCCGGGAAATTTGGCACTTCCCTGGACACCTCCCATACTACTGATATTGACCACATGACCATTTTTTTTCATGAAGGGGATTACCGTTTGTATCATGGCAACAGCGCCAAATACATTGACATCATAGGCTTCCTGAAAATCTTCCTTGGTCAATTCCGAAAATCCCTTTTTTACTAAATAGCCAGAATTATTAATCAATACATCTACGTGATCCCAATGGTTTTTTAAGAAATCAGCAACCTTCAACAAATCACTTTGGCTGGTAATATCGCAGGGCATGCAGGAACAATTGGAGATATCAAGCCCCGTAATGGGTACCTCGTTTCTGGAAAGTGCCAAAACATTATGCCCCAAATCCGTAAATAATGGAACCAACTCGTAGCCAATACCACGGCTTGTACCAGTAATAATGATATTTTTGTTCATGACTTAAAGATACACAAATCCCGTTAGCTTCAGGGAAAGTAACGGGATGCCAAAAAAGTTTTAAAAAATTCTATACAAACATGGTTACGGGGTTCTCGATGTAGTTTCGTAAGGTTTGCAGGAATTGAGCTCCCGTAGCTCCATCCACGGTACGGTGGTCACACGCCAAGGTTACGGTCATGGTATTGCCAATGGTAATGGCCCCATTTTTCACAACAGGCTTCTGAATAATGGCCCCTACTGAAAGGATGGCCGAATTGGGCTGATTGATGATGGAAGTAAACTCCTTAATTCCAAACATTCCCAAATTGGACACGGTAAAAGTGCTTCCCTGCATTTCATCGGGGGTCAATTTTTTGTTACGAGCCTTACCCGCCAATTCCTTTACGGTGGCGCCAATTTGAGAAAAACTCATTTGGTCTGCAAACTTTAAAACAGGCACCAATAAACCGTCGTCCACAGCAACTGCAACACCTAGGTGAATGTGCTTGGCAATTTTTGTGACATCGCCATCCCAATGGCTATTTACCTTTGGGTGTTTTCTGAGTGCCATAGCACAGGCCTTCACTACCATATCATTGAAAGAAACCTTAACATCTGGATCACTATTTATGGCGTTTCGAGAGGCAATGGCATTGTCCATGTCCAATTCGATGGTCAAATAATAATGGGGGGCCGTAAATTTGGATTCTGCCAGACGCTTGGCAATAGTTTTACGCATTTGGGAGTTGGGTACCTCTTCGAAAATTTCCTGACCTTTAGGAACGTAATCGGTAGCTGTAACAGAACTGGGTTGATAATTTTCAATATCGCGTTTTACAATACGACCGTGCTCCCCTGTGCCTTGAACATTACTTAGGGATATGCCCCGTTCTTCAGCTAGTTTTTTTGCTAATGGGGATACAAAAATACGCCCTCCATCCTTCGCTGCTTTAGGTTTTTCTGTAGGGACAGGTGCTTTTTGGACTTGGACTTCTGTTTTAGCTTCAACCGAAGTTTCGGTAGGCATCTCTTTTTTGGGAGTGCCGGATGCGGCATGCAAAGAAACCCCAGAAACATCAGTTCCTTTTGGGCCAATAATGGCCAACAGGGCATCCACCTTGGCAGTGCCTCCTTCGGGAATTCCAATCTTAAGCAGTGTGCCGCTGTAAAACGATTCAAATTCCATGGTGGCTTTGTCCGTTTCAATTTCGGCAAGGATATCTCCTTCAGCAATGGAATCTCCTTCTTTTTTCAACCATGAAGCTACGGTACCTTCCTCCATGGTATCGCTTAAGCGGGGCATGGTTATGATCTGTACCCCTTCAGGAAGTGCATTGACTGAAGGTGCTTCCCCATTGTCATTTGCCTGAGGCATTTCTTTGGGTTGAACATCTGATTTTGCCTTTGGGGCCTTGCCCTGCAGCAACGGAGAAATATCCTCCCCTTCCTTACCAATAATGGCCAACAAGGCATCTACTTTGGCAGTTTCACCTTCCTTGATACCAATATGCAAAAGTGTTCCTTCATAGAAGGATTCGAATTCCATAGTGGCTTTATCGGTTTCAATTTCAGCGAGAATATCACCTTCCCGAACCTTATCCCCAACTTGTTTCAGCCAAGAAGCCACGGTGCCTTCTTCCATGGTATCGCTCAAACGGGGCATGGTAATCACTTCTGCCATAGCTTATAGTTTATGGGGTAAAAATGGATAATCCTTTTGTTCGTAAACCACATCATACATCACATTTTTTTCTGGGAATGGGGAATCTTCGGCAAATTGTTCGCATTCGGCTACTAAGTCCTTTACCTTATCATCGATGGCTTCGATTTCTTTTTCGGTAGCCCACTTATTTTCATAAATTTTGTGCAGCACGTACAAGATAGGATCCTGTTCCTGCATTTTTGCCACTTCTTCTTTGGTTCGGTAATGTTGGGCATCGCTCATGGAGTGTCCACGATATCGGTAGGTGCGAATTTCAAGAAAGGTAGGGCCTCCTCCTTTTCGAGCACGGGAAATGGCTTCGTCCAGTTCCTTTGCAACTACATCGGGTTTCATCCCGTCAATGGGCCTGCAGGGCATTTCATACCCCAATCCCAATTTATAAATATCGGTATGGTTTGCAGTTCTTGCCACTGATGTCCCCATGGCATACCCGTTATTTTCTACACAGAAAACAACCGGTAAATTCCAGAGCATCGCCAAATTGAATGTTTCGTGCAACGAACCTTGACGGGTTGCTCCATCGCCCATAAAAGTGAGGGTTACGGAATCCCTGTCGAAGTATTTATCGGCAAAAGCAATTCCGGCACCCAAGGGGATTTGACCTCCTACAATTCCATGACCTCCATAGAAGCGTTGTTCCTTAGCAAATATGTGCATGGACCCCCCCAATCCTTGGGAAGTTCCGGTTCCTTTCCCATAAAGCTCGGCCATCACCTTCTTTGGATCCACTCCCATGCCGATGGGCTGTACGTGATTCCGATAGGCCGTAATCATACGATCCTTGGAAAGGTCCATGGCATGCAATGCCCCTGCCAAAACAGCTTCTTGACCGTTGTAAAGATGGAGAAAGCCTCGCACTTTTTGATTGATATAAACCTGCGCTAGCTTGTCTTCAAACTTGCGCCAAAAAAGCATGTTTTCGTACCAATCGAGATAGGTTTGTTTGGTAATTTTTTTCATCCAGTTAACAGTGATTGTTTGTCCTGAAACTACAGGAAACACAAAAATACGTTATTTGAAACTTCTATAAAACCTGAATTTTACAAAAAAGAACCGAAAACGTTGTCGAATTTGAAAATTTAAAGATACGAACCGTCAAATGACAAAGGAAGCAGGCTTTTAATGGAATGAGCTTTCACCACTTTTCCTGTTTCACCCATAAAATAGAGTGCGATGTCCTTTTTTTGGGTTATTTCATATTCGGCTAGAGCCTGTCGGCATGCCCCACAGGGGGGAACCGGAACTTCGTTTGTTTTGCGTTGTGACCCAGCAGCGATGGCAATGGCCACAAATGGTTCATTGGGGAAGTTGGCACCCGCATGATATGCAGCAACACGTTCCGCGCACAGTCCGGAGGGAAATGCCGCATTTTCTTGATTATTGCCCAAAACAACCGTCCCATTTGCAAGAAGAAGGGCTGCGCCCACCTTAAAACGCGAATAAGGCGCATAGGCTTTATTACGAGCTTCTTGCGCCTTATCCATTAAATTTTGAATGCTTTCCGGAAGGTTTTTTATGGATTCATAGACCTCCAGATGCGTTTCAAAGGTGATTTTTTTCACGTTCTAGTATTCGTCGTACTCGTCTCCAAAACTGAAGGTAAGTCCGAAACGAAGGGTTCCTTCCAAAGGACTTCTTACTTGGGAAGTGGAGAACAAATAAGAAAGGTCGATGGTAATGGCCGTATATTTAAATCCAGCACCGAGGGACAAAAACTTCCGGGACCCTTTGTCTTCACTTTCGTTGAAATAGCCTGCTCGGAAAGCAAAAACATCTTGATACCAATATTCCGCGCCCAAGGCCCAAGTAAACTCTTTCAACTCTTCGCTGAAACCTCCTGGTGCATCACCAAATGACTGAAATACGCCCGAAATAAAACTTACGTCGTTATCTTTCCCTTCAATAATTACATTGTCGGTTTGTGAAATTTTTTCGTCTTCATCCGCCTCGTAGGTACCATTGTTGTTGAGGTCGTTGAACACAATTTCAGTACCATATTTTGGCGGGGTTGGAACGAGCAATTTGTTGAATTCGACATTGACACCCACTTTGTTGTATTCATCAAAAATGAAATCGAATCCTCCGCCAAGGCCCAAGTTGGTGGGGATGAAATTTTCCTGACCCACCTCATCATATTTGATTTTTGGACCTATGTTGGAAATATTGAAACCAGCCCTCCAACGTCCGTTGAAGTCGCTGTAAGCAACTTCTTCACTTTGGTAGTATCCAGAAACATCCACCCCGAAAGAGCCCGCAGCAGATGCGTCTTCGTTGGAAGCTTGTATTTTAAGATCGGAACGCAAGTACCTCCCGCTTACAGCCATCGAAAACCGGTCGCTTAAACGCAAGGCATAAGACAGATCGAAAGTAAACTCATTGGGGCGTTGGATAAGGGGCTCTTGTTCGAAGGTTTCCCGAAGCTCGATATCCCCAAGGCTGAAATAACGAAAACTTCCAGCAACGGCGCTTCGTTCGTTAATGCGGTTATAATAGGTAAGATTTCCCAGAAATATATCGTTTACCAAATTGCTGAGGTAGGGTGTATAGGTTACTCCCACCCCCTGTTTAGAAAGGGAAAACGCATATTTGGATGGGTTCCATTGTTGCGAAAAACCGTCGGCGGACGTAGCCACACCGATGTCTCCCATCCCAGCACTTCGCGGATCGGCCGAAATGAGCAAGAAGGGAACACCCGTAGTAATCACTCGGGAATCATTATCATTGGGAATTATAACAGTAGTTTGGGATTTAGCAAAAATAGGAATCAAAAATAAAACGAAAAAAAATTGCTTCATGAGGTCTAAATTTTGGACAAATATACTTCTAAATTTTTATAGGATAACCAGTTTTTCAAATTTTTCAACCTGCTGTCCCGTGAGCGTGGATTTCACCGTAAGCTTGTAAACATAGGTGCCTTTGCCGATTCGGTCTCCAAAATCGTCCGTTCCGTTCCAAATAATGTTTCGGGACAAAAAGCCATCCGTATTAACAATCTGGTTGTGGGTCCATACCACCTTACCCGTAACTGTAAAAACTTGCACCTGAACTTCAAGGGGCTCAAAGGGATGATTATGGTTGAACCAAAACTCAGTATAACTAACAAAGGGATTTGGGTAATTGAGGACTCGAGTGATTTTTAGCTTACCATCCCCGGCCACCACAAATTGAATCTCGGCAGTGGATGAATTGTTGTACACATCCCAAGCCTTTAAGGTTAGGGTATGTAGGCCTTCTTCAAGGTTTCGCAATTTATAGTTAACCGTTCCGCGCATGTAATCATCCACGGCCGCTTGATAGTATTCATTTAGAACAAACGGATTGGCTTCATCCCCATCCAAGGTAGCCACAATATCGTGCCCGATCCCGCTGGCGGTATTGATTCCATTTTCGTCTTCTAGCTTGGCGATGAGTATGGGAGAATCGTTTGTAATTCCGCCCGACACAAAGGACTCGTCATTCATGAATAGTTGAATGGTGGGCCCTTGAGTATCTTCTGTAGCATTTTCGTTGAGGCCGCCCACTAAGATATCCAAATTGTACCCTGTTTGATCTTCCAGGGCATTGTCGCGTTGGGAATAGAGACTCACTTTCCCATTACCTACGGGTATTTGAATGTCTCTGGGAACCACAAATTCAAACTCAAATTTTCCGTTCTGTACCGAGGCTTGCCCATTGAACAATATTTCCCCCAAGGTTTTAAAGTTTAGGAGAAGAATATTATTAAAGTTTCCATCGCCATCGGCATCATTGGAATTGTCCCTGGTCCCGTCATTTCCTAGGGTTTGCCTTAATAGGTTTTTGTCGAAAACTTTGGCTTCCAGGATTCCGTTATAGTCGGTAAGCACATTATCATTCTCATCCAAGATTTCACCGGCCATTTTAATTCTGGATAAGGCCTTGAGGGTATCCATGGTAGGGCCTATGGGTTGATCGTTGATGGTTGTTAAACGAATACTTTTTTTGGGAAAGGCCAAGGGCATTGCAGGATCCCCGATGTAAAAGACAACACGTTTGTTATTACTGCCAATTTCATGCTTTGCTAGCATTACTGCTTCTGCAGGATAAGGCGGGGTTTCTGTTTGAAAGCCAAACATATACTCTGAAACATATTCATTAAAATCGGAACCAATACTAACCTGTATTGCCCTGGTAGTGGTAATTAGGGATATGGCCCCTCCTTCGGGATTCCAGTAAGTAAGTTCTCCAGCGGTTATACGTTGGGGGTTGTCAAATTTTGTAAATTCACAGGTTACCGTTATGATACAGGGATACCGATTCTGGTTTTTTAGATCCTGCGCAATGTTTTTGTTGTAAATGAATTCTTTGGCCAGGCCGTCCTCCCCGCCATGACCAAAATAATTAACGACCAAAGCCCCCACCTCAATGGCATCGACTATGGCTTCGTTTACCTTAGGATACCGATTTCCGCCGGCAGAGGTCTCCTGTTGGTAGGCATCGCAGTGTATTTTTTTGACATTAACAAATGGCTTTTCAGAAGACACCCTATCTGCAATGGAATCAAGTTTTACTTCAAGGCTCTTGTACTCATACCATTCGTCAACATCATCAGATATAATCACAAATGTATCCCTCCAATTCCCGTAGGAGGGTTTTTGGGAATATGCAATGATTTTGTCGACCATGGTATTTGCCAAAGAGACATCGTCTGCTAAAATCCTACCTACTGCAATATCCATGGTGCTGCCGGTTCCCATAGTCCCTTCATTTTCATCCATCATCGTAAAAAAGTCATCCGACATGAAGGACGTAAAGGTGTCCAAACTGGACCTTGCATGAAAAGTAGGCACTATGTTGTTGTTGTCGGGTAGCCTATCTTTATAATCCACCGAGGTATCGCCAAATAAACAGACATATTTTATACGAGTCCCAAAATTGGAAGCATTTTCATACACGTAGCGGATGAAGTTGCGAATGGCACTGATGTCTTGCTTCCCCGAGCTGAATTCCCTGTAAATCTTATCGGTTGTCACTACTTTAACATTCATGCCAGTGAGATTCTTGTGATGATTGGCAAGTCGCAATGCAGGTTGAATCATGAAAGGGGGCGCTATAATCAGGTATTCAATATCCTTAAAATTGCCTGAGGCATCCAAAAAGATAGTTCCTTTAAGATCTTGATTGGCAATGCGGCTCACGTCGGATTGTTCTGGCAGAAAATAATCTCCAGGATGCACCCCCACAAAACGTCTTTGAACGCCTATTTGAGCATTGGTTTTGAAACTCAAGTTGTTTTCCCCATTGTTGGCTTTATAGGTGATGTTCCCTGCATTCGTTACATCCCAAATCTGGGAAAAACCATTGGCATTGGTAACCTGGTATTCAACTATCCCATTGAGGGTTGCTGCATTTGGATTGAAAAATGGCAGCTGCCCTCCACGACCTGCTAGCGTACAAAAAGCTTCAAGATGGATGTAATCTAAATACCCAACGCTGGTAGGGTTTCCGCCATTATTATAATCCAAATCTACTTTGACATTTCCCGATGTAGCCTGTACTTCGATTTCGGCTTCATCAAGCCGTAACACAATGGGGTCGTCGATAGCGGAAAAGGTTAAGGGGTCAAAAGAGGTGTTATTAACACTTACTGCCATACTAGTGGAGACCTCGGAAGAAGCCACAGCACGTATTTTTATACTTACAGGCTTTGAAGGTACGATGTTCTGAAAATCAAATTCAAAGCTTTGACTACTTTCAATATCAAAGCGATTGCCAAACCATTGCCTCCCCACCCTTGCAGGGCTGTACTCGTCATTTTCTACAAACTGCTCTTCCAGAAATTCCCCTAAAATTAGACTAGGGCTTCCTGATGGCTCAACCATAGGCTCTATTCTTCTTCCGGCGTCACCGCTAGCGGTTACATAGTAAAAAGATTCATCGCTGTAGGGATTAAGGTGGGTATCGTTTTCAGCATCATATCCTTCTACCCCAATACCATAAAAAAGGACATAATCCCCATTATCAAAGCTACCGTCCTCCTCTCCAACGACTTGAATGGCAGTTTCTGGCAAATCGAAGATGGAGTTATCGGCATTGAGCAGGGGAAGCGGTTTGCCACCCATCCCAAAAACCTTTAAGTTACGGGGATCTATACTATTGGTATTCATTCCCAAATCTTCCAAAAACCCTTTATCCAACTTGTAAACCCCGGTTTTATTTATTTTAAATTGAAACCAATCTCCTTCCGAAAGCACAGAATTGGAAAGGGGCATTCTTTTGGCATTTTGGGGGGTTGGACCATAAGCATACGTTACGGTAAAGGAAAGAAGTTTTTGATAACGCCCATCGCGCTTCACGACAGGCGAAATAGTTAAAACAGTAAATAGCTCATTGCGGCCCTTTGAAGTGGTTATTTCAAATTCTAAGGAGTTGGGGATCAAATTTTTGGAAATTTCCTTTAGTTCGCTAGCGGTGAGATCCCCCCATTTCGCTTGTTCAATTTTAACAGTTTTTGGATTAACAACCCCTATATCCTTCCAACGCCGTTCAAAAACAACTTGGCTGGGACCCAATTGCAGTCCAAGCTGCGATTGCAGTCGATCTTTACGGGAATTGGCAGTATCCTTGGCCTCAATCGGGGTATCCTTCCAGTAAATCTTTATATTTTTGGATTGACCCAAACTCCCTAGACACACAAAAAAAAGGAGTAGGATGGTAATTTTTCTTTTCATCATAGCAATAACGAGCCAAATGTACACTTAGTATGTATTTTTCAATTAGATTTGCCCGAAAATTTAAGGTTAAAATAATAATTTAAATCTGAATCCGTTATGGGATTGGCTTGATAGGGTGCGTTGCTGTGTCCTTCAAAAAAATAAAATATTATTGTGCTTTAACCGTTAATTAGTATATTGCAAACCCAATTTTTTCATTTTTTGAAACTATGAACGTTAAGAATAACCTATTATTGAAGCTATTTTTGGTCATTGCTTCAACCACCCTTATGGTGAGTTGTAGCAAATCCAGAGACTACAAAAACAGTTCCAGAGCAACAGGATGGAAAATGAACGCCAAAGAAGGCGGATTTCAATACAATCCGAAGGCTAAGGAGCAAGAAACTGGCCCAGGACTTGTCTTTATCGAAGGTGGAACCTTCACGATGGGTCGGGTTCAGGACGATCCCATGCACGATTGGAACAACAGCCCCAACCAACAGCACGTTCAGTCTTTCTACATGGATGAAACTGAGGTCACCAACTTGATGTACCTTGAATATCTTGATTGGATCAAAAAGGTATTTCCACCCTCTGATGAAAAATACCGTAATATCTACAATGGTGCTGCTCCAGATACCTTGGTTTGGAGAAATCGTTTAGGATACAATGAGGTAATGACCAACAATTACCTTCGCCACCCAGCTTATGCATACTACCCAGTGGTAGGAGTAAGTTGGGTACAAGCCGTTGAATTCAGCAATTGGCGAACGGACCGTGTTAACGAAGCCGTGTTGGAAGAAAATGGCATCACCACCCGTAATGCCCGTTACGACGTTGAACCAGGAGAAGCTTTTAGCACCGAAACGTACTTAAACGCCCCTACTGAAACCTATGGAGGTAATGATTCCATTACTCGTGGAGGAAAATATTCACAAAACATTGCCAAAAGAAGCAAGGACAGCACTAACCTTTATGTGCAACGTAAAGACGGGTTGTTGTTGCCTGCTTACCGACTTCCCACTGAAGCTGAATGGGAATATGCCGCCTTAGGTCTAGTTGGATTAAGAAACTACAATGTATACCGTGGAAAGAAAAAATATCCATGGGAAGGACAATACACCCGCTCTACCAAGCGCAGAAGCCGTGGAGACCAATTGGCTAACTTCAAACAAGGCGATGGGGATTACGGTGGAATTGCAGGTTGGAGTGACGACGGAGCCGATATCACTGCTGAAGTCAAATCTTATGAGCCCAATGATTTTGGTTTATATGACATGGCTGGAAACGTAGCAGAATGGGTTGCCGACGTTTACCGTCCAATCGTTGACGACGAATACAATGACTTTAACTACTACCGTGGTAATGTTTATACCAAAAATGCCATCGGTGAAGACGGTAAAGTGAAAGTAGTATCCGTAGATTCCATTTTGTATGATACCCTTAGCAATGGTAGGATTGTGGCTCGCGAACTTCCTGGAGAAATTTTGGAAGTCCCTGTAGACGAAAACGAAACCTATTTAAGGACCAATTTCTCTGAAAGTGATAACAGGGATTATCGTGATGGAGATAAAAGATCGACTCGCTATTACCAGACTTTTGGTGCTGAGGACAGTGATGCTTTGGAAGACGGACAACGTATGTACAACTCTCCCCAACAAAAAGTATATGCAGACAGCATAGGAAACCTGGAAAGGGAGTACGACAAATCTTCTAAAAGAACTTCCCTCATCAATAATGAAGTCCGCGTGTATAAAGGCGGTTCTTGGAGGGATAGGGATTACTGGCTCGATCCTGCGCAAAGACGCTATTTCCCACAAGATATGGCTACCGATTACATCGGCTTCCGATGTGCGATGTCCCGCGTGGGATCCAAGTCTAAAAAAGGAAAGCGCCCAAGAAACAAATAATTAGATTTCCAAATTATTTAAAAAACCCTCCTTGAGCATCAATGGAGGGTTTTTTATACCTTTATATTTCAAATTATTTTCAATTGAACATCCAATCGCTTTACCAAAAATTTCTTGCCAGTTCAGGCATTTGCACAGATACGCGAACCATTGAAACCAATTGCCTCTTTTTTGCCTTAAAGGGTGAAACATTCAATGGAAATACTTTTGCAAGGAAAGCTATTGAAAAAGGGGCTATTTATGCCATCGTAGATGATCCGGAATACCTTGAAGGTGAAAGAACCATACTTGTGAAAGATGCATTGAAAACCCTCCAGGAGCTAGCTACGTACCATCGCGATGCACTTCAACTTCCCATCATCTCATTAACGGGAAGTAATGGCAAAACCACTACCAAAGAACTTATCCATGCGGTTCTTTCCAAAAAATACAACTGTATGGCCACCAAGGGCAATCTGAATAATCATATTGGGGTTCCATTAACACTGCTCTCGATGGACGCCCGTACCGAAATTGGCATTGTGGAAATGGGTGCCAACCATTTGGGTGAAATTGCAACTCTTTGTGAAATTGCAAAGCCCAATTTTGGATACATCACCAATTTTGGAAAGGCCCATCTTGAAGGGTTTGGAAGCGAAGAAAATATTGTCCTGGGGAAAACCGAATTGTACCGATTTCTAAAAGCACATGAAGGCAAGATTTTTGTCAACGGGCAAGATCCAAAGCAAATTTCCCAAACTGAAAATATGGACCGCATCATTTTCAACGATATAAAAAGTGTAGACTCGACACCTATTGAACTTGACGATGCTTCCGACACCGTACAAGTAATTGCGAATGGAGTACCGATCCGGTCCCAGCTGATTGGTTCCTATAATTTCTCAAACATTGCAGCAGCCATTGCCATAGGGCACTATTTCGAAGTTCCAAAAGAAGCTATCAAAAATGCCATTGAAAGTTATCGCCCCAAGATGAATCGCTCACAATTAATTGAAAAGGGTAAGTTTAAAATTATCTTGGATGCCTACAACGCCAATCCATCCAGTATGAAATTGGCCCTTGATAATTTCCTTCAAATGAAAGGCCATAAAAAAGCAATCCTTTTGGGCGACATGTTTGAACTTGGAGCTTATACTGAAAAAGAACATCAAGCAATTGTGGACTTTTTGGAGAGAAACTTTACGGGATTGGCTTTTTTGTTGGGAACGCATTTTTCAAAAACCAATGTTACTTCATCTCATGTCAAACTTTTTGAAACTAAGAACGCCCTTCAGGAATTTCTCGAAAACCATCCTTTAGAAGCCGATTTACTCCTTATAAAGGGTTCTAGGGGAATGGCTTTGGAGCAATGCCTCGATTTCTTATAAAATCCCAAAACATTTATTTGATAGAGGCGAAGGGATCAATCCAGTGATCCAGAAAAGGCCCACTGCTGCAAATAGCATCCCGCGGACCTAGCGTCCGCTGGTATTTTTAGTTTCTACCATTTTTAGCCCCAACTGGATTACTCTCGTGATCCAGAAAAGGCCCACTGCTGCAAATAGCATCCCGCGGGCCTAGCGTCCGCTAGTATTTTTAGTTTCTACAAGCTGGAAGCCAGCTTCCACTTTTGAAACTAAAAATCCCGATGGCTTTGCCATCGGGATGCTGCTTGATGTGGGTCATACTGGATTCGAACCAGTGACTTCCACCCTGTCAAGGTGACACTCTGAACCAACTGAGTTAATGACCCTTCACGATACCAAATTAATGATTATTGACACAATGTAATCATTTTTGACAAAAAAAAGGCTCCCATTTTTGGGAGCCTTTGTGGGCGCTGAGGGATTCGAACCCCCGACCCCCTCGGTGTAAACGAGGTGCTCTGAACCAGCTGAGCTAAGCGCCCTTGCTTTGTTAGCGGATGCAAATATAAGTTAGTTTTTAAAACCCGCAAACAATTACTCCAAAAAAACTACAAAACTTCAGCGACCACAAAGGTACTTCCCCCCACAAAAATCAAATCATCTTTTTTGGCTGATTTTTTAGCTGCTTTTAGCGCTATTTTAACCGAAGGAAAACCCTTTCCATGAAGCCCAAAATCCTTTGCTGTGGTTTGTAAGGCTTCCGCAGGTAAAGCCCTGGGAATGTTTGGTGCGCAGAAATAATACACGGCTTTTTTGGGAAAAAGTGGTAGCATTCGCTTCAAATCCTTATCGGTCAAGACGCCCATCACTACATGCAGTTTTTCAAAAGGTTCGAGAAGCAATTGCTGTAGTACTAATTCCAATCCTTCTTTGTTGTGAGCCGTATCGGTTAGTATTTTTGGATGTTTTCCCAACAATTGCCATCGTCCCAACAAACCCGTATTTGCAACCACCTTTCCAAAGCCATTTCGTAGGTGTTTGCCAGAAACCTTCCAGCCCATACCCTTCAAAACTTTAATCGCCGAAAGGACCGTGTGTTGGTTCCTTTGCTGATAGTGGCCTTTCAAATCGCAGGGGTAAAGAGCAAGTCCCTCCTCATCAGCAAAGGTTACAGACGCATTGTTTTTCTTGGCTATTTCCTCAAAAACGGGTTTGGTTTCCCATTGCGTTTCGCCAATAACCACCGGAATTCCGGGTTTGATGATCCCTGCCTTTTCATAAGCTATTTTTGCTAAGGTATCGCCTAAAAACTGGGTGTGATCCCACCCAATGTTCGTAATTACGGAAACTTCGGGGGTCACGATGTTGGTGCTGTCCAAACGGCCTCCCATACCAACTTCCACCACAGCGATATCTACTTGTTCTTTTCGGAAAAAATCAAAAGCCAGCCCTACCGTCATTTCAAAAAAAGACAACTGGTGGGTTTCAAAAAAAGTGCGATGCTTGTGAACAAAATTTGTAACCTCCCGCTTACCAATCATTTGTCCATTGATTTTGATCCGCTCCCGAAAGTCCTTCAAATGGGGAGAAGTGTACAAACCCACTTTATACCCAGCTTCCTGCAATATGGAAGCCAGCATGTGCGAGGTAGAACCTTTGCCATTGGTCCCTGCCACATGGATGCTTTTAAATGCTTTTTCGGGATGATGTAGGCATTTTGAAAGCAACCAGGCATTGTCCAAATTGGCTTTGTAAGCCGCTTGCCCTATGCGCTGGTACATGGGCAACTGAGCAAAGAGCCAATCCAAAGTTTCCTGATAGTTCATCACGAACTAACTTAGTGGACAATCAATTTTTTGGTGGCCTTCCTGTTATTCGATGAAAGCGTCACAAAATAAAGTCCGGCGGGCAGATTTGAAACGGAAATTGTTTTGGAATTCTCAGAGAATGCTTCGGAAAAGACTTCACTGCCTAATTGATTGTAAACCGTAAGCTTGCCTTCAATTGGTATTTCCAGTTGAACCGTTACATCTGCTGAAGCTGGATTGGGAAAGATACTTACATTGGTTTCGGTAAAATCTTCAACACCTATTTCTTGGATGATGGCCCTGTAAATAGACCTACCATAGGTTCCGGCATATAAATAAAATGGCGCAAAATCTTGTCCATATAAATCTGTTACAGGAACAGATGGCAAGCCACCATCCAAAGGAAACCAATCACCACCGGTATTAGAAGAAAATACTCCAACATCCGTTGCAATAAATAATTCCCCATAAATACTGGAATAATTTTCAAAATCATTCACAGGGATATCGGGCAAGTTGGTAGAAATATCTTGCCAGGTCGCGCCTCTATCTTCACTGTAAAATAGGTGTCCTAGATCTTCCCCGTATCTATATCCTGAAAAAGAAACATAAACACGATCTGAAAAACTAGAATCATAAGTTGCTTCCACTTTAGTAACCCAACGATTCGGCAAAGAAGCCGAGAGATTGATCCAATTGGCCCCTCCGTCATCGGTACGCCACACATTGCCATCGTCTGTTCCTACATAAATGAGGTTAGCATCTTCTGCAGAAACATCGATTGTGGTAATGGTACCGTAATTCAAATTTCCACCCCCTGGACCATTGGTTAAATCGGGACTGATGGGCGTCCAATTCCCAGCGCCATTGGTTGTTTTATAGACCCGTTGGGTTCCAGTATAGAGTATATTAGAATCATTAGGGTCGAAGGTGATGGGGGTATCCCAATTTTTACGATCCCCATTGGAAATTCCTGTGGTAGCATTAAAAAAGGAAGCACCCCCATTCGTAGACTTACCGATGTTCCCGTATTGGGAAAGGGCGTAAATAATATCCGGGTTATTGGGGTCCACCAAGGGTTGAAAACCATCCCCTCCATAAATGATTTGCCAATCATTTGCACTTCCCGTGAGCGTCCTGGAAGTACTGTTATCCTGTGCACCTCCATAAATTCGATTATAATGTTCATACTCGTTAAAAATTCTGTAGAACTGTGTAATGGGCAGCTTTTCGTTTTTGGTCCAAGTGGCACCGGCATCCGGGCTTTTAAAGAATCCTCCATCATTGCCCAACAGTACTTCCCCCGGAACATTGGTATTGAATGCCAACGTATGCTGATCGACGTGGGCATTTACAAATACATTGGACCAAGTGGTCCCGCCATCCGTAGATTTCTGAACCTCAAAATCGACATTGTAAATGGTGTTCTCGTCGGTTGGGTCTATGACAATGCCCCGAAACCACCAGTGAAACCCAATATTGGTCAATGATCCCGAATTGACGGCCGTCCAGGTATCACCCCCATCGGAAGTTCGATAGACCCCTTGAATGCTGCCATTGGCATCGGCATATCGTGCGTAGAGGACATTGGGATTGGATTGGGCAATGTCGATACTGATGCGCCCTTTTTCAGACGCCATGGATGGCAATCCATTGGTCAATTCGGTCCAATTGTCCCCTCCATCGACACTCCGGTAGATGCCTGAGGTTTCTCCTCCATACTGTCGGTATTGGGGCCTACGGATGCGTTCCCAAGCCACGGCATACACAATGTTCCCGTTGGATGGGTGGATGGCCATATCGATAATCCCCGTAGAATCGCTCACAAAGAGTTGCTGCTCCCAGGTATCGCCACCGTCCAGTGATCGATAGACGCCACGATTGGTATCGTTCCTAAAAAGCGGTCCCATGGCACCTGCAAACAGGATGTCGTCATCATTGGGGTCGATGACAATTTTACTGATGCTTCCCACATCGGCAAGCCCTTTGTTTTCCCAACTGCTGCCCCCATTGGTGCTTTTGTAAATACCATCCCCATCATAAGCTAACGAGCCCCCGCCTGCATTGGGTTCTCCGGTTCCGGCCCAAACGAGACTGGTGTTATTTTTTGAAATGGCGATATCGCCAATGGCCAATACATCCTGCCCATCGAAAATTGGAGTCCAGGATGTGCCCCCATCAGTGGTCTTAAAAATGCCTCCTGAAGCTGCGCCGACATAGTAAGTTTGAGTTTGATCTATTGGAATTTCAATATCCGTCACACGCCCACCAATATTCTCAGGACCTACAAACTCCCAAGAACCTCCAGATCTTGTTTGTTGTTGTTTTTTCCATTGAATCGCTTCTTTGTAGGCCTCGGTTTTGATCTGACCCGTGGGATAGGCGCGTTGCATGAATAAATAATCTTCTGGAAATTCTTCCAATTCGGTTGGGCTCCATTCTTGACGTTGGTTGCAGGAAAAGGCCAACCCGGCAAAAAATACAATGTAGAGTAGCTTCATGGTTCAATTTTCCATAAAGATACTTGATTCGGAAGAAAAATTGTTATTCGGAAAGTTTGAAATTGTAGATGATCTTCCCAATTTGTTTCGCCGGGGCATTGGAATCAGAATTAAACCGAGTTGCCAATGCGGCACGTTCTGCAGGCTCCAACAAACAACGGGAATTGTTTGTGGTTCCTCGAACCCCAGCCTTCGCACTAATCACCTTTCCAGAACGATCTACTTCAATACTTACCACCACCTTTCCAGCTTCATTGCAATCCTGTTGAAATTTTTCTTTATTCAGAGCCTTGCGTCCACCTAGCAAATAGTTGCCATCACCATCCAATCCCTTACCCGTACCATAGTAACTATTGGCATTGGGATCGCCGGAAGGGTCTCCTTTATCGCCTGCTTTGTTGTCATTGCCTTCACTGCCATCGGACTTCCCATCATTTTTAGGTCCGTTGATGAGACTGGATAAAGCATCCGTTGTGGACTTGTCTGGTTTAGGATCCGGTTTTTTGGGTTCTATCTTTTTAGGTTCCTCCTTGGGCGTTTCCTTGATTTCCTCTTTTTTCTTTTCCTTTTTGATTACTGGAGCATCCTCGGTTTCCTGTGTCACCACCTCTTCATTGATTTCGGTTTTCGTCTCTGGAATAGGTTCTGGCGTAGTTTCCTTTGGGGCCGTTTTGATGGGCTCTGTGGGTTGATCATTTCCCTGTCCAAAGTCTGTCGTACCAAAATTAACAGCAATCCCGCTTTCCAGGGGAGGATCCAAATACTTCATCCCAACGTAGAACAACAACAACAAAATAATGACATGCAATACCACGGTAAGGAGCATGCTCTTGCGCTTATGTTCGGTATCCAATACACTCATATCAATTGGGCCTCACAGCCAAAACCACTTTATAGTTATTTTTATTCGCAATCTCCATCACAAAAACAGCATCTTCTATAGGCACGCCCTCTTCGGCGCGCAAGATGATGGTTGGCTCGGATTGATTGGCCAGAACACTTTTCAACTCCTTTTCTATGGTATATTCGGAGACGCGTTCTTTGTTCACATAATAAGCCCCATCTTTGGTAATACTTACCGAAGCCTTTTGTTGGTGTGTGGTTTTTCCTTTGGCTTTGGGAAGTATCATTTCCAAAGCCTCGGGGGTTATTGTGGGGGAAGTAAGCAGGAAAAAAACCAACAACAGAAACACAATGTCTGTCATGGAACTCATGCTAAATTCCGCCTTAACCTTATTTCTACCGCGTAAATTCATTAAGCAGGTTCATTGAGTAAATCCAAGAAATCTACCGCCGTGGCTTCCATTTGATGGACCACCTTATCCGTTTTCACCACCAAGTGATTGTAACCGATGTAAGCGATAATCCCAACAATTAAACCAGCTACGGTCGTTGTCATAGCCGTATAAATGCCTTCTGCCAAGCTTCCCATTTCAGCCTGCCCGCTGCTGGTGGCCAACTGGTGAAAGGCCAAAACCATTCCTATTACCGTTCCCAAAAATCCTATCATGGGCGCTGCGCCGGCAATGGTAGCCAATATGCTTACATTTTTCTCAAGTTTGTAAACCTCAAGCCTTCCCGCATTTTCAATGGCGGTGTTGATATCGTCCAACGGACTTCCAATTCGGGAAATTCCTTTTTCGGTAAGGCGGGATACGGGTGAATTCTGCTGTGCACATAGTACTTTTGCGGCTTGGATATTTCCTCCAGAAACATGCTCCCGTATTTGATTCATAAAATTATTGTCCATCTTGGTAGCCGCTTTGATGGCAAAAAGCCTTTCAAAATAAATATAGACGGCAACAAACAACAGCACAAACAAAACAGCGATAATTATTTGTCCGCCCAAACCTCCACTCATGATTAAATCCATGATGGAGAGTGTTTTTTCAGTGACTTCAGGCTCCAATTCCTGCAATGCAGCATCGGCACCTTCTTGTAAAAAGAAGTTTAGCATAGTAAGTTATTGTTATTTGGTTAACGGGTGAAGTACTTGGAAATTGTTAGGCGTGATGAAATAATACCCGTTCAAAAAGCAGAAAAACCCCAGCACCCGCAATAAAGCCAGCAAAAGCCAGCCATGCTATTTTTCGGAGGTACCAGATAAAGTCGATTTTTTCCATGCCCATGGCGGCAACACCTGCGGCAGAACCTATAATTAGCATGCTGCCTCCGGTTCCGGCAGAGTAGGCAATAAAATGCCAAAGTACCGCGTCCATAGGATACACATTGCCGTCGTACATCCCCATGGAAGCTGCGACCAAAGGTACATTGTCTATGACGGCGGACAAAACCCCCAAGAGCATGACAACGATGTCTTGGTTGGGAATAGCGGCCTGAAGTGCTTCAGCCATGTAACGGAGTGTTCCAACCGATTCCCCATTTTCAATCACTCCATATACTAAGGTTTCCAAACCTGCGACAGCCATCAAAATACCGAGAAAGAAGAGGATGCTGGAGATTTCAATCCTGGAAAGTGCCTTGTGGGCAGAATACAAATGCCTGCGTTCCCTACTGAAATCTTCTTCGGGGTGGATGTATTCAGAAACCAACCATACCACGCCCAAGGCAAGCATCATACCCATATAGGGAGGCAAATGCGTAAATGTTTTGAAAACGGGAACCGAAACTATCATCCCCAAGCCAAGAAATAACATGGTTCGGCTGCTCAACAATTTTTCCGCAACCATATCCTCTGTGGCATCTACTTCAATATTTCCTTTGAAAGGTTTCATGAAGGAAGCCAACACGAAAGGCAACGCAAAACAAACTATGGAAGGTAGTACCACAAATTCAATCAACCCGGAAGCGGACACTTTTTTGGCAATCCAGAGCATCGTAGTCGTTACATCCCCAATGGGCGACCAAGCACCCCCAGCATTGGCGGCAATGACTATTAAAGCAGCATACCAAAGACGGTCTTCCCTTTTGTTAATTAGTTTTCTCAGTAAGGTGATGAGTACAATGGTGGCGGTCAAATTATCGATGATGGCTGAAAGAAAAAATCCCAGCACCCCAATTATCCATAATAACTTAACCTTGCTTTTGGTTTTGACAGCGCCCTTAAGTACTTCAAACCCTCTATGAAGGTCAATGATTTCAACGATGGTCATGGCACCAATCAAAAAGATCAGGATTTCTGCAGTTTTTCCAAGATGGTGCAGCAAGGTGTTTTCAAAACCTTCCAGCGCTTCTTCCCCACCCTTTGAAAAATCAAAAATAAAATCGTGCGAATCTATGACATTGAACCATCCCGAAGTAAAACCAACAGCCAATGTAGCCCAAATAAGAGCTGCCATGATCAAGGCGGGCACAGTTTTGTCTAATTTTAAGGGATGTTCGAGGGTAATGGATAAATAGCCGATAACAAAGATGAGTATGATGATCGATTCCATAAGGCAGGATTAGTTGTGCTCTAAATTAACTGATTCAAGGCAATTTCAAAAGCAGTTTTACTGATATTTGTTTTTGTGCTGCTATTGTCGAAGGTATTTTGAATGGCATTTTTGATAGTCATGGACGTATCGTTGAAAATGGCCTCATCGGTCATTTGAACTTTGCGTTCCATAAAATAAGCAAAGACCCTGGCCATTCCACAATTACTGATAAAATCCGGGATCAAGCTCACCCGTTCATCGGTATATTCCATAATGGGGCCAAAGAAAATCTCCTTATCGGCAAAAGGCACGTTGGCTCCACAGCTAATTACTTCCAATCCAGAACCCATCATACAATCTATCTGTTCCTTGGTAATTAACCTAGATGCCGCACAGGGCGCAAAAATTTCGGCAGGTAATGACCAAATTTGCTCGTTGATGGCCTCGAAGGGGATCAGATTTTTACTTTCCAAGGTATTCCCATCCCTTTGAAGGAACAAGTTCTTGATTTCTTCAAAACTGAAACCTTCTTCATGGATGAGGCCTCCATGGCGGTCAATGATGCCAACGATTTTAACACCCATCTGGGCCAAATAGTAAGCAGCCGACCCGCCCACATTGCCAAAACCCTGTATAACTGCGCGTTTTCCTGCCACATTGCCGCCATAAATGGCGTAATAATGACGTATTGCCTCAGCAACCCCGTAACCGGTAATCATATCGGCTACCGTATATTTCCTATGGATGTCGGGCGAGTAATTTGTATTTTCCAAGACTTTGATTACCCCTTGGCGTAACTGGCCAATGCGATTGATCTTATCGGCCTCCGAAGGATTGAAATGTCCGTTGAAAACCCCTTCCTGTGGGTGCCAAACACCACTTTCCTCGGTAATGGGAATGACCTCGTGAATTTCATCCACGTTTAAATCGCCCCCCGTACCATAGTAAGCTTTCAAAAGTGGCGAAACGGCTTTGTACCATCGTTCCAAAACCCCTTTTTTGCGCGGGTCGCTAGGATCAAAATTGATTCCCGATTTGGCCCCACCTATTGGAGGACCAGAGACGGTAAATTTGACTTCCATGGTTTTAGCCAAACTCAAGACTTCATTGAAATCCAGTCCAGGACGCATGCGTGTTCCCCCTCCCGCAGCTCCGCCACGGAGGGAATTGATGACCACCCAGCCTTGGGCTTCGGATTCAGGGTCGTTCCAATGAAAAACTATTTCTGGGGTTTTGTCTTCGTACTTTTGGAGAAGTTCTTTCATAAGGGATACAAAGTGAACAAAGATAAAAATTTGAAGAGGTTTTAATTTACTTTCAGATCAATAATAATGAAAAAATAACCTTAGAAAGAATTACGGTTCTTTACTCATAATCCCTAAAGCTGCCTAACTCCTTTTGAATTAGCTCTTTCCAAGTATCATTTGCCTGAAAATCATTGCCATGCTGGGTCTCTCGATCGTATTTTTTTTGCATTTCCCTGCAGAGCGCCGAGTACTCCTTAAACTCTGAATAATAGACGGAAAAACGCTTCTCTCCCTGGCTCTTTAATGTTTCAAAGCGCTTTCTTAGCTTTCTAGCGAAGAGTTCCGCAATATCGAAATGAGTTTGTTCGTGACGCAATAAATTTTCCGTACGTTTATTCACCCAAGAATGGTAGCAATAAAAGTTTGCCACAACCGATAGTTTCTCGTGATTTTGAATATGATCCTCTTCGTCAACCAATACATTTTCGGGAACCACCACAATTTTATAGGAAGTCATGGCATTTCCAATGGGATCGTTCCAGTCTACGGCATCTTTAAAATCGTCCCAAACTAATTGCCTGCTTTTATCCCAAGTAATGATCGAATCATTTTCAACGCCCTTGATGGTTTGCGCACTCATGTTTACACAAAAGCTGAGAGTGAAAAGCAGAAAGGCTATAAAGTGCTTTTTTTCCATGTGTTAAAAATAAACAATTCCACAAGAATGGTCTTTTGATGCCCCGGTTACGCTGGCCAAACAATTCACCTCATTCCGCAAGCGCAACACCCCCAATAGTCCAAAAACCAATGCTTCCTTGAACTCGATAAGTGTTTTATCCGGGATTTGTATTTGCAATTTTTTCCTTTTTGTAAGCTGCAGTAATAAAAATTGATTGTAAGCTCCCCCTCCCGTAACCAAAATGGTTTCCTGTTCTGAAAATTGCCTCGCTAATTGTTCAGCCACATGCTCCGTAAATGTTCGCAGTATGTTTTGTGGGGTTTCGGTCGATGCTTCCAAAATTGGAAAAACCTGTTCCTGAACCCATTCCACCCCTAATGACTTAGGAAAACCAGCTTGATAAAATGGCAGGGCATTCAAACGATCCAGAAGGTCTGCATTCACAATCCCGCAAGCTGCCAACTGGCCTTCGGCATCGTAGGGATGTCCCAATTTTTGTGCATAATGGTTCAGCACCACGTTTACGGGGCAAATATCGTACGCAATGCGCTTTCCATCCTTTTCAAACGAAACATTGGCAAAACCACCCAAATTCAGGCAGCTATCATAATTTCCAAAAAGCAAGCGATCTCCTATCGGTACCAACGGCGCTCCCTGTCCGCCCAATGCCACATCCTGGACTCTAAAGTCACAAACCACAGTCTGTTTCAGTTTTTGTGCCAATAGCGGCAGGTTTCCAATCTGGAGTGTGATCCCTTTTTCAGGTTGGTGCAGAATGGTATGTCCATGACTGCAAACTGCATCCAATTTTTGGATTCCCTTTTTCTGAATGAATGCAGCAATGATTTCCGAAAGGTAATCGGTATATGCTTCATTGAAACGCTGCAATTCATCATCAGAATAATGGAGTGAATCTTCCAAAGACCGCCTCCATGTATCAGTATAGGCAATGGTTTCGGCTGTTTCAATTAGATAACTCCATGAACCATTCGGAGCCTTAATAAATCTGCAAAATGCCAAATCCACGCCATCCAGGGACGTACCGCTCATCACTCCCAAAACCCTATACTTTGATTGTTGCATCACCGTAAAAATAATAGGTTTTATTGAAAATCTACTGGCAAAAAAGTATCTTTGCAGCCAGTACGAAAACGTTTTAGTAAAACTCCAACAATTATGGATTTCAGTCTTTCCGAAGAACACCTTATGATTCGCGATGCTGCGCGCGATTTTGCCAAGACCGAACTACTGCCCGGTGTAATCGAACGCGATACCCATCAAAAATTTCCCGCCGAACAAGTCAAGAAAATGGGCGAGTTGGGTTTTATGGGCATGATGGTCGATCCCAAATATGGCGGCGGGGGCATGGACACCATTTCCTATGTGTTGGCGATGGAAGAATTGAGCAAAATTGACGCTTCCTGTTCTGTGGTCATGTCCGTAAATAATTCGTTGGTGTGCTATGGCCTTCAGAAGTATGGAACAGAAGACCAGAAAGAAAAGTACCTCGTCCCATTGGCCACTGGAGCCAAATTGGGCGCTTTCTGTTTGAGCGAGCCAGAAGCTGGAAGTGACGCCACTTCCCAACGCACCAGTGCCATCGATAAAGGAGACCACTATGTATTGAACGGCACCAAAAACTGGATTACCAATGGCGGCAATGCCGACTATTACTTGGTCATCGCACAAACCGATCGAGAAAAAGGACACCATGGCATCAATGCTTTTATTGTTGAAAAAGGCTGGGAAGGTTTTGAAATTGGCCCGAAGGAAGATAAGCTTGGAATTCGTGGCAGTGATACCCATACCTTAAATTTCAACGATGTGAAGGTTCCTAAGGAGAATCGCATTGGCGAAGACGGTTTCGGGTTTAAGTTTGCCATGAAAACCCTGAGCGGAGGTCGCATCGGGATTGCCTCACAAGCCCTGGGAATTGCGGCTGGCGCTTACGAATTGGCCAGGGACTATTCCAAAATACGAAAGGCTTTTGGCACGGAAATATGCAACCACCAAGCCATTGCCTTCAAACTGGCCGACATGCTTACCCAAATCGAAGCTTCCCGCCATTTGGTGATGAAAGCTGCTTGGGATAAGGACCAAGGAAATAATTACGACCTCAGTGGGGCCATGGCCAAGTTGTATGCTTCACAAACCGCCATGAACGTAACGGTGGAAGCGGTACAGATACACGGAGGAAATGGGTATGTGAAGGAATACCATGTAGAGCGTTTGATGCGCGATGCCAAAATCACCCAAATTTACGAAGGCACCAGCGAGATCCAGAAGATTGTGATTTCGAGGGGGCTTTTAAGGGATTAATTGATTTTTCAAAATATGAAAAACGCCCGGTATCTTTGCCGGGTTTTTTTATTTCTGAAGTTTTACTGCGTAACAAAACCCTAAAATTTTAGACTAATCCACCGTACTTTTCCAAAAGGTGTTACTTAACTCAATTTTTTTACCGAAATTAACAGTCCAAAAATTTAGACTAACCCATAAATAGCCATACCCATGTCCGACGATTTCGATTTACTGGAAACCGATTCCTCCTCGCAAAAAGACCAAAAGGTAGCAGTGGATTGGGGCAAAGCCGTGGACCAAATGAAGTCCAAGCTCGCCCAAGAAGACGATCCCGAAATGCGCCAAAAAATACTGAACGCTACCCTCGACGATGTCGTGGGCATGGCCGAAAAGGACCGAAGCTCCCTCTTGGAGGCCATCAAGGATTTAACCGATTACCAAGAGGAAGTCGGGATTATCTTCGAAAAGTTCTCTACCCTTAATGCCGCAGAGCAAAAAGTCATTGACGATGCTCAAAAACGGTTGGAGCGGGCCAAAATAGAGCTGGAAGATGCCGAAAAGGTAAAAGACAACTGGTGGAACAACCTCTGGGGACGCAAATCGCGTATCAAAAATAAGCAGAAAGAATTGGAAGCCGCTCAAAAGGACCGTGAAGCGGCCGATATGAAAGCCAAGCAAATGTTTCAGGAACGCATTGAAACCGCCGATGTACAGACCTTGCTCAGTGAACTATCCTATAAAAGCCAAGCGGCCGTGACCCGATTGAAAAACCGGGAAGTGGAAATCAAGGAAGTGGAAGACAAGCTGCAGGTGGCCATTGTGGAAGCTAGTAAAAACCACACCAAAGCCCTTGAAAAGAAAAAAGAGACCGAAGACAAACTGGAAGAACAATATGCACTTTTAAAGCAAGCACGCTTGGAACTGGAGGAGATTTCCGATAAGCAATCTACAGCCTACAGCGAAGCCATTGGTAAAATCACCGAACTGGAGCAAAAAGTGGAAGAACTGGAAGGTTTAAAAAACGCCTATACCACCCTCGCTGCCAGTAAGGACAGTTTTGTGCACAAGCACAACTTAACCATCAAAGTATTGACCTCCTTGCGCAGCAACCTGCAATCCCATCGTGCGAAATTGAAAAGCGATACCGACGAGCGTTTGAAATATTACGACGGTTATGTGGTGGCCTTAAAAGCCCGTACCGACCAAGAATTTGCCGCCATTTTGGAACACCTGGGGGTAAAAACCGACGAACACATCGGTCAAACCCTAGCCGCCATGCACAGTGCCAGTGCCAAAGCCCGTCAGGAAATGATGGACAACATCCCAGTTCACGAAAAAGTGATGCAAGGCATTTACAGCAGCTATGCCGAGTCGCTTCAGGAAATTAGAGAGAAGGATGCTGAAATCCAAAAGAATTTTGCCGATCGCTACGGCATCGATATGAAGGAAATTTTTGAAGAATTCTATGCCAGTGATGGCAACAAACCAAATCCAGATCCCGAGAAAGCTCCTGAAAACCCTAAACCTTCCGGAGAGGACGACCTGCTTGGATAAAAAACTGATGCTTTAACAATGCAGGGTTAGGAATCTTCCTAGCCTTGCACCAAAGCGCTCAATAAAAATGTCCATCAACCAAATTGTAACACCCCTGGATAGTGCTGTTCTTGAAACCAAGGAACAGTACCAGGTGTATTTTAAAATTGTAAAGCACGCCTTTGGGGAACTCTTCAAGCGGATTGCCGAGCGCACTATTTGCAACCCTCTGGAAATTTCCTTTTTGGAACAGTATGGTGAGCTCATTACCTATTCCTTGGAAGCTTTTCGCATCAAATACCTGTATGATGAAGAGGAAAAAATGAAAATCGACCTTACCGAATCCGGTTTTCCAAACTATTTGGAGTTTCGTTATTTGGTGAACGATTTGGAACTTAAAAACGAGCACATCCGCAAACTTCCAAAAATTGATGTACTTAGGGAGGAATTTCTAGAGTCTTTATTGAAATACAAAACCCCAGTTTCAAGGCAAAAATTAGAGCAAGCTGCCTCCATCATTTACTACACATCCGTTGATGCCCGCTATATTTTCAAACGGTTTGTTCAGGGAAAAATCCAAAGGATTGAAAATAATTCGGAAGCACCTTACCTCGTTAGTTGGTCTTTTTACGATGTCACTTACAATCGCCCTTTTGTGTGCTTTATGTATTTCGACTTAAACAAAACCTCGGTCGAAGAATACACCCAAGAAATTTATGAAGTGCTCGAAAAAGTGGCCGACCGGGACATGAAAATGGACATGATGGCCTATGCCATCGATAAAAAATTGCCCAAGTTAATGCCTAAAAAACTTCGGAAAATCGATTTGGGACCCATCCACAGTGTCTTCGCCAAGGACGAATTGATGGTCACCCATTGCATTTTGCAGGGCATTGTCAATAAAGTTTTGAAGCTTTCGTCCCATGCCATTTCATTGACCGTTGAAGACATTGTTTCCTCTGGCAATTTTACGGAAGGAAGCTTTTTCAGTAAGCAACATTTGCAGATTTGGGATACCCAAAAAGCACAGAATTACCTTTTTTGTCCCCACCGTGTAATGCAATTGCTTTATGACCGGATCCCCGATCATTTAAATACCTTAACCCAAGAACCCATTGAAATCCCCGATTTAACATTGTAACATGGAACACAACACCACATTCCCCATCAAAATAGCCGAACTCAATACCCTTAGGGACGAGGCCACTTCGTACCTGAAAGGCGTGCAATGGGACCAGAGTTACAAAGCCAAAAATCGGGATCAGAAAGGCAAGGACGATTCCATTTTGCTGTACTTATCAAAAGCTACCGGGAATGCGACCAGCGAAGTAGTTTCGGTGTCCAAGACCATTCTCGCGCTCAAAAAGAAAATGTTGCCCGATTCGGTGGCCATCCCCATATACCTTAACCAATCCCTTTTTGCCTTACAGGAAGCCATCACCATTGGGTTGTGGTTAAGGGACAGTTACTATGACGCCTCTGGGCTTACCAGTTTGAACGAACGGAAATCGGCCTTGGACCATGCTGAGCGAAGAGAATTTGACAGCAAGCAGCAAACCGCTACTGCCTTCATGCTTTTTGGAACTGCTTACCGACTGCTTTATGACTTGAAACCCTTAACAGACGATTTGAGCGTCATGAAAAACAAGTTTGCAGGAATCCCGGAACTGTCATTACTCTCACCCATCAAGGGAATTTCATGTTTGTTGTTTTATTATGACAAGTATTTGAACCATCCCGACTTGATTGCCAACGATAAGGACATGCTCAATTTTACCGTGGTGTTTTTTGAAGGAATCATTGCCGAAATCCAATTGCGGATTGGTTCGTTGGAATATACCGAGAGCATCACTGATCGTACCTTTAAACTAGAGAAGAGCGAGTTTGCGGTTTCAGGATGGGAAAATGTTTTTGAAGGAACTGCCAAAAGTGTCGAATTCAACAAAATCCAGTTCGAAGAAATTGTAGGAAACCGGGACGCTAAACATTTCGCCCGACGCCTCACCGAGCGACTTTTGAGTTACGATTTTACAGCAAAGAAAAACCCTTTTCAGGAATTGGGTGGCTTCATGCCGGTATTTATGGGCTACGGGATTCCCGGTACTGGAAAAAGTATGTTGATTGCCGCCATTGCCACACGATTGAAAGAGCATTGCGATAACCTGGAAATTCCCTTTCTGTTCCATCCCATGCCAGATACGCTCATATCAACCTTCCAGGGGGGTTCTGCAGAAAAAATGGTGCAATGGATGAAACCCTTACAGGATCCTTCCCGACTCATTTTCGCACCCATCGACGATGCCGAAAACAACCTTCAGGAACGTACCGCTCAAGGGGTTTCTGCAGGGGTGAAGGAGGTGATTGGCGTATTTTTACGATACACCGAAGGGGCCTACGCGGTCAATTATGGCAACAGTTCCATTGGCCTATTTACCAACCTTCCCGAAATGTTGGATAAAGCAGTGATTTCAAGGGTACAAGGACGCTTCAAGATTGATGGGGCCCGAACCCTCCCCGATTTTATCGACCAGGATTATTTATGGTGGCGAAAAATTGAAAAGACCATGCCTGGCTTTGTGAACATGAAGAACCCTTCTGATTATCAATACTTGAGTGCCCAGGGATGGGCCAAGAATCTGGGTGAAATTTTAAGCCATACCGAAAAACCCACGGAAGAGCGTGTCTTGGAAATCTATGAAAAAACTGAAGTGAAGCACCCCACCCAAGAACATGCCTTTTATGCCGAATTGTATCAGAACATCCAAAAAACCTTTCCTTTCTTTTCTTCCAGGGACATTAGGAACATCCAAAGTGCCGTTTCCTTGCGATTGACGGACTTTGATTTGCCCAAGGATTGGTTTGAACATCCTGATGTATATTTCAAAAAGGACTATGATTCAAAGTTCGGAATGCTTCAGGAATTGATGAAATCGAACATGAAGGGACTTAGTTTCTCAGACATTAGAAGGCAAGAAGTGATTCGTTATTTGGACAATGTGGCCACCATCGCCGATACCGATTTCAAACGAAAAGTAGACCAACGCGTCCACGAATTGAATGTGCAATTGGAGGCCCGACGCATTTTTGAACAAGAGGAATGATGGACAAGTTAAAGGCAGCGGGATTGTTTGGAGGGGCCTTGGTACCCGTATCGGGTTCGTTGGCACAACGCTACAATGACTGTCTGTCACTCTTGGGTATGGAACCCACGCAACTTTCAAGTTTTTCCATTGACGCCATGGGTTGGAGCCCCGAAATTGCCGAGGAAAAGCAAGAACCCTATTACCTCAACATCGGCGAAGCCAATAGCAATGCCATTATCATTTCGCCTGCCCAGGAAGGCAAACCGGTACACAAGCCTTTTCATAGCTTCGACCGCGACATCATGGAGGCCATTTTTGCTGCTTACGGTCAAGAAATCAGGGACATTACCAAAAATGCTGCTATTTGTGTGCAATTGGACCAAAATGTGGATGCCTATTACGAACCGTTTGATTTGTTGCAATACCAAAAACTATCACTTAGTTTTACCATAACCCACGATTTGCTGGAAAAGCAAAAGGAACAAATTACCTTGGTGGAAACCTTCCTGGAAGGGAACCATTTTATCGATCAGCAATTGCATGAAAAACTACTGCGATCTGCCCAACAATATGGTGATTTGCGCCACAGAAAATTACAATTGGAGCCCATTGTCTTGGATATTAAATCTTTCTATACCAAGGCTTTTGGGGGAATCTTTGTACTTCGGGATTTTATAACGGACCTCATTGTTTTTGAGTCGATGGAAGTATTTGAGAAAGCCATCAGGGATACGGTGCATGAAGTGAACCTATTCCATGTAAGCCATAACGAATTGACCGCAGCATTGGTGAACCAACTTATCGCCGATTTCGACATTAAAAGAGCAGCCAAGACCGAACGGTACGCACGCATTAAAAAGCAGTTCTTTGTGGAACACCTTCCCAAGACCATCGACCGCCCATTGGACGAGGTGCTGGACAGTCCCTTTTTGTTCAAAAAATATTTGAACGAACTCGATCCCGAAACGCAAAAGAAAATTTTGAGCGTGGAAATTTACAACCAACGGAAAATTGTGGAACGGGAACTAAAAATCAATGAAGTGGTGGATCCAGAATATACCAAGGCCTTATTGGAACCACATTCCTCATTGGAAGAAGAACAGAAAGAACTTATCTGGAAATTGCTTACCAGAATGATTCCCAAAGACCCATTACATGTATATTGGTACAACAAGGAACAATTTTACGCCCTATTCAAAACCTGGCCCGAATCTTATCAGGACTGGGTAATAGGTTGTATATTGGATCATCAAAACACAACGGTATGACACTCGAAATCATTGTATTTATCCTGGCCATCCTTTTTGGGATTGTTTGGTACTGGCGCGAATCGAAAAGCAACAAAACTTATCGGTTTTTCAATAAGCTCATGCACGCTAAAGACCTTCAAATGGACCACGAAAACCCCAAAGGTTTTGTACATCACCAACCTTTTTTGATGCGGTTGGTATGGGTAACACTTTTCTTCGTGGCCATAGCGCTCTTGGTGAGTGTGGCAACTCCCATCAACGGGTTTTACGTTCAGTATTTTGCATCGGCAATCGTAGGCACACTCATTGGCACCTACATCGCTTCCGCTTTTTTTGTGGCTTCGGAAGGGATGAAAAAGAAAAACATCGAAAAGATGATCGAGAAAGGAAAGGATTTTGTGGAAGAATTGACGGATGGCGATTCGGAAACCATTGAAATTGAAGCCAAAGAAGTACCTGAATCTTTGGAAGAAAAAACCGACGAACCCAATAAAAAAAGTGCCCGCGATCGATTGAAGGACAAAGGAATGATTAAATAGCAATACCATGTTGAAACGATACTGGAATAAGGGAAAAAAGCAAAAACGGATCATCATCATTGGTGGGATAATTCTGCTATTACTGCTTTTCTTTTTAAGGGACGATTACCAGCCTGCCTTATTATTTTTAAGGAAATACATCTTCATGATTTTGGTGTCGCTCCTCTTTTTGTGGTTTACGATTTCCAAATTTAGGAAGGCCCCAAGTGCTGGAAGGAGGATTCTCATTTTTTTAGGAATCATTGCATTTTTTACAACAGGTTGGTTTTTTGGATGGAAGCATGAACTTTACCAATACATGCAGAGTTACAACATTTTCAAGCACCTTAATCGCATCGAGCTCAACGAGTTGCCCCTTACCCGAAACGAACGCATACAACCCTTCAACAACATCTTGACCATGGCCTACGAGTCGGTTGGTGAAACCCAGGAGGTGTCCCTTCCCCAATTAGTAAGGGTTGACTCCACCAATCAATGGACCATGGCCGTACAACCTTCCGAGGAATATTTTTGGCAACGGATGAACGACAATACCGACGAGCTTTTTACAGTGGAAAGTACCTCGCCCTTTCCTCGCTTTGCTGGTGAAAATAGGATTCCGGTAACGTTCTCCATCGGTGAATCAATGGCCTTTAGCCGGAATACCTACAATGCCGTCGTGCAACGGTTCAACATTTTTCAATTGTTTACCATGGAACCCAGTGATGTTTTTTACATGAAAAATGATATGGGACAATGGGTTGAAGTGGTGAGCCTTATTAAGTGGAAGGGATTCTTTTTTCCGTACCCCACCTATGGAGGTATCATGGTCATCGATCAAGGGAAGCACAACTTTAAGGATTACATGGAACGTATTACCATTGGAAAGGGTACGTACATCCCGCCCTCCGAAATTCAGAACCATCCCTTTTTGATGCGGCAAAATACCTTGGCCGAAAAGATTTCGCGACTGCAAGCACAATCGCTTCAATTTTTAGCAGGATTTACCGATCCGCTGCCCTGGAACAAGGAAACGGCTGTTAAAATTCCCGATTTGAAAGACGATGAAAACTGGCAGCCTTTTGTGACCGATTTCGATTTCTCGGGCATGGGCCTCGATGCCTATGATGGACTCTATCATTGGTTTGGATTGGAACCCATCGGGGACGAACGCACCAGTCTTTCCTTTAGTGTCATGATCCCTGCCGATGGAACCGACAAATTGTATTACTACAACCATGGCGCCAAAAAAGAAGGCATGGCGGGTGTTTCGGCCATGCCGTTGAAAGTAGTGGAATCACGCAAGGAATATGATTGGAGCGTGAACTACCCAGTGGAATTTCGACCGTTCATCAAATACATTGGAGGACGAAAGCGATTATTTGTACTGTGTACGGTTACGGCAAGACGGGAAGACAGTAAGAAGTTTGATGGGGCCGCTACTCCCGACTTGGCTTTGGTGGATTCGCAATACCGAGATGTGGTGTGGATCGACGCCAAACACCCTTCCCAATGGGAAACGACCATTTTAAATCAACTGGGCGAAACCTGGAAAGCTTCAGAAAAACTAAAAGATGAGGATGTTTGGCCTACCAGGACCGACTTGGATGTTACCAAAATGCGGGATTCACTTCGCATAGACACTATAACGGAAAAGATGGAGCAGTTTGGAGATTCCTTAAACTAGCTACAAAAAGAAATTCCACACCAACCCAAATCTTATTACGGCATCACGATACGGATATCCCGGTGCCGAGTAGTGCTTGTTGCTGCTGTTGAAAAGTTGATTGACATGTTCGTATTCAAAATAGATGCGCGTCTGCCGGATCTTGGCATTGAAAAAGACATCCACCAATGGAAACGCGCCATACTTCTTCGTGTTCTGAACGTAAAATTCGGCTAGGACCGGATCGTAAGCATTCATAAAATATTCCGTAAAATACTTAAAACCAATCCCTGTCTGGATGAAAGCGGCTTTTTCAAACCACTCGTCCTGATAGTAAAGGGCTTGGCGCGTAATGATTTGGGGGACATTCAGAATCCCTTCACCATTCAAAACTTGTTGGTACATCAAGGTATTCATCAGGGCAAAGGACCCTGCGCGGAACTCCCGTTCCACCTTCACTTTCAAATAATCGATCCGTCCGTTATTTTGATGGGGTGTTGGGATCGAATCTCCCGAGGTGATCGTAAAGTAGGCATAATCGTCAATCCCTGTATAAGACACCGTAGCATCCATTAGTTTATTGGATTTCAGTTGAAACCGTAATTCCTGGGTTTTAACATTGTTGAATTGGGTTTGCCAATTGTAATTTACGTAATCACTTTGGTAGAGCAAGAAGTTGAAATTGGGTGCCACACTGTGAATTTGAATTTGGCCTTCCACGGCATTGTCTTCATCAAACTTATAGGAAGCGCCACCCAAGAGGTAATTACCATCCAAATCGCCCGATATATTGATGGCTCCTTTTCCAAAAAGTTCGAAGCCACGGTACTCTTTTTTGTAGGAAGCCCCCACTTGTACCAAATTGCCTTTCAACCGATTGGTAATCCGACCCTCATCAAGCTCCAATACCGAGTTGTATCCATAATTATAATCTGAATAGCCCAAGAATCCTGAAACTTCACCCAGTACATTATTCTCAAAGCGTACATGAGCCTTCGCTTGAAAGTCTTCCAACTTGGTTGTTTTTTTCAAACTACTGGCAAGGTACGAATCACCAAAACCATCGTAGGGTGCTTTTTGACGGTATTCGTAAAATTTGTCCTCATAACTTAGCGTAGTCCCCAAAACCAAGGAAGTGGCAGCCAAGCTGTCATTTTTGGGAACCAATGCATATTCCTGCATGCCAAAAAAACGAAGCCCTTCCAATTTGTTTTCAGCATTTTCAAATTTCACATCCAAACGTCCCCGGTCGTCAAACTCGGGATCGTTGGCTTCAAAAAGGGCAATGGCCGTATCGGTTAGCCCTCCATTTTCTTGGTTGAGTACATCCTGAGCTGCCATGTGCACCTTAATCTGGTAACGCTTGTTTTTTGTATGGTAATGGGCAGAAAATCTGAAATTTCCATTACTGGTCAAGATGTGCTGGTATTTACCTAGGGAACGGACCCCTTTATAAGCAATGGAAAAATTGAATTGCTCGCTGGTATTCACCGTAAAAAAGCCGTCCAGCTGCTGGCCTTGTTCAAAAGCCGTTTTAAAATACAGCTCTGTTAAAGGAGTGGGCACCCGATAGTAATAGATGTCTTCGACCTCAAAATAATTGAAGTGATGCGATTGTGCTACAAAAAGCGGTTTCAGGTTTTGGTCATTAAAATCGTATGCCAAGGAATTGTAGGTTTGACCCACATTGGAAAAAGGCAACAATTCAAAATTGTCTTTCCGAAGGTAGTTGTATTTGAAATATTTTCGGATGGTCAGTGTGGTGTCTACGGAGGTGGTATCGCGTTCCAACGAAATGATTTGATACAATTTAATAGACGGTTTATCTTCCTTTTGTTTGGGTTGAAAACCACGTTGAACGGGCGTATTTTGAGCAAGCACTGATGCCGTTAAGGAAAGCAATAAAAGGAGCAACAGTGTTTGTTTCATGAATGGATGCTTATGCGGCAAAGGTAATTTTTTTCGCGGGAAATTGGTACTTTTGATGCAATGCTACCGCTCAAAATTCATGCCCACTTATTGGAATGTGGCACCGACGAGGCCGGAAGGGGTTGCTTGGCGGGGCCAGTAACGGCGGCGGCAGTACTTTTGCCCGACGATTTTGAGCATCCTTGGCTCACCGATTCCAAACAACTTTCCGAAAAAAAACGGTCCGAACTCCGCCCCATTATTGAACACCAGGCCCTATCATTTGCAGTTGTTCATGTGATGATGGAAGAAATCGATCGATTAAACATTTTGAATGCTTCTATTTTGGCCATGCACCGTTGTATCGATGGACTCTCGAAAAGCCCCGAATTCATAGCTGTGGATGGAAATCGATTCAAGCAATATGAAAATATTCCGCACGAATGCGTTATCAAGGGCGATGGAAAATACCTCCACATTGCGGCGGCGTCCATATTGGCAAAAACCTATAGGGACGAATTCATGGAAAAAATTCATGAAGAGTACCCGGCATACGACTGGAAAAATAACAAGGGATATCCTACCTCTCAACATCGTGAAGCCTTAAAAAAACATGGCACTTCCCCATACCATCGAAAAAGCTTTCGGTTGCTTCCAAAACAACTGAACTTCAATTTCTAAATTTTGGTATTGAGCCAATCCAATGCCTACCAAAACCACCATTGGCGATCTAACGGAATCTTATCCCATCAACCATTCAATTGGATAATTTACCATTGAAGGAGTTCATGGTACCGTCTGGCATAAAACATTTCAGATTCCAAGAGGCAGGCCCTAGCTTTAATCAACCTTAAACATAACATTATGAAGATAAAATTATTCTTTTTCGCCTTTAGCCTAGGCCTACTGATCGTGAGGGCTTCGGAAATTCATGTTCCGGCCGATTATCCTACCATTCAGGAAGCAATCGATGCTGCCAGTACTGGTGATGTCATTATTGTAGCCAATGGAACGTATTACGAAAATATCGACTTTATGGGTAAAGACATCACTGTTACCAGTAATTATGCATTCTCTGGCGATTTGAATGACATCCTAACTACCATCATCGATGGAAGTCAGCCCACCGATCCCGATATAGGGAGTTGCGTTAGTTTCAAAAATGGTGAAACCAACGACGCCATTATTCAAGGATTTACGATTACGGGCGGTTCAGGAACCAAAACCTTTAATCCTTCGGACAATGCTTATTTTCGAACGGGAGGGGGTATTCTTATCAATGAAAGTGCGCCTACTATTAAATACAATATCATAAAAGACAACCATTGCATAGCAGAAGCAGGAGTTAGCGGTGCAGGAGGAGGAGGCATCCGAATGGGATTTGGACAACCTGTTGTGACCAATAACATCATAAAAAACAATTCTGGTGGGTATGCCGGGGGCATGATGATTGCTTATTGCGGAGGCGCTACCATAAAAAACAACCTCATCGCCTATAATTTGGCTACTGGCTCCTTTGATGGCGGTGGAGGCGTATACGTGGATTGGGAAGCGGTAACCCTGGAAAACAATACCATTGTCTACAACCATTCGGGAAATAAGGGAGGGGGACTCATCACCACTGGAACAGTCACCCTAATCAAGAATTGCATCATTTACGGTAATACATCGTCCATAACCTTCCCCCAAATCTATAGAAGGTTTGGTGGCAATGTAAATATCACCTATAGCAACCTCGAGGGGGGTATTGATGGCGAAGGTGATGAAGAGGGAATGATTGATGAAGATCCCCTTTTTGAAAATAACGCCAACTTTGTATTGAGCAGCACGTCCCCTTGTATCGATTCGGGCAATCCGGATAGCCTTTACAACGACATAGAAGATCCCAATTCACCGGGCAATGCCTTATTTCCAGCGATGGGCACCCTACGAAATGATATGGGCGTCTATGGCGGTCAGGGTACTGTCGGAATCTTGGCGATTGAAACAAACGCGCTATTGGAAAGAATGCAGGTAGCGTTTCCCAATCCCTATCACCAAGAAGGCGTCCTTATCACCACGCCCAATGATAGAAAGATCAAAGTGATAGCGTATGATTTAACTGGTAAATTGTTACAAAAACTGGGGGCTTTTCAATTACAGCCCGGGGCAAACCTTGTGCCAATTTCACTAAAAACAAATACCTTCCTTGTAATTTATGAAGAAAACGGTTTCAAAAACGTCTATAAATTAATAGTGGATTAACCCCAACCATATTTACAGAAATCGTTTATTTTTAATGCATGTTGAAAAACAAATGGTTTGTGAAAATAACAAGAGCTGTACTGATTGGAGGTATCAGCTCTTTTGTTTTTTGTCCGACCTGTTTTTCGGACCCCGAAGAAGAAAATGCCAGGGTGCTGCTCTATTACAGCCTTACCTTTTTTCTAATCTATGAATTGGTTGATATGGGGGTTAAGTACTTCAACAAAAAATACGATTGGATCACACAGCCCAGGAAAATGATCCTCGCCAATGTACTTTTGATTGTACTCGCCTTTTTGCCGCTCAACTATTTGGGGGTAGAACTCACTTTTGGACCCTATCCAGAAAGTTATACCCCTACCCAAATTTACTTCTTGAAGCTCAATAACCTGTTTACGGCTTTGTTGGTGTTGTTGTACATCAACAGTAAGTATTTTTTTTCCTCATGGGAAAAATCCGTTGTTCAAACCCAGGAAATGAGCAAACAACAAGTAAAACAGGAACTGTTGGCCCTTAAAAACCAAATAAACCCCCATTTTCTGTTCAACAACCTCAATACCCTTACACAGCTTGTTAGCGAGAACAATCCGGCAGCGGAAGCTTATATCTTCCAACTGTCCAACATTTACAGGTACTTGCTTGATGAAAAAAAGGCAGACATTGTTGCCATTGAAAAAGAATTCAAGATGTTCCATTCCATTACGTATCTACTGAAAATAAAATACGGCGAGAACTTGCAATTTGTTTACAATGAGGCCGATTTCAATAACTTTAAGATTGCCACTTTCACCCTTCAATTACTTATTGAAAATGCAGTAAAACACAATGTGATAACAGCAGATGCTCCTTTATTCATTCACCTTTATTTGGAGGACTCCTACTTGGTAATCAAAAACAATGTATTGAAAAAACCCAATTATGTCTATTCCTCCGGAATTGGGCTTGATAACATTATTTCCCGATACAAATTACTGTCCAAGCGCAATGTTTTGGTAGAGGAAAGTGAAGCTTTTTTTATTGTCAAAATACCCATTTTGTCCTATGAAGGTGTTCTTGGTTGAAGACGATTTACATGCTGCAAAAAGGCTTAGCTCGGTCTTGGAGGAGGTAGATTCCACCATCTCCATTGCAGGTGTATGTCGCTCTGTTAAAGAAGCGGCTCAGTGGCTTGAAAGCCATGAGGCCCCCGACCTTATTTTTTTGGACATTCAACTCTCCGATGGTATTTCCTTTGAGCTCTTCCACCTGGTTACCATCACTTGCCCCATCATATTCCTTACAGCCTTCGATCAATATGCCTTGGAAGCTTTTAAGGTAAACAGCATCGACTACATCCTAAAACCCTTTGCAGCAGAAGACCTTCAAAAAGCTTTGTCCAAGTACAAAACCTTTTACCCTTCACAGCGGCAGGCCATCGAAGAAGAAGTGATGCAAGAACTTAAAAAGGCCTTTGTGCCTAGTTATAAATCGCGCTTTTTTGCCAAAATCAACCACACGGTTTACTCCATTCCCACAGAGGAGATCCTGTATTTTTGTTTTGAAGACAATGCCACGGTTTTGGTGAATAACGAAAACCGTTCTTTTGTAATCAATTATTCATTGGATGCCTTGGAATCTACCATGGACCCCGCACTTTTTTTTAGGATCAACCGTCAATGTCTCATCAAAATAGATAGCATCAAAAAAATGAACCTTTCTTCCAAAAGCCGCATGGAGGTGGTGCTAAAAAACAACAAAAAGGAACTCGTAAGCAGGTCCAAAACCAAGGATTTTAGAGATTGGCTGGACATATAACCTTGTTAAAAACCCGTCAATAAACATTTAAGGGATTCCCTTTTTTTTGCCAATAAGCTTGTTATTTTTGTACATGCGGATTTATATAAAAATAGGGTGGTTCATTTTTTTAACAGTGACCCTAACGTCCTGTAAAAATAATGGTTCCAGCAACCATGAACTGGTCGATTACCTTCCCGAACACACCCAATCGCTACTTAAAATCAATCACTGGGAAACCACTGCCAGTGACTTTACAAAAAACCCCGTAATCAATCAAATGGACGGGGAGCCCTTCTCTTCATTTTTTAAAAATAAGTTGGCGGCTTTCCCATATGTGACTGCCAAGAGCAATGTCGTTCTTTCTTTAAGCAAGGTAAACGATACCACACATGCCTACACCCTAATTGGCCGGGCGTCATCAACACAGTTTTATCTGGATTCGCTTCCCGAAGCCCAAATTTCGAGTTTTGAATTTGAAGGAACCCAGATTCGTAAAATAAACCTGAAAGAACACCTCTCCTACTGCATTCAATTAGACAGTATGGCCATTACCTCGACTTCGGAAACAGTGGTCAAGGAATTGCTTCAAAGAAAATTCCAAAAGGATTCCATCCTTAAAAAGGCCTACCACGTCAAAAACGAAAAAGAACTTACCTATGTTGGTACATTGAAGCATGGTGTCTTTCAGGATTCTATCCCACAAAAACTAGCATCGCATACCGCATTCGAGCTACAGTTGCTACCCGATGGCGTAGTGGCCCATGGAGTTGTTTTGGACAAGGATTCCCTACCGGAATTGCTTTCTGCTTTCAAAGGGCAAATTCCTCAAAAAAATGAGGCCCCAACAATAATTCCCATAAATACCATAAAGGCTAATGCCTTTACTTTTAGTAATCTGGAGCTTTTCCAAAATAACCTTGCTGCAATTCAGGGGCATACCCCAATCACGATGGAACCCTTATTCGAAACCGTAAACGAGGTGGTTCAAATAACAACACCCAATGGGAGAGCCATTGCTTTGAAAAGCCTAGACATGGAACGTAGCTGGGAGGCATTGGGCCCTTACCTTACAGAACAGCAACCATTTCGTGAAGTCCCTGTATTCCAGCTTTCCGACAAAAACCTCTTTGCACCGTTTTACCCGTTATTGCATCCCAATTTGAAAACTTGGATTTTTGAATGGGACGATTTTTTGGTCTTTAGTGAAACCCGATTGATGGCAGAATCCCTACTAACGGACTATCAAAATGAAGCCATTTTGTCTAAAACCCCCTATTATGAAAATGAGGCTCCTTACTTGGCCCAAGCTTCCAGTTGGGTTGAATACCAATTACGGGGCGATGCCCAAGGGCTGATGCCATTATTTTTAGGAAGTTCTGGAGGACACCTTTCTAAATTCCCATTGGCCATTACTCAATTGATTTACGATAGGGATTTTGCACACCTGAACCTAGTAGCCAAAGAAGCTTCCAAAACGCAGCCTAAGCAAGGATCCGTCGCTGAAATAGCACGCATTACCTTGGAAAATAATATGCTAATGGCACCACAGTTCTTTACCAACCACAATACCTTGGGTCAAGACATTGTGGTACAGGACGTGGCTAACGTGCTGTACTTTATTTCTTCCAATGGGAAAATTTTGTGGAAAAAAACATTGGACGGACCCCTTTTGGGTGCCGTCCAGGAAATTGATTTGCTGCGAAATGGAAAAAAACAACTCACCTTTAATACGCACCGCACTTGGTATGTTTTAGATCGGAATGGTCACGAAGTAGGTCCATTTCCGAAGCATTTTAACGACGCCATAACACAACCCCTTTCGCTCTTCGATTATGATAACAACCGAAAGTACCGCTTTGTCATTACCCAAGGAAATTCCTTATTGATGTACGATGGAGAGGGCAAAATGGTGAATGGGTTTACCTTCAAAAAAACCACATCCAATATTGTAATGGCACCTCAGCACATCCGCATGGGCAACAAGGATTACATCCTGGTGGCCGAAGAGAACGGAAAGTTGCATATTTTGAGCCGTGTGGGAAAGGTTCGGGTGCCTATTAACAGGACCTTCCAATTTTCGGGGATTCCCATAGAAAAGGAAGGAAGTGAGTTTGTGGTAATTACCAAGGACCTTCAAAAAGTAAGCATCACACAAACCGGAACTTTAAAAACACAAGCACTCGGGGTTTCAAAGAATTATTGGTTTACCATTCTTGGAAACACCAAAGTTACCTTGGATGACAATCTTTTGCGCATCAATGGAAAGCTTACCGACGAATTGCCTTTGGGAATCTATTCCAAACCTCAAATCTTCCATGTAAACCAAGAAACGTATGTTTCGGTTGCCGAACTTCAGGAACACAAAGTTTACTTATTTGACAAGTCGGGGTCTTTAATCAAAAACTTTCCGGTTTATGGAAATTCCAAAATTGATCTGGCGGATGCCAACAAAAACAAAAAACTGAACCTTTTGGTCAAAGGCGCCGACAATGAATTAATTTTATACCAGTTAAACTAGCCCAAGTTTATGACCAGTATGTTGAAAAAGTAGGCCCCCATCATTTGAACGCACTTAAGAAACTCTCCATACAAACCCTTTCCTTTTGGTTTTTTGTACTCATGCTGTTTGTGAGCATGATCGATGGCGGCACCTACGTTAACAGGGCCCTTCGTCTTGTTCCCAACGTTATGGCTCTTTTAATCATTGTCTTTTTGTTTACTTCAAAAACCCACAAATTCCCTACACTTTTTTTGATTTTTCTTTTGCTTGCGGCAGTTTCAGCTTTTTTATTTGAACGCCCCTTCTTTTCCTACGCAACCATCCTGTTGGGGACCGTTGCCTATGTGTTTGCCGCTTTTACGACCATCGCAAAACTGGGCCGTATACAAGCCAATTGGCCTTACGGGTTTTATTTTTTGTGTGTCTTTTGATAGTAGGCTATTTGATGTTCAAGCTCACTCAATTAAGCATCGAAAAATACGTGATCTTTTTTCAAAATGCGCTATTCTATTTAAGTAGCATGGCGCTTATTTTTATGCTGGCGGGGGCTTTGCTCCTTGTGCATCAAAACCCTACCCGTCCTGCCATGTTTTTTTTGGGCTTTACCCTGTTTTATATCTTCTCCGAAATTTTTAGAGCCGTATCCTACTATAGTGATACCAAGATCGATTTCTTCTTTTATGGGTGTCGGTTCCTTTATGTTTTGTCCTTAACACTGTTAATCTATTATTGTGGGTCGCTGGAGCGGGTTCAAAGTAGTAGCGGTTCCCTTTCCCAATTGCAGTAACTTCCAGAAAGTAAAGGTTAGATGGTTCTTTTTTCATACCTTTTGGTAATGAAATGGAGCCTATACATAGCGGTACTCCTCTTTTCGTGCCTGCTTCAGGGACAAGAAAAAAAGCCATCGGCCCCTATTTCCCCTGAAGATTCCACCTTGTTACAAGGCTATAAGGTGAAATTTGCCCAACTCATTAATCCCCAACCTGATAGCGCTCTTTATTATGCCGAAAAAATGCACTCCTTTGGCAACCAACATTCTTACGGTATTGGCATTGCGGATGCCCATTATTTGAAGGCACAGTATTTCAGGAGGGTTCAACAGCCCGATTCGGCCATCGCTTATTTCCATAAGGTGGTTGCCATTGCGAAGGAAATTAACTATGCCCGTGGGGTGGCGGTAGGTTACAACGGGCTTTGCCGAATTCAGTACCTCATTGGCGATATGGATGAAGCCATCAAAAATTGCTATTTGGCTACTGAATGGCTTGATGACTTTGAAGATCAGGGAAATGTGGTTTTTGCAGATACCCATGTGGCACTTGCAAGTGCTTTCATCCGCCAAAACAAAATGGAACCTGCTATCAAAGAATTATTGAAAGTCGATTCCACCCATAAAAAAAATCCCATCCGACCCGACATCATCGCGGCGGCCTACCAAAGCTTGGGAAATATCTATCTGGAACTGGAAGATTACGATTCCTCAGAGCAGTATTTCCTGCTCGCCAACGAAGAATTCCTAAAGATACCCGGTAACAGTTTTTATCTGGAAACTACCAACCAGCACCTGGGACAAGTCTATTATCGAAAAAAACAATACCGTAAGGCCGATAGCCTTTTACAGCGATCTTATACTTTTTTCAAGGGCATTGAAGATAACCGGACACTTGCTACCATCGACACCTACTTGGGGTTGGTTTATGTAGCGTATGAAAGACCAAAGGAAGCGGAGACCTATTTCAAGGAAGCCTTGGAGCTACATAAAAAATATGATTTTGACTATGAGGCATCTCAAGCGGGAATAGAGCTTTCCAAGCTTTACTTAACACAAAACCGTCATTCAGAAGCGATTCGTGTACTTAACGAAGTACTTTCTTACAACCAAGGCAACAAAAATACCCTAATTCGTCAGCAAACATTGGCGCTTTTGGCAGATGCTTTTTACCAGCAGCAGAATTACAAGCAAGCTTTCGAAACCTTTAAAATTGCCGAAAACCTTAAGGACAGCTTGCAGCAGGCCCAGAGTGCCGACAAAATCCGAGAAATTGAGGCCATTTACCAGACGGAAACACGGGATCGGGAAATCAAGCTACTGACTTCCAAAAACCTACTCGTTCAACAACAAAAAAAGAACCAATTGGTATTACTATTATCGGGATTGGGACTTGCGTTGTTTGCAGGGATTTTCTTCTTTTTTCAATACCGAACCCGTTTAAAAACCAATCAAAAACTAAAAGAACTGGACAAGGCCAAATCCACTTTTTTTGCTAATATCTCTCACGAATTCAGAACACCGCTCACCCTCATTAAAGCCCCTTTGGAAGACCAGTTAGAATCTGCGGCATTGAGTAATAACGATCGTAGGAACCTTCAAGTTGCGAAGGCGCATATCAGTAGGTTGGAATCGTTGGTGGAACAGTTATTAGCACTTTCAAAATTGGAAAGTGGTCATTTTAAACTGAGGGTACAACCAGGAAATCTCTTGGCTTTTGCAAAAGCCTTAGCCTCACAATTTGTCCTTGCCGCCGAGGAAAAACAATTGGAATATCAAATGCAATTCGAAGAAGATGAATCCATTAGTTGGTTTGATATGGATGCGCTTGAAAAAATATTCGTCAATCTTATTGGCAATGCCATTAAATACACTCCCGAAAAAGGGGCTGTTCGTATCAAGGGACGAAAAGACGGAGATCGTTTCCTTTTTGAAGTGCAGAATTCCGGAACCTACCTCAATGTCGAAGCCCAAAAGAATATATTTGAGCGATTTTATCAGGAACACCCCGAGAAACCAGGTGCAGGTATTGGCCTATCCCTTACTAAAGAACTCACCGAATTACACAAGGGTTCCATTGAAGTGTACAGCGATCTTCAGCATGGAACCTCCTTTTCCTTGGACATTCCAGTAGGCAAAGCATTTTTCAAGAAAGAAGAAATCCTTTCGGAAATGCTTCACGAAACTTTTGCGGAATCTCCTATTGAAGAGGCCGAGACCCTCGAAATTCAGACTTTGGAATCCGAGGACGCTCCCATCCTGATGATAGTTGAGGACCATCCGGACATCCGTAACTACATTGCCTCACTTTTTGAAACACAGTATAAAATTGAAATGGCTCCCAATGGAGTGATTGGTTTGGAAAAAGCCAATGAGTGCATCCCCGACATTATCATTAGTGATGTCATGATGCCCAAGCTTGATGGTCATCAATTCACACAGGCCCTCAAAGGAAATCCAATCACCTCTCACATTCCAATCATACTTCTTACGGCAAAAGCTGGGGAACAGGATAAGTTGGAGGGATTGGAAAGTGGTGCCGATGCCTATGTGACCAAACCCTTTCAGGCCAATTTATTGAAGGCAAGTGTTACCAACTTGCTGGAAAACCGACGAAAACTGCAGGAACGTTTTTCCAGGGAGGTCATCCTACATCCCAAGGAAATTGCATTATCATCCGCAGAGGAAAAATTTCTCGAAAAATTGCAGGACATTTTGGATAGCCAGCTTACAGACCCCGGTTTTTCGACCACCGAATTTTGTGAGGCCATGGGGGTAAGCCGTATGCAATTGCATCGAAAACTAAAAGCCATTACCGGGCAATCCGCAACTGAGTTTATCCGTTCGCAACGACTTAAATTGGCCATTTCTTTGTTAAAAACCCAAAAAGCAAACATTTCTGAAATTGCTTACAGCATTGGTTTTAATGACCCTTCCTATTTTACCAAATGCTTTAGGGAAGCTTTTGGCTGCGCTCCATCGGACTATCCTTCTGCTTCAAAATAAGTTGCCCCGTTTGTAAAATGTTACATACGTTCTAGCATCCGTTACAATACTCCAACCTTACTTTCCTATCCCAAGGTACTTTTGATTCAGCAAACAACTTGATGGGGAAAAAAACACGCATAATGTATCATGGAACGGTTGAGATTGAACCTGCAAGACACCTTCTTATCAACATCAAACACTTGTCAAAAGGGACCTATGTGTTAAAAATAATCCATCAAGGGAAAATACTAGTGGAAACCACTTTTATCAATTAAAATTTAAAAACAAACGTCATGAAGAAAATCAAAAAAATTATTGCAACCTTCATTCTGCTCTTCATTGCGGGAACAGGATTAGCCCAACCATTCAATTTGGATGAAAAAATAAAACCTGTAAAACTTGAACTACAGGATGACAAAAAATATGAGGGAGCCAAGGGTATTACTGCCAATGCTACTATTGAAGCCGATTCGACCCACTATTACTATGTGGTGGGGCATGATCTGTTCCAATTTGTTGATGTGTACATATTTAGCAATTATGGCAATCCAAAACTGGAAGCTACCTTGGTAAAAGACAGCTGGAAAGACGTTCATGAAACCCAAAACACCCTATCGGCAGATGAGGGCATCATCGACTTTAAGTTACGAACCTATGGCGACTTTGGCTTTCGAATCACTTCGGCAGATAACGAGCCCGTGAACTACACGATCGTAGTGTACGCAACAGAACCGGTTATGGAATATTTGGATTCCCCATTTGTAAAAGCCAACGACGAAAATCTTGGAAAAACCGGAAGTGGGGGCGCCGGAGGTTCCAGTAACATGTTGCTGTACATTGCTTTGGGAGTGGCGTTGCTTATTATAGGGTTTCTAGGGGCAAAAGTATTGGGAAGGAAAAAAACAACTAACTTGTTATTAGTACTCCTATTATTTGCTCCATTATCGGGATTTGCACAATTCCAAGGGGGTGGATTTTGGGATCCCGAAAGTACACGCAATGGTACATACGAATCATGGTTGCGCAGTGAATCTTCGAGAACCCTAAGGGAAAGCAGCATGGGTCGCCTCTCCGATGGTCTGAAACGCCTTCGAGATGTCAGTGGAAGTATGAAAGGAAAGCTAGATGATGTTCTTAAAAAGTACAAGGCCATCAAGGAATTGTATGAAGCCTATACAGGTTTGGGCGACTGCATTAGCTCGGTACCACTTCCAGGAGCCCCTAGTTTGCCAACCTTTTGTGAAACGGCCGCCTGTGGCAGTTGTTTTGTAGATGCCCGTAAAAGGCTGCTTGAAGTACGCTATTATTTTGAAAAATTGAAGACGATCTACACCTGTACCAAAAGATTTACGGATGGCGCCATTGCACTTGGAGACAATGTTTCGGGGGTTCACGGAGTATCTGGACTGGCTTGGCAAAGCGAACGCATAAAAATTCAGAAATCGGTCACCGACATGCAAAAAGCCTATGACAGTAAGTACATAGATTTACTGGAAGATTTGCAAGCTTCATTGGTTGATCTAAATGAATGTGAAGCCCAATATGGTATTCCAGATTGGTACGATCGTTTTGGATACCTTTATTATGATTTCATCAAGTTCCACTATGCAAGAGCTAACTAAAATGAAACCAATTATTGTCATTGTCGGGATGGCTCTATTGCTATCCGCCTGTAAAAATTCAAATGAGCAAGAAGCTTCTACTTCAACCATGACCGAAACTCCTATGGAAGAAATAACCGTAGCCCCCAATAGGGACTCGAATCCCATTGTTGTAGAAGAATCACAGGAACCCATCGAAGAAAAAAAAGGGGAGGAAGCTGGTGCGCGTTCCATTTTTGAGATGGGAAGCCCTTGGGCCTACATCCCCAAAGATAACTTGGATGCCAACGAGTTGCAAGAATGGAATACCATTATAGAGGCCCATTCCAACCTCATGGAAAAGAATACCATCTCTGATAATGGTTCCATGTATGAAATAGATCTTTTCGAATTGAAAAAAGCCCTTACTGGGTCGGCAGATTTGAAGAAATTCCAAAAACTCGTCGAAATGAATTCTAACAGCACTACCATTTCACTTGGTTTTAAACCGGCGGGCATGGAAAAGGCACTTAAGCTTTTGGAGTTAACAGACGATAGCTTTGTTTCGACCTTATTGGATTCATATGAATTCAAGGGGGGCAATAAAAGTGATACCTATCTCCGAAGATTGGGGGTAGCATCGCAGGAAAACGTACGACCCATTCTTATGGAGTATTTAAACATTGATCCTTCAGAGTTGGAACTCGTTAAAGCACTGCCCAAAACCCAAAAAATCAATAATAGCTTGCAGGCCCAGAGGGCGTTGCAGTTTGAGCTTTCAGAGGTCATTAAAGCGCATTTGCAATCCAATGATTGTACGGAAGGTTTTAAGAAGATCATCAATTTCTTCACCAAAACAAAGGAAAAAGAATCCAAACGGTTTATGGAAAATGCCCAAAAAGCCAAGAAGGAATTTTACGAATTGAATCCCGGTTGGTATGGCGAAGAGGCCGATAAGGGCGTAACCTACATCGACTCAAGAAATAAATACATCTACCTGCCTTTTGGCGAACTCTCCTTTGCCGACCGCGTGGTCTCCTACCAAGCGGGTTCTGTAAAGGGGGGGCATCTGGGCGGTTCCTTGGGCGCCCCGGACCTTTCTTTGGAATCAGCTTTATTGTCAAAATCCAAATTTGGAAATTTAGGGCTAGGTGGTGTATTGACTATTGAATTTACCAATAATACCTTGACCAATGTTAATGGCCCCGACCTGTATGTATTTGAAATGGGGGCCATAGAACCTACCCGTTTGGAGGTTTCTAAGGATGGCAAGGAATGGATTGAAATTGGCACCATTGAAGGGGGCACCGCCATGGTGGATATTGAGGGCAAAACACCCAAGGGAGCTACTTTCAATTACGTTCGTTTGACCGATTTGGAAACTACCAGTACCGTTCCTGGGGCCGATATTGACGCCATTGGCGCCATTGGTGGTGCCCTAAGGTTGAACTTGGATAGCTCGGTACTGTTTGACACTGGAAAATTCCAACTCAAAGAAAATGCAACGACTGCTTTGGAAGAATTGGTTAGTGCGATTGCCGAAATTCCAAAGGGAACCATTATCGTAGAGGGCCATACCGACAATGTAGGGGATCCCAGTAGCAACCAGACCCTTTCTGAAAATAGGGCCCAGGAAGTTGCTTCTTATCTCAAAAAAAAACTATTGGCAAACTATAATTATAAAGTTATGGGCCTTGGCGAAACACAACCCTTAGTCCCTAACAATTCCGACGAAAACCGTCAAAAAAACCGAAGGGTGGAAATTTTGGTCCTTCCTTCCAACTAACCCTATAATTCAACACTCATGAAACAGATTATTTTCAGCAGCATTCTTTTATTAAGCGGTTTGGCCATGGCCCAGAACTGCAGTGCCTTTTATCCTTTTACTGAAGGAGCGACTTCCGAGCTTTCGCTCTATGATGCAAAGGGAAAACCCCAAGGAAAAGTGGTGTATCAGATATCAAATGTCTCGACCAAAGGTTCGGCCACAATCGCTACCATGAATCATACACTTATTGATGCAAAAGGCAAGGAATTAACCAATAAAACCTACGAAGCCACCTGTAAGGATGGTGTAGTTTCCTTGGACTTTAAATCGTTAATGCGCCCAAGCATGATGGAGGCCTACGGAGATCTTGGTGCGGATGTGGATGCTGAAGTTACAGGCACCAATTTGGACCTTCCCAACAAACTCTCCATTGGGCAAGAACTTCCCGATGCCGCTATCAATGTAAAACTTAGCATGTCTGGGATGAGTATGAATATGGGCACCAACATCGTAGATCGTTTGGTAGTGGGCAAAGAAACCATTACCACCCCAGCTGGAACGTTTGAATGTTTTGTGATAACCCAAAATACCGAGATGAAAACCATGTCCGGTACCATGAAACGATCCTCAAAGCAATGGCTTGCTGAGGGCATAGGGGTAGTTAAGTCGGAAGAATACGATAAAAACGGGAAACTGGACGGAAGCAGCGTGCTATCTGCTTTTAGCAAATAGGCTTAGACTTTACTTTCTGTTTGAATGACTGCTCCAAATAACGATGCAAAGTGCTGGAGCAGTTTTCCTTTAACCTCTTCCATGTTCATCAAAGGTATTCCCAATTCCACATTAAGACTGGTAACGGATTTGCCACGTATCCCGCAGGGAATCATATGGTCGAAGTAGCCCAAATTGGTATTTACATTAAAAGCAAAACCGTGCATGGTAACCCAACGGCTTGCTCTTACACCCATCGCACAAATCTTTCGGGCAAATGGGGTTCCCACATCCAACCAAACTCCGGTCTCGCCCTTGCTACGTTCTCCTTTCAGTCCATAATCGGCTAGGGTTAAAATGACCATTTCTTCCAAATAGCGCAGGTATTTGTGGATGTCGGTGAAGAAATTCTCAAGATCCAGAATGGGGTAACCTACAATCTGCCCCGGGCCATGATACGTAATGTCCCCTCCACGATTGATTTTGTAAAATTGGGCACCGATTTCTTCAAGTTTCTTTTCATCGATGAGCAGGTTGTCAAAATCGCCACTTTTCCCCAGGGTATATACATGGGGGTGTTCTACAAACAAAAAAAGGTTTGGGGTGCTACGTTGTACATGCTCCTTACGGTTTGCCGATTTAATTGTAAGAATCTCACTGAAAAGGGTTTCCTGATAATCCCAGGTTTCCTGATAATCCTTGAGGCCCAGATCTTGTATGACAACTTCCTTGTTCAAAACTATCGCTCCAATTCGACCTCCACATCCAAAACATCAGGATTCTTAAAGTACTCCATAAAACTGCGCTGAAATTGCATCGTTTTGCCATCCATGGAAAAAGTAGCATCCTCGATGTTGGTTTTTTTGATTTTTCTAGGAAAGGTATATTTTATTTGATAAGTAATTCCCGACATGAACGACTCGGCCTGTTTTAGGCTGTCCAACTGGTTTTTGTGCAGGGTTTCATCCAGAATAAAGGCATCTCTTTTGAATTTTCCCTTTTTGAATGAATAGGATACCCCTATAATTTGTGGTTCCGACTCCTCTGTAGAACCTTCTGAACTATTGTTGCCACTTCCTGAGCCTGGAATGAATTGAGTGGTTTGCCCAAAACCCTGCATTAAATCATTGGCTTCGGAAATATCCTTGAAATCCACAAAAACATCCATGACCAATTCTTGGGTTTCAGGGTTGGAAAAAATATGCGCCTGGTACTGTTCCATCGCTTTGAGCTTTTCCTGCTCTTTTTTAGGCAAGTTGGCAATGCTGTCTTTGCGTTCTTCAAAAATATCCTTGAAGGCAATGATGGTATCCTGTTTGGTAAAGGTCGAATCGTTACTGGCACCACCAAAAGCCATCATTTCACTCATATCCATACTAATGGCCATACGCCCAGTTCCATCTTCGTTCAACACTAGGGTTTCGGAAAACTGACAACTCGACAATAGACCCAGCATCATTAATAAAAGCAGTATTTTTTTCATAAAATATTTAACTAAAACTTTACACAAAGATATCGAATATCTATTGGGTAACCATAGCAGGGTATCCAAATATGCATTATATTTGATTGTATCAGGAATGTCCTTGTGATGAAAGCTACCCTTTTGAAGCCATTTTTATTTTTGCTGGGCAGCTTCACTTTATTGTGCTTTACCAAATCGGAAACACCGTTTTCCCCAAACACGACACTTCCTGAAAAACCCAACATCCTCTTTATTGAAGTAGACGATTTAACAGCAAAATATTTGGGTTGTTTTGGAGCTCGTTTCGCCCAAACCAATTGTGTGGACGAGTTGGCCCAAAACGGGACGGTCTTTGTGAATGCCGTGTGCCAAGGAGTGATGTGCACTCCTTCCAGAAACTCTTTGATTACCACAAAATACCCTCACGAACTAGGGCTCTTCGAAAACTTGGATCTAAAGAAACTTCCCAAAGGGATTTGGACATTTCCTAAAGCTTTGAGAAAGGAAGGGTACTATAATTATTGGGTAGGAAAAAACCATTTAATTCCCGATTGTAGAGGGTTGGGTGCTGAAAATCCGGTCGACATGCGAATTAAAGGGATGAAGGCGGAAATGGGATTTGATGATGTGTATGAAAGCTTAGGGCGTTCGGTTATGCGGGAAATGATCCTTAAAACCTGTTATACGGATGAAGGATGGATTGAAAACATTGAAAGTTATGGGGATTTTTTGTTTGATAACAACCTGATTGATGCTTTTTTAGGAGATGGTTTTGATTCTCCTACTAAATTAGATCCCAATTACGAGTACATGGATGGCTACTTTACTACCATTGCCTTAGAAAAGTTACAACAGCACAACACGGCTAAACCCTTTTTTATGTGGGTCAATTTTTCGGGACCACACGTACCTTTTGATGCACCTAAGGAATACCAAGATCTATTTGATGCCGATCTTATGAGTCCATACATTGAACCGTCTGAGGAAATATTGAACTTACCTAGCGAATTGCTTCAGGAAAGCACCATTCAAAATCCTGAACACATTGCACTAAACAGAAAAAAATATGCCGCTACCATTGCTTACATGGACGAACAGGTGGGAAGGATCACCACCTACATCAAGAATTCAGCATTCAAAAACAATACCATCATCGTTTTCTTTTCCGATCACGGTATCATGACAGGAGACCAATGCCTAACCGGTAAAAACACCTTGTTTAAGGAAGTACTGAACCCAGCATTGATTATTTCCTATCCAGAACATTTCAAAGTCCAAAGAGTAGAAACTGCAGTCGAATTATTGGATTTGGGGAAAACCGTTTTGGACATCGCCGGTGCTTCCAAAAAAAATTTAGATAGAGTGCCCAACGGTTCTAGCCTTGTACCTATATTGTCTGGAAACGGAACTTTTGAAGGAGATGGCTATGGACTTAGTGAAATGCGGCATTTCCAATCGCTTTTTGATGGAACTTATAAATACATCCATAATTCGGAATTACCCATACTTTTCAATTTGAAAGTCGATGCCGATGAAACCCAAAACCGGATCGATTTGGAGCCTGAAGTGGCCGATAGGTTGAAAAAAATTATTGAAAAAAAGTTGAAGTAATTCAATCCACATCCTTGGCACAACGGAAGCCTACGTTCATCAAGGAAGTGTCTGGTGTACTCGAACTTCGTGCCGTTACCCTGAAACCATGGCACACTTTGGTGTCGCATAAAAAAGAACCGCCCCGTTGCACTTTTTGTAGGGGACCACTAACTGCAATGGAATCCTTTGCATAGGCCTCATAGGTATTGCTACACCATTCCCAAACATTTCCAGCCATGTCCTGAAGACCTATAGGGGTTTCCCCAAAGGCACCAACCGGTGAAGTTGTTATGTAGCCATCCTCATTGCTGTTGTTCAGGGGAAAAACTCCTTGCCAATAATTGGCCAGATAATTCCCATGGGTATCCTTAATCTCATTTCCCCAGGGATAAATCCCTTGATGCCCCGAATCGCCGTTTTTCGCCGCCAGTTCCCATTCAAACTCGGTTGGCAACCGCCTGTTGGCCCATTTACAATAAGCTTGAGCGTCGTTCCAGGAAACTTGGGTTACAGGATGGTCGTTCTGTGCCTTAGCAAAATCGGGGCCTTGTGGGTACTTCCAGGTAGCGCCTTCCTTGAGCGACCACGTTCCAGAAATAAAGTCGAATACCCCTGCATTGCCAAAGTGTTCTGCTTCGGTAACATAGTGGGTAGCTGCCACAAATTCGGCAAACTGAGCCACAGTTACGGGATGTTTTTCCAGATAAAAACTTTTGATCTCTTTTTGAATGACCGGGGTTTCTCTGGGCAATCCCTGTTCACTGCCAATCATAACGTCCCCCCCCGGTATTAAGATGAGATTGGATAAAGGTTCGGGAGGGTTTTTACATCCGGAAAACACAAATCCAACACTGAACCCCAAAACAAACATGATGGCATGGTTTTTCATGAAGGATTTCTGTAAAAGGCACATTTTTAATGAGAATTATCTTTTTGGATTGTTTAGGATAATCAAAGCCGCAATGACTCCCGGCACCCAACCACAGATAGTTAACAGTAATACGATAAGAATAGACCCGCATCCCTTATCGAGGACAGCTAAGGGAGGAAATAGAATGGCCAGCAGTACACGCCAAAAGCTCATGGTACAAAATTAGGATTTATATTCAAGCTATGGGTCGCAGCAACGGTATTTTGTTACATGTTTCCAATTTAGCTATCTTCGTTTTTGTTTTCCATGAAAAAGACCTTTTTTGTCATAATATTTCTAATCGGCACCACATGTCTGGCGCAGTATCAATTTTCGGGAAAGGTGAATACCGACATGGAAAATGGCAAGCTGTACTTATCGATGATCGAAGATTACCGAAAGTTGTCCGGTGTGTATAGCGAGCAGATCCTAAGTAAAACAATACCGGACAGTATGGGGTCTTTCCATTTTGAAGGGGACAACCTCCCTTTGGAAAACCGTATTTACCGTATCCACATCGATATGTGTAGTGATGAGGACCAAGCCCTCAATCATTTTTCCGGGCATTGCGCCAACAGTAAGGAAATCCTTTTTATTGCCAACAATACCGACACCCTCTCTTTTCCCTTCACCGAGAACAATGAAATGTTCTGCAAGGTTGTGGCGCCAAACGAGAAGTCGGAGATTTTCCTTAAAATCGATTCGCTCAAAAACGACATGAAATATGCCTTCGCGGCCTACCGGAGCGAAGTGAACAAAAAACTAAACACCCAAAAATGGTTCAAAAGTTTACTGGATTATGGAAAATCCCTAGACGAGCCTTTGGCCGAGTTGTATGTATATGCTTATGTAAGCGACCGGAGTAATGACTTCCACCAACATTACCTAGAAGACCTCAAAAAAAATAACTACTACGATTTGTTAGGCTCCCAATTGGCGGAACGTTACCCCAACAGTCCCTATACCAAGCAATACCTTTCGGAATTGGCCGCCGACAAATACCTTGTAGAAAAACCGCAAACCCCATGGTGGTTGTATTTGTTGGGGGTTTTTGCAGCATTTTCAGTCTTGGCAAATTTTTACCTCATTGGTAAATGGAGGCAACTGCAGCGAAAGGATAAAACGACTACGGTGCTTTCGGTACAGGAAAAAAAGGTGATGCAGTTGATTATGGAAAACAAAACCAACAAGGAAATCGCTTCGGAGCTTTTTATTAGCATCAATACCGTAAAAACCCACATCAATAACCTCTACAAAAAGTTAAATGTAACCTCTAGGGAAGAGCTTAAAGAGCTTTAAAAACCAGGTTGTTAAGCAAATCATAGGGGGGACTAGTCCCTTTTTCAACCCCATTTTTCTAGTATTTTTGAAAGGATATATCCAGGTTTGTAGCTGTTAAACTTTTAAACCAATTTACATGAAGACTACTGTAAACAAATCACTCTCCGCGAAATTCCTTTTGTTTGTGAGCCTTTTGATTTCCACCTATGGATTTTCCCAAGATGCCGACAAAACCGAAAAAGTAGGTCAGTTTAAATTTGAAAGCGAATTAATCGATTATGGCACCATCGAACAAAATGCCGATGGCGTGCGCGTTTTCAAATTCACCAATGTAGGAGATGCCCCCATTGTGATTTCCAAAGCAAAGGGATCCTGTGGCTGTACCGTACCTACTTACAGCAAAAATGTGATCGAACCAGGTGATACGGGCGAAATCCAAGTGAAATACGCCACCAATAGGATCGGGAAATTTACCAAAACCGTTACCCTAACGTCCAATGCTTCCGAACCCGAAAAAGTATTGCGAATCAAAGGAGAGGTCTTGGCCCCAGCCACTACCCCAACAACCGTAGATAACTAAACACCCCTTGGGCAAATAACCCCTCTAATAAAATGCTTTCCCCGGTGCCAACATCGGGGTTTTTTTGCTTACCCTGCAACCCATTCCAAAATGTTGTGTGCTATTGTACGCAAATAATGTACTTTTGCAGCGGCAGTAGGGTGCTGCCAAAGGATTTACATTAAAAATAGAATTGCATGCAACTTTCGGAACTCGAACTCATTCGGCGGGAAAAACTGAACCATTTAAGGGAACTGGGCATCGACCCTTACCCTGCCGCTTTGTATCCTGTGGACCATACTTCAAAACAAATCAAGCAGCATTTTGAGGCAGGAAAACGGGTAACCATTGCTGGCCGATTGATGTCCCGCCGCATTCAGGGGCCGGCATCCTTTGCAGAGTTGCAGGATGCGGAAGGACGCATTCAAGTGTATTTCAACCGGGATGAAATTTGCCCGGGAGAGGATAAAACCCACTACAACGAAGTATATAAAAAATTGCTGGATATTGGCGACTTTATTGGTGTTGAAGGCGATCTATTTACCACTCAAGTAGGTGAAAAAACAGTGAAGGTGAAAGGATTTACCTTGCTATCCAAATCGTTGAAACCCCTTCCCCTTCCCAAAACCGACCGTGAAGGGAATGTGCACGACGAGTTCAACGATCCCGAAATGCGTTACCGCCAGCGTTATGCCGATTTGGTGGTGAACCCGCACGTAAAGGAAATTTTCGTAAAACGGACCCTGCTTTTCAATGCCATGCGCAATTTCTTCAACGAACGAGGGTATTTCGAAGTAGAAACCCCAGTATTGCAACCCATTCCGGGTGGTGCCGCAGCACGTCCTTTTGTGACCCACCACAATGCATTGGACATTCCATTGTACATGCGCATAGCAAACGAATTGTATTTGAAGCGACTCATAGTGGGAGGCTTCGATGGGGTGTACGAGTTTTCGAAAAATTTCCGCAACGAAGGAATGGACCGCACCCACAACCCCGAGTTCACTGCCATGGAAATTTATGTAGCCTACAAAGACTACCATTGGATGATGGAATTTTGTGAAGAGCTTTTGGAGTACTGTGCCATCCAGGTGAACGGGACTACCAAGGCTACTTTTGGCACTCAAGAAATTGATTTTCGGGCACCTTATCCACGAATCACCATGGCAGATGCTATCAAGAAATATACGGGATTTGACATTCTTGGAAAGACCGAAGATGAAATCAGGAAAGCCGCCAAAGATTTGGGAGTCGAAGTGGACGACACCATGGGCAAAGGAAAACTGATCGATGAGATTTTTGGGGAGAAGTGTGAAGGAAACTTTGTCCAGCCTACTTTTATTATTGATTATCCCAAGGAAATGAGTCCACTTTGTAAAGCCCACCGCGACAATCCTGAGTTGACCGAACGCTTTGAACTGATGGTCTGCGGAAAAGAAATAGCCAATGCTTACAGTGAATTGAACGACCCCATTGACCAACGCGAACGCTTTGAAGCCCAATTGCAATTGGCCGACCGTGGCGATGACGAGGCCATGTTCATCGACAACGATTTTCTGAGAGCATTGGAGTACGGAATGCCGCCCACCTCTGGTATGGGGATCGGTATGGACCGACTAATCATGTTCTTAACCAACAATGCTTCCATCCAAGAAGTATTGTTTTTCCCACAAATGAAACCTGAACGGCAGGCCCCTAAAGTAGCCTTGAACGAGGAAGAAAAAGTGGTATTGGCCTTGCTCCAAAAGGCAACATCCCTTCCACTGGAAGACCTTAAAGCCCAGAGCGGCTTAAGCAACAAAAAGTGGGATAAAACAATTAAGCACCTTACTTCCAATAAACTCGCCAAAGTGGAGAAGACCAATGAAGGCTTGGTGGTACACCTTCTCTAGTTCGAACCTTAGGCAAACATTTTTAAAAATATTTCCTGAAAAGGGTCACTCCCCACTACAGTATAGTAAAACAATGCCCCCAACCAGCCATGAAACAGTCCGAGGGCATAAAGGTTCCGTATCCTTAAATAGATTGTCCCATAGAAAAGTGCAATCAGGAATGTTCCTAACATAAGCCAAAAATTGGGAGAATGTACCAGTGAAAATAATAGGGCCGTAAGCCCAACGATCCAAAATTTTGGAACCTGATTTCCCCAACCATCTTGGAGGTTTCCCGCTACCAAAGCCATGATCAGGAACTGCTGGATGGCTCCCCAAATGGGATAGGAAATAAGGATGGGAAGGAGATGCCATGTAAGGTTAAGGCTGTTCTGGAAATAACCAATTAAGAAGCAGGCAATTACCGTCAGTATTGCAAAAGGGAATAGGTAGTACAGGGCCTTCTTGAAATTATCCGTACGGAATCCCCAATATTTAAAAAGAGACCTGTCTTTTTTTCCCCGATATAAAACATAGACCAACCACCCCACCGTGGCCACTGCCACAAAGGGAAAGCGCCAATCGAGGTAATCCATAAAGAGGAACTTGCTCAAGGCCGTTAAGCTAACGGCAAGCATTTCTAGGAAACGGGTCCGGCGGGGAATTGAAAGGGAATGATTCATGGCTAAAAGGTTTAAAAAACCCCACCCAAGGTGGGGTCTTCTCATCAAAACGGGCCGCATCTTTGATGCGGCCCGTAGGTTCAATCTTCTTCAGTGGTATCGAACAATCGCAAGTCGCGGGTGTTCTTTTGAACAGCTACAGCGGCAAAAAGGCTTAAGGTAAAAGCCATGCCGTAAAATCCCTTTTCGCTCAGTTCCAGATCGGCATTCCACAGGCCAATTACCAATAATAGAATGCTAGCGATGGTAGTAAACCAACTGATGCCGTAGTAGACTTCGGTTACAGGGATACCTTCTTGGCGGTCGCGGACACTTTTCT